>Ga0210401_10003808_pt1 | contig 15977 bp, 15 predicted proteins | sample IncBWH32MmetaG_FD_150866 | JGI IMG/M metagenome (GOLD analysis project Ga0210401, IMG submission 150866) | Forest soil microbial communities from Barre Woods Harvard Forest LTER site, Petersham, Massachusetts, United States - Inc-BW-H-32-M | ecosystem: Environmental > Terrestrial > Soil >... | reverse complement strand
ATTCCCCCGTCGCGACTCTTGATTTTCAACGCCCGAAGCGTACAACTGCCGACCAGCGGGCCTTACCCGGCTTGCGTGGATCGGGCTGAGGCAAAAGGGCCAAGGGACGGAAGAAAAACGGAACTCTACGAAAGCGAACCGCCTCTTGGAAGATTTCACGGATGTGCACGCCTTCCAACCTAAGGTTTCGAAGAACGCAACACCATCGGCCGGAGCGAACTTCAAGGGCGCATTGGTAAGATTCTCTCCCATTCCCCGCTGCATCATCTTTAGAATGGCAGGAGATGCGACATCCAGAAGCCACCAGCGGACGGCCGGTCGGCCGAGGAGATCCTGACCAATCGAGCGGACTACGTCACTATCCAAATAGCCGAGAAGGCCCTCAGTGATGATCAGAACCTTCGTTGCATTTCGGACGACTCTATCGAGGAACGCCGAGCGCTTCGTCTGGTCAGCAAGATCGATTGGCTCTCGTGGTAGAGCACAGACCGGTTCCTCGCCCGCCAGTAGCTTGTCTTTTTCCTCGACCATCCCCGGAAGATCCGCCTCGATCCAAGAGAGCGCTGGGGGAAGTGCGAGCCGGTAGGGGCGCGTGTCGAGCCCAGCCGCAAGATTTAGCACGCAGTCGCAGCCGTCTCTGACGGAGGCGAGAACGAGGTCATCCATAAGTTTCGTGCGAACGACCATCGGCCAACCGCTGCGGACCTGCCGCGGCGCGCGCGCTGCGATAGCGCGTCCACGCTCGCCAGCAAGCCGGTCCGCGAATGGGTCAGAGAAGAGAGCGTCGGGTCGTGCGGACTCCCAAGCGCGGTACACGGCAACCCAACGCGCTGTATCGGAAACATTGGAAACGAGCGGTTCAGCCATAGTGCCTCAGAACGTCAGGTGGTCCAATGCGTGGTCAGCTTCGATCTGCGCATGTAATAGTCCCTAAGTGTTTTCACGGCAGTCTCAGGCGTCCGGTTTCAACTGATTCTACTCCAAGGACATCGTAAAATCCTGGGTAGCGGGCAATCAGTTGAAGTGCCCGCCAAGTCTCATTGGCACAGTCCCTGCTTCAGCCGTCCGTGGCTGCCCGGTCTTATGGCGCATTATCGGACCTCAACCGTAGCATTTGCGCTGACTTTCGCCGGACCCGACCGGAGCCACATCTTGGGTTACGCGATTGCTGTCCGAACCGACCTTCCATTTTTTATTGAAACCTTCTGGTCAATCGTTAGTATTACCTGCATGGTTCGATTTCTGGCTAGTCTTGTTCCCGTGCTGCGCTTCGTTCGGAACCAGCCTGGATTTTCAGCGCTCGCCATCCTTACCCTCGCTCTAGGCATCGGTGTGAATGTAGCGATCTTCAGCGCATTGGAAGCGGTGGTGATCAATCCGCTGCCGTTCCCGGAGGCTAACCGCTTGGTAGCCGTCTATGAAGATTCTTCCTGGATCGGATACAAGAAGAATACGCCCGCTCCAGCGAACCTCATGGACTGGAGGAGGGAGTCGAAGAGCCTAGAGGATATAGCAGCCACGACCGGCTGCCGAGCCGTTCTGACTGGCGATGGCGCACCTGAGGAAATAATGTGCCGTAACGTCACCGCCAACCTCTGGCCGGTGCTCGGCGTTAGGCCAATCCTTGGTCGATGGTTTACTGCCGCCGAGGACCACTTTCAGCCGGACGTTGTGATGATCGGGGAAGGACTGTGGACAAGTCGTTTCGGACGCGATCCGGGCATTTTGAACCGCACGATCCAAATCGATGGAAAAGGGGTGCAAGTGGTGGGTGTCATGCCGAAATGGTTCCGCTTTCCAGTGGACATGGAAATGTGGCGACCGGTTGGCTTCACGCCGCAACAACTCTCGCAACGTGGCGCACACTATCTGTCCTGCTATGGCCGGCTGAACCGTGGTGTAACAATCGAGCAGGCGTCCAGTGAATTATTAGCAATTCAACATCGATTGAACAAACTTTACCCCGATGACACCAACCCGCGCATGGGGGCATTCGTTGAACCGCTTCGTGACGCTCTGGCCGGAAATACTAGGCCCGCACTGTGGATTTTGATGGGGGCCGCCGGGATGGTGTTGCTTATCGCTTGCGTGAATGTAGCGATTCTGATGCTCGCGCGTGCCACCGGCCGCCAGCGCGAACTGGCTGTAAGAGCTGCCCTCGGCGCATCTCGCGGGGATCTGCTCGGTCAGGCGTTCGCCGAGACCCTCGCAGTGGCATCGCTGGGCGGCGCCGTGGGGCTGGCATTCGCGCTCGCCTCCCGACGTTTGCTGGAAAACTTCATACCTGAAGCGCTAAAAGGGTCTGTCACCATCACGCTAGACCCAACAGTGATCGGGTTCGCATTTCTGGTCAGCCTGGCGGCCGCGCTGCTTGCCTCGCTGACGCCTTCTTTTTTTGTCATGGGAGTGCCACTGATGAATGTGCTGCGGCAGGACTCTCGAACGGGTGCCTCGCGGAGGACCGTTAAAGCCCGTGCCGTACTGGTCGTGTTCGAAGTCGGGGTCACGGTCATGCTATTGGCGGGCGCGGGGCTCATGGTCCGCAGCCTAATGGCGATTTGGAACACAGAACTTGGTTTCCGGCCGGCGGGATTGATGGCCGCTCGTGTCACGCTAGGAGGGCCGAAATACCCGACTGATCAAAAGCGATTCCAGTTTTATGATCGGGCTTTGGAAGCCATTCGCGCCATTCCGGGCGTGGCTGCTGCAGACTTTGCCAGCACTCCCCCATTCTTCTCCATCGGCAATAGCCGAGGTTTCGCGATCGAGGGACGAACGCCAGCAAACCAGTGGGAACCAGGTGACATGCTGACGCGGTATGGAACTGCGGGCTACTTGCAAACCATCGGCGCGACACTATCGACGGGACGGTTCTTCACAGAATTGGATCGCGAGCGTGCGCCGCAAGTCGTACTCGTCAACGAGACTTTCGCGCGAACGTTTTACCGTGGCGAATCCGCATTGGGCAAACGTATGAGTTTTTCAGGCCAAGGATTTGAACGGCAGTGGCGGACGATTGTTGGCGTCGTGAAAGAAGTGAGGGAGCGCGGATATGATTACGCGCCGAAGCCGGTCACGTATTTGCCCGTCTCGCAGTCGCCGGGCGCATTCGCAAGCATACTAGTCGCGAGGTCGCGACAGGACTCTCCTGAAACTTTGCTGAACTCGATCCGTCAGGCGATCCAGTCCGTTGACCCTGACTTGCCGCTCGGTCCTGCGCGGACATTTGACGAGATTTTGGAACTCGATCAAGCAAGCCGCCGGCAACAGATGTTTTTGCTCCTCGCGTTTGGTTCTGTTTCGCTGGTGATGGCGTGTCTCGGCATCTACGCTATCCTTGCGTACACAGTGGAATTGCGCAGACAAGAGATCGGGGTGCGATTAGCCCTGGGAGCAAGCAAAGGCGACCTGATGCGAATGGTAACTGGTAATGGGATGAAGTTGGCTGGCCTGGGCGTCTTAGGTGGCATTGCGGCAGCATTAGCCGGTGCGCGCGTGTTGCGAGTGTCGCTGTACGAAGTGCAACCATTCGACCCTTTGACCCTGGTTGCGGTGTGCGGCGTGTTGTCATTGGTTGCCCTTTTGGCATGCTGGATTCCGGCGCAGCGTGCGGCCGCGATCGAACCAGCGGCTTCATTACGCCTGTAAGTGTCGAGGCAGTTGTTCGATGTCTTCACGTGCGGGGTTCGACACCTGTTAGTTCCATTTCGGAATTCTTTCGCAGCTATACCGCGGCACGCAAGCATTGCGCTCGATTCGGCACTTTTGCTGGAACTTACCGCCCAAAGTCTCGTAGTCTTTGGAAGACTCAAATGCAGAACCTGCTCGGCACAATCATATATACATTGCGGCAGTTCCGGCTGTCACCGGTATTTACTGCCGCAGCGACGCTAACACTCGCGTTAGGAATTGGCGGTACGACGGCGATCTTCACGCTCATTCACGCTGTAATGTTGCGTTCCTTACCTGTTTCGGATCCGGCGCTTCTTTATCGCATTGGCGACGGGGAGGACTGCTGCGTCGAAGGCGGTCCGCAAGACCGGTGGGGAATGTTTTCGTTTCCACTTTTCGAGCGCCTAAAGGCGGCAACGCCGGAGTTCGAAGAGCTAACCGCCTTCCAAGCGGGAGTCAACCGGCTGAGCATTCGCCGGCAAGGGTACGAAAATGCCTCCAAACCCCTGCGCTCCGAGTTCGTCGCTGGAAACTACTTCTCGACACTCGGCGTTGTGGCATTTGGAGGCCATCTTTTTACGCCAGCGGACGACCAAGCTTCTGCCACACCAGTCGCCGTGATCAGTCATCACTCGTGGCAGACAGATTATGGAGCCGATCCCTCGGTGGTTGGCTCGACCTTTATAATCGAGGGGCACCCCTTCACGATTGTCGGTGTGACTCCACCCGGATTCTTTGGCGAGACGCTACGTGGCGATCCCCCTGACATTTGGATTCCCATCCAGCAAGAGCCTCTTATCGATGGCGAAGGCGGTCTGCTGCATCAATCGGTGGGCGCTTGGCTGCGGGTCATAGGCCGCTTGCGTCCCGGCGCATCTATTGACGGCATGGGACCGCGATTAACCGTAATCCTGAGGCAATGGATGCAGCACGACTCTGGTTACCCTCCTAACTGGATGGCGGACATCGTTCGTTTGCTCCCCAAACAATCGATCAGCGTCGTTCCCGCAGGTGCCGGAGTTGGCGTAATGAAAGAAGAGTATGGTCGCAGTTTGCAGATACTGCTTGCAGTTTGCGGGACGGTTTTGCTTATTGCCTGTGCGAATGTGGCAAACCTGCTGTTGGCGCGCGGCGTTGCTCGAAGAACGCAAACGGCTTTGCGGCTTGCCGTGGGCGCTAGCAACTGGCAAATCATTGAGCAGGCGCTGATCGAAAGCGTCCTGCTGGCGATCGCTGGGGGTATCGTCGGCCTGTTCGTAGCCATGGCGGCTGCGCGGATCCTGCTTGTGCTTTCATTTCGAAGCTCGCATTTTCTTCCCATCAGCGTGATGCCCTCGCCACTTGTCCTAGCATTCGCGTTCGGGGTGGCGCTTTTGACGGGAATCGTTTTCGGTGCCGCCCCGGCGTGGTTTGCGACGCGCACTGATCCGGTGGAGGCATTGCGTGGTTCAGGCCGCAGCACTGCAGACCGCGCTGGATTCACTCGAAAGGCACTGCTCATCTTGCAGGCTGCCTTATCCGTCGTGTTGGTAACCGGTGCTACCATGCTGGCGCGAAGTCTCAGCAAGCTGGAGCACCAGGATCTGGGATACCGCCGAGAAGGGCGAGTACTGATCTCCATCGACCGACCTCCCGCCAGTTATGCATTGCAAAAGCTACAAGCTCTATATCGCGAAATCGAGCAGGGCCTGAACGCCGTCCCTGGCGTAACTGGTTCTGGTCTCGCTTTGTACAACCCCCTGACAGACAACTGGGGCGAACTCATCTTAGTATCTGGCCATCCGCCACCCAAGATGGGCGAACAGGCGGGCGCCTCCTGGGACCGTGTGAGCGCAAATTACCTCCAAAATCTGGGCATAACCGCCGTCCGCGGCCGCAACTTCACGGCTGCTGACAATGAAAACGCCGCCCCAGTAGCGATTGTCAACGAAGCCTTCGTAAAGCGTTTCTTCAAAGCCGATGAAGATCCACTCGGGCAACACTTCGGCCTGGATGAGCCAGAGAACGCCGGGACGTTCCGCATTGTGGGCGTTGTTCCTGATGCCAAGTTCGCTGGCTTTGGCCTGAGGAGACCGGCAAGACCGATGTTCTACGTGCCGTTGACGCAAAACGTGGATTACAGAGACACACTGATGAAGCGGGTTGAACTCCAGTCCCATTTCATCAGCGGGATAACGCTGCTGACAAACGTCCCGCCCGGTATACTCGAACCAACTGTAAAACGTGTTCTGGCAGGTATCGATCCTACTCTGACGATCATTACCGTAAGAACAATGGAACAGCAAGTCGCTTTGACCTTCGATCAGGAGCGCGCCGTGGCCAGCCTCGCCGAATTATTCGGAGCGGTTGCCCTCTTATTAGCTGCCGTTGGGCTTTATGGTGTTACGGCCTACACCGTAGCGCAAAGGACGAATGAGATTGGAATTCGCATGGCGCTGGGCGCCGGGCGAGGGTCTGTGATCCGGTACGTACTCCGCGGAGCTTTTGCTCGGGTAGCCTTAGGTCTTACGCTGGGGCTACCCTTGGCAATTGCGGCAGGCCGCTTAATCTCGAATCAGTTATACGATGTCACCTTCTGGGATCCACTCGCGCTTGCTTTGGCAACGATCGCGCTTGGCATCTGTTCGTTTATCGCGGCTTTGATTCCGGCGACCTTCGCCGCATCGATCTCGCCTCTGAGTGCGCTAAGGAGCGAGTGAAACCTATAGTTTGCTCGGCGGAAGAGGGCCGTTAATTCGCATTGAAGCAAGCGGTGCGCGCAGAACATAATAGGAGCGATGAGCACAGGGAGTCCTCACGTGCGAACCCGCATCCTCGTGGTCCGTCTGCGATGCCGCCAATGAGTGGCGCAAAAGGGCGCCGGAGCGCAGCCAGGTAGGATTATGCCACTAACAATGGCAAAAATGTAGGATCATGCCAGGAATTAATGGCACGACTCGCCGCAGTTAGCGGCGTAATCCTATTCGTGTTGAGCCTAAATAAGTTAAACGGTCGTTTCGCAAATTTCGACGAGACGAAAGCGGTAGGTGTAGGAACTGCGTGCCACAATCTGGCACAACGACCACACTTAGTGGCGTAATCCTGAGATGGTGACCTATTTCCGTGGACGGCGTCTCCCAGCCAGGATTTATCCGCTCCGCGCGTCTCTAGCAGTGAACCTCCAAACGGACCGCGAAGCCTCGCATTCGTGCGCGGACGGCCAACCTCCGGAAGGCGTGATCCAGGAGCAATTCGGACGGAGCATCTCCGAGATCTCGGCGTAGTAATCAAGGGAGGAATGTTGGAAAGCCGTGAACTGAGCAAAGATTCGACCGTCGCGCAGTCGTGGCGGAAGGATGCGCGTCGCTGGCGAAATCGCTTGTACGGGCTGGTGATCAAGGCTTGACGCTTGCCAGGACTACTTTTTCAGTGTCTCTCAGCAGGATATCGATAGATTTAAAGCCAGCATCCGTGAGCAGATCAACCCACTGCATCACAGACAGCCCGTCCCCGATGCGATTTTGACCGTCAGGCTCGCCAAAAAAGCCATAATCGTAGCCCAATAGAGCATTCACTCGCGACCAGAAGCGCCGCCAATCTTCGTACCTGTGCTGGCTGGGCTGTTCCTTTCGCCATGCGTCGAACCCGGATGCAAACGGCGGCTCCGCTCCTGCCGGCTCCATAAGCAGAAAAACGCCACCTGACCGGAGCGACTGAAAGATGTCGCCGGAAAGTCCTGTGGCCTTTGCCAAGCTGAACCAGTGCACGGCGTTGACGGCCACCACGACATCATAGTCGCTCGCCAAATCGCGCCGCCAGTTTGGTTCCGACAGATCACGCGCCCACGTCCGCCCGCCTATACCATCGCGGCGATTGACCGCGCCGCACAGAGAGACAAAGAACTCATTCCTATCCACGGAATCGATCCGCGCGTGCGGAAATCGCGAGTGAATGACGCGGCCTGCGTCGCCTGGCCCGCAGCCCACGTCCAAAACCCGCAGGCTCTGGTCAATCGGAAATGGAATCGCTGCGGCAATTAGCTTCAGCGCGGCTGGCTTGGCGGGGCCCTGCTCAGCGCGCCACAAGTCGAGCCAGGTGTTGAGATCTTCACCACGAAGTTTATCCTCGATCTCGGCCTGAGTAGGGATTGCCATCGGTTTCTTCCTATGCAGTTCGCAAATGCATCGATAAATCGTTATCGCACGCGAACGGCGACAGGGTATTGGAAAAATTTGACAGCCATTGACGGGTGGCTGTCTATTCGTGCCGACTCCGCTGCAGGAATTCGAGCGGACTCAGTCCAGAGAAAGATCTGAACTCGTTGATGAAATGGGACTGGTCGTAGTAGCCGCAGTCGAGCGCCAGATCCGCCCACCGCATCGTCGTTTGTGTGGCGGTGCGAACATTGTCGTCCGCCTGACAATCGAGATACGGTTTTCCCTCCGCGTACAGTAAAGGATCTCGCCGCCCTAGGCGATGGACCGCTGCGACAGCCAGATGGAAGCGGCTGATCCTGGCGATCATTTTCGGAGCCATGCCGAAATATTTGTGGAACTGCGCGATCAGATGGCGCCGGCTGCATCCGAATTCCTCCGGAAGCCGTGCCAAATCGACATCATTCGGAGACTCCTGGAGTATCCGCCATGAATGGAGCAGACCCGCCGGAGGGGAAGGCGCGGACGCCAATCGTGCAGCGATTATGTTTTCGACGGTGTCAAACCGCGCGGCCCAGTCGTGTGTGGCCTCCGCATGGCTCGTGATGAGCCGCGAAAATCGACTATCGACATCCTCCAGTGCAAGAGTACGATCCGTAAGCAGATCCATCGGTACCCCCAGAAGCATCTGTGCGCCGATTGGAGCGAAGCGAATCACCATAAAGTCCCGAGCTCCGAAGGCCTCACGGATCTGATGGCGATGCTGCAGAGCGACGATCCATGCGTCTCTGTGCTCGGTTGTGCGCTTCGGGTCCGATGGGTCGATGATTCGATGGGGAGCAGAGAAGTTCAGCACGATCGCGACTTCACGCAATGGGAGGTGCCGCTCATGCAACGGCCTGGGCAAGAAGCCGTCGCTCACGAAGTAACCACGGACGTAATCGCGGAGACGCGGTTCGGCAGGCCGCTGCGCAGCCCGCCAGCGACCGAGATCAGATCGGTGACCGGTGACTTCGATACGGGCTGAAGCTACTAGTCCCATTGCCATTAGTGTGGCATTCCTGAGGTGTCCTGCTTGGAGCAGGCTCTAGCAGGACGAATCGGCCCGCATGAAACTTGGGTTCTGGTCGGGACTGCGAGGTCGACAACTCTCGAGTAGTCGGCCACCCTTCCATAAACAAAATTAATGGAAGAGTCACCGTCATGTACGGACCACCGTCGCTCAACTTGACCGGTAGGGCTGACCAACCGTTCGCCCTGCAACCCGCCCGATCCACCGCTCCAGACTGGAGCGCCCACGTCTCCCCAAGCGCGAGGGGCGGGGATTTGCGCCCTGTGTGGACAACCGGCCGACGACGTCGGCTGCTCGACGTCCACAACTACTCGATCAAAGATTCGGTCGAGGATACGCTCCGGCGGGTACACTGGGATTCGAGCGACGCTTTTGCGCCTCGGCCCAGGATTTCTGCACCTCCTCGGGGAAACTCGGTAGCAGCGAGTTGATTCTGCGCTGCATTTCGGCGACGATTTGCGGATTCTGCGGCGCGACGTCGTAGCTTTCATCCGCGTCTGATGCGAGGTTGTAAAGCTCAGGACGCGCGAGCGCGTAGTTAAGGCGTCCTTCGGGCGGCGCCGGCGTATAAGCGGCGGTGTTGTGCCGTGCTACGTGCAATTTCCAATTCATCCAGCGCGCGCATTGCAGATCCCAGCCATCGAAATACAGTAAGACCTCCCGATCGATGGATGCTTTCTGTCCGGTCAACAGAGGCCAGATATCGATGCCGTCGAGTGGTCTCGCGGGTAGCGCAGCTCCGCAGAGCCGCGTGACCGTCGGAAAAATATCGAGCATCGACGCCAGGCCGTCGCACACGCGATTGGCGAGAATCTTGCCTGGCCACGCGGCGATGAACGGCTCGCGCACACCACCTTCGTAGGTGGTGTTCTTGCGTCCGCGCAGTTTTCCGGGGCTGCCCTGATACCAGGGGCCGTTGTCGCTGGTAAAAACGACAAGCGTGTTCTGTTCGAGGCCGTTTTCCTTGAGCGCGCGGCGGATTTCGCCGACGCTCCAGTCGATTTCCTGGACTACGTCCCCGTACAAGCCCTCCGACGATTTTCCACGGAAGCGTTCGGAGGCGCCCAGGGGAATGTGCGGGTAGGTCTGCGGCAAAAAAAGAAACATCGGGGACCCTCGGTTTTCGCAGATGAATCGGATTGCCTGCTCGGTATAGCGCGGCGTCAGCGTCGAGAGATCGACCTCCTGTTCGATGACGTCGGTATTGTGCATCAGCACACGCGGGTTCATGTCGTTGCTATAGGGGATGCCGAAGTATTCGTCAAAACCGCGGCTGGTGGGCAGGTACTCGACCGGACGCCCCAGATGCCACTTGCCGATGCAGATGGTCCGGTAGCCGCGATTCTTGAGCACATTGGCGAGCGTGACTTCGTCCAGATTCATGCCGCCTTTATCCTGCGGAAAAAACACGTGCGGAACGCCGACGCGGGTGGGATAGCGGCCGGTCAGCAGGGCCGCGCGCGACGGCGAGCAAACCGGATCGGCAGAAGAAAAATTGGTGAAGCGCACGCCGGCGGCGGCCATGCGATCGAGATTGGGCGTCGGAATCTTCGAGCCGTAGCAGCCTAGATCGCCGTAACCCAGATCGTCGCAAAGGATGAAGACGATGTTGGGAGGTTTCGACGGAGCAGCGGCAAGGCGCGCTGCTAGTGTGGACGCCATGGAGGCGAGAAGGGAACGGCGATGGATCATTCGCGAATCATTATACTCACGTCATACACGCTCTGCGCGCCTGAGCCGCGACGGCATTGAGCGGTGCCCGCTTAGTCTGCTGCGGCTCACCCGGCTCGCCGCATGACCGCTGAGAAAGTTCACGCCGCATGGTTCCGGGCGGCGGATAGCTTGAGCCTGGACGCCCTGGTTTGATGGACGCCGCTCTATACAGCCTGGCTTCCGGTCGCCAACCAGCGGGCGGCAGCATCGGCGCTATCCTCGGGCCGTGTATTAAAGGCAATCGCCGCACCTGGAGCAGCCTTATGAACAGCGTTGATGACGACTTCGAATAATGCGAGGCCCCGAGGCGGCAGGCGCACGCCGGCTCCGATGACCACACAATCGTAGTTCTTCGAAGCTAACTGACGCTCCAGTGTCGGGCCAGCGGTTTCATCCGGCCGGATGAAACCGAGGTCAGCCTCCCATCCGCGTTCAGCGAACTGCTTCATCGCAACCGCGATGCCGGCGTGAACCTTCTCAACGGTCATACCCGGTGGCAAAGCAGGGTCAGAAAAATCTACAGTCTCTGGATCGTAGCCTACGAACAGAACCCGCTTCATGAGCTCTCTCTTATTCTTATTCTTGCGAGCGCTTGGCGGTACGGTCAGCTACCAGCTTCGCCAATTTAACAAGCATCATAACCTAAGCCTGGTCCCAAACGAGCCAGCTGGAAAAAACAAAGTTCGGGAGCCGTTATTTAAGCGCTATGCCTGAGGCGGAGGGCGGAGCCGACGTGAGGCCGTGGCGGCGCATGATCTCCGCCATCTTCGCTCGGTCCGGCGGACCACCGGCGGCCGCGTTGACCACCTCGGCAGCCTCGTGGAAATACTGCGGACCGATCGCGGCTGGCGTGATCACGCAGAGTGCCTTCACGTCCTGGATTCCGTTGTTGTCGAACCGGTGAATAGCGCCGCGCGGAATGCAGAGTGCCTGCCCCGGTCCGACGTCGATTTGTTTTCCGTCGACAGTCCAGGTCAACACTCCGTCGATACCGTAGATCGTCTCCTCGTAGTGGTCGTGGCTATGCGCTCCCGCCGGCAGGCGCTGCGCGCCCGGGACAATGAGCTCAAAAGCCGCGACGCTGCCAGTCGAGTTGTCTCCGGTGAGTAAGAAGCGCACCGCGAGCGCGCCGACGCGGATGGTCTCGTCGGAAGGATTGACATACAGGTCGACGGTCCGTTGTGTCATGTTGGTCTCCTTTAGTAAACTACGTTTACTATGCTATAACAGTAAACGCAGTTTACTGGCAGTGTCAATGCCTTCTTCGCTAAATAATTCACAGGTCAAAACCAGGGATATGCTCATCGGCGCATTGCTGCGCGTTCCGGCTCAGGCAATCCATCGCCGTATCATCAAGGAGCTTAATGCGGCCGGCTTTGACGAACTACGCCTGCCGCATATCGCAGTGCTGCAGTTTCCGGGCCCGGATGGGGTTCGCCCAGGCACTCTTGCCGAGCGTGCCGGCATGAGCAAGCAGGCCATGAACCAGCTGCTCCGGAGCCTCGAAGGTCTCGGTTACATCGTCCGCTCCGACGCACCGGACGGGGGCCGGACGAGCATTATCCGCTTTACCAAACGCGGGCGCGCCGCATACTCAAGAATCCACGCCATACTCCGCGACATCGAGTGCGAATGGAGCGCTGAGCTTGGGTCCAAGGATTTCGCTCAGCTCAAAGAACTACTCTCCCGCGTCTGGCAGAGCCCTTTGACGCGCTAGCCGTCAGCAAAGCCGAACTTATACGGTTCTGTCCGAGATGAGCGTCCCTGTGCGCAACAGCGGATCGTGGGCGAGTGGTCGGGATACCTCCGCTACTTTTCTGCGCTCCTCGACTCCGCGCCAAGCCCGGAATCTGAAGAAGTAGTGTATGGGTGCGCCGTTCGCCGGAAACCGCCGTTGTATGAGATTGGTCCCGCAGTCCCTTTTCCCTCAGACGGAATATTTGCGGATTCTCCCCACTTGCATCTTTGCCCAAACAGAGCGGTCATGTGATGACCGCCAGCAGGAGGGCGGTACACGATGGAATTCAAAACCAAAGCCGCCCTTGCCGAATGGGCGAACGATCAGACCATGGCGGAAATCGCAGCCTACTACAACGGGCAGCCCGGCGTGAAGTCGGTCAAGAAATTTGAATCGCGCGATGTGGCGATAACGCGGATCTGGGCGGCGCTTAGCCCCGACAAACCCAAGGTGGCGCGGAAACCCAAGGCGCCCGGCAAGAAGGCCACGTCGGGGCGGAAACTGGCCCAGACTTCGAAAGCCGGAGCCATGGTGCGGGATGAGGTCGTGAAGCTGTTGTCGCGCGCAAGGGGCGTTACCTTGTCGGAATTGATGAAGGCCTTCAAGTGGCACGCCCATTCGGCGGGTTTATGTCGATTTTAGGCTCGAAGCACGGTTTCAAGATCGAATCGTCGAAGGTCGACGGCGTGAGGACGTACCGACTCAAATAGAGGATCGAGTGGCGAGTTCGCCTTCTATTGGCCCGGTCATTTCCCTATTGTTGGGCCTGCTCGAAGCGAGCGGCCGGTCAGAACAAGCAGCGTGGCTCCAAGACACGATTGCTCTAAATTAAAGCCTCGTCCGCTCACCCATATATTTCCCGGCGAGAGCGTAACTTTTCGACCAGCTCCGCGGATTATCTTAACGAGAGCAGTCCACGGAGGGCGATGACGGAGAGCACCGACGACCGGCTGCGGATTGAAGCCGCGCAACGCGACCCGTCGCGCTTTGCCGACCTCTACGAAGAGAATTTCTACCGCGTGTACGCGTATGTCGCGCGGCGCGTGGGCGATCGTCATGAGGTCGAAGACCTGACGGCGGACGTTTTCCGTGAGGCGCTGGCTGGCATTGGGAAGTTTGAGTGGCGAGGCGTGCCCTTCGCAGCGTGGCTGCTGCGAATTGCAGCCCGAGTCATTGCGGATTACTTCCGACGCGCGGGCCGGCAGACGGGGAGTCCGGCGGTGAACCCGGAGCCGTCGTCTACGGACGAAGTCGAACGCAACGCCATGCTGTTTCAGTTGGTGGAGCGACTCCCGGAGGTGCAGCTTCAAGTCATTCACATGCGATTTGTGGAGCAAAAGAGCATCCGTGAGATTGCCCTTGAGCTCGGGCGGAGCGAGGGCGCGGTGAAGCAGCTTCAGCTTCGCGCCGTCGAGAACCTGCGGGCTCAAATGGAGGGCTCCCATGTCTGACCGCCCGCGTGTTGAACAACTGGATCAAGCTATCGAATCCGTGCTCGCTGGGGCAGTGCCTGCGCCGGGCGGCGATACACAACTGGCGGCCCTGACGGAAATCGTGGGCCGTTTGCGCGATATGCCCGCGAAAGGTTTTAAGACCCGCTTGAAGACCGAATTGCAAAGGAGATCAGTTATGACAACATCTACACCCACTGTGGTAGGAGTTCCCGCAGGATTTCGTACCATCACGCCCTTCATCATTCATGACAAAGCGCCCGAACTGGTCGACTTCATGAAGAGCACTTTCGGCGCCGCGGAGTTGAAGCGCAACACCGCGGGCGAGGCATATGGATTCTACTCGGAGGTCCGGATCGGCGATTCCGTGATCATGATTGCCGGAGGCACAGCAGCGCGCTGGGGCAACCTGCCAGGGGCGTTTCACGTGTACGCAGAAGATTGCGATGCCGCGTATCGGCGCGCTCTCGAAGCCGGGGCGAGCACGCTAATGGGCGCCACGGGAGAGCCCGCCGACCGGCCGTACGGGGAACGCTCCGCGTTCGTGGAGGACGACTTCGGGAATTACTGGTATATTGCAACGCGCTTGGCGTCCGCGCCGGCCGCGGAAGGTCTTGGAACCGTGCTGCCGTATGTGCATCCAGAAGGTGCGCGGAAGTACATCGATTTTCTGAAGCGCGCCTTCAGTGCGGAAGAGATGGCGGTGATCGAACAGGCGGGCCGTGTAATGCATGCAGCAGTGCGGGTCGGCGACGCGGTGCTGGAGATGGGAGAGGCAGCTGAGCGAACGGGTATCCCGTCGAACGGCTTCTTTTTGTTCGTGGACGATGTCGAGGCTGCGTATACGCGGGCGCTCGCGGCAGGGGCAACCACCGTCAGGCCGCCCGCAGACATCCCTTATGGATTACGGTCAGCGATAGTGAAGGATCCTGAAGGGTACATGTGGTGGCCGGCTCGCTGGATTAGTTAGCTTCCTATTGCCACGTATTTGTGATACCGTGCCCTCAAAGGAGGACGGCAATGTTTGAGTGGCTGGTTCGTTTTTGGCACCGAATTGATGGCTGGATGCGTCACCGGATCTCTCCACCTTCACCTCCTGCGTACCATCGCGCGAATCTCCATGGTCGTCATCGCTAGGATGCACCTATGCTCCGCGATTGGTAACCGATGCATGATGTAGTTCGACGGCGGCCAGTTGTTCACTGGGTGGCTGCGGGTCGACGGCGCGGTCGACCGTCTGCTTGGGATGACAGCAGTCAAGAAGCGTGGAGGGCCGCCGGGGAGTAAGAACAAACCTAAGGGCACGACAGTGGGGCGTGACGGATCGGCTCTGGGAAGTCTCCGACCTAGTGGCCCTGCTGGAAGCATCCGAGCGGGGGTTAGAAAGAGCGGCGTAAGCCAAGATAGAATTATGCTGTGCCGAACGCGACTCATTGCGGCAGGAGCGTTGGACAGCCGTTAGTAATTTTCGTGAGGCCATCCACGACATGGTCGCTCTTCTTGAAGCTTCAGGCACACCGGACTCTGAACTCGATCTGGCTCATCGGCGGGTAAGAACCGCTCGCGGCGCTGCGAAGTAGCACAAGCCGCACTGGAAACTTCACCAAGCAGAACATTGATGCTGAAATTCAAAGTGGCCCACTACCCACTACCGGCCCAACCATCGCGAGAGACGAAATTGAAACAATGCGCCGTCGAGCGTCAACATGAGTATTGTGCTGGCGCACGGCACCTCCTTTACCAAATGGCAAAGGTCCCAAGCAGAATACCGTGTCAGCGAGCACTACTCTATTCCCACGGTCGGAGATCGGCGCTACAATTGCCTTGCATAAGGAGGTAAAGTAATGGACCGTCGAAACTTTTTCCAGTTGGCCACCGGGACTGCCGCTGTCACGGCTTTCCTACAGAAGACTGTGAATCGTGCTTTTGCAGCCCCGGCCCCCGCTAAAAATATGTCCGCGGAGGAAGCGGCAACCGATGAGGATTTCTGGAACCAGATCCGCAACGAGTTCACCACGGACCGCACCGTCATCAACCTGAACAACGGCCATGTCAGCCCCGCCCCGCGCACCGTGCAAGATGCCATGCGCCGGTATCTGGACTACAGCAACCAGGGACCATACCACACCATGATCCGCGAGCTTGAGCCCAAGAAGGAATCGGCCCGCCGCATGGTGGCCGAAGTCGCGGGAGTAGAA
>Ga0210401_10003807_pt1 | contig 15978 bp, 19 predicted proteins | sample IncBWH32MmetaG_FD_150866 | JGI IMG/M metagenome (GOLD analysis project Ga0210401, IMG submission 150866) | Forest soil microbial communities from Barre Woods Harvard Forest LTER site, Petersham, Massachusetts, United States - Inc-BW-H-32-M | ecosystem: Environmental > Terrestrial > Soil >... | reverse complement strand
TCCGTCGCGGGGTTCCAACGCAGCGTTGGGGCAGGAGCTAACGGCAATTCGGGTGCGTTCCATCGCCCAATTGACCACGGCCACAGGAGATTCAGTTGTTTGAGACGCAGGCCGAAGCGCTCGCACAGGGCAGGCGCTAGTGTAGGGCTGATCGCGCAGGTGGTTGCGCAGCCGTCGGAAGTGAACTCTTGAGTCAGAGAGGCGCCGGTTAGTCGTCGAGTGGGATGTTCCGCTGCTTCCCGGAGATTTCGATGTGGTAGCCGTGCAGGACTGTGACGATCATCGAGATTGAGACGACGCCTTCGGCGATGAAAAATGCGGCGAAGTCGATGAGCGAGCCGATCGGAGGGTCGCCCGGGACGGCGTCTCGCAAGGGGATAAGCGCGAATAGCAATGTGCCGAGGAAAGCGAGTGCAGACCAGAACAAGCCGAACTTGCCGCTGGCGATGTACCAAGCCGCGATGAGCGAGGCGATGGTCAGGCACCACATGAACACCATGATGAACGCGGCAAACACGATCGTGCTCGTCGAACGCTGCACTTTTGTCGTTGCGGCGAAATGTGATTGAGGTGTCGTGATGGTTTTGGCTTCCCCATCGTCTTGATGCACCTGGATCGATTTTTCCTGTTTCGGGGACAACTTGAAGAAGGTGTCGATGTTGTTGAACACGACTCGGATCGGGACGACGCGCTGATTTGGGCCGTCGCCGACGAGCACGTGGAAAAAGAAGTTCGCCGTGTAGCTGTCGAAGGGGTAATCGGTGATGATCCCGTCACGAAGCGCGAATTGGACCGAGACGAATTCTGGGCGTTGATGTGCTTTGGAGACCAAGGTGCGGTTGCTGACCGCATTGCTGATGAGGGTTGCATCTTCTTTCAGCTCATGTGTGTGCTCGTCCACCAAGGAGCCCGCGCCCTTTAGCTCCAGTTGGGCACTTATCCGTGCTGTAGACGGGTCGATCTTCTGGATGAGGACGGTAAGGGTCACATGGTCGGGGTTGTCGGTCTCGCCGAGCACAGTCGGATGGTGGCCTTTGTGGTGCTCCACCCAGTACAAGGAGACGCTCAGGACGGTGAGCGCAACGACCAGGAGCGATAGAAAGATGAGCTTGGCTAGGCTCGGCTGCCGCGGTGGGCCGGTTGTTGACGTCTTTGGCGGTTTCGGTATGGGCATCGTCAGTGTTGACGTGGACATGCGCAGCCTTCCTCAAGCTATTTCTTGAGCGGTCACGGTGGCCGACGCCTAGGCGCAAGCACACAAGCCGAGATATCCGCGCCCCCTCGGTCCGGCCATCATGCCGGAATTGCAGCCAAAAGCCCTCGGAGGACGCGCCGTGCGACGCACACCGGGTGAGATTCGTTCATGGTGTGTGCAGACATCGGTTACGCGGAATCTCATTCAGCCTGAAAGATGTCATTCAGGCTCCGCCGGCCGACGGGCAATCGTAAGGGGAGAGGGTCAGAGCGAACGCTCATCCTTTGCCCACCAACGCAGGAGGTATCTGATGGCCCGCGAATCTGTCGTCGGTACCGGACGCTTTCGCCCGGCCTACCTTCGCACTACCGACGCACTGAACAACCTCGGCTGGCTGCCGAACCTGGTGCTGAGGATCACTGTTGGGTTCATGTTCTTTAGCGGTGCGGTGGGCAAGCTCGGCGATCTCGGTAAGTTCACAGCGATGTTTGTCGGCCTGGGTATTCCGGCCGCGCAGGTGCTCGCCCCGGTTACGGCAGTGGTGGAACTTGTTGGTGGTGTGGCGTTGATGCTGGGCCTTGCTACCCGGCTGGTGTCTCTGGTGCTGGCCGGGGATATGGTCGGCGCCTTGATCACGGACATCGGCCCGAATCTGGCGCAGAAGTATCCGGCTCTCTGGGATTTCCTGAGCAATTTGTTCTATGCGCCGGAGTGGCTGCTGGTGGGGCTGCTGCTTTGGCTGCTGTGTGTAGGAGCCGGCAAGGCCAGCTTGGACGGGCTGATCGGTCGACGTTTGCCGGTGCTGAGCACCGCGGACTAAGCGCCCACGCTGCCCGAATTTGCAGGTCAGCGGAAGCGGACGTGCAACGTCGCCAGGCCGAAGATCTTCTTGCCGCCGGACTTTGCGGCGACGATGACGACACCGGTGCGAGTGCCAGGGTCCAGGGATTTGATTCGGCCGCTGAACTCGATGTCGGCGCCCTCAGCGGCCGACACGATCGCGGGCGCAGACAGCCGCACCGCAAAGCGGGTAACCGCACCGGGGTCGCCCGACCACGCGGAGGCGAATCCGGCACCCAAACCCATGGTCAGCATTCCGTGGGCGATCACATCGGGCAGGCCGGTCAGCTTGGCGATGGTCTCGTCCCAGTGGATCGGGTTGGCGTCGCCGGCCACGCCGGCATAGTTCACCAGGTCACCGCGGGACAGTCGGGCGTGGTGCACCGGTAGTTCATCGCCGACCTTCACGTCGTCGAACGACGGCGTGCCCGGCGTACGGGCGGTGTCCTCGGCGATGCGTATCTGGCCTTCGGGGCGCACCGTCTTGTGGTACTCGGATTCGCCGATTGCGAAGATGTCGACGTCGTGCATCATCGTCTTCTGCACGGCCGTCATGATCGCCGGATCGATGTCCTCGGCGGTGAGACCGACAACGGTGGTGTGCAGGGTGTGTACCCGCTCGCCGGCGGTGTCGGTGAAGGTGTTGGTCACGGTGATCAGGTCTCTGCCGGCGATTCGTCGCACCGACGTCAGTTCGACGTCGACGTGCAGCTCGTCGCCGGCGACGATCGGGCGGTGCTGCTCGAAGACTTCTTCGGTCTGCATGTAGGTGTCGTAGCCGACGACTACCTCTTCGAACATGTGGCGATTGCAGGTCATGCCCGGGGTCGACGTGAACGTCAGCGGCGCCACCAGGTCTGAATAACCCAGCTCAGCGGCGGCGGCGACATCCCAGTGCGCAGGGTGATAGTCCTGCACCGCACGGGCGTACTCGCGCACCTTCTCGCGGCCGACCAGGTAGGTGCCGTCCATCTGGTAGTAGTGGCCAACCCGCGATTCGAGCGCCAACGCTTCTGCTGCTGCGGTCATGAATGTGCTCAACTTTTCTGTCGGCTTGTTCAATGAGGCCGACCTCAGCACAGTAACCTGCGCACACCGCGGCAATACACGCCGATCTGGCTGGAGCTCCTAGTGGTGCGCGGCGCGGGCCAGGTCGATGGCGTATTGGTTCACGAAGTGGCCCGGCCCGGGATCGCCGCGGCCGCAGGCGCCGTCGGAATCACCGGGACGCTTGATCCATAGGTAGGCGTCGGCATGCGCACCCGCAGTAGCCGTCGTGGGCGGGACGCCGAGCGCCCGACCGCTGGGGTTGCACCAATTGAGCGGGGCGTCGGGCGCTGGTCCGGCGCCGTTGCGCGAGGTGTCGACCACGTAGTGCGCACCCTTTGTGAGCGCCGAAACCGCTTCGCCATAACCGATTTCCTCATCGGTGGTGAAGAAATTTGAGGTGTTGAGGCTGAAACCCCGGGCGTGGTCTACACCGACCTGGTTGAGCCTGGCGGCGATTTCGTTTGCGCTCAACCAGCGTGAGTGCCCGCCGTCGACGTAGACGGCGGCGGCCGGATCGCGGGTCAGCGTGTCGACGGCGTAGCGCATCAGACCGTAGCGTTCGTCCCGTTGACCAGCCGAGAGGCAGTCGGCCATGTCGAGTGCATCGGGTTCGACGATGACTGTCGCCGGCGAGGCCCCTAGAGCGGCTCCGACGCCGTCGATCCACTGGCGGTAGTCGGCTGCCGTCGCGAATCCACCCGCTGCGAAACTCCCGCAGTCGCGATGTGGAATGGCATAAAGCGCCAGCACCGGCATGCTGCCGGCGGCCTGGGCGGCGCCGACATACCCGGCGACCGCAGCGGAAGAAACCCCCGGGTCGACCCAGTGCGCCTGCGGCGTGTTGGCGACCGCGTCAAGTTCGGGACTCGGCGGATTGGCCTTATGCGCGGCGGCCATGGCCGGCGACGTGGGATCGACGTAGAAGGGTTGTCCGGCCAGCGGGTTTGCGTCGTCGACCAGGCGCACCGCCGGGGCGGGACCGACCTGGGGCGGGTCGGCCGAACAACCTATGCCGAGAACGGTCGCAACCGCCAAGAAGGGGACAATCCATCGCGCGACCGCGCCGGTACCTGAGGAGACCACCTGAGAAAACATATTGTCGCCGCGCAATCGGCGCCACTCCGGGGTCGTCAAAGCGCTGCGGCGCGTAATGATCGGGCCGAGCGAAACGATGGACCGCAGGTGGTCTGAGCTGGCACGGTGACTCCTTGTGCGGGTGTGGCTGAGCGGCTAGGCAGCGGCCTGCAAAGCCGTATACGCGGGTTCGAGTCCCGCCACTCGCTCCGCGCGGCGGCCGGAGGACTATTCCGACTCCGAGCCGTGTTGCTGCTCGGGTGAGTAGGAAACCGAACCGGTGAGCAGGCAACAGCTGCACTTCAATGCGTTCATCTGGCCCAACGGCTATCACGAAGCCGCCTGGCGCATTGTCGACGACGACGTCCGCAACGTCCTCGGCTTGTCCTACTACACCGATATCGCCCGGATCGCTGAACGCGGCTTGATGGACTCGATTTTTCTAGCCGACAACATCGCCATCGCCGAATACCGAGCTACCTATCTCCCGCAGACGCAATTCGACCCGATTGCGGTGCTGTCGGCGCTCGCCGCGGCCACCAGCCGGATCGGGCTGATCGGGACGGGCTCGACGACCTACAGCAAGCCGTGGGATCTCGCCCGCCGGTTTGCGACGCTGGATCATCTCAGTGGCGGTCGCGCGGGCTGGAACATCGTCACCACCGTCACGCCACTGGCCGCGGCGAATTTCGGTGAACGGTTTCATCCCGAGCGCGCCGATCGGTATGCGCGCGCCCACGAATTCGTCGAAGCTGTCACGCGTTCGTGGGACGGCTGGGCGGACGACGCGGTCGTCGGTGACCGTGAGCGTGGCGTGTGGGCAGATCGTGGCAAGCTGCACGCGCCGCGCTTCCACGGTCAGTTCTACGACGTCGAAGGGGTCCTGCCGTTTCCCCGGTCGCCGCAAGGGCACCCGGTGCTCGTTCAAGCGGGACAGTCGGCCGCCGGTGTCGGGCTGGCCGCCCGCTACGCCGAGGTGGTGTTCTCCGGGCCACCATCGCTGGAGGCGGCGGTCGCATTCCGGGCCGATCTGCTCGCGCAGGCCGCTGCCGTAGGCCGTAAGCCAGATCAGGTGCTGGTGCTGCCGGCGTTGATGGTGACATTGGGCGGCACCGAGGCCGAAGCGCAGGCAAGAGCGCAGCGACTCGAGGATCTGGCAAGCCCGGAGTTTCGTTGGCAAAACGCCTTGTACACAGCCGGACTCGATCCCGACGGATTCGATCCGGATGCTCCGCTGCCCGCCACGCTTTGGGCCGACCAGTCGATACCGTCAAGCCGCGCCGAACAGCTCTATGCGGCCGCGCGAGCGCGACCGAACGCGTCCTTACGCGAGATCACCCGGCCGACGGGTGGAGGTGCGGGAGGGGCGCATTTCATCGGCACACCCGAGCAACTGGCCGCTCATGTGATCGCTTGGCAGGATGCGGGTGCGGTCGACGGCTTCACGTTCATGGGATCGACACTGCCGCATGAACTTACGGCGTTCGTCGATCATGTTGTGCCGATCCTGCAGCGCCGTGGCCGATTCCGCACCGAGTACACCGGCAAGACGTTGCGCGATCACCTGGGGCTTGCGCGGCCGTCCAAATAGCAAATCCGCGTGCCCACAGAGGTGTCATATAAGTTTCAGCGTCACTCCGGCGTCGTTGAAGACGTCTTGTATCGCATCGAACAATGTGCGCTGCCCTTGGCGTATGTCGTTGAGGTAGTGCTGCGATACCGCGCTGTGTTGCCATTCGAATTCGTAAGGCCGATTTTCGGGAGTGCCGAATCCGCCCCGTAGGCAGTCGGCCAGGGCGTCGAGGTTGCGTCCGAAGTATCCGCCGGGCCCGTTGACGGAGGATCCGATTTCGCGATAGAAGTCGTTGGCTGATCTGATCTTTCGGCCGTCGATTCGGAAGATCACGGGCGGGTGTGCGGCTGGCTCTCGCGTCATCTCTGCCTTCCCGCGCCAGTGACCAGACAGAACGAGTCATAGTGGTCGCCGGTGTAGAAGTATTGGGTGGGATCGGTCAGTGGTGCTCCGCCCGTGACGATGCGTCTCAGCGACCGGTCTCGGGCACGCGGGGTGATCACGGTGTACTCGTGGTAGTAGCCCCTGCGCTGCTTGGGCAGGTGGCCCTCGTAGTTAACAAACACCGCACCGTCACTGCCCGGAAACGGGAAGGGGCCGCCTGCCTGGATGCGCCTCACGGTGTCGAGCGCCTCTGGGGGCAGGGTGGACATCGGGCACGTCGGCCCACTGATTCCACTGACTGTCGTCGGTGCCGGGGCAGAAGAATGGGTTCGCGCCAACATCCACGCGCCGAAGATGACGATGAGTGCGCAAATCGCGACAACTGCCAACTTGCGTCGACCCACCTGCGCTCCTCGCTTCCGCGTTACATACTGGTGGCATGGATGTGACGAGACGGCGATTCTTCATCACCGCAAGCGTGACCGCAATGTCGATGGTCACGATAGGGGCCTGCGCCGCGGGTAGGACGTCGGCATCGCCTGACTCCGGCTTCGCTGTGACCCACACCGATGCCGAGTGGCGAAACCTGCTCACCCCAGCCCAGTACGACGTGTTGCGCAACGCAGGCACCGAGACTCCGTACACCAGCCCGCTCAATGACGAACACCGTCGCGGCGTGTTCAGCTGCGCGGGCTGCGCGCGGCACCTCTACTCCTCGGACACCAAGTTCGACAGCGGCACCGGCTGGCCGAGTTTCTGGAAGGCCCTGGACAACGCGGTCCTGGAACGCTCAGACGGCAGCCTGGGCATGATGCGCACCGAAGTTCTCTGCAGCCAATGTGGAGGCCACCTCGGCCACGTGTTCAACGACGGACCGCAGCCGACCGGTCTGCGGTACTGCATGAACGGCGTCGCCATGACCTTCCAGGCGCTCTGAGCCAGCCGCGCTGAATCCCGGGCGACGAACTCAGCACCACGGGATCGAGGACCGTTGCGCTCTAGTGGGTCTCGTCGAACGCGGGCCAGCGCAGAATCTGACGCGCGGTACGGCCCAGGATCCAGGTCTTCTCGTCTTCCGAGAGCGAAGGGCAGTGACGGATGCTAAACCGAGCCTCGCCCCAATTAGCGTGCCGCGGACTCGCCGATGAAGCGTCTGTGCAATTCCTCTGTGAGGACATGGATTTGGCGGGTCAGCTCGGTGTTGGTCTTGAGCTCGAGTTCCTGAGCTTCAAAGTCGTGGTCGGCTTTGGCCTGTTGGAAGGCTGATTGGCGGTTCTGGCCGATCATCACGAACGTCGACAGGAAGATCGCTTCAAGTGACACCACCAGGGTCAGGGTCGGCCAGGGGTTCTTTTCCAGCGCGGCCATCCACACCGCGAACAGGACTGCGTGGATCCAGACGAAGTTCATCGAACCGGCAAATGCGGTGATTCGATCGGCCAGTCGCAGCTGGATGCTGGCGCTTCGTTGCTTGGCCTCGTCCAGCACGGCTGGGTGGTGACGTTGAGTGCTATGTAGCAACCGATGCGGAATGAGTTGAGGAATTCGCCGATCGCGGCTAGAGCGTGGGGGTGTCATTTTCAGTCCTTCCGGGCCCGTCGGGTTTCATTCTGGTCGTCCTCGCGGCATCGGGATAGCTGTCGGACGTGATCGGCATTGATCACAATGGCGGTGAATCACATTGGCGGGGGACAGACCAGGAGTCCACGATGACTATCTCAAGTGAACAAGGCAGCCGCACGGTACTCATCAGCGGGGCGAGTAAGGGCATCGGCCGCTCTCTAGCCGAACGCCTGGCCGAGCGAGGGGACAAGGTAGTGGGCATCGCGCGGACTCCGGACGCTACCTTCCCCGGTCTGCTGTATACCGCCGATCTCTCCGACCGAATTGCAACATCTGTTGCACTACAGGAGATTTCATCTGCCAACCGGATCGACGCGGTGGTCAACAACGTAGGTTTGGTCCGTCCTCAGTCGCTCGACGACCTCACCCTGGACGCGCTCGACGCGGTCCTCGATGTCAACCTACGCACCGCGATCCAACTGGCCCAGGCGGCCCTACCCGCGATGCGCCGCCGAGGCTGGGGCCGCATCGTCAACATCGCGAGTCTGGTCGCGCTGGGCGCCCCACAGAAGCGCACCGCTTATGCCGCTGCTAAAGCGGCCCTGATTAGCGCGACCCGCGTGTGGGCGCTGGAGCTGGCAGCCACCGGCATCACCGTCAACGCGGTCGCGCCGGGACCCGTCGAAACGGCACTGTTCCGGGAGAACAGTCCACCCGGCAGCGAGGGCGAGATTCGCTACCGTGCCATGGTTCCCATGGGCCGCCTGGGACGCCCCGAGGAGATCGCCGCAGCGATCGCCTTCTTGCTATCCGACGAAGCATCGTTCATCACCGGACAAACCCTGTTCGTCGACGGCGGCGCGTCCATCGGACGGCAGTCGATCTGAGCCTCCCGGCTATGCGCCGAGCCTGAACAGGTTGAGTTTGTAGTTGTTCACGACGAAGGGGAGTAGCCGGGCCAGCAGCGGCATGCCGTAGCGGTAGCGCGCGGGCCAGGTCGAGGCGACATCTGGTTGTGGGGTGGCGAATGTGCGGGTGTCCAACAGCTCGTGTCCCCAACGTTGGAGCTGGCTCGGATCGTCGCAAACCCACTGCATCCGGGCGTCTACCGCGTGCATTGACCCGTTGCGGTGCTGATTTCGCAGCATCACCGCGCCAGCGGTGTCGAAGGCGATCAGGGACCCCGCAAACCGATGAGCAAGCTGCGATAGCACGGTGCGGACCTGGTCCTCGGTCAGGTACACCAAGACCGCCTCGCATACGAAAAGATACGGGCCAGGGGCAGCGGCGACGGTGTCGAACCAGTCGGTGTCCAGTACTGAACCCACCAGCATCGTGCGCCGCTGCCGGTCGGTGAAGAAACGGCGGCGTAGCGCGATCGTGTCAGGAAGGTCCAGATCGAACCAGCGGACCGTCCCGTTATCGAGCCGATCGAACCGGGTGTTCAGCCCGGTGCCGACTTCGACGACCGTTCCCGTCGGATGCGCGGTCAAAAACGCCCGCACCCATCCGTCGAGAATCGCCGATCGCAGGACGCAACCCAACAACGCGGGACCGCCGAACCGGGCGAAGTCGTATTCAAGGCCGTCGACCAAATCACCGGCCCGCTCGTCATTGAGCACCGGATGGCGCTTGGCGGCGTCGCGTGCCCTGCCGTACAGCGGAATCAACAACGTCTCTTGCACGTGACCCAGCGCGGGAGCGACTTTGGACATCGAACAGCACCTCCGTTCCAATCGACCCGATGACTTCGAGCGTGAACCAACCCCGGTCGCGCCTGCTTGTACGGATCCGTCGGATTCGGCGATGATTCACGCACCAACGAGATGTACTGGCTGTGATGAAAGACGACGGATCCGTACAAGCGACGCGCGAACCGGCGCCATCAGCCTGGAAGAACCAGCACGCAACAAATCCGCTCGGAATCAGATGACGCGAGAATGCGGCCATTCCAAAGGAGTCGAATGTGGTGGGCGAGCGCATACCCGACAATCGATTCGCGGCAGCTACTGTCGCTTTTGTTGTCTACACGCTGGTAATGCTGTTGGTGGAACGGCGTATGCGCGCGACCGGTGGTCCGGGGATTATTCCATTTGAGTTGGCCGGCAGTGCGACTCGAGCTGAGGACATTATGACCCGCTGGGGCAGCGACGGTCAGCGGGCCGCGCGGGTATCCCTATGGCTCGATTTCGGATACATGGCAACCTACGGCACGTTCACGGCGCTGCTTGTCGACGGCGCCCGTCGGCGGCGTGGCCATCCGGCCGTCTTGCCCGCAACTGTGATTGTCGCCGTCGCCGCCGACGCGATAGAGGGAGTGTCGTTACTGAACGTGCTTCGCCGCACGCGAATTGCCGTTGACGCACGGCGTGCGCAAATCGCCGCTCTCGTCAAGTTCGCGGTCCTTACTGGCGCGCTTGGATATGTTGCCGCGGATCGTTTCGCGTCTGATGCTCAGCGGGAAGTTGACGACGCTAGTGCCGCAGCTTGTTGAGCTGCACCTCGACGTGTAGCGCACTGGCGGCGGTCTTGTAGCTCTCGACGACACCCTCAAGCCGTGCACTGGAGCCCTCGAAGCAAGCCCAGTCAAAGACGGCCTGACATACGTGATCGGCCAGACTGCGCAAGATGCCATCCCGAGGAGGGTTGTCGATAACTCTGATCGCGGCCGTGCAGACCATTCCCTTGTCGACGTTGTCGCCCTGTAGTGCCCGCTGAGCCAGTGTCAGGAGGTGTCGGGTATGTCCGCCCTCGAAATCCATGTATCCCTCTGCTTCGTAAAAGCACTAGATCGGCCGACTGGTAAAGCTAGTCAACAATCAGTACGTGTCGGCCACGTTCCGGTAACAGAGATACATCGGTCACGACCGAAAAGGTTGGCGCAGTAGCTGGTGGCCGCTATGGATCCAGATCCGCAACTTTGTATTCAATTCTGTCTTGAAATATCCACGACACCCAACACGCCGATTTAGTTGTCGCGTTCGCTACCCGCCGCTAAGTTTGAGGCGCGGTCACGGAGGGGATTTCAGGAAATTTCGGGAGAGAGAACACGAATGCCCGGCGATCGGGATGATGACTGCCGCGAGCAGCTGGTCGATGCCACCCTGGAGCTCTGCATGAGCCAGGGGTACGACGCCACCACCGTGGATCAGATCGCCGCCGCCGCCGACGTGACGCCGGCTGACTTTGAACGCCACTTCGCGACAAAGGATGCGGCCATCATGTCGGTTGTCGATGACATGCTGCAGGCCACCGCCGCAGCACTCCACGACGTTAGGGCGGACGTCGACCCTGAGCACGCGCTGCTGATCGCGACCATCGAGTTGTTGGGCGCGATCATCGATGGCCGCGGCGTCATAACGCGTGATCGAATGCTGGCAATGGGGCGCGTCGTCACCTCAACCTCACATCTGCAACAGCAAGCGTCTGCAGTCCGCAAGCGGGTGCTGACGCAGGCGCTCGCCGGCCGGATGGGATTCGATTCCCAGGATCGGCGGGTGCAGCGCGCGGCCACGATGTGGTCGGCCATCGCGGCCGGCGCCTACATCGGCCAGCTTCACATGCCACCCAACTACGATCCGCGCCAGGATGATTGGCTATCGGAGCGAATGGCGGCGAACCTATCCGATACGTTCGCAGAGGTCATGGGCGAGGCCCCGTGGCAGGAGGATTGACTACGGCTGGGTGGCCGGGGCGATGAGGGCTTTCATGACTCGGCCGGCGCGCAGCGCGTCGAACGCGGTCAGCGCGTCGGCAAGCGGACTGATGACCGTGGTGAGGTCCGCAACGGCGATTTGTCCAGCGGCCAGCAGCTCGATAGCGCGGTCGAATTCGTCGTTGTAAATGTACGAGCCCCGCACCGTAATCTCTTTGAGCAGGATCGTGGCCGAATCCAGGCCAGGGTCGGGTCCCGCCCCGACCACCACCAGAATGCCGCCCGGGGCCAGCAGTTTCAGTGCGGCAGAGGTCGCGGCGGCGCTGCCCGAGCACTCGAGCACGACATCGACCTCCGGTCCGCTGGTGTCGGCGTCGGCGGCGATCGACACCGCGTGGGAAGCCTCCGCGAACTCGGCCCGTTGTGCGGCGGGCTCCATGAGAAGGATTCGTGCGGGCGATCTGAGGTGAGCGAGCCTGCTGGCGAGCTGCCCGATTGGACCGCCGCCGGTCACTAGTACCGTCCGCCCCGACAGCTCGCCGGCGAGGTCCACCGCTCGCAACGCGGTCGCCATGGGCTCGACCCACGCCGCCTCGAGAGTCCCCAGCTCATCGGGGATTCGGCGCAGGTGTCCGGGGAAGGCGGCCATCAGCGGCGCCAGCCCTCCATCGGCCTGCAGGCCTAGCGCCGTCTCCAAGGTCGCCTGTCGACAGAAGTTCGGGCGCCCTGAGCGGCAGTAGACGCACGTACCGTCCACGTTGCCGTTGGGGTTGACCGCAACCCGCTGGCCGATCGCCCAGTCCGCGACGTCGTGGCCGACCGCCGCGATCCGACCGGTGGACTCGTGTCCGAGGATGCAGTCACCGCGGTACACCTGCGGCAACTGGGAGGCGTGCAGATCGCTGCCGCAAATGCCGCACAGATCGACCTCGACGAGGACCTGACCGGGTTGCAGCCTGGGGCGTGGTCGATCCTGTAATGCGATCTGCCCGTCAGCGGTGAGTACCACCGCGGGCATTGTCACGTCAGGGGATACGGCCCGAGACGGCCCCAGGCCACAATGACGGCGAGCGTAAGCAGCACCGCGTTGATCGCGATCATCGGCGTTTCTTTGCGCCGAGCGTGCACGACGGCCGCACCGACCATCGTCAGGGCGAGCCCGATTGCCGCCAGTGGCACCAGGATCGGCGCAATATGCAGCGCGGCCGGCAGGATGAGCCCGATCGCGCCGAGGACCTCCAGGATCCCGATGAGCCGGATTGTGGACGGGCTGAAGTCCTGCGCCCAGCCGAAGCCGGACGCGACGAGTTGCTCCTTGGTGCGAACGATCTTCATCAGCCCGCTTGCGGCAAACCCCACCGCAAGCACGATCGCGATAATCCACAGCGCCAGGTTCATCCGGATCTCCTCATTGTTTTCATGGTTAACAGTTGTCAGCCGAATTCCTGGTTAAGGACTTCGATCTCGCGGTCACTCAACGACAGGCCGCCAGCGGCAAGATTGTCGGTTAGGTGGCCGCGAGTCCGGGTTCCCGGAATCAGCAGGACGTTAGGTGCGATGGCCAGCAACCACGCGAGGGCGACCTGTGCGGAGCTCGCTTCGTGGCGATCGGCGACGCCGGCGACGACCGAGTTGGACAGGATCTCGTCGCGCTGGGCAGTGGGAAAGCCCAAGGGGCAGAACGGCACGAACGCTATCTCTCGTGCACAGCATTCCTCCAAGACGGGCAGGCTCTCACGGGCCGCGAGATTGAAGAAGTTCTGCACGCAGACGATTTCGGTGATGTCCAACGCCCGCATCAGGTGGGCGCGGCTGACATTGCTGATTCCAATTCCGCCGATCAGTCCCTTGTCCCGGGCTGTGACCAGGGCGCCGAGCTGATCAACGAAGCGGGCATCGGGTGCGGCGTTGTCGAGCACCCGTAAGTTGACAGCGGTAAGTTGCTCGACTCCCAGTGTCGTGAGGTTGTCGTATATGCCGGACAGCAGCTGATCGGGTTCGTCATAGGGCAGCACCGCACCCGAATCGTCGCGGCGGGCCGCGACCTTGCTGACCAATGCCAAACCCTCGGGGTAGGGGTGAAGTGCCTCACGGATCAATTCGTTGACCACCCCCGGCCCGTAATACTGCGCGGTGTCGATGTGATCGACCCCGGCCTCCACCGCGGCCCGTAGCACTGCGATGGCTTCATCACGGTCGCGTGGCGGACCGTAAACGTTGTCTCCGGCCAGCTGCATCGCGCCATACCCGACGCGCCAAACCGTTTTGTCGGCAAGGGGATAGCGAGACGCATGGTTAGGCATAAATCGGCGCAACGTCGAAGTAGACGCGGTACGCGTCGATTTTGCCGGCAGCGTCGAGATGGAAAATCGTCACACACGGGATGGTGACCTGCTGACCGTCCTTGCGGTCGTAGGTGACTTTCAGTTCGACGATCGTGTCTCGGTCGACGTTCCATTCCCGTACCACCTCGTGGTGCAGGCCGGCGATCGTGTCGTAGAAGTTGGTGAGGCCTATCCGGATCTCCCCGATGCCGACCAGCGGCTGGCTGTTGCCGAACACGACCCGTCCACCCTCGGCAAAAAGTGGGGTCAACGCCCCAACGTCCATCGCGTCGACCAACGCGAAGAGGTTGAGCGTCTGGGCGCGCGTTGTTGCACGCATAGGGGTCCCTCTCTCACAAGGGGCGGCGTGGCAACGATGATACGTGATACGTCATGTTCCTAGCAAGATGATCTTGCGGTGGGCTGATGAGGTGACCCAGATGCGTGTCTAGACCGGTGAGCGTCGCCCGCTCTTCACCACGGAACCGGCGGTAACGAGCTATGGAAATTCATGTGCACGTGGACGTGTTCCAGCGCCGCGGTGAGCGGCGCGAGCAGATCGTCAGGCAGCGGGTCGAAGAACATGCGCCGGACCAACGCCACGTGACCCGGGGCTGCCGCGTGGATCGCGCTGCGACCGGCCTTTGTCAGAATCGCATCGGTCGCCCTGCGGTCGTCCTGCGATGGAACCCGCTCAGCGAGGCCTCGTTCGCACAACCGACGCAGCTGATGCGACGCACGGCTGCGTTCCCAACCGATCAGCGCCGCCAGATCAGAGATTTGCAGGCGGCCGCCAGGCGCATCGATTAACGCGTTCAGAACGTGGTAGTCGGCCAGAGACAAATCGCTGTCGCTCTGCAGCTGCCGATTCATCTCGTAGTTCATCCGCATCTGCACGCGCATGAACGCGCGCCAGGCTTGCAGCTCGGCCGGCGACAGCCAAGGGTCCTGATCGGTCTTCCGGCGTTGACTACGTGACACTTCGGCTTTTCCTTCTCCGGCTATCCGCCCAGGATATCCAGATCATCGCCGGAAAACCCTTCAACGCGTCGCGACCGACCTCCGCCAGTAGGGCATGACCGGGAGCGAATACAAACGTCAGCGACGATGTTTACATGATTTATCACGTATATTGATGAAGCCAAAACAGGCCGAAAGGACTCACGATGACGGAGACCATCAGTCGCTTGATGGAAGCGAATTTGCTCGGGGTCTTCAATGAGCGCGACGCGGGTCGCAGGGCCGCGATGATCAACACCATCTACTCGCCTGATGTGCGCTGGACGGACGACGAGGGGAGCACGGTCGGTCGTGAGGCCTTAGACGTCAAGGCAACAGCGTTGCAATCGCGAACGCAAGGACTGGTTTTCACCAAAGCAGGTCCGGTCTACGAAACACGGGGACTGGGCTACATGGCATTTGAGATCGGGCCTCCCGGTGGCGAGCCAGTGGTCTGCGGATTCGACGTGGCCGTCGTGCGCAACGAACTCATCTCCGAGCTCTACACCGTCATCACTAGCAGTCGACCGGCCGACACGTTGCTCGCCGAGCCGGAAAGTGGTGACGGTCCGTCGCAGCTGCTGCAGGCCTTCATTGGCTACCTTCGGGCGCGGCCCACCGCCGCCGATTCCGGAAGCGGAGCGGACGGCTCGTCTGAGCTGGAAGGCGTGTCACGCCGCAGCACTGAATTAGGGGGCGTCCCCGCCATCATGCTGCAACCGCAGGTCGGTAGCCCCGAACGGACCGTCCTGTATTTCCACGGCGGCGGCTACGTCACTGGCTCACCGCCGGACCGCTACGTGCCGTTTGCGGCCGCGGTAGCCTTGGCCGCCAACGCTCGAGTGTTCGTGGTGGACTATCGGCTCGCTCCACAAACCCCCTTCCCAGGCGCCTTTGACGATTGCCTGCGCGCCTATCAGTGGCTTGTCACAGACGGCGATGCCGACCCGCAAATGCTGACCGTGCTCGGTGATTCAGCCGGCGCCAACTTGGCTGTGGCCGTCACCGCCGCGGCCCGCGATCAACGCTTGGCGCTTCCCGAACGAATCGCTCTGCTCTCGCCGTTGGCCGACCTGACTTTCGGCGGCGCCTCCATCGAGCAACGTAAACACCTGGACCCGTTGGTCACCCGTGAGATGCTCGAGTCAAGTGTCGTCGACTACCTTGCCGGGGCGGATCCCCGCGACCCCCGCTGCTCCGCGATCTTCGCCGACATGCAGGGTTTCCCCCCGATGCTCATCCAGGTCGGTGAGAACGAGATCCTCTACGACGATGCCACCCGTATCCGGGATGCCGCCACCGCGGCTGGTGTCGACGTGTC
>Ga0210401_10003806_pt1 | contig 15978 bp, 17 predicted proteins | sample IncBWH32MmetaG_FD_150866 | JGI IMG/M metagenome (GOLD analysis project Ga0210401, IMG submission 150866) | Forest soil microbial communities from Barre Woods Harvard Forest LTER site, Petersham, Massachusetts, United States - Inc-BW-H-32-M | ecosystem: Environmental > Terrestrial > Soil >... | reverse complement strand
AAATCTGAGAGAGACGAACCTGTGTTATAAATTGTATCGGTGCCAAAAACACTTGTAGGCCCTTGATGTACTCCTGTTACATAAATGTTATTAGTTTTATCAGTTGCAATAGAGAAAGCCTGATCCTGGCCGGTACTCTTAGTATTTTTATCCCACAGTAAGTTTCCGGATGGGTCGTACTTAGCTAAGAAAATTGTTGAAACTTGATTTAAATTAATAACAGTATCCATAGTTAATGTATCCAATCCGAGTGAAAAATATTGGGAAAAATATCTACCTGAAACAACTATATTGCCTAAATTATCAACTGTTAGGCTTTCTCCTTCAGCATCACCAATTACATTAGTTTTGGCCCAAATCACATTTCCTGTTGAATCGTATTTAGTAATAAATGCATTCATTTCTACTCCAGTCCTTTTAAGAGTATATGTTCCAAAGGTTACAGAATCGGAACTAAATGAGCCTGTGTAATAAACATTTCCGGAAGCATCTTTTGCCAGACCTTCGCCATAATCTTGCCAATTTCCTTTTATGCCTTTAGCCCACTGCCATGTTTGTGAGAAAGAAAGAACCGGAATAAGTAAGGTTATAAATAATAATTTTTTCATGGGATTTATTTTATGTTGCTAAACAAATGTAGGACAAAATAAAATGGTTTAATGTTAATTAATTGAGGTGCTTGTGTGCGTTAGGGATTGTAGTGGAAAGCTTTTTGCGTAATCGCAAAAACTTGCAACGTAAAGCCCGACCGACGGTGGTAACCCACCGTAACGCCCAAACAATAAATAAAATTTACTGCTTTATAAAAGTTTGATAACGATAAGGGCTTCCGTTTTTGCGCACGCTAACTAAATACGAACCTGCTGTTAGTTGATTTACTTGCAGGGTGTTTTCGGTTTCGGTTAATTCGGATGTCATTACTTGTTTGCCTTCCATGGTATAAATGTAAGCGGTGTATTTTGCGCTTGGTAAATTAGTTGTGCTTATGGTTATTTTATCGGTAGTGGGGTTGGGGTATAGTTTTATATTGTTGTTTGGTTTGTTGGTTTGTGCAATGCCCACATTTAAATCGGATAAATCGCGTTTAAAAACTCCGCGCCCATGTGTAAAGGCATATAAATAATGGTCGCTTTCGGAAACAATTAAATCGAACACCATTGTTGCATCAGGAAAACCTGTATCGTAGGTTGACCATGTTTGCCCTTTATCGGACGAAACAAAAACACCAAAATCGCAACCGGCATAAATAAAGTTTGGGTTAGTTGGGTCAACGGTTATACACTCAAATGGCATGTTGGGTAGGTTGGTGCTTATATCTACCCAGGTAGTGCCTGCGTTTGTTGATTTAAAAACGTGCCCTGTGCCAAAGCCCGAAAACACGGCATACACTTCTTTACTATTACTTGGGTTAACGGCTATACGACGCGGATAACGATTGGGCAGACCTGTTGAAATATCGGTTACGGTGGCGCCATCGTTGGCACTGAAAAACATTTTCATGTTATGAGTTGAATCGGGTGCGGTTGCAAAATAAATTGAATCGGGGCTGGTGAAAGAAGCGGCTATGGTCATAATAAGCATGCCGTTGTTAACGGGGTTGTTGCCCATATAACTCCATGTTTGGCCACCATCGGCAGAAGATTGCAGGGCTTGCCCACCTGCATACATAATTTGTGTGTTTGAGTAACATAAAATATACGGCGCTAAAAACGCTGCGTAGTTGCCACCTGTGGCGCCTGTGTTAGGGCCGGTAGGGCTGTTTAATATTGTTTGCGGAAAACCACCGTTGCCCTGGCTGTTATCTTGATAAACATTTAAATATTGATAAGCGCCATATTGGCTTTGATCGTTGGTGTGGTCTATTGCATTGTAAGCACCATCACCACCAATAACGGGTGACCAGTTATAAGGGCCATAATATTTTACGGTATAATTATCTTGCAGGCCACTTAACAGCACGGTAGTATCGGTTGCAGATATGCTGCCTATATAATGTTGTGTAGTATTATAACCGCCCACGCAAGCATAAAAAGTTGAACCGGCATCGTTGGTGCGATAAAGACCTCCATCGGTAATGATGTAAATTTTGTTGGCATCTTTAGGATTAAAAATAATATCGTGTATATCGGAATGATAAGTTGAAGCAGTACCATTTTGATTAAAACCTAAACCACCGTTGGTTGACTGAAATAAATATACGCCACCTGCAAATATATTTTGTGAGTTGCCGGGCTGCACGGCTAAACCTTTAGCGTACCAACCTTGATAACTTGCTATATCGGAAGTGGTTTGTTGTACCCATGTTTGACCTTTATTGGCAGATACATAAACACCAACCGAATTGTATATATCACAAATGTGAACATACATGCTATCGTTGTTGTTTTTGTATTTAGCAATTGTTACACGCCCTTTATAAACTGTGGTTGGTAAACCGCTTGTTACTTGCGCCCAGCTTGCGCCGCTGCTTGTTGTGCGAAAAAGACCTTGCACCGCAGTACCATTATTACCCACACCGCATAAAATAATATTAGTATCGATGCTGTGTATTTCTAAATCCATGCACATTTTTTGATTTAAAACAAGGTTCCATGTTGAGCCTGCATCTGATGATTTATAAACGCCCTCGGTAGTGGCTGCATAAACAGTTGTTGGTTTTAGTGGATTAATTATAATATCCCAAATACCACGATTTTGTTGGTAGGTCCAGTTGATAGATTGGGTCCAGGTTACACCGCCATCAATAGATTTAAATAAACCCATGCCGTAGGAACCGCGTGTTACACGCAAATCGCCGATGCCTTGCGAGTTACTGCCATAACAATAAACCTCGCCCGTGCCCACATACATTTCGTTATGATTGTTTGGGTTGATGGCAATGCTGCTTACACCCAATACCGGAACGCCGAGTGGAACATAAGTCCAGGCGTTGGTGCCAATGCCACCAGTGGTTGATTTCCATAAACCACCGCCGGCAGAGCCTAACCAAATGGTTGCAGTATCTATGGGGTCGAAGGCAATTGCAATAGTGCGACCGCCCATGTTATACGGCCCCATTGATGCCCACGATGTGGTTGATTGTGTTCGTAGATTTGCTGCGGGTGCATTTTTTTTGTACCAGTTTATAGCACTTGCATAGGCATCGGCCGGAATATCGTTATTGGGAAAAGCGGCTGCATCAGACAAAAACCGAAGTGCATCCCAGGCAGCAGTTTTTGATTCTTCTTCTACTTCATTGAATTTATTTTTTGTTGCAGCGTTTGTTTTAGCTGCCGGTGATTTTTTGTTTTGTAAAAACGCATAACTACAAACAATGGTTGCAGTTAGTAAAACAAAGGGTAAAAATTTTTTCATACAAATAATTTATGAACCCAAATGTAGGCATATAAAAACCAAAAGGCCGGCAAGTTTTTAAACGGCTGTAAATTTTTTTTAAACGGTAGGGTTTTTTAATTAAACGGTTAAGCTTTTAATGCTGCACAATAATTTTTTGTGTAGTAACATTTTGCTTTGTTTACATTAGGGATGACAATAAACTGCTTGCACAAATAAGTGATGTTATAATTATTTTTTAGGTGGTGATATTGGTGCACCCGGATTTAATGTGTTGGTAGGGGTTGACCCAGGTGAATTATCGGTTCCGAATGAATTTGGAGTTGTTGTATTTGGTTGAGTTTGTATTTGTGGTGTAGTAGTTGGTACACTGGGGATGGTAAGTGTTGGTGTTGTTATAGGTGGGATTGTTTGTATATAAGGTGTGGTGGGCTGAAAATCGGGACCGGTTGTTTGAGGACCCGTAGGAGGTGTTTGCACACCAGAATTTGGTGCACCGATTGGATTTGACACATTATTGTTTATTTGTGCTACCAGAGAATGAAATGCAACTATGGTAAAAAATAGTAAACCTAATTTTTTCATTTTAATATATGCTGAAGGATTTGTTTTGTAAACTACTTTATATAATTCGTAGTATCCATAAAATCAATAAAATTAAAGCCACCACTAGCAATATGTGTACAAAATCGCCAAGTCCCCAGCCACCGGTTAAAATGGCAACCAGCCAAAGTATCAACAAAATCAAAATAATTATCCAAAATAAGCTAAGCGCATCAGAAGCCAAACTATCGGGATCTGCTTTTTTAACCTGAAACGATTTTGCATTTTCTGCTTGAAATATTTTTGGCACATTAAACCCTTCGTGTTTTTTATACGCAGGGGCAGGTGTTATTTTAGCAGGTGTTTCTTTATTGTTGGCAGCTACAATTTCATTTGCAGTTAAGGAGATTGGCTTGGGATTATCTACACCGCTATTATCATATATATTTTGTGCGCTGTATAAAGGTTGTTGTTTTTTCTTATCAGTAATTTGCTCTTTATTTTTAGCAGTTGATGACTTACCCGCATTATGAGCCACATAGTAGCCATTTGTATAATGACGTTTTGTTAGCGAACATGAGGCTAAAAAAATAGCGCAAGCAATAATTGACCATGCAAATAGATGTTTTTTCATAAAAAATAATTTATTATTAGATAAAGAAAAATGTGTGCCAATAGTTTGGGGCGTTACATAAGCCGTAATTAATTTTGCGTTAGCGGTATATAAAACTTTATTGCTTAGTAAAGTGTAGAAAAAAATATACAGCTTTTATTACATTTTAAAGCATTGGTTTTGTTTTTGCATTGCCATATATGGTAATGTTTTTGTAAAAGTTAAAAACCTTTACATGGTAAATATGAAAACCGTTTTTAAAATAATTTTTATGCAAAGCATTATGCTTATAGGCTTACCCTTATTTGCGCAGAAAAATAATACTGTAGAAACTCAAAAAGAATTGTGCCAAACAAAAACAGATACTGCAGATTTTGAACTATTTAAAAAAGAGGCTGAAAAACAAATAAATGCAAACCGACAAAAAATAGCTTTGCTTAGAGAGAAAAAACTGAATGCAAGCGCAAAAGCAAACAAAAAGTTTACTAAAAAAATAATAACCCTAGAAAATAAAAATAACGAGTTACAAAAAAGAATGAGCCAATGTACCAGCAAACCGCCTGTGTGGCTAAGCTTTAAAAGTAAATTTATTAGAGACCTAAAACAATTAGGAGAGGCACTTGATGATTTGGCTGTTGACCAATATGAACTAAGTCAATAAGTTTGTAATTTATGTTGCTTATTTAAATCGTTACCGGGGGTTGATATGGTGCCCTCTTGGTCGATACATTGTCCCACTCTAAGTACGCTTGTTTTCCCCTCTTTTGTTATTAAGGTTGCATCTGTTTTAACCGTGGTTCCATTATTAAGCAGCACATCTGTCATTATAATGTTACCCTTATAAATAATGGATATTTTATTTCCATCACTTTGCACACAATAATCATTTGAGTCGCCAGATTTATGGTCGTCGCCCTGAGCCTGCAAGTGTAAACTTGTTACTAAGGCAATGAATAGGATTACTATTGTTTTCATATTGGTTTTATTACTTAAGATAGTCTATAAACTACTTTTTTTTCATAATTCAATCGCCTTCTTCTGTTTCTTATGCTTTCAATTATAGGGACATTTTTACTCATAGTGTTAATTTTGTTATCCTTTATTTATAAATAAGCTATCAAATAAAATGCCACCACAACCCTTGTATTTTATTTGTATTTGAACGAAGACGACAAATTGCTTTTAAAAATATTGGCATAAAATTTAAAGTGTTTGCAGGAAATTATGCGAGCCTTTTTTCGTTTAGCTAAAGGGTTCATATTTCTACAACACGGATTTTTATTTGAAATAAAATTCGATTTAATAATTTAAAATCAGACTAATGATGCATATTTTATATAGAATAAAGTGTTACGCAATTGCTTTATATATATTGCTTTTTAAAGACTACAACTATTAAACAATATCAGGAGCAGGTATCCAGGGTTTTCAATTGAGTTTATTTTATCCGTCTTACCTGCTCCTTTATTTGCACACAAACATTTTCAAACAACTCAAACATGAACAAATACCACAATAGATATATTCATTTAGAAGATGAGAATGATGTTAGTTATTGGGTAAAGAAATTAGGTGTTACTACGCAGAAATTAAACAGTGCTATTTTACATACCGGAAGCACAAATATTGAGGAAATTAAATTATATCTTAAAAATCAAAAAGACTATTCGTTTCCATTTTTTAAATTATTTCCGCTACTTAAAAAAATATCCAAAACTATACATCATGGTTAAAAAAAACTTGCGGTTTTTAATGTTGTAATTTTTTAGCTGGCACATTATTTACATGATATAAGTAACCATTAATTAAAAATAAACAAAATGAAAGAAAATCAAAAAGACTCAGTGGTTACAGGTAACCAAAGTCAACAAAATCAAAATCAGCCAAATCAATACAAAACAACAACAAAAACAGATTCGCCAACTCAGCCTCAAAAACAAACGCCAAGAAATGAGGAAGAAGAGGACGAACAACCAACCAGCCAGCAACAGCAAAACAGACAGCAGAGCAACACTAAAACTTCGTCTCAAAACGAACGAGAAGAAACACAAAATAGAAACCAAACTACTGAGCAAAATAGAACTCAGAGCAACGGTCAGAAAAACCGATAAGTCGGTTAAGATTATAAAGTGAGGAAAAAACACGCATTTTTTCCTCACTTTGTTTTTAGCTTATTATGTGCTTTACTTATCTCTTTTTTATTGTTTGAATTATTGATACGAGAAAACTATTTTGAATAAGGTAAAAAAAATACTATTTATTTCTCTTCTCTCTCTTAGTATTATTTTTGCGGCGGTAATTTTATCCCTTTCTCCTTTAGCAAAATATTTAATTGAAAAATACGACACCAAGTATACCGGCAGAGAGATTACATTAGACTTGGCTTATGTAAACCCATTTACAGGTTATGTATATTTAAAAAATCTTAAAATATACGAGCCCAAAAACGACAGCGTTTTTTTTTCGGTAAATGGATTGAGTGCCCATGTTGCTGTACGTAAGTTGTTTTTTAAAACGTACGAGATACACGATGTTAGGTTAGACCACCCACGCGGAATAATTATACAAAACCAAAAGGAATTTAATTTTGATGATTTAATTGATAGGTTTTCATCTAAAGATACTGCCACTGTACCCAATAAAGCCCCACTGCGTTTGAGTATTTTTTCTATAAAAATAAATGATGGCGAATTTTATTACCTGGAAAAACAGATACCCATAAACTATTTTATAAAAAAAGTAAACATTGAAAGCTATGGGTTTAGATGGGATAAAGATACCATGGTTACCCACATTGCTTTTTTACCCGGCATTGGAACCGGAAATGTAAACGGGAGCTTAACCATTAATTTAAAAAACCTGGATTACTATATGAATGCCACCATTAAGAAATTAGATTTAAATATTATAGACCAGTATTTACAAGACTTAACCAATTACGGAACGTTTAGAGCCAACCTGGATGCCGATGTAAAAGCTAAAGGAAATTTTAAAGACGAGGAAAAAATTACCACCTCGGGGATAATGGCTATTAATGATTTTCATTTTGGGAAAAATTTGAAAGAAGATTATGTTTCGTTTAATAAATTAAAAGTATCGATAAATGAAGTGAGTCCGAAAAACCATGTATATAGCTTTGATTCTATTTTGCTTATTCATCCTTATTTTAAATACGAGCGCTATGATCATTTAGATAATGTAGAAACTGTGTTTGGAAAAAACGGAGCCAATGTGCAAGCTGCCCGGGTAGATAACACTAAGTTTAACCTCATCATTGAAATAGGCCGGTATATAAAAGCTGTATCGAAGAATTTTTTTAGAAGCCCGTATAAAGTTAACCGACTGGCCATTGATAGCGCCAGTTTTATGTTTAACGATTATTCAATAAGTGAAAAATTTTCGGCGGGTTTAAGTCCTTTATCCTTTGCGGCCGATTCGATTGAAAAAAGTCATGAACGTGTAACCTGTTTTTTAAACTCAGGAATTAAGCCCTACGGAAAACTAGCCTTAGCTTTTAGCATAAACCCAAAAGATAGTACGGATTTTGACTTGCAATGCCAACTGCAAAATGTACCGGTTGCTATGTTTAACCCTTATGTAATATCATTTACTTCTTTTCCTTTAGATAGAGGAACGCTTGAATTTAACGCCCAATGGCATGTGCTAAACGGCGTTATTAAAAGCAATAACCACCTTGTGCTAGTTGACCCGCGTGTAAGTAAACGCGTAAGAAATAAAGATACCAAGTGGATACCTGTGCCACTTATAATGGCATTTATACGCGAGCGGGGAAATGTTATTGATTATGAAATACCGATTACAGGAGATTTAAAAAACCCCAAATTTCATTTTGGTGATGTGATTATTGATTTAGTAGAAAACATTTTTGTGAAACCCCCAACAACCCCTTACAGACTAAAAGTAAAAAATATTGAAACTGAAATTGAAAAATCGCTTAGCCTGAAATGGCGAATGCGGCAGGATGTGCTTGAGCCTAATCAAAAAAAATTTATTGAAAAAATGGCTGATTTTGTTGAACAAAACCCGGATGAGATTATAAGCGTTTATAAAGAACAGTATGCCGCAAAAGAAAAAGAATACATTTTATTTTTTGAAGCCAAGAAAAAATATTTTTTAACCGCCAACAGTAGCCATATAAATTCTTTTAGCAGTGCAGACTCGGAAATGGTAGATAAAATGTCGGTAAAAGATTCTTTATTTATTAATTACCTGAATAAGCAGATAAACAAAAAGCAATTATTTACCATTCAGGAAAAATGTGCTGAGCTTATTGATTCTTCCATCATCAACACTAAATTTAATCAATTAAATAAAAGAAGAGAAGCCGACTTTATTTCATTTTTTAAAATGAAGAATGCCGAAAAGCAGGTAAAATTTAGTGCCGATAAAAATGTTACGCCTTACAATGGGTTTTCTTTTTACAAAATAGCGTATAAAAATGAGTTTCCTGAATCCTTATTAAAGGCATATAGAAAAATGAATGAACTAAATGATGTATCGCCGCGAAAGAAATTTAAAAAGGAGCATGAGAAATATATTGAGGCCTTGTAAAAATAACAAGCGTGAAGTGGCAGCGTTAGGGATAGTAGTGGAAAGCCCACAGCACGTAATCGGGCGAGGACTTGAAACGGAAAGCCCGACGGCGCGTGTTTACAAAGCGCCGTAACGCCCCATAAATTAAAGTGTTACATTTGGATTTATTATATAATTAACGTGTATGCTTAATAAACTGTTGTTGTTGTTTTTTGCGGGCTTTGTTTTTTGTGGGGCACAGGCGCAAAAGGATGAAAAAATACAGGATTCGCTTTTTAAAAAAGCGGCTAAGGAGTACGATGAAGCAAATTATAAGGAGGCATATAAAACTTACTCGGCGTTTCTACATATAAAAAATACGGATTACGCTTTTTATAATCGTGGCTTGTGCAGTTATACTATGACTGATTATAAGGATGCAATAAATGATTTTACAGAAAGCATTGGGCATGGGCGTAACCAGTATGATGTTTATTACTGGCGGGGTTTGTGTTATTTTTTTTTAGAAAACTACGATATGGCTATGGCCGATTTTGATAAAGGCTTAACGCTTAAAAACGATTTTGGTGGTCTTTATACTTACAAAGGTGCTTGTTACTACTACGCCAAAAAATATATTGAGGCATTGGACTTGCTTAACACAGCTATTTTGTTGCAAAATGATTTTGAGCCTGCGTATTATTTTAGGGGCATTGTAAATTATTATGTGAAAGATTTTGCAGGTAGTTTGGCCGATTGCAATAAGGCTTTATCGCTTACTAAATATTACGACACGTATTTTTGGCGCGGAATGGCCAATGCCGAATTAAAAAAATATAAAGAAAGCATAACTGATTATGATACGGTGCTTGCCCACAACCCCAAGTATGCCGATGCTTATTATAACAGGGGCTTATCGTATTACGACATGGGCAATTATAAAAAAGCCCTGGAGGATAACACAAACAGTATTTCGATTGATGCATCAAATGCGGATGCTTATTATAACCGCGCTTTGAGCGCGTTTGAATTAGCGAGTTACACCGATGCCGAAAAAGATTTTAATGCTGCTTTTGCATTGGGTTATAAAGATGATAAAATATATTGCTGGCGTGGTGCCAATTATTATTGGATGGGTAAACTTGGTATGGCTTTAGAGGATTTGACAAAAGCTATTACGCTTAACCCGGCTAATGATATTGCTTATTATTACCGGGGTTTGACCCGAAAAAACAATAACGACCTGAGTGGTGCCTGTGCCGATTTAAAAAAATCGGTAAGTTTGGGTTATGCCTATGCTAAGGATGAGTTAAGCAAACTTAATTGTGGTAAGTAAAGGCGCTTGGCGGGCGGTACAAAACTGTAGTAAAATATTTTTTTTATTTTGAGGGATTGGTATATATTCGTTCAAACTTTAAAAAAACAAACTATATGAAAAAAATTATCCTATCATTAATTGTGGTGGCTGCTTTATCAACCAGCTGCAAAAAAAATTACACTTGTACTTGTACATCAAACAATGTTGTTGTTACCAGTTACATCATAAACGGTACAAAATCAACGGCTACAACTGATTGCACAGCTAAGGGCACCAGCAATACATCTTACGTTTGTACTATACAATAAGCTGTTTTTAATTTTTATTTAATTATTTAGCATGGCCGCTGTTAGAAATAACAGCGGCTTTTGTTTTTTTGGTTTGTTTGCATCGGGATTAAAGAATAAAATAACGCCCGGGTTTTGCAGAACAAAACAACCTGTTTGCAGACAAACAGCCTTGCTTGGCATAACAATATTTTAAAAGGCGTATACGCACAGTAGTTTTGTTTGCATATAAACCTTAAATTTAAAAAATCATGAAAAAGCCAGTTGTTGTTTTATTGCATATTGCTTATTGGATAATGTACATGTATCTAGTTGGTATGTTTATAATAATGGTTTCTCACGACGTAGATTTAAAAGAAACTAATGTGAAACTGATACGCGTTTGGCTTTCATGTTTCTTTATTCCGGGTACAATTGCGTTTTATTTTTGTTATACAATACTGTTTTCTAATTTTTTGACAAAAAAGAGACTACTTGCTTTATTACTGTATAGCTTATTGGTATTTTTTGTTGGCGTGTTAGTTGAAGAGGCATTTCTATTTTTATATATTATGCCCAACCCAGGTTTTGCTAAAATGGGCCTAACATCGGTTTCGGGAATTGCAGTTTTACTTTTTTTGATTGCGCTGGTTAATGGAGTAATGGGGTTTGTTTTGAAAGGTTTTGTTACTTGGTATTCGGATCTAAAACTTATGGAGGAACTCAACAAAAAAAACTACGAAATGGAGCTTGCCCTGGTAAAAAACCAAATTAACCCGCACTTTTTGTTTAACACTATAAATAATATTGATGTGTTGATTATGAAAGATGCTGCACAAGCATCGGCTTACCTAAATAAACTGTCAGACATTATGCGCTTTATGCTGTACGAAACCAAAACTGAAAAAATTCCATTGAGTAAAGAACTAACTTACATTGAAAAATATATTGACCTGCAAAAAATACGTACCTCAAACACTAATTATGTAAATTATAAAGTAGAAGGCGATGCAGACGATTTATTAATTGCGCCCATGTTGTTTATTCCGTTTATTGAAAATGCTTTTAAGCATGCCGAAAATAAAAAGCTGGATAATGCGGTTAACATTAAAATAAACATAAGTAAAGAGATGATTACATTTGAGTGCGAAAATAAATTTAACGAAGGTGCAAGCAATAATGATGAACAAAGCGGTTTAGGAAACGAGTTAATTGCTAAACGCCTGCAATTGTTGTACCCAAACAAACACACCTTAGATGTGAGTAATAAAAACCAAACTTACTACGTAAAATTAGTTGTTTTACCAGTATGAAAATTAATTGTATTATAGTTGAGGACGAGCCTTTAGCACTTGAGCGCACCAAAGCTTATGTGCTAAAGTTGCCTTACCTAAACCTGCTTGCTACGTTTGATAACGGAGTGGATGCTTTGATGTTTTTAAAAACCACGGCGATTGATTTAATTTTTTTGGATATAAACATGGGCGAGTTTTCGGGCATACAATTATTAGAGAGTGCCAACCATAAAGCGCAGGTAATTTTTACAACAGCTTATAACGAGTATGCCATAAAGGGTTTTGATTTAAGCATTACTGATTACCTGCTAAAGCCTTTTACCTTTGAGCGTTTTGTGCAGGCAGTTGATAAAGTGCAAAACAAGTTTACTAAAACAGATGCCACAGCTGATAAAACTTTTTTATTTGTAAAAACCGAATACCGCCTTGAGAAAATTTTACTGAACGAAATATTATACATTGAAGGCATGCGTGATTACAGACGCATACATACGGCTACCAAAAAAATAATGACCCTGCAAACCTTTAAGGATTTCGAAAAAGAAATTCCGAGTACGGTTATTTGTCGTGTACATAAATCGTACATGGTGGCAATTGATAAAATAGAATCGGTTGAGCGGGATAGAATTAAGTTGAAGGATGTTTTAATTCCCATATCGGACACATACCGCAAAAGTTTTTTTGAGTTGATTAATCATGCGGGGAAGTAAAGGCTGCCCCGCGTTAGGGATTGTAGCAAGCTGCCGTGCAGCGCGTAAAGCCCGCCGCTGTAATCAGCGGAACGCCCTAATTTAATGCTACACAATGATTTTTTGCACAATGGTGCGAAAGGTTAAGTTAACGCGCGGAGTAGAAATTTTTGTGGTGGGTGGCAGGCGATGCAGCCAATGTGTTTGTGTTTCATCTTTCATAACTAAGAGGCTGCCGTGTTGCAGGGTTAAAAAAACGGTTTGCTTGTTTTGTTTGTGTTTAAAACCAAACTTACGCTCGGCACCAAAACTTAGAGATGCGATGGCTCCGTTTTTCTTTAAATCTTTTTCGCCATCGCTGTGCCAAGCCATGCCCTCGCTGCCATTGTGGTAAAGGTTAAGGAGGCATGAGTTGTAGGTTTGCTTGCTGGTTTGTTCGGCAATGGTTTTTAGTTCTAGTAATTCGGGTGTCCAAAGCAGGGCGCGCTTGGTGGTGTTTGAGTAGGTGTACTCAAAATCTACATTGCCATACCAGGCTACTTTGCGTTTGGTAATTATTTGTTTGCCAAAAATAATGGCTTGGTCGTTTTGCCAGTTGATGTTGTGCAGCAGTTTTTCTAAATACCGGTTTGCTTGTTGCGCCTCCACTATTTTGCCGTAATAATTTACCGTGCCATTAAATGGCAAAAGGTTTACTGTGGGGTTTATTTCATCATCAAACAAAGTCATACTGCAAAGGTGTGAAGTTTTTTGCTTGGTGAAACTTAAAACTTGCTGTTGTTTATTAAACGGTTGCCAAATATTTTTATGCTAACACTAACTCAATGTGTTTGTGTTTTTGTATAATGCCCACCAGTATATTAAAAAGTGTTTCGGTTTTGTGTGGCGTAGTAGTTTCGGGTTGAGGGGATACGCTTTTATTGGATACAAATTTTATGCTTGCCGGAAAATCTAAATCGGTTTGACTTTTTAAGCTGTTTGTCCAAATTAAGGTAAAAGGCTCGTTATAGGCTGTTACACCAAAACCACCCACTAATAAATCGTTAAGGGCCAAGAGGTTTCGGCCAAATTTTATATTGTTGTTTTTTATAAATGTGTTTTCTAATTCGGTATAAAAACCGGCTAGATCCGAAAAATTATTACCATTTATAGTAAGTTTTTTTTTGATGGTGTTTGCCGGTTTTTCCATTGTTGTATTTGTTTGCGGGCTCACAATTTTAACATTTATTACTTATTACAAATTTACGTTGACATAAAGAAAACAGGTTTTTTTTGACCGAGAAAAAAAGTTGATTTACCTAAAAATGATGAACAGGATGAAGGTGAATTTTAAATATTGAATGGGTGCTTGAGTTAGGGATTGTAGCAAGCTGCCATGCAGCGCGAAAAGCCCGACGTTTGTAACCAAACGGAACGCCCAAAAGAAATTGTGTTGAATTAGATTTAAGAGCGTTTACAAGTACTGCTTAATCCACTCTTTAGCATCGGCTTGGGTAGAAAAAAATTTTACGGGATACGTAGGAGGTTTTAAGGCGAAAAATAAATTAGCTGCCATTTTACTTAAGGGCGATGCGGATATAATGCCTAAGGCTTTTACGATAGAATCTAACTCTTTACCTATCCACTCTCGCTCTTCTTTTTTTGGAGGCTGGGCGGTGCTGTCGGAAAACGAAATCATACAGGTTTTTTTATGACCTATGAGATTTTTAAATTCTTCTATTTGTTTGAGTGCTTCTTCTTTATTTATGACTTGTGGTTGTGAAATACGGGTTTTTGGAATAGAGTATAACACACCGTCGTCATCGAACCACATGGTAGATGTTGGCCACTCAATAAGTTTTGCATTTGGCGGAGGGGTTAACATAACTCAAATTTTTACTCAAATATAATATAAGAAAAGTGTATAAAAAATACAGAAAATGCAAAAATCTTACATGTGTTTTTCATGTGTTTTTTTTCTACCATTTTAGTTTTGCAACTCACAGGCTAAAACATTCAACTTGCTTTTAGGGTGTAACAAAAGGGTAAAAGTCTGTTTAATTTTGTTGTTACAATGTAGCCAAATAATTAAAAAATAGTAGAAAACGAAGGTGGATTTTAGTAGAAATTATAAAATGGTAAACCCGGTTCCATTTTACAAATCGGGGTAAAAAAAATAAAAAATTAAAGCCATGAAAACCGTAAAAGAAATTATGTACAGTTCGCCCAGATACTGTACAAAAAACGACAGTTTGCAAAACGCTGTTAAAGAGTTATCGGAAGCTAACGTTGGCTCGTTACCGGTAATTGATGTGGACAAAAAAGTAGTGGGCATTATTACTAACCGAGATGTTTGCACAGCATTGGGCAAAACAAAAAAGGGGGTTAACGAACTTAAAGTTGACGAAGTAATGAGCAAAGATGCTCATGTTTGTAAACCCGAAGATGATACCCGCACTGCGCTAAAAATAATGCGCACTAAAAGGGTGCATCGTTTGCCTGTGGTTGATAAAGAAGGCAGGTTAAGGGGCTTGCTTAGTTTAAACGCTATTGTGCGTGATGTGGTTGGTAAAGAAAAACCCGAACTTGAGCATGCCGGCGAAGAAAACATTGTAAAAACTTTGCGCGCTATTGCCGAAAAAAAACATGAGCATGCGCACGAGTTTGTGCTATAAACTAAAAAACAGAGGTGTTTTTTTTAGTTTAGACTCTCCTTCGTACTTTAGTTTGTGGTGCGGGGAGAGTTTTTTTTTGCTCATAACCAGCGGTTTATTAAAGGCATTTAATTTGCACGTACTATAAAATAAGCATGTGTGAATTGTGTAAGTGTTTTTATTTTTAATTTATTTATTTTTGAGAATATATTGTAACCAAAAAAATTAAAATTATGCTTGGACTTAGCGAATTAGGGATTATACATACGGCCATAAGTTTGGTTGCGCTTGTGGCAGGTGCTATTGCTTTGGTGCGCGATAAAAAAATTGTATGGACTAATATGGTTGGAAAAATTTATGTGGTTACAACCGCGCTTACTTGTCTTAGCAGTTTTGGCATTTACAAACATGGCGGTTTTGGTGCGCCGCATGTTTTAAGTATACTTACTTTATTATTGTTGCTTGTTGCCTTGCTTGGGGGCAAAAACACCAAACTGTTTGGCGGGCTTACACCTTACATAGTGGTGGTGGCTTATACGGTAACTTATTTATTTCATTTTGTGGCGGGCATAACCGAAACGCTTACACGTGTGCCTGTGGGTGCGCCCTGGGCAAGCAGCCCTGCCGACCCTAATTTAAAAATAGTGCTTGGTGCTGTTTTTTTATTATTTGCTGCAGGTGCGGGTTTGCAGGTTTTAACTTTGCGTGCTGCATTGCGCGGTACGGCATAAGTTTTTGTTTACCCTTTGTCCTAT
>Ga0210401_10003802_pt1 | contig 15986 bp, 15 predicted proteins | sample IncBWH32MmetaG_FD_150866 | JGI IMG/M metagenome (GOLD analysis project Ga0210401, IMG submission 150866) | Forest soil microbial communities from Barre Woods Harvard Forest LTER site, Petersham, Massachusetts, United States - Inc-BW-H-32-M | ecosystem: Environmental > Terrestrial > Soil >... | reverse complement strand
CGGCGAACCCGAAGACCGGTTTCAGGGAACCAGCGAACACATTCGTTGCAAGCAGGCTTCCGCCGTTCTCGACAAACCGCGTGATCTGCGCGAGTTCGGCGTCGCTGAACGTGCGCCCGTCGACGGTGGGATAAAGGATCACCAGATTGTGCCCGAGAGCCTGTTTGAGGTCGCGCGTGATAAAAAAGGGAATGCCCATCGCGCCAAGGGAATGTTCGATTTCGAGCGTACTTTCGTCAGCCTTGGCCCAGTACACGGCAACCTGCATTGGAAATTGCTCGGGATATCGGGTCGTGGGATCTGCTGTGACGTGAGCGAGCGGCTCGACCGGCACATCGGCCGCATGAAGGTCGGCGACAGCGCTATGGCATCCGCTCGCCGACAATGCCGCGCAAAATAGAGCGCCCAGCCGGATCAACCGCGCGGCACGAAATTCCAAAGTCTGATTCATTTCCGTTCTGTCGGTACCTTCGGTCGACCCCGCGGCTCTGCAATAGAACCGCTTGAAACGGGCCGGCGCAGCCCGGAAGTCCAGAGTACACGCGTCACGGAAAACCTTCCGTAACGGGCTTCGCTCCCGACTCTCGCGTAGTAAACCGTGTTTCTACGTACCCCGCGTTTCGAGCGAGCGCGCCCGAAACCGACCCGGGCCGGCCGAGTGGCCTATCCCCCGACGTGCGCGGTATAATGGCCGAATGCCAAGTCAGCGGAAGACGCAACAGATGCACGGGACAACGGTCCTGTGCGTGCGCAAGGATAACAAAGTCGTCCTTGCTGCCGACGGCCAGGTCACCCTCGGCGAAAGCGTGATCAAACACAACGCGAAAAAAGTCCGGCGCCTGTTCAACGAAAAGGTGATCGCCGGATTCGCCGGGAGCACGGCCGACGCGCTCTCGCTGTTTACGCGCTTTGAAAACAAATTGCAGGAATTTCACGGCAATCTGCCGCGCGCCGCCGTGGAACTGGCCAAAGAGTGGCGTACCGACCGCTCCCTGCGCCATCTGGAAGCCCTGCTTCTGGTCGCCGACAGCAAGTCGACATTCCTGCTTTCCGGCAACGGCGATGTGATCGAGCCCGATGACGGCATCTGCGCCATCGGCTCCGGCGGCCCGTTCGCGCTTTCCTCGGCGCGCGCTCTTGCCAAGCACACCAAGCTCGGCGCCAAGGAAATCGCGCAGGAGGCTATGCGCATTGCCAGCGAGATTTGCATCTTCACCAACGCCAATTTCAGCATCGAAGAACTGTGAGCGTTGTGGAACGCCGGCGTGACCGGCGCGGCGGAGAGAACCTAAGGATATGGTGATCTACTTGTCTGGAGAACAGCAGCCAGCGGAAGCCGAACCTCTACCTTCGTTTGACGAGCTCACTCCGCGCGAGATCGTCGTAGAGCTCGATAAATATATCGTCGGACAGGGCGCGGCGAAGAAGGCCGTGGCCGTCGCGCTGCGCAACCGTGTGCGCCGCCAGAAACTGACTCCCGAGCTAGCCGAAGATATTCTGCCGAAAAACATTCTGATGATCGGCCCGACCGGTGTCGGCAAGACCGAAATCGCCCGCCGCCTGGCGCGTCTTGCCGGCTGCCCGTTTGTCAAAGTCGAAGCCTCCAAATACACCGAGGTCGGTTACGTCGGCCGCGATGTCGAGTCAATGGTTCGCGACCTGGTTGAAACTTCGATCGACATGGTCCGCGAAGAAAAACTCGACGAAGTCGCCGAGCGCGCCGAGCAAGCCGCCGAAGAGCGCCTTCTCGATTTGCTGCTGCCGGTTTCCCCCCCGCCGACCAGCGAGATCGGGTCCGGCGCCAACTCGACTTCGGCTTCCAACGAAGCCCAGCGTCGCGAACAGATGCAGCGCACGCGCGACAAGCTCCGCGCGCAGCTTCGTGAAGGTAAGCTCGATCAGCGCCTGGTCGAAGTCGAAGTCCGCGAACGCTCGATGCCTTCGTTTGAAATCATCTCCAATCAAGGCATCGAGGAAATGGACATCAACGTCAAGGACATGCTCTCGGGCGTCTTCGGCCAGCAGAAAAAGAAGCGCAAAATGACCGTCGCCGAAGCCTTCGATTATCTGATCCAGGAAGAAGAAAACCGCCTGATCGATATGGACCACGTGACGCGCATCGCCGTCGATCGTGTGGAGCAGATGGGCATTCTTTTCATCGACGAAGTCGACAAAATCGCCGGCCGCGAGGGCGGCCACGGCCCCGATGTTTCCCGCGAAGGTGTTCAACGCGACATTTTGCCCATCGTCGAAGGCACCACGGTCAACACGCGCTACGGCATGGTTCGCACGGACCATATTCTTTTCATCGCGGCGGGCGCGTTTCACACTACCAAGCCGTCGGATCTGATTCCCGAGCTGCAAGGCCGCTTCCCGATTCGGGTCGAGCTCAGCTCGCTCACCGAAGCCGACTTCATCCGCATCCTCACCGAGCCGAAAAACGCTCTGGTGAAGCAATACATTGCACTGCTCGACACCGAAGGCCTGAAGCTGGTTTTCAGCGAAGACGCCGTCGCTTCGATCGCGCGCTACGCCGCCAAAGTCAACGAACAAACCGAAAATATCGGCGCGCGCCGCCTGCACACGATTCTCGAAAAAGTCCTCGAGGAAATTTCCTTCGAAGCTCCGGAGATGAAGAAAAAGACGGTAAAGATCGACGCGGCCTACGTCCAAAAGCAGCTCGCAAACATCGTCAAGGACCAGGATCTGAGCCGCTACATCCTCTAAATCAGATAATCGAAATGCACCCCTCCCCCCGCCGCACGCGAAAAGTCCTGCCGTTTTTGCCGCTCATCGCTTTGCAAATCTCGGCTGCTTTCGCGGGATGCGCGTCGCCGGGCGAACCGGTCGAGCGCAAGCCGCCGACCCCTCTGGCCATCAACGATCTCGCCGCCGAGCAGACCGGCAACACGGTAGTCCTCACGTTCACCGTGCCGAAAGAGACAGTCGACCGCAATCCGCTGGCCGACCCGCCGGCTGTCGAAATCTACCGCGCGATTCACGCCTCGGGCGCTTCCGCCTCGCAAGCCCCTGCGCCTGCGCTGCTGGTAACAATTCCGTCCGCAATGGTCGGCACGTACACCGCCGCCGGTCGCTTGCGGTACATTGATTCGCTCACGGCGGGTGATTTTCTCGCAAACCAGCAGCAGAGCGCCGCGATGTACGCGATCCGCACGCGTTCCTCGCCCAAGAAGGAATCGGCCGATTCGAACCGCGCCGATCTCAATATCTATCCTGCGCCGCAACCGGTCACCGACCTCCAGGCTCAAGTTGCGCAGGCGGCAATCGCGCTCAGTTGGACCGCGCCGTCGGCCACTCTGACGGGCGAAGCGCCGCAAATCGCGGGCTATCGCCTGTATCGCGCCAATGCGCCGAATCCTGGGACGTCGCCAACATCAGCAAGCACTGGCGTAAGCTCGACCGGCGCGTCCGCTCCGGTTGCACCTGCAAACGCAGCGCCAGCGCCGCAACTGGTCGAAATCGGTGAGTCGCCCACCACCGTTTATGAGGACACCACAGCGCAGCGCAACAAAACCTACACCTACTCGGTCCGCAGCACCGTGCAGGTCCCGAGCAAGCTCCTCGAATCGGCCGACTCGAATCTGGCCACGGTCACCTTGAACGATGTCTATCCTCCCGGTACCCCGACCCAGCTTATCGCCACACCCGTTCCTGCCGAAAACGGCACGCCGGCCCACATTGATCTTTCCTGGGCGATAAATCCTGAAACCGACCTTGCCGGTTACAACGTCTATCGTAGCGAGCAGTCGGGCGAATCTGGAACGCGGTTGAATCCTCAGCCATTGCCAACGCCCACGTTTCGCGATATGAATGCTGTCCCCGGCCGGTCCTATTTCTACACAGTCACCGCGGTGGATCGTACGGGCAACGAAAGTGCTGCCAGTGCCGCCGTGCAAGGCGCACTGCCGGCCGAAAGCCAGGCGTCGCCATGAGCGAGTCTGAACCGACATCCCGGTCATCACCCGCGTCCGCCATGCGGGACGCCCTCGACACGAAACTTCGCCCGGCACTTATCGCGGGTGGCTATACCGGTGCGATGCTCACGGTCACAATGCTCGGTGCGCTCGTCCTCGCCAACCGGGTGCCGGCCCTTGAACCTTATGCCTTTGAGCGCAACGCGGGCGCTTCGGCGCTTTTCGGCATGCTCATGCTGGTTCCCGTGGTTCGCTTCCTCAATCGCCCTCGGAAAATGTTCCTCGCGTCGATGATTGGCTGGGGCATCCTGACGGCGGCTTACGATTTCGCCGGTCTCTATTTTCATAACCTTTTCAACGCGCTCCAGAGGACCCCTTTCGAGGTTCTCATCGAAGGCACGATCGCCTATGGTGTCCTCGCCGTTGCGGTTTGGGTAGGCGCGATGGTCCTTCACGCGCGACGCCATTCCCTCACTCCTGTGCGCCGGACGCGGCAACGCACGGTTTCCGGCAATCGCTGAAGCTCTGCCGCTTTCTTGCTCCCGGTTCGTCCACCCCGCATTCAGGAATCGTCGAAGGCGATTCGATCGCCGAAATCCGCGGCGAAATATGGGCTGGCCGCGAACGCACGGGCCAGAGGTTTCCAGGCCACGCGGTCAAGTTCCTCGCGCCTTCCCTGCCCAGCAAAATCGTCTGCGTTGGCCGCAATTTCAAGGCGCACGCAACCGAGCTCGGCAACGAACTCCCGAAAGAGCCGATGATTTTCTTGAAGCCACCGTCGGCGGTGATCGCGCCGGGCGAAGCGATCGTCTTGCCGCCGGTTTCAAAGCGCGTTGATTACGAAGGTGAACTCGCGCTTGTCATCGGTCGCCAGTGCCGCCGCCTCGGCTCTTTGGACAACGTCAACGACTTCATCGCCGGCTACACCTGCCTTAACGACGTCACGCTCCGCGACCTGCAAAAGACCGACGGCCAGTGGTGGCGCGCGAAGGGTTTTGACACCTCCTGCCCTTTCGGCCCGGTCGTCGAAACCGAGCTTGATCCCGCCGCTACGATTGAAACGTTCGTGAATGGCTTTAGGAAACAGTCCGGTTGCATCTCAGACTTGATTTTTTCCGTGGATGTTATAATTCGATGGATCGCGCAGGTGATGACGCTCGAGCCCGGAGACGTGATTGCCATGGGGACTCCCGAGGGAGTCGGCCCGCTCGCCGCCCAAGACACCGTCGAAGTCGTGGTTTCCGGCATCGGAACGCTCCGCAACACCGTTGTCGCCGCGCAATAGCTCTCAGAAGGATAAACATCGTTGTTGAACAAATATCTCTCTGATTGGCACGAAGTGCTGCCTATGGCCGGCCTCGGAGTGCTTGCCGCCCTCGGCCTCTATTTTGTTTTCCGCAAAAAACCCGAAGATGCCGACGCTCTTGAACGGCAGCGCCGCGCCTATCTAAATCGCATTGGCCGAATCGTCGAAGGCCAGGTCGTCGAAGTCTCCGGTCAATCCGGAGTTCAGTCCTCTTCAGGCGGTTCTTCGGCGGTTGCGCTTGCGCCCTCTGGTCCCGCGCCAAAGTTGCTCTACTACGCCTACTCGATTTCCGGAGTCACATACGAAACGGCGCAGGACGTAACCGGCCTCGAAGAACAAGCGCACCTCAGCCGTGTCGTCGCCGGTCAGCACGCGAGCGTCAAATACGATCCGTCAAATCCCAGCAATTCCATCCTCCTCGCCGACGACTGGTCCGGCCTGCACTAGCCACCCTTCCGCGGATCGTCCAAATCTTTTCGGGCCCCTACCGAACTCCGCCGCCGCGCAATGCCTCTACTACAATGAAGCCGCGTGGCCACTTCAAAACAAGAGGCGCAATGGGTCCTCCGGGCCCAGTGCAACGACCGTGAAGCGCTTGAGCTACTGCTCCGCAGCGTGCAGCCCTCGCTCCATCGCTATCTGTTGCGGCTCGTCGGCGCCTCGTCTGCAGACGACGTGCTGCAGGACGTCTTGATCGTTGTCTGTCGAAAACTGAAATGGCTCGAAGTCCCGGAGTATTTTCGAGCGTGGGCCTATCGCGTAGCGAGCCGTGCCGCTTTCCGCCACCTGAAAAAGGAAAGGCGCTGGTCCGAACAGGTTCGTGATGAAGCGGTGCTCGAGGAGCTCGCTGCGCCTCGGTCGGTTGCCCCGCCGGAGCTTTTGCCCGAGTTGCTCAACACCGATCTCGTGTCACCGGCGAGCCGTGCGGTTTTGGCGCTGCATTTTCAGGAGGAGCTGTCTCTGCCGGAAGTCGCGGCCATTCTCGAAATTCCGTTGGGCACGGTCAAATCGCGCCTCGCATACGGTCTGGCCGTCCTTCGCAAAACACTCGATCCAAGGAGCGTCTAATGTCGCAAGATCCGGAAGCTGTGTTGCGCAAGTCACTCAATGAAGTCGACCGCAGTCAGAAATGGCAAATCGGCGGCCTCGTGATTTTTTTCTTTTTTTTCGTCGCTCATACCTTTGCGTTCATCGGTATGGTCCATCACGAGTCAGAAGCCTCGCCGATCACGCACCGCGCCGTCGCCATGGGCATTTTCTCAGACATGCTTTTGGTCATCGTCTGCGCCTTCGGCGTCACCATCTTCATGTCTCGCATGACCAAGAAGATTCTCAAGGCCATCGAGCTTTCCTCCAAGCCGTAATGCCCGGTAAACCGTAGGGGGCGCCGCCTTGCCAGCGCGCGCTGTGCGCAGGGCCAACGGCGCCCAGACACTCAGCGGAAGTGTTATGACGATGATCCCCGACGGTGAGAACAACCCGCCGGAGAAAGCCTTGTTTCGCGTCGAACAGGAAAGTCTCGATCAAGGCCGCACGTGGAACTGTCGCTCTACCTGCTCGGAATCATCAAAATTGACGGGCAGGAATACGAGCTGGGCTAGAAACGGACGCAGTAGAGATTGCGGATGGCGCAAGGCGAGCTATTTCTTCGGTGAATCATCCGGGAAAAGTATCTTGTCCAGCGTCACGCCGGAGTGAAATCGCAGCGCGAGTTCAAATTTGACCCAGTCGATCGAACCGAGATCTTCGTTATTTTTTCCTTCGGTGATGCGCGACTCCAAAATTTTCAGCTCGCCCGTTCCCAGCTGAATTTTCGCCGCCGCCGTTGCGATCGAGTCTTTATGCCCGGCCCAGTCCGACGAATAGACCACCGAATTCACCACCTCGTAGGCCGCCTGCGAATCTTCGGGCGTCTCAACAAACTGAAACACGCGCGGCGAGATTCCGACAGCCTCTCGGGCGGTAACGCCGTAGGAAGGGTTGAGGTACCGTTCGTTGTAAAAGTGATAGGGCGGCGTCGCGATCGCCGAATATTCCGCGTACCCTCCGGCGGGATTTTCCTTTGGCACAATTTCGATGTCCCAGCCGTTGCCAAATCCGGCTGGCGTCGGAACCAGACGAAAAATGAGTCCACCGCCGATATCGCGCACAAACGAATTCCCGGCCGTCACCTCGCCCGAAATCACCAGATCAGGCTTGCCTGAAGAAACCGGCGCCGGCAATTGAGCACTCGCGGCTGGCGCGGTTCCCGAACTTCTTCCGAAAATGATTGCGAGACAAAGCAGCCAGACCAACTTTCGACACGGCATACCCGCAATTATCCACCAATGAGCAGATTATCGGCGCCAAGAAACCGCCACGTGATGTCTGGCGGCCGGCTGGCGAGAACAATCACGCCGCTTTGGGAACAAAGAGCCATCTCGGTTCGTAGTTAAGATTGACTCGGGTTCGGGTGCGCCCGAGAGTAGGCGAGGGATCGCTTCGGTGAGATCGATTCAATGGAAATGGTGGCTGCTCGCCACACCTGTCGCCATGGTTCTCCTAGCGGCTCTCGGGTTTTTGATGGTTCGTACACTTGAAATGAAAATTGCTGAAAGTTTTAAGGCGCCGCAAATTGCGGAAAGGGAAACCAGGCCCGCGGCCGATTACGATTTTCGGTATGAGACGTTAGACGGCCAGACTCACCGGCTTTCCGAGCAGAGGGGCAAGGTGGTTTTCGCCAATTTCTGGGGAACCTGGTGCATCCGCTGCGTTGCCGGGATGCCGACGATCCAAAAGCTTTACGACACGCTTATAAACGATCCCGCCGTTGTCTTTGTGGTCGCCTCACGGCTCGATACGCCCGCTACGATCCGTTTGTACGCTAAATACGGACACTACAATCTGCCCTTTGACACGATCGAGGTTTCCGATATCCCCGCCGCCATGCAATTCAATCAGTATCCGACGACCTTTATTTCTGCGAAGGACGGTTCTCTGGCTGAAACGCAGGTGGGTGGAGCCGACTGGGCTGCTCCCTCGGTGAGCGAGGCCATTCGGCAACCGGGAGCTGAATAGGGGGTTCCAGTACGGGGCCGTCGATCAGAGCGGTTCTAGACAAGCCCTTCCAAGCTCAGCGGCAACCTCCGAATTCTCTTTCCGGTCGCCGCAAAAATCGCGTTGCAGACTGCCGGCGCAATCACCGGCACCGAACCCTCGCCGATTCCGCCCGGCGCATTATCGGTCGGCACGGTGTAAACCTCGATTTGCGGCATCTGGTTGATGCGCAACACGCGATAGTCGCTGAAATTGGATTGTTCAACGCGCCCGCGATTGATCGTGATCGCGCCTGTCATCGCGGCCGAAAGTCCATAAACGATCCCGCTCTCAAGCTGCTGCCGCACGATCATCGGATTCACGATCGGTCCGCAATCGCTCGAGCAAACCACCCGCAGCACGCGCACCTTTCCCTTGTCCATCGAAATCTCGGCGACGAGCGCGAAATAGCTGCCGATGTGATTCACCGCGGCGACACCCTGGAAGTGTCCTGCGGGAGCCTTGCCCCAATCGGCTTTTTCCGCGGCCAGGTTAAGCACGCCCAATAGGCGCGGCGAATTCGCCAGCAAACGCCGCCGCAGCTCGACCGGATCTTTTCCTCCCGCCGCAGCCAGCTCATCGAGGAAGCATTCGCAGAAAAACGTATTTTGTGAATAGCCGACCGACCGCCAGAACGAAGTCGGAATGCCCGCATTCGCCCTGCGCCAATCGACCATCACATTCGGAATAGCGTATTCAAAGGTCGAAAGACCCTCGACCGCCACTCCGTCCGGCCCGCTGCCTCCGCCAAAACTTGTATCGGTTGCGGTCCCGTTTCCAAACGAAGGGCAGGCCATATTCGCAACCAGCGCGCTGGGCCAGCCGTCGGCGTCCAAAGCGCCCGCAAATTTCACGTACGCCGCCGGACGATACGTGTCGTGCTGCATGTCGTCCTCGCGCGTCCAGGTCAGCTTGACCGGGGTGCCCGGCATTGCCTGTGCCACTTCCACCGTTTCGCGAACGTAATCGACCCCGCCGCGTCGCCCGAATCCGCCGCCCATGAACATCGTGTTGACCTTCACATTTTGCGGCGGCAATCCGGTGGTCTGCGCCGCGATGGCGCGCGACCCGGTTTGCATCTGCGTGGAGGCCCAAATCTCGCAGCTATCGGCTCGTACCACCGCCGTGCAATTCATCGGCTCCATCGAGGAGTGCGCAAGGTACGGCGCTTCGTACACCGCTTCAATTTTCTTGGTCGCGCCCGCCAGCGCCTGCTGCACGCTCCCCGCCGTCTTTGCGACGATGCCTTGCTGCTGGGCGCGCTCGGCAAAAAGCTGGCTGATCGCTGCGCTTGTCTGCGCCGCGTTCGGACCTTCGTCCCACTTGATCTCGAGCGCCTTGCGCCCCTCGATCGCAGACCAGGTATTGTCGGCGATCACGGCAACGCCGTTCGAAATCTGCACGACATTTTTCACGCCAGCCACTGCTTTGACCTTTGTCGCGTCAAAACTTGCGACTCGCCCGCCAAACACCGGGCACCGCTCGAGGACCGCGTATACGAGCCCCTGGGGCCGCGCGTCCAGACCAAATTTCGCCTGCCCGCAGATTTTGTCGCGCGTGTCGAGCCGTTTGGTCGCCTTCCCGATCAATCTGTATTGCGAGGGCTCTTTGAGCGGCACGCCCGAAGGTATCGGCAACGCCGCGGCGGCCTCGGCCAGGCTGCCGTAGCTCAGCCGTCCGCTCGGTCCGATCACGTAGCCGTTCTCGGTGTGCAATTGCGACGCCGCGACGCCCCACTTTTGCGCGGCCGCTTCGATCAGCATCGCCCGCGCCGTCGCGCCAACTGTGCGCAGCGGCGTCCAGGTCGAGCGAATGCTCGAGCTCCCGTAAACGCCCTGGTTCCCGTATACCGGATCGACCGGCGCAAACTCGGTGCGCACCTTTTGCCAATCGCAGTCGAGCTCTTCGGCGAGCAGCATCGCCAGAGACGTCACAGTGCCCTGTCCCATCTCGCCCTTGGTAATTTCAAACGTCACCGTCTCGTCCGGTGCGACGTGCAGATAGGCGTTGGGCTGCGGCTGAAATTGTGGTCCGCGCCCGCCGCGGCCCTGTGCCGCGCGAATGATTCCCCGGGGCCATGTGACGCTCAACACCAGCCCGGCCGCGCCAACGCTCGTCGTGCGCAAAAATGTTCGTCGGCTGAGGATCGTCGCGGTGCTCATGCTTTTGCTCCTTGCGCTTTCAGTTCCGCGGCACGATGAATCGCGCGCCGGATATCCTGATACGTTCCGCAACGGCAGATGTTCCCCATCATCAGCTCGTCGATGTCGGCGTCGCTCGGATCGGCCTTTTTCGAAAGCAAGTCGGCCGCGGCCATGATCTGCCCCGACTGACAATATCCACACTGCGGCACGTCCAGTTCGAGCCAGGCGCGCTGCACCGGATGGCTCACATCCGCCGAAAGGCCTTCGATCGTCGTTATGCTCTTGCTCTCCACGCTGGCAATCCGCGTCACGCATGAACGCGTCGCATTCCCGTTGATATGCACCGTGCACGCACCGCAAAGCGCCATGCCGCAGCCGAATTTCGTCCCGGTCATTCCGAGCGTGTCGCGCAGCACCCAAAGCAGCGGCATGTCGGGGCTCACGTCCACATTCTGCGTTTTGCCGTTCAGCGTAAATTTAATCGCGGCCATCGACTTCCTCCGTTACAGGATCCCTTGCCGTCGAGCGATTTCGACCGGTCGGTGACGCCGATTGTACTCCCAAATTGGCGGCCCCGCCTGAAGGCCGGGTGGGTCGTTCCACCCCAAAACAACCTCCTTGATCTCCCTATCCCACACTTGCTACGTTGCTCCCTCGATGCCAGATCACAATAAACGCGCCGACCGCCTCGCCGAACTGCGACGTCTAAACCGGGAAGCGGAAGCCGGAGGGGGACCTGAGCGCCGCGAGCGCGAGCGCAAAGCCGGCAAACTCAGCGCGCGCGAACGCATCGATCTTCTCCTGGACGAAAATTCGTTCGAGGAGCTCGACAAGTTCGTCCGCCATCAATCCAATGATTTCGGTATCGACGAGCAGCGCCCTGCGGGAGACGGCTTCGTCACCGGCTACGGGCGCATCGAAGGTCGCCTCGTCTACGTCTTTGCCCAGGACTTCACCGTCTTCGGTGGCTCGCTCTCTGAGGCCAATGCGCAAAAAATCACCAAAATCATGGACCTCGCCATGCGCGTCGGCGCGCCCGTCGTCGGGCTCAACGACTCGGGCGGCGCGCGCATTCAGGAGGGCGTGAAGTCCCTTGCCGGATACGCGGATATTTTCCTGCGCAACACGCTTTCGAGCGGCGTGATTCCGCAGATCAGCGCGATTCTCGGTCCCTGCGCGGGCGGCGCGGTTTATTCCCCTGCCATCACCGATTTCATTTTCATGACACGCGAGACGTCCTACATGTTCGTCACGGGTCCCGATGTGATCAAGACCGTCACCCATGAAGACGTCACCAAGCAGGAGCTTGGCGGCGCGATGACCCACAATTCAAAAAGCGGCGTGGCGCATTTCGTCGCCGAAGACGACGGCGAATGCCTCGCCATGATCCGCGAGCTCCTGAGCTACCTTCCCTCGAACAATCTCGACGATCCTCCGCGCCGCCAGTCGGGCGATCCCTGGGACCGCGCCGACGCGCAACTTGATTCGATCGTGCCTGAAGATCCGCAAAAACCTTACGACATGAAAGAAGTGATCCGCGCCGTTGCGGACGACGCCGAATTCTTCGAAGTCCACGAACACTTTGCACAAAACCTGGTCGTCGGCTTCGCGCGTTTCGAGGGGCGCCCGGTCGGGATCGTCGCCAATCAACCGGCCGTGCTTGCGGGCGTGCTCGATATCAATGCGTCGGTCAAAGGCGCCCGCTTCGTCCGTTTTTGTGATGCGTTCAACATTCCTCTGGTCACGTTTGAAGACGTGCCCGGTTTTCTCCCCGGCACGCAACAGGAATTCGGCGGGATCATTCGCCACGGCGCTAAATTGCTCTTCGCGTTCGCCGAGGCAACAGTTCCAAAAATCACGGTCATCACGCGCAAAGCGTACGGCGGCGCGTATTGCGTCATGTCCTCAAAGCACATCCGCACCGACATCAACTACGCCTGGCCAAGCGCCGAAATCGCCGTCATGGGACCTGAGGCCGCAGTCAACATCGTCTATCGCCGCGAAATCGAACAAGCAGCCGAAGCCCAGCGCGAGAAATTGCGCTCAGAAAAGGTCGAAGACTTCCGGGAACGCTTCGCCAATCCTTTCGTCGCAGCCGAGCGCGGCTATATCGACGCCGTAATAGAACCGTCCCAAACGCGTGCCAAAGTGATCATCGCGCTGCGATCCCTTGAAAACAAAAGCGATACGAATCCGCGCAAAAAACACGGCAACATCCCTTTATGAAATCTTTATAAGTTTTTAACAACGGGCCCTTCGAGACCATAGATTTTCCCCGGCGATTCAAGTAGCCTGTGGGCGATCAATCCGGTATTGCCACTACAGGGGAAATCCGAATTTCGGGATGCAACTGCCATTTTCCAGACCTAAGCCCGCGCGTAAAAATCTGGCTGACTTGCTTGACGATCTGATCACGCAACACAGCCTGCTGAAGCATCCGTTCTATCGCGCCTGGTCCGAAGGAACTCTTCCGAAAGAAGCTTTGCAACGTTACGCCGCGCAGTATTACCAGCACGTACTCGCCTTTCCGGAAAATCTTCGCCAGCTTGCCGGACGCACCGGCGGCCACCTCGGAAATCTGATTCAGGAGAATTTGGACGAAGAGCTCGATCCGGTTTTGCCGCATCCGGCGCTCTGGCGTCAGTTTGCCCAGGCGGTCGGAGTGGATCAGAAGGACCTTATTGAGGCGCATCCGCTGCCTGGAATCTGCGTACTGCTCGATGCCTATGATGAAATCGCTTCACAGGGCACCATGGCGCAGGCTGTCGCCGCGTTCTACGTCTACGAAGCACAGGTTCCCGAAACGGCTTCGCAGAAAAAATCCGGCCTGGCGAGGTTTTACAACATCACTGACCCGGCGGCCATCGCCTATTTTACGGTTCATGAAGAGGCAGATGTCCGCCATCGCTCCGCGTGGCGCGGCTGGCTCGCCGAACAAAGCGACGAAGATTCTTTTGGCGTGATGTGCGCCGCCGAACGCAGCCTGAAGGCTCTTTGGGGGGCTCTGGACGCCATCTACCCCGAAGGTTGCTCGAAGAACTAATTCCAGCCGTCAAATTAGAAAACGCCGATTCCCGTCATCGGGGATCGGCGTTTTGTTCTCGGAGGCGTTCATTTGCCTGGCGGCAGCACGCCAGCCCGGCGCGTAAGGCTTGGTAGGCAATCAGGAGAGGTCGGGCGCAAAACCGCTGCGCCGCTTCACCGGCGGCAGGTGGTCGCCCTACTTCCTTTTAATAATCTGCAACCCGTTGTGCCCGGCAACCACCGCTTCCCAAACGAAACCCAAAAACAATCCATGCTCCACGGCACCGGTCACGTGATCCAAATGATGCGCCACTTCCTTGGGATTGGCCATCGGACCAAACGCGCAATCGATGATGAAGTTTCCGCCGTCGGTCACAAACGGCTTCCCGTCCTTGGCAATGCGCAAGACGGGCTTGGACCCGAGCGCCGCTAATCTTTTTTGCGTTACTTCCCAGCCAAACTGCACCACCTCGACCGGCACGGCAAATCGCGAGCCGAGCCGTTCCACCAATTTGGATTCGTCCCCGATCACCGCCATCCGCTTGCTTGCGGACGCGACCATTTTCTCGCGCAGAAGCGCGCCGCCGTGGCCTTTGATCAGGTAGAGTGTGCCGAGCTCGATCTCGTCGGCGCCGTCGACGGCCAGGTCGATTTCGGTGCGCTCTGCAAACGATGTTAGCGGAATCTTCAGCCCGCGCGCGACATGCTCGGTCTGCTCGGAGCTCGGAATGCCGACAATTTGCAGACTCTCCCGCTCGATTCTTCGCGCAAGCGCAGCCACGAATTGCAACGCCGTCGAACCCGACCCGAGCCCCACGACCATCCCCGGTTCGACCAGCTTCGCCGCCGCTTCGCCCACATCCTTCTTCCACTGATCAAGCTGTGCCGTTGTCGCACTTGCAGACACGTTCTGTTCTCCCGAGCGATGAACGCGCCATCATATCGGCTTGCCCGCCGGTTTGCAAAACGGTTTCGAGCGAAGCGCGTAATGGTCCCGGAATCTCCACAAATCTCAGGATTTCCGCGACTTCCACGCCCGGCCGCTTTTAATCGATGGTGCCGAATCTGCCAGCCGCACCCGCAAAGGGATTGCGCTTTCAAATCGCGGCTCTAGGCCGGTTCTATTGCTCTGTCCGCCCGAGCATCGCCAAGCTACCCTCATGCTAGAATCGCGGCCTCCGATGATCGGCGAAGGAAGAAAGAAAATGGAATGTTCAAAAAAATTCTGATCGCCAATCGGGGAGAGATCGCCGTGCGCGTTCTTCGCGCGCTCCGGGAAATGAACGTGCCCGCTGTCGCCGTCTTTAGTGAAGCGGATCGCGCTTCCCTCCATGTTCGTCTCGCTGACCAAGCCTATGCGATCGGCCCGGCTGCCTCGCGCGAAAGCTATCTCTCGGTCGACAAAATCATCTCCGCGGCGAAAAAAGCCGGCTGTGACGCGATCCATCCCGGCTATGGCTTTCTCGCCGAAAATGCGGCCTTCGCGCGCGCCTGCAAAGCGGCAAACATCACATTCATCGGGCCAACCGCCGAAGCAATGGAGCGTCTCGGATCAAAAACTGCGGCGCGGCAGCTGGCCAGTCAAGTCGGCGCTCCGACAGTTACCGGCACGCTCGACCCGCTCGCAAGTGCGGACCAGGCTCTGGCTGCGGCAAGAAAAGCCGGCTTTCCCGCAGTCCTCAAAGCCGTAGCGGGCGGGGGCGGAAAAGGAATGCGCACCGTCGGCGGCGAAGGCGAAGTGGCCGCCGCGTTTCGCGACGCCTCGTCCGAAGCGCTGAACGCCTTCGGCGATGGGCGCCTCTTCCTTGAAAAATATCTTCTCCGTCCGCGCCACATCGAAATCCAGGTCCTCGGCGATGAGCACGGCAACATGGTCTATCTTGGCGAACGCGAATGTTCCGTCCAGCGCCGCCACCAGAAAGTGATCGAAGAAGCGCCTTCGCCGGGGATGACGCTCGAACTGCGCCGTGCGATGGGTGAGGCGGCCGTCCGAATCGCGCGCGCAGGGGGATACACGAACGCCGGCACGGTCGAGTTCCTTGTCGACGCGGAACGGAAATTTTATTTCCTCGAAATGAACACGCGGTTGCAGGTCGAGCATCCGGTCACTGAAATGGTCACGTCGCTCGACCTGGTCAAGCTGCAGATCCGAATCGCAGCGGGCGAAAAACTTCCGTTCACACAGAAAGACGTCGTGCTCGGCGGCCACGCCATCGAATGTCGCCTCTACGCCGAAGATCCCGACAGCGGATTCCTGCCGTCGCCTGGAAAGATTCGCGAATATCGGGCGCCCGGCGGTCCCGGCATTCGCGTCGATGACGGCGTCTATAGCGGATTCACGGTCCCGAACCAATACGATCCGATGCTCGGCAAACTGATCGCTTGGGGCAGTGATCGCGCCGAAGCGATCGCCAGACTCCGCCGGGCCGTCGCGGAAACCGAGGCCACCGGCATCAAGACGAATCTCGGTCTATTTGCCCAAATTCTCGAGACGGACGATTT
>Ga0210401_10003798_pt1 | contig 15991 bp, 14 predicted proteins | sample IncBWH32MmetaG_FD_150866 | JGI IMG/M metagenome (GOLD analysis project Ga0210401, IMG submission 150866) | Forest soil microbial communities from Barre Woods Harvard Forest LTER site, Petersham, Massachusetts, United States - Inc-BW-H-32-M | ecosystem: Environmental > Terrestrial > Soil >... | reverse complement strand
CCTGGCCGGTGGCGTGCCCGTTGGAACCCGCCGACCGGCCGTGGGGGACCACCACGTGATCGGGGTGGTTGTAGTCCCACGTGGGCCGCTCGGAGCGGATGGGCGGCAGGTGCGTGTAGTTGTGGTGCGGCGGCGGCGAGGTGGTGAACCACTCGAGCGTGTGGGCGTCCCAGGGGTTGTTGCCGGCCGGGATCGGCTTGCGCCACGACACGAAGAAGTTCACGAGCAGGAACACGAACGAGATCCCGATGATGAACGCGCCGACCGTCGAGACGATGTTGTAGCTCTGCCAGCCGAGGTTCGACGGGTACGAGGCCACCCGGCGCGGCATGCCCAACAACCCGACGACGTACTGGGGCATGTAGGCGATCCAGAAACCGATGAACATCAGCCAGAAGTGCCACTTGCCCAGGTTGTCTCGCAGCATGCGGCCGAACATCTTCGGATACCAGTAGTAGACCCCTGCGAACCCGGCGAAGACGGCGGTGCCGAAGAGCACCTGGTGGAAGTGGGCCACCACGAAATAGGTGTCATGGGTGGCGAAGTCGATCGGCGGCGACGCGAGCATGATGCCGGTCACGCCGCCCATCAGGAACGCGAACAGGAACCCGATACAGAACAGCATCGGGGTGTTGAACGTCAGCTGGCCCTTCCACATGGTGCCTGCCCAGTTGAAGAACTTCACGCCCGTGGGGATCGCGATCAGCAGCGTCATGAACGAGAAGAACGGCAGCAGCACCGCCCCGGTGGTGAACATGTGGTGCGCCCACACGCCGGTCGACAGGGCTGCGATCGCCATGGTGGCGAAGACCATGCCCTTGTAACCGAAAACCGGACGGCGCGAGAAGACGGGCAGGATCTCGGTCACGATGCCGAAGAACGGCAGGGCGAGGATATAGACCTCGGGATGGCCGAAGAACCAGAAGAGGTTCTGCCATAACAACGGTGAGCCGCACGAGGCCATGGCGGAACCGTTGACGTGGACACAGCCCACCGCCGTATAGATGTGGGTCCCGAAGTGGCGGTCGCAGAACAGCATGACCAGCGCCGCGGTGAGGACCGGGAACGCGATCAGGATCAGGATCCCGGTCACCAGCATGTTCCAGGTGAAGATCGGCATGCGCCACATCGTCATGCCCGGCGCGCGCAGGTAGAAGATCGTTCCGCACAGATTGACGCCGGTGAAGATGGCGGAGAACCCGGTGAGGACCAGGGCCATGATCCACAAGTCGGGCCCGGCGCCGGGGGAGCTCGTGGCGCTCGACAGCGGGGCGTAGGCCACCCAGCCGAACTGGGCGGCGCCGCCGGCCACGAAGAAACTCAACAGCATGGTGATGGAGCCGCCCAAGAAGAGCCAGTAGCTGAGCGCGTTGAGGCGCGGGAAGGCCATGTCCGGCGCGCCGATCTGGAGCGGCACGACGTAGTTGGCCAGGCCGCCGAAGGCGATCGGGCCGGCGAACAGGTACATCATCAGACTGCCGTGCATGGTGAACAGCGCGTTGAACTGCGAGAAGCTGAGGAACGACGAGTGTGCCGTCGTGAGCTGTATTCGCATCAACAGGGCCATGACCCCAGAGATGTAGAAGACCGCGATCGCCGTGATCATGTAGCTGAGGCCGATCACCTTGTGGTCGGTCGACGTCAGCCACTTGAGGATGCCGCTCGGGCCGTGCTCCTCATGCCCAACGTCGGCGTGGCCGTCCGGGATCTGGACCGCTGTCTCGTGTACGCCGCCAGGGGCGATGACGTCAGTCACCGTACAAAGCACCTCCCGTGTTGCCAGTGTTGCCGGTGCCGGAGTTGCCCGAATTCCCAGAGTAGCTCGGCGCGGTGCCGTTGATGTTGCCGTGCAGGCCCGCCGGCAGCTGCCCGATGGAGTTCGGGTGTGTCCGCTGGAACGCGCCGGTCGCGTGTAACCACGTCTGGTAGGCGTTGGGGCTCACGGAACGGATGTTGAAGAACATGATGGAGTGGTAGAGGCCGCACAGCTGGGTGCACTGCCCTCGATACACCCCGTTGTGCAACACGTTGAGGTCAAACGACGTCCAGTAGCCGGGGCTGGCGTAGCGGCTGAAGTTGAACTCGGGCACGTAGAACCCGTGCAACACGTCGTAGGACCGCAGGTAGACGCGCACCGTCTCGTTCGTCGGCACCATCATCGTCGGTGCGTCGGTCGTCTGACCGATGATCTTCACCCCGTTGTCGTACTGGAACTCCCAGCCCCACTGGAAGGCGAAGACGTGGACCGTCGTGTAGGGGTGCGGTTCCACCGCGGTCACCTTGTTCTCGACGAGGACGGTGGCGACGAAGAGCCCGATCACGATCAGGATCGGCGAGATCGTGTAGACGATCTCGGTGAGCGTGTGGTACTGCGTCTGGCGCGGGATGTCGTCGTTGCGCCGCCGGTACCGGAAGATCGCCCAGGTGATCAGGATGGCGACGAAGCCGCCGATGATGAGGCTGGCAATGAAGAAGCCCTGCCAGAGATGGAAGGTCGACCGGCCCTGTGAGGTAGCCCCTTTGTAGGCGCCGAACGTCGGGAGCTGACAACCGGTGAGCAGGAGCGCCCCCAGGGCCACGCCGGCGATCGCCAACCGCCGCCGACGAGGATTCTTGGTGCCGTGACCTGGGTTTTCGGGCGTCTTTGAGGAAGGGCCGGTCAGCGACGAGTCCACCGCGCTGACACTATCTGAACCGCCCTGAAAAATACGAAACGAGCAGGCCCTCCGCGCTCCCACCGCCCGCCGTCCCGGCTCCCTCCTTGGTGCCGCTCAATGGGCGTGTGGGTGCTCCGCTCCACCGGCGCCGCCCACCTCGTTGGCGGCCCAGGTGAACACGCCCCTGGCCATGGTCGACGTGGCCCGGGCGGCCCGCGCCGCGAAGACCTCCTGCCGGGCTCTCTGCGTCGCGGGGTCGTCGGGCGCGGCCAGCCAGGCGCTCTCGGCCAGATGTCCGGCCAGCCGCAACGCCCCGTCCGCTTCGCCGGACCCGGACTCGGGCGCGTCGCCCGCCGCCGCCAGCAGCTCGAGGGCCCGCTCGGCCAGGGCGCCGGGGCCACCGGCCAGCTCTGCCAGCTCGGTCGCCAGCGCCCGCTCGGGCGCGGGCTTCAACGTGGCCGGGTTGCCGTCCCACCACCCGCCGTACTGGCGCCACACGGTGTGCACGATGAACTCGGGCTCGTCGTAGACCGGCTGCAGGAAGGGGCGCCCTTCGAGTTCGGCCGGGACGCGGACGCTGTGAATGGCGTCGTCCAACCGCCCGCCACCGTTCATCACCGCCAGCGTCTGGTCGACCAGCGAGTCGAGCAGGTCGGCCGTGTCGGTGAGGGCTTGGCGCACCCGGTCGGCCCCGATCACGGGGAAGCCGTGGCCGGGGAGGAGGAACTCGGCGTCGAGCATCAGCATCCGGCGCAGCGCGTCCGCCCACTCGCGGGGATAGCGCTGCACCTTCTGCGGATTGCCCGCGTTCGGCGACGCCCAGATGAAGAGGTCGCCGCAGCAGAGCACCCGCTTGTCGGCCTGCCACGTCACCGTGTGATCGTCGGTCTCGCCCTTCTCGTGACGCAGCGCGAAGTCGACGCCTCCGACGGCGACGTCGAGCGTCTCGTGGTAGGTGCGGTCGGGATAGCGGTACTCGGTCGGCCAGTTGAGGTCGGTGAAGCCGAACTGCCGCCGATTGATGATCGTGTTGTAGCCGGCGGTGAAGATGTAGCGGTCGAAGCGTGCCGGCAGCGCGTGGTGGGCGATGACCTCTGGCGCCGCCCAACCCTTCTCCGTCGCCTCGGCCTCCCATACCGGCACGCCGAAGACGTGGTCGATGTGACCGTGCGAGTACACGGCGGTGCTGAGGCGGTCCGCGCTCCAGGTGCGGATGTCGTCGTGGACGATCTGGGCCAGCGGTGCGCTGCCGGTGTCGACCAGCACGAGCCCGTCCTCGGTGGCGAACGAGGAGACGTTGGCGAAGGAGGGGCAGAACCCCACGCCGTCGGTGATCTCGACGAACCCGCCCATGTGGTCGACGGGGTGGAACGTCGAGGTCGACAGCTCTCCGTTCCAGAGCCGCTCGGCCACGGACAAGACGTCGGATGCCATGTTCCCCCGATTCGCGGTGTCAGCGCCGGCTGTTTTGCGGCGCCGGCGGTTCAGCGGCTGCTCGTGAGCAGCCCGCCTGTCAGCCGGTTTGTGACTTGCCTTCGGCGGGGGGCGCGGGCGCCTGCGCCTGGGCCGGGGTGTCGCTGGCTGCGGACGTGCCGTTCTTCGCGGAGTCCGCCTGGCCTTCCTTCAGCCCCTGCTCGAACTGGTTCTTCGCCGAGCCGAGGCTGCGGGCCAGCTTCGGGATCTGCGTCCCACCGATGAGCAGGACGGCCACGATGACGATGACGATGACGAGGTCGGCCCCGAAGATTTCAGCGAGCATGAGATTCTCCTTCACCTGGGTTCACGAACCGGTGACTGAATCCAGGTTAGACCCAATTCCTGCCCCCGGGAGCTGCAGGGCGGCAGCGCGGGGTGCGCCGCCGGGAGGCGGCCAGACCGTCTGTCGCTACACAGGTATTCGGAGTCAGCCGGCCAGGAGGATGCCCATCACCAGGGCGGCGACGCTGGCCAGTCCGCCGACCGAGCCCCACAGCGCCAGCTGGGCCTTGGACGTCGCCCGTTGGTGCAGGAAGACCCCGACGCCGGCGAGCAGCACGACGGCGATCTTCGCCGTCAGCACCGCCTTCCAGGTCGAGCTCGCCGTGGAGGCGTGGACGGCCGAGATGTTCCAGATGCCGGTGGCGAGCAGCACGAAGTACGCAGGCCAAGCGAGGCGGGCGAAGGCGCGGGCGAGCGTCTTGGGCGCTTCGCCGCCGAGGCCGCGGGCGGGCCCGACGAGTCCGGCCATCACGATCTGGCCGCAGACCCAGATGGCAGCGGCGAGGACGTGGAGGGTGAGGCGGATGGTGTCGAGCGCGGGCGCGAGTGAAGCGGCGGCGAACACGGTGGCTGACTCCTGGACTCGGCTACGGGTCGTCTACTTGCCCTGCCACTTCGGCGGGCGCTTCTCCGCGAACGCGATCGGGCCTTCCATGGCGTCTGCCGAGGAGAAGACGACGCCCACCGCCTCGGTGTTCAGCTTCCAGCCGTCGGCCTCCGGCAGCTCCGCAGCCTGCTTCATGACCTTCTTGGAATAGCGCACGGCGAGCGGTGCGTTGGCGGCGATCCGCTCGGCCAACGCGATGGCCTCGTCCATGAGGGCCGCCGACGGCACCACTTTGTTCACGAGGCCGAGGGCGAGGGCCCGGTCGGCGTCGATCGGGTCGCCGGTCATGGCCAGCTCGAGCGCGATCGCCATGGGGAGGCGCTTGGGCATGCGGATCAGCCCGCCCGCGCCGGCGATCAGGCCGCGCTTGGCCTCGGGGATGCCGAAGGTGGCGTGCTCGGCGGCGACGACGAGGTCGCACGAGAGCATGATTTCGAAGCCGCCGGCCAGAGCCGATCCGTTCACCGCGGCGATGATCGGCTTGCTGAAGTCTCTTTGGGTGAGGCCGCCGAAGCCGCCGCTCGCCCCGATGATGTCCCCGCCCTCCCCGCTGCTGAAGGCCTTGAGGTCCATGCCGGCGCTGAAGGCCTTGTCACCGCTGCCGGTGATGACGACGACCCAGCACTCGGTGTCCCCGGCCAGCTCGTCCATGATCGAGGACATGGCCCGGCTGACCGCGCCGTTGATGGCGTTGCGCGCCTCGGGCCGGTTGATGGTGAGGATCTCCACGTTGCCGCGGCGTTCCCGCAGGACTTCGTCTGCCATGGTCTCCGTGCTCCCTTCGGTGGTGCTCGTGCGCCGCTCGGGGTTGTGGTGACGCAGCGCCGCCGGGCCGAGGATAGATGCGGGGCCTCGCCGGGTCCCAGTCCGCGCTATGCGGTGGCTCGTCGATCGGAACGGGCGGTCAGCCGGTGCTGCGTGGGCTCTCGTCCGCCGGCGTGGGCGGGACGGCGGGTGGCGTGAGTGCCTCCGGCGGATCCAGGACCGGCTCGCTTGCCTTGGCGAAAGACGTCATGAGGACAGCAGCATCGAGTTGGGCGCGCTTGGCGTAGACGATGGTGAAGGTGAAGAGAGACCCGATGACGATCGCGGTGATGAACGGTGATACCGCGACGTAGGTGCTGGTGTGCAGCGCCTCGGCCAAGACCATGCGCGCCGACGCCTCGATCACCAGCCCGATGCCCCATACGACCGAGAGGACGCGGAAGACGCGACGTGCGGTGGGGACCTCGTGGAGCTCGTTGTACGCAGCGACCTTGGTCGGATCGTTCCCGGCCGAGAGGTAGCGCCCGACGTAGAACAACGCGGGACGCTCGTGCGTGTAGATCGTCACGATGCAGGCGATGCCGAAGAGCGCGGTGAAAAACGCGTCACGCACCTTGAGCATGTAGGCGTTGCCACCCAGCAACGTGGAGCTGACGACGCCGATCACGAAGCCGAAGAGGACGATGGCGCCGACGAAGTCGACGTGACGGTTCCGGACGAATTGGATGAGGATCCAGGCAACGGAGACCGAGCCGGCGACGATCAACCCCTCGGCATCGGTGCCGACGTGGGGGCGCACCGCGAAGTACACCGCGATGGGCACGGCCGCGCCGAAGACGAGGCTGGGCAGCATTTCCCTGACCGAGGGGACACCCGGCGTCCAGGAAGGGTCGACAGGCGGGGTAGCCGATTCCGGACCGCCCGCCCCAGGCGGCGACCCTGGTTCCATGGCCCAAAGGGTACCGCCGGGAATTCGGCGATTGGCCGCGTAGAATCTCGGCGTGAGTTTCGCAGCGCATGTGCTTGAGTTCCTGCTTATCGCGGCGCTGGTGGCCGGGGTGGCGCTGGCCGTCGCCTTCGTGCTGGCCCGCCGCTACGTACGCCGGCGTTGGCACTTCGTGCGGCGGCACCCGCTGACGCGGGGCGCTGTGGCTGCAGGCGCGTTCGTCCTGGCCGGCCGCGAGCGCGCCTGGGCGCGGGCGACGCCGGAACAGCTGAGCAGCGGGAGCGCGGCACGGGTGCGGCGTCGGATGTGGGTGGCCGTCGAGGACGCGGAGAAGGCTGTGGCTCATGCTTCGTCCCACGACGCTCCGGTGGCCGACCTGCCGTCGGTCTGCCGCTCGTTGCACGGCTTGGCGAGCGAGCTGGACGGCCTGCTGCGCCACGAGCGCCGTTTGCCCGCCGGCACGCACCGCTCCGACGGTGTGCGCAGCCAGGTGGCCGAGCTGATCGGCGCGGCGCGGGACGTCCAGGCGGCCGCTCTGCGGGCCGGGAGCGAGGCGGCCGAGCCTCAGGTGCGCGCGTTGGTCCGGCGCGCCGCCGAGGAGATCGACATCGCGTCGGCCGGCCTGGCCCGGCTGCGGTCGCTGGCGCAACCCCGCTGATCTCGACCTGCCCTGCGGTGCGCTGAGCGCACGGCGGCGCCAAGGCGGGCAGGCCTGACAAGCTGAACCGATGCCTCCTGCCACGCCCGCCCGCAAGGCTCCGGCGCGGAAGCAAGCGCCGGCACGGGTGAAGGGCCCGGCGAAGCGCTCGGCAAAGGCTCCGGCGAAGACTCGGGCGAACGCTCCGGCGAAAGCTCCGGCGAAGTCCACCGAGGCGAACGACCTCCTCGGCGAGGGCTTCCTCGTCGGCGTCGCGACGTCGGGCTTCCAGATCGAGGGGGGCTTCAACGGTCCGGACGAGCCGCACAACAACTGGGCCGGCTGGGAAGCGATGGGGCGCATCGAGCGCTCGGGCCTCGCGTGCGACTTTTGGCGCCACCCCGAGGAGTTCCTCGACCGCGCTGCCGCGCTCGGCTGCAACACCTTCCGCCTTTCGGTCGAGTGGGCGCGCCTCGAGCCCGCACCCGAGGTCTTCGACGACGCCGCGCTCGAGCGCTACGCCGAGATCCTCTCCATGTGCGTCGCCCGGGGGCTGGCGCCCATGGTCACGCTGCACCACTTCACCAACCCGGTATGGCAGGGCGAAGAGTTCTGGTTGCGCCCCGGTTCCCCCGACGTGTTCGCCCGGCATGTGCGCCGGATACTCCCCGCCCTGGTGCCGTACTGCCGCCACTGGGTCACGATCAACGAGCCCAATATCGTGATGCTGATGGGTTGGGTCGAGGGCGCAGCCCCGCCTGGCAGGCGCATGGCGGTGGCGGACGCGTACTGCGTGCTCGACAACCTGCTCTGCGCCCATGTGCTGGCGGCAGATGCCATCGCCGAGGTGCAACCCGAGGCCGAGGTGACGATGAACACGAGCTCGTCGTCGATCTACGAGCACGACCGCATGCTCGTCGACCTCCTGCAGTTGCGCGAGGCCGGCATCGATCCCTCCGACGTCGACACCTACCTCGACGAGCGCCGCACCGTGCACGACGTCGCGTTCCCGCCGCGGCATGCCGGCGAGGCGTGGATCCGCCGGTACTTCGCCGCGGTGTCGCCGTACGGGACGGATCGGCCGCCGGGTAGCACCGGTGCGTGGGCCGCGCTGCGCGGCCGCACGCGCCGCCAGGTGCCGCGGCGGGTGGTCGACGTCGTCGGTGCGTCGTCGCGCTCCCGTGTGATCGACGCCGCCGGCTTCGACTGGTACGACCCGATCGCGAGCCACGCGATGCGAGTACCGGGGCGCCGCGTCGCGGGCCGTGGCGGTCGCGACTGGTCCTTCGGGCGGGCCCTCTGGGACACGGTGTCGGACCCGGCCGCCCTCGCGTCGTGGTGCGCCACCGAGGCGGCGCTTCGCCCCGGACTGCCCCTGTGGGTGGTCGAGAACGGGATGGCGACGCGGGCCCGGGAGGGTCGGACCGAGCCGCGTGAGGACGGGATGGACCGGCCGCGGTACGTGCGCGAGCACCTGGGCGCGATGGCGGACGCCGTGGCGGCCGGGGTCCCCGTGCGGGCGTATCTGCACTGGTCCCTCGTCGACAATTACGAGTGGGGCAGCTACGAGCCGCGCTTCGGCCTGTTCGGGCTTGACCGCAGCGACCCGGCGGCGGTGCGCTGGCTGGACACCGACTCGGCCGGCTTTGACGCGGCAGGCGAATTCAGCCGGGTTCTGGCGGGGCTGCGAGCCGGCGATCGAACGGTGTTGGACGCCTCGCGCTGAGGGTTCAGTCGCTCGGACCGCCGCTTAGCTCGCTGACGTCTGGCGCAGTCGTTTCGGACGTGCCCAGGAACTGCTTCTCCCTTCGGCGATGACGGACGAACAGAACGACGACCACCAGCACGATGATGCCGAGGAGCACGTACGAAGCGATCGACGCAGCATTCTCGATCGCCTGGCCGACGAAGTAGCCCAGGAGTAGGAACAGCACGCCCCAGCACAGACCGCCGGCGGCGTTGGCCGGAAGGAACACCCGGTAGCGCATCTTCGACAGCCCGGCGAGGCCCGGGATCACCGCCCGGAAGAACGCCGTGAAGCGCCCTACGAAGACGAAGAGCGCACCGCGCTTGCGCAACTGCTCGAGCGCGACCGCGATCCCTCTCTGTCGTTTGCGCAGGAGTGGGAGCCGCAAGATCTTGTCGCCCCACTTGTCGCCGACCCAGTAGCCGATGGAGTCACCGACGATGGCGCACCCGACGACGACGATCGCCATGTCGGTCAGGCTGACCCGTCCCTTCGACGCGATCACCCCGCCGAGGATGACGGCTGTCTCGCCGGGGAACACGAATCCGAGCATGATGGAGGCCTCGGCCGCGACGAGCAGCCCGACGATGAGGTAGGCCTCCCACCCCGGGAGGGTGAGGAGGGGGTGGAGGAAGCTGTTGATCACTGCTCGGGTCCGCCGCCGCGAGGTCGGCCGGCGGAACGGGGCGGTCGCTCGCCGAAGGCGACGGTCAGTTGACGGCGCGCAGCGTGGTCTCGCGCGGGACTAGTTGGCGCCAGCGGTCCTCGATCCGGGCCAGGTACTCGCGGCCCCGCACCAGGTGGGTGAGGATGTCCGCCTGCCCCTGTGGGCGGGCGAGCATCCAGCTGTGACCGCCGGGCACCCAGATCACGGGCGAGCGGGCGATGGCGGCGAACTCGAGCGCCGTGTGCCCCGGGGTGATGCGGTCGAAACAACCCCACTCGTTGAGAATAGGGATCTGCTGAGCCGCCAGGTGGCGGACCTCGCTGCGCTGGTCGACGCCCATGAGCATGCTGCCCACCGGGAGCGTCTGGGACACCGTGCGGATGTTGTGGCGCATGTCGGGCAGGACGGAGCGCACCGTCGAGTACAGGCGGCCGAGGGCGAGGTCAGGCAGGTCGAAGAAAACCGCCGCGATCATGTCCACCATGGGGGCGATGTCGGGCAGGATCGGCGAGAGGAGCGCGGGCAGGATGCCCGTGCGCTCCTTCCACGCCGGCGTGCTGATGCCGTCGCGGTAGATGAGGCCGAGCGTGCGCCGCGGATGGTCGTGCGCGAACTGCACGGCCACCGCGCCGCCCATCGAGTGGCCGAGCAGAACGACCGGGCCCGCCTCGACCTTGTGCACGATCGCCATCACCTGGTTGGCGAGGTTCTCCATGGAGACGTCGTGCCAGTCGAGCGGATCGCTGCCGCCGAAGCCGGGGAGGCTGGGGTTGATGACGCGCCAGCCGAGCTGCTCGGCGAGGCGCGCGCTCTCCCGCCAGTACATGCCGCCGCCGGCGAAGTAGCCGTGGATGTTCACGGCCCAGATGGGGGGCGTGCCGGGTCCGTCGGGGCCGTAGGCGTCGACGTTGTCCGAGACGGCGAACCGGAGGCGGCGGCCCTCGACCATCATCGAGCTCGGGACCATGCGGATGGTCGGGGTCTTGCGGATTTTGCGGACGTATTGGTCCCTGACGACACCGAGGCCATGTGCCGCGTGGCCCGCGTCGACCAGCTCGACCGGGGAGGGCCCGTCGGACGGCGCGACGATCGCGCCGGAGATCTGTAACGAGTCGTCCAGCTGTTGCGACTTCTGCCTGAAAAACGGGACCGCCATGCTCTCCGACCTCCGCTTCTGCGCTCGCTCCCGCGCAATCCTTCCCTCGTGTGACGGGAACGACCGTCCCCCTCCAATCCCACGGTATCCGACTGTCGGGGCTGGTCGGCATCTTGCGCGTGCGCTTTCATACGGGGGCTGCGACGATAGGACCATGAGCGCCGACATCGTCATTCGAGGGGGCACGGTGATCGACGGGACCGGTGGGGCGGGCCGGGACGCCGACGTCGCCGTCACGGGGGGCCGGATCAGCGGGATCGGTCCCGGTCTGTCCGGTGCACGGGAGTTGGATGCGTCAGGCCAGGTCGTCTGCCCCGGCTTCGTCGACATCCACACCCACTACGACGCGCAGGTGTTCTGGGACCCCGATCTCACCCCCTCGTCGTTCCACGGCGTCACGACCGTGATCGCAGGCAACTGCGGCTTCTCGATCGCGCCGATCCGTTCGGATGGTGTGGCGTTGTTGGCGCGGACGTTGCAGCACGTCGAGGACATGTCCTTCGACACTTTGTCGGTCGGGGTGCCGTGGGGTTCGTTCGAGACTTTCCCGCAGTACCTCGACGCGGTCGAGGAGCGGGGAGTGTCGTTGAACTTCGGCTGCTACGTCGGGCACACGGCCGTCCGCCTGTACGTCATGGGTGAGGACGCGTACGAGCGTCCCGCGTCCGACGACGAGCTGGCGACGATGCAGGCCGTGATCGCAGACGCGATGGCGGGGGGCGCGGCCGGGTTTGCGTCCTCGGCGTCGCCGACCCACAACGGCGATTCAGGGCGGCCGGTGCCGTCGCGGGTGGCCGACCTGGCCGAACTGCGTGCTTTGTTGGAACCCGTGAAGCAGTCGGGGCGCGGCGTGGTGGCGCTGCTGCCGGGGGGCGTGTTCTCCAACAAGGAGGTGTTCAAGCTCCAGCGTGAGGTCGGGCGGCCGTTCACCTGGACGGCCTTGTTGACGGTGAAGGGCTACCCGTATCACGAGAAGGTCATCGCCGAGCACGACGAGGCCTGGGCCTCGGGCGTGGAGGTGTGGCCGCAGGTTTCCTGCCGGCCGCTGGTCTTCCAGATGAATTTGTCCGAACCGTTCACGTTGAACATGCGCCCGACCTTTGCGGCGTTGATGGACAAGCCGAAGTCCGAGCGGGTGGCGGCGTACCGCGACCCGGCGTGGCGCGCGACGGCCTGGGACGACGTGAGCGGGGCCCGGGGCATGTTGCCGATGAACTGGGCCTCGATTTCGGTGGCCGAGTCGCGGACGCACGGGGACTTGGTGGGCCGTCCGGTCGCGGTGCTGGCCGAGGAGCGCGGGTGCACGCCGCTGGACGTGATGCTCGACGTGTCGCTGGACGACGATTTGGAGGCGCGGTTCTGGTCCGTGCTGGCGAACGACGACCCCGACGCGATCGCGTGGCTTTTGCCGCGTGACGGTGTGTTGTTGGGGCTGGCGGACTCGGGCGCGCACGTCTCGCAGCTGTGCGACGCGTGCTTCTCGACGGACCTCTTGGGGAACTGGGTGCGTGACCGTTCGGTGATGCCTTTGGAGCGGGCGATCCACAAGCTGACCGGCGAGCCGGCCGGCGTCTACGGGCTCTCGGATCGGGGCACGGTGGAGGAGGGCAAGGCGGCCGACCTGGTTGTGTTCGACCCGTCGACGGTGGCACCGGGGCCGCTGCGCCGGATCCGCGACTTCCCGGCCGACGGCGAGCGCCTGATCGCCGACGCGCCCGTCGGGATGACGCACACCCTGGTCAACGGGGTGCCCATCCGGGTGGACGGGGCGACGTCGGAAGAGGGGCTGGCGTCCCGGCCGGGGGTCGTGCTCCGGGGCTGAGCCCGGCGCTCGCGCCGGCGCCGGCGCCCTGGTGTCAGGCGGAGGTGCTCAGGCGGACGCTGAGGCCGAGTTGCGGCGCTCGACCAGCTCGTCGGGGAGTAGGAGCCGGACCGAGACGGCCAACTCGTCGTAGACCCGGGCCATCGTCGACCACCCGTTGATCCACCCGACGAGGGCCGAATACCAGACGTGCCCGATCATGCGGGCGCGCTCGGACATGTCGGGGACGTCGACGCCCGTGTCTCCCATGGCGCGGGCGATGATCCCCTCCATCAACAGCGTGATCTGCTGCTGGCAGCCGACCGCGGCGGGGTCGGGCGACGACAGCGAGGTGAACACGGCGGCGACGAGCTTCGGCTGGCGGCCCATGGCTCGGAGCGCGCGGTCGAGCACATCGAGCACGCGGTCGGCGGGGTGGTCGCCGTGGGGCGGGTGTTGCCCGATGCGGGTGTCGAGCATCTCGACCCAGTGCACCAGCGTCGCGGCGAGCAGGTGGTCTTTGCTCGTGAAGTAGCGGTACACCGTGCCCATGGCGACGTCGGCGCGGGCCGCCACGTCCCGCATCTGCACCGCCTCGTAGCCCCCCTCGAGCCCGAGCGCCATGGCGGCGTCGATGACGCGCTGGCGCCGGGCCTGTTGGGCGCGGGTGAGCGGGCGGTCGACCGTCTGCTCCATTCCGACAGAATATCCGCGGCTTCATCAGGGCCTCTGAGAGGCGCCCACTACGCTGGCCTGCCATGTCCGTACCGCGGCCGGCCCGCGACGCAGCCATCGTCGGCTTGGACGACTACGTCGGCCGCGTGGCTGAGGCCGTGGCGACCACCGACGGCCGGGTGCCCGGAGAACGGGGCCGCCTGACCCGCCAGCGTCTCCTCGACGCCACGGTCGAGCTCCTCACGACGACGTCGTGGCGGTCGGTGAAGGTCACCGACATCGCCCGGCAGGCGCAGACGTCGCCGGCCACCTTCTACCAGTACTTCCCCAACGTGGAGCAGGCCATCTGCGTGCTCGCCGAAGGCATGGTGGACCAGGCCGCGCAGCTCGCCGAACTCGCGGGCGGCGACTGGTCCGAGGAGGCGAGCTGGGACACGGCGCGCGCGGTGACCGAGGGATTCCTGTCCTATTGGGAGGACAACCGCGCCGTCTTTCGCGTCGTCGACCTCGCCACCGAGGAGGGCGACGCCGAGCTCCGCGGGATACGGGTGCGTGCGTTGAACGCGGTGACCGTGGCGCTCGCGCAGGTGATCGTCGCGGCGTCGCCGTCCGGGGCGGGGACGCCGGGGACCACGACCAGCTCGCCGGCCGGCGCCGATCCCATGGCGGTGGCGGGAACGCTCGTTGCCATGTTCGCCAGCGTGTCGGCCCACCGCTACGGCTTCGAATTCTGGGGCATCCGCACCGGCCACCTCATCGACACGCAGGCCCGGATGCTGCATTGGGCCGTCACGGGACGTGAGGCGCCGCCAGCGGAGGCTCCGTCGTCGCGCGAGGCCTCACGGCCGCGCACCGGGCCGGTGCTCGGGGGGGCGACGGCGCGGCGCCGGAGCGGGACCACCGCGCCCTAGGGCGCCGGCGGTTGGTGCCGGCGCCTGACGTCGGCGGCGGCGGGCTGAGGGTGGTCCGCGCTTACCTGAGGGCAACCGGTTGCAGCGGTGACCCGAGGCCGTCGACCAACGGGAGCGGGGTGGCGTCGAGCAGGAAGGTGAAGCGGCCGTCCGCCGCGCAAGCGTCGGACAAGGGGTCGAGCACCCAGTTCTGGCCCTGGGTCAGCCCCATCTCCACCAGATGCAGCACATGCACGGGAAGGTACGCGTCCTCGTACTGACACGGATAGACCTCGAACACGAAGGTGTCCGTGGCCACCGCGGCCACGTCGTGCGCGTGGAACCATGTCGCCGTCTCGATCGTGAGGCCCGGTGACGGCCAGGTATAGGCGACCAGGTCGCGCCTGTCGGGCTCGAGGTGGACCATCTGGCCGGTGCGGACCAGCACGATGTCGCCGCGCTCGGGGGTGACTTGCGCGAGCTCGCAGGCGGCGTCGAGGTCAGCGGGGCTGATCGGGTGACCCGGTTCGAGGACGTCGCGGCCGAGGGCGCGGGCGACATCGAGGAGGACGCCCCGGCTCACGACGGCGCCGGCGCGGTGGATGCCGCACCTGGCCGCTCCTTCGGCCGTGACCGTGGAGGCCGGATAGCCGTTGTAGATGACGCCGGCATGGCTGGCGTGGGCCAGCGCGTCCCAGTGCGTCGCCGCCTGGGTGGCCATCGTGAAGACGTCCTCGCTGAAGGCGATGAACTCCGGGTCGGGCCCCTCGGGCTTGTTGACGTGGATCATCGTCCGGGTGGGGTTGACCCGCCCTTCGACGAAGCCGAGCTGGATCCCGTCCGCCTCCGACAGGGGCAGCCCCAGCGCGATCGCCTGCCCCGAGACGACGGAGCCGGCACCCCGGAGGCGAGCGTCGTCGTCGATCAGGTTCAGCGTGCCGATCTCGTCGTCATGACCCCACCGGCCCCAGTTGCGCACCTGGGCCGCGACCTCGGTAAACGCGGCGGACACGGGCACGCGGGCACACTACCGCTGCGTTCTCCGGCGCCCCGGTTGTCCGCGCCGGGGCGGGATTACGATACTGAGGCTGCGTCGCGAAGAGAGCGGCAGCAAGCCTCAGGGAGGGATTGCCAAATGACGACGGTACGTGCGGCGGTGTGCACGGGTCTCAACGAGCCCTGGAAGACCGAAGAGATCGAGATCGACCCCCCGGGCAACCGCGAGGTAAAGGTCAAGATGGTCTATTCGGGCATGTGCCACTCGGACGAGCACCTGCGTACGGGTGACATCAGCGCCCCGCCCGAGGTGCTCGAGATGATCGGCGTGAAGTCGATGTTCCCCGTGGTCGGCGGCCACGAGGGCTCGGGCATCGTGACCGAGGTCGGCACGAACGTGACCCAGGTCGCCGAAGGGGATCACGTCGCCGTGGCGTTCATCCCGTCGTGCGGCACGTGCTTCTGGTGCGCCTCGGGCCGTCAGAACTTGTGCGACCTCGGCATGATGACGCTGGCCGGCGGCATGATCAGCGACGGCACCTACCGCTACCACCTCGGCGGGGAGAACCTGAACCGTATGGCTCAGCTCGGCACGTTCGCCGACGAGATGGTCGTCCACGAGAACTCACTGGTGCGCATCAACCCGTGGGAGAACATGAAGGCCGCCGCGCTCATCAGCTGCGGCATCG
>Ga0210401_10003797_pt1 | contig 15991 bp, 10 predicted proteins | sample IncBWH32MmetaG_FD_150866 | JGI IMG/M metagenome (GOLD analysis project Ga0210401, IMG submission 150866) | Forest soil microbial communities from Barre Woods Harvard Forest LTER site, Petersham, Massachusetts, United States - Inc-BW-H-32-M | ecosystem: Environmental > Terrestrial > Soil >... | reverse complement strand
ACGGTGATGTCGAAAATGTCTTCGTGAATAATTCCGGTTTCGGACGGCAGATGGTTGCCGAACCAGAAAAGGTCCAGCACATCGACCTCGTAGCCGCGATCCAGCAGTTTAGGCACCAACACCGAACCGACGTAACCCGCGCCACCCGCAATTAAAATCTTCATGAGCCCTTATCTCCCAACCATGGTTTGAGTTTCTGAGTACTTGAAATTTTCTGACTCTGGCCTCGACAGCCACTCTTTCAAAGTTTGCGCTTTGCGATCTTTGTCGGAAAGCTGAACATCACGGATGGGCCACTGAATACCGATCTCAGGATCGTCCCAGCGTATTCCCGACTCGCCTTTGTTGTTGTAAATTCCGGTACATTTGTATTGAATCTCAGCGTAGTCCGAGAGGGTGCAAAATCCTCTGGCAAAACCAGCCGGCGCCCAAACCTGTTTTCGGCTCTCGGCTGAGATTTCTGTGCCGAACCACTGGCCGAGCGTGGGCGAGCCCTTACGTATGTCGACTGCTACCAGGAAGGCTGTGCCACGGGTGACTCGCATGAGTTTCCCCATCGGAGGTTCCCACTGAAAATGCAATCCCCGGAGCACGCCGCGAACCGAGCCGGAATGGTTGTCCTGAACATATTCGGTCGGCAAACCCTGAGCTTTGAACTGGTCGGCCCGGAAAACTTCCATGAAGAATCCGCGATCGTCCTGGAAAATCTGTGGGGCTAAGACGCAAATATCGCCTAACTGCCTTGATTCAATCTTTAGTTCCATATTCCCTCATTAGCAGGAAAAATAATAATTCTGGTGCGACACCGTTCTGGAATTGATCGAATTCACGAAGCGGAAACTATGCCTTGCGTTTGCTTTGACTCTTTGTCCTCTCTTCGACAACATCAAAGCAATTTGAAGCAACGCCAAATTGTGATCACGACATACTGGTATTCGGGGGGAAATAAGAAGCTCTTTAATACAAACCTCAGCGGGGAACTTCAGCCAACGACTCTTTGATTGTGCCTCATCCGGGGAGAACAATCAAGCTCGAAAGAGTCGTGATCCCAGCCCAGAGCAGGGGTGGGCTAAATCGACGTATCGCATTGATCGTAAGGGAGTTACGCTCTCTTTAACCGCGATCGTAGACAGTGCATCAACCCGCTTTCGGACCGTGGTCTACTCAGAATTCAGGATCCTCTCAACAATTGGAATCTGGCTCTTCAAGATGCCAGCGCGGATTGCGCCTCGCTCCACCCACTGGGGCAGACCTTCCCAAGAGCCACGCAACTCACCCGTCACATCTACCTTGAATACCGAAACGTTGCACGGAACATCCTCGGCGCTGAAATAGCGAAAATCCAACTCAGAGGCAGTGATCTCGAGGCCGGTCTCCTCGTTGACTTCTCGCTTCAGGGCTCTTTCTTCAGATTCCCGAGGCATGGCAAGGCCGCCGGGAAAAGAAAAGCCGCGTCCATCATTGCGATGAATGAGCAAATATTGGTTGCTCTGACGGATGATGCCAACGGCGGCCCGGAGCGAACCGAAGACTGGGAAGCGGCGGTAGAGTGCGAGAGACGCCCGCGATACTACCCAAAAGGCCCGGCGCGACATTTGGTGCAATGGCATTATCTTGGTATCCTGCGCTTCCCTGTTCGCTGCGAAGAACGATCGCTCGGAGAAACCGTCTTTCCAAATATCTGCACTTCGTGGTCAGATCTAATCTCCGACATCGAGCGCCTGAAGGCGCTGCTGATTCTGCGGCAGGTACGGCATCGCTTAAGCGATGCCCTGACACGAATCGAAATTCTTCAACAGTGTGTGAAGTCGTGGCTCGACACGAATCGCGGTTCCAACCAGGCGCGGTTACGGTTGGGTCTCCAGCAATATGGGCTTCGGGCCGACTTTTACCGGACCGGAAATCGGGTTGGCCTTCTTGTCCAGATCTCGCATTCTGGTGAACGCTGGCTTCGGAGTGTATGACTGTTCTTTGTCCGCGCTCCACAGGATCTGCGCCTCGGCCCCGTTTGCTTTCGCGATGCTGCACGTCCACACGGAACCTTCCTGCGCACAGGGCCTGGTCATGGTGGCTCCCACGAGCCAGTTGTAGACTTCCCCGTAGGCGATTCCGGCCTTGGTTACTCTTCCGGGACGGGACGGGTTACCCGCTTCCTGAATCCACAACCCGCCGATAGCGCCGTTGTTGTAGGCATACCAATAGAGCCGTTCGACGCCCTGCGACCAATGGAGCAGGTAGAACTGTGCCAGGAACGCAGCCTGCATATCTTCGTCAGGGAGAAAGTTCCCGGTATTTCCCCAACTGGCTTCCGTGTCCCACAGAGGTTTGGAGTCCTGTCCATACTGCGCGAGAATTTTGCGGACTTGCGCCAGATAAGTTATAAAATCCGCCGCCACGGGAGGGACGCCTGGCTTGGCGTGAATGTAGCCATGAACAGCAATGGCGTCGGCATACTTGCCTCCGCCCGCGGCAAAATAGTCGGCCATGAATTGGGCGTAACGGGGATAGCGGAGGGGCAAGGGTGGAGATAAAACGATTGCGTCCGGGTCAATGCGATGGAGGATGTCGTGGGCATCGCTCGCCATGCGCAGCAATTGCGCCATGCTGCCAGTCCAGAAATCCGGCGACCAAGGTTCGTTCCACAGCTCCCAGTACTTGATGTGAACGGTATGACTGTTCTTGCTGTGAGTGGCAATGGCTGTGACAAAATCCTTCCAATATTGGTCGCTTCCGGTGCCGTCAGGATTCAGATCGCTGGGCGGATCGCACTGGCCTGGACCATAACCGCAGCTCTGATCGTTGGGCTTGCTGGAGGCAAAGCGCGGAACGCGACCGAAGGTGAAGAGGGCATCTTCGACGTTGTGCGCTTTCAGTGCAGTCAGCCATTTGTCGACTTGAGTCCAGTCGTACTGGTCTTTCCCTGTATTGATCTGGGCCCAGCCTGTAGCTGAATCCCAGAATCGAAAGCTGCCGAATGGGATTGCCGGCCACGGCTGATCCTGAGTTGCCCTCGCATTCAAATTGAGGCCAAAGAAGGCTGCGGGAACTCTGGAACTCGGAGAATTGGCTTCGGCCACCGGCGGGACTTTGGTGGCGAGGCTTAGAATCGAGGGGCGGAAGAGGACCACCGCGCAAACCGCCGCCAGCGCGAAAAGAACGAGAAAAAGAATACGTTTCATTGCGCTCTTGCGCCCCAACTTTTTCAGGTCGAGGTGCTCATCGCTAAAGAGAGTGGAAAAGAAAAGGAGGCGGACCCAAACTGCAAGTCCACCTCCTGCACTACGAGAACTTCTAACTATTGTCCGGTTCCTACCAGGTTGACGGTTTGCTGTCCAAGACTGTCAGTGATCACTAACTTTGCAGTCCGTTTCCCAGCCTTGGAGGGAGTGAAGATAACGCTGATGGAGCAGCTCCCAACCGGCGCAAGCTGCGCGCCGCAACTGTTGCTGGAGATCGAAAAGTCTCCGGTATCCAGACCTTGGATTTGAACTCCACTGATCGCGAGATCGGCGTAGCCCGTGTTGGTTAACGTAACCGGCATCGGCGCGCTGGACTGCCCGATGGGTTCGCTTGGGAATGTGAGCGTTTTCGTCGAGAGCTTGGCCACGGGAGCCAGAGTCACCTCGCGGATGCGGTTGTTGCCGGAATCCGCGATCAACAAGTCTCCTTTACCATCGATGGCTGAACCGACGTTGTCCAGTACGGCCTTGGTAGCGGGACCGCCGTCACCGGCGAATCCGGCTTGCTGGCAGTGCTGAATATTGCCGGCCACAGTAGTCACGGTCATGCTGACCGCATCGATGCGCCGCACTATGTTGTCCGATCCACCGCTGACAAACACGTTGTTGGAAGGATCGAGTACAACTTCGAGTGGATTGTTCATGGTAGCGGTCAATGCCGATCCGCCGTCTCCCTTGCAGCTTGGCTTCCCAGTGAAGGCGAAGGCAACGATATCGCCGACAGGCAGGCTCGAACCTCCGCAGCCTCCCTTAACTTCTATGACGCAGCGAATCTGGTTGTTCGGCGAATCCGCGATGTAGACGTTGCCGAAGCTATCGACGGCAACTCCGTTGGCGCGGCTGAGCCTTGCTTTGACGGCTGGACCACCATTGCCGGTGAACCCTTTGGCGCCGGTTCCGGCCGTGTTGGTAATGTCGCCGACCGCGTATGTAGAGCCGCCACAGCCGCCGGCGACGCCGAGGACGCAGCGGATGCGGTGGGCACCGTGATCCGCGATATACATGTTGCCGTTCGAATCAATGGCCACGGAAGTTGGTTCGGTCAGCTGCCCTTGAACCGCCGGTCCGCCGTTTCCGCAAGGTCCGTTGTTCGGCTTGCAGGTATTTCCATTCCCGGCCACAGTCACAATGTCGCCGACCGCCGCCGTCGAACCACCGCAGCCGCCGTTGACCGCAAGGACGCAACGGATCACTTGATTAAGGGTGTCTGCGATGTAGACGTCGTTGGCGGCATCGACCGCAACACCTTCGGGGTTGTTCAGCGTGGCGTTAACGGCCGCGACCGGTGTGGCGTTCGGTGGACCCGCAATGCCGGTGCCGGCAATGGTCGAGATGACGCCAGCCGGTGTGACCTTGCGAATCTGATTGTTGGCAGCGTCAGCAATGTAGTAGTTGCCCGCACTGTCCCAGGTTACTGTATTGGGATTGGCCAGCGTGGCTGAGGTTGCGGTGCCTCCGTCGCCGTTGGGACCGCCTCCCGCAGTGGTGTTAATGTGCTCGCTCACGACCTCGCGGATGCGTTGATTGCCGGTATCGGCGATGAAGATGTTTCCCTTGGCATCGACGAAGACGCCATTGGGCAGATTCAGCCAGGCGCTTCTCGCCTTGCCCGTGTCGCCCGCGAAGCCCTGGTTGCCATCGCCAGCCACGGTAGTGATGTCACCGACTGGCAAGGGTGAGCCACCACAACCACGGGTGACGGCGACGACGCAGCGGATGCGATTGTCGGAAGCGTCAGCGATGTAGAGGTCGCCAGCTTTATCGAAGGAAAGACCGGCGGGATTCCACAGGTTAGCGCCAATGGCAGGACCGCCATCGCCGCAAGGCTTCGTGGGATTTGGACAGAACTGTACACTGCCCGCAAAGATGTCGATGTTGCCAATCGGCTCCTTCGAGCCGCCACAACCACCGGCGACGGCGATAACGCAGCGAACGGTAAAGTCCCGGGTGTCGGCGATGTAGAAGTTGCCGGCTGCGTCGACGACGATGCCATTGGGCAAATCGAAAAACGCCTGCATTGCCGGGCCGCCGTTGCCGCAAGGGAAGGTGGGACCATCGCAGAATTGACCGGTGCCCGCGACGGTTAGAATGTCGCCGACCGGGTAGCTGGTGCCGAAAATAGCCTGATCGCAACCACCAGCGGTCCCGACCACGCAGCGAATCCGGAAGTCATAGGTATCAGTCATCCAGATGTTGTTTGCGCTGTCGATGAACAAACCCTCCGGATAACTGATCTGCGCGTTAATCGCGGGGCCGCCATCGCCGCAAACCGCGGCTGCGGGGAAGCAGGTCTGTCCGGTTGAGTTCACCACTGTAACGATGTCGCCAACCGGCAATGCCGAACCGCTGCAACCGCCAGTTACGGCGATAATGCAGCGGATGCTGTTGGTTCCCTTATCCGACAGGTAGAGATCGCCTTGGCTGTCTAAAGCCAATGCCATGACACCGCCCAAGCTTGCCTGGGCCGCTGGGCCGTTATTGCCTCCGCCACCGAAAATGCCAGTTCCCGCAAAGACGCTGAGGGCACCGGCGGGAGTCTCTTTAAAAATGTAGTAGCTGTTCGGCGGGCTGATGTAGACGTTGCCGTTTGCGTCCTCGACTACGGCAGCCGGACTTGGCAGGTCTGCCAGAAGCGCTTGCGTGGCAGGAACTCCTCCGCCAGCCACAGTACTGATTGTGTTCTGCGCCAGCGCTGACGAAAAAGAGAGCAGCGCGAAAGAGCAAAGGGCCAAGAGTGCCATGGTCGCGGGAACGAAGCGAGAATTTTTCCGCGTTCCAAATGGCTGGCTCGAAGCGGTTTGGGTGATGTATGTGGCGCGAGAGTGGGCGGAAGAACCTAGGGTCGTGCTGAACATGCTGCCTCCGGAAACCTGAGAATTCCTATTGAATCTGTTTGAATCAGTAAGGGGGAACTGCTGAACTGAAGCGACTTTAGCCATTTTAGTTGAAGTCCTGGTTTGCATGCAAGAGCTAAAGAGCTAAAGATCGAACCTCTCATATTGTGGTAAATCAATTCCTCCGCGTACGACTAGCGGACTGAGCGACCGGAAAACTACGCTTGGCACACCATTTCCTGTGATGGGGTTCCCGCCAATGATTTCGTCGCCGGTTTTCGCAGCACGATGGTGAAATCGGTAACGTTCGGATCAATTTTCCCCAAGGTGAAAACTTTGCAGAGTATTCCAAAAATCCTGAAGGCCAAGCCAACGGCCGGATATTTTTTCTTCCAGCGGACCTGCATCATCGCTTCATAGACATCGACGTACTCGACCGACAAGTGATTGTCGAAGGCGAAACGCTGAATGGCACGCGGCGACATCGAGTATCGGAGGAAAGTTGGAAATGGACCGTAGCCCTTCGTTCCGGCATTCTTGTTGCCGACCACGTAGCGAAACACCATGACATGAAACCAGAGTGGGGTGTACTTGGTGACCATCCCCTTCAGTGAAGTCACAACCGGGGCGCCCAAGACTACGATGCCGTCCTCGCGTACCGCTTGCAGAAAATTCCGCAAAGCTTTTTCGGGATGTTTCAGATGTTCGAGAACGTCCCAGCAAAAAATAATGTCAAAAGAGCAAGGTTCCAAAGGGAACGTTTCTATGTCGCCTACGATCCTCTCGTGCAATTCGCTGTTGTTCGCCAGTTGCTCCGCTGAAATATCGATGCCAACAAGCTGTGCATTTCCACTCAGCCGGATATGACTGCGGGAACCGGCGCCGGCTTCCAATACTCGCAGCACACGGCCCGAGCTTGCCATCTGGTCTACGAGGCGCTGCACGGGATCAGATACATCGTTCATCGCTTAATTCTTTCGCCGTGGCATGTCGACAAAGTCTGCAGTGTTCTGTCCGAGGTTTCCCGAGGCGACTTTTCAATCGCCCGAATTGCTGGCTGGGATCGCGGCCCCATGAACTCCAGCCTGATTTTGACGATGAAGAATAAGAGCGGCAATGGTTTCGATGCAGCGGAAATTTTCGATTTCGAAATCGTCGATATCAATTGGAGTATTGAAATACTTTTCTATATGGAGCAGCAATTCGACGAAGCGCTGGGAATCGAGAATGCCGGTAGCAAACAGATCGGTTTCGACCGACGGCACTTCGACGTGCATGACTTCGGAAAATAACGTGGTCAGGCGACTTTGTACGCTTCTGTAATCCCGATCGACCACGTCAGCCGGCACATTCGACAAGGCGATTTCCAAGTGTCAGGACCTCCCGCGCGGGCACGTACTTTCCTTCAAGAAGCAATTTGCTGGCCACAATCCATTCGTCCTTGCAAGCTACGTAAACCCCAGAATCGGTTGTCATTCCTACGGTCCCTGGCGAAACCCCACAGGGTAGACCGGTTTGCCTGGCCTTCACGAGTGCAAACTCTTTCGCTCCCAGGCGGCTTCGAGGATAACCCCAAGGCGAAGAAAAGGGGAAGTAATCGCATGCCCGAACAAAGTTTACCACCTTGTGTGCGGGCCATGACCAGGAGACGCAGCCCCGCTCCGGCACTTCCCGTCCGAAGTATTCCCGCATGGCCATATTCTGCGCGGTGAGAGGGATGCTGCGCGGTTGCGCCTCCGCAGCTTCCAGCAGGCGCAGCATCAGCTTGACGCCTTCGCGAACGCATTTTAAGCTCAGGGAAAGCGCGGTATCGTCGGCCTCAATCGGAAAGCCAGACTGATAAACGATCGCTCCGGTATCGATTCCAGCCTCCATCTTGTGAACTGTCACTCCGTAGGTCTGTTCGCCCCGGAAGATCGCCCAACTCACGGCATTCAGGCCAGCATAACGAGGCAGCGGACCGGGATGCAAATTGAACGCCCCCAGAATCGGCGCCCGCAGCACTTCGTCGTTGATAATGTAAAGCGAGTGGATGTTCAGCAGAATATCGACCTGCGCGGAGCGCAACTGCTTTGCCAGATCCGGATCCTGCACCAGTTCCGCCGGCCAAGTTTCACAGCCAAGTTCCCTGGCAGCATTCCAGACGCTTCCCCCAGCAGTACCGACTTTGGGGACTTGAGCCAAGACCGCGACCAAGCGGTGGTTGCTGGTCACCAGCGAACGCAACATCTGCAGTCCGGCGGATTCTTCGGCAGCCAATACGACGTTCATTTCAGCCCGATCCTAGACGAAGTGAGGTCCGTATTCCCTGGGGTCGCCGTCACGCAGCAACCGTCGGGATCTGCCTGTTTCAGCACCAGTTTTTCTGCGTCTTGCGTGGCAAATAATTCCTGAATCTTCCGCCGATCGATCTTGCCATTTGCATTCTTCGGCAGCTGCACAAAATCCATCCAGCGCGCAGGCAACATGTACGAAGGAAGTACTGCACCAATCCTTGAGCGGATTTCCGCGTGGCTGGTTCGAACGTTTTCCTGAGCGACGTAAGCGCAGCAAATCAGATTGGTTTCAAACCCATCCGTTGGAACCGCGACGACGGCGCACTCTTTGAGTTCTTTCAGGGCATTCAGCGCGGCCTCGATCTCGCCCAATTCTATGCGATATCCGCGGCTCTTGATCTGAGTATCGGAACGGCCGACGAAATAAACCATGCCGTCAGCGCCCACTCGCGCTAAATCCCCGGTGCGGTAGATACGGCCACTGCCATAGGAAACAAAGGCGGAGGCAGTCTTGGCGGGATCGCGCCAATATCCAGGGCTTAATCCGACGCCGCCGATGTAAAGATCGCCTACCTCGCCGCATGGCACGGGGCGCAAGCCAGCGTCCAGCACCAGCAACTCTTCCTCTTCGCAGGCGACGCCGATAGGGATCACTTGCGCATTATCCTCGGGGCAGCTCGGGACCGTATAGTAGCTGCTGGCAATCGTTGCTTCCGTAGGTCCGTAGAGGTTGGTAAAAGTAACTTGCGGAAGATGATTCATCCAATATCTTAAGGCTGGAGTTGGAAACACCTCGCCGCACCACAGGAGTCGCCGCAGCGCCGGAAAATTGTTATTTCTCAGAGCATCGAACTTCGCCACATAGTTCAGCACCGACGGAACCGAGAACCACTGGGTCAGCTCCGAAGCGGCGATGAAGTCGGCAATCTTGTTCGGCAACAAACTCAGTTCCGGCGGAACCAGGTGCACTTGCGCACCGGCGGCGAAGCCGCCAAAAATATCAAAGGTTGCCAGATCAAAGTGCAGAGGCGGATGGCACGAAATACGATCGGAGTCGGTCATCCCGAAATAGCGGGTTGCCCAATCCACAAAATGAATCACGTTGGCATGGGAAATGATGACTCCTTTGGGTTCGCCTGTCGACCCGGATGTGAACAGAATGTGGGCGGCGTCCTGCGACGTATTCTCGTAATCGAGGGGTTCCGCGGAATGGGGCGCGATGTCACTCCAGCGGAATGACGAGCTGAAGTTCCGTGCTTGCGCCGCGGAATCGTCCATCCATCCAACTCGTAACCAGCTTTGAAAATCGTCGCCCGAAAAAAGATCCTCGAGCAAGGTGGTGGATGCGGCCACACCCAAAAGAAATTGAGGCTCACTGGACTTCAGCAGCTTGGCGACGCGGGGGGCTGGACTCGATGTATCGATGGGTACGTGAATGCAATCTGCCTTCAGAATTCCTACGATGGCGACGATCGCGGCAGGAGATTTGGGAATGGCAAAACACACTCGATCTCCCCTGTGGCAGCCCGCGGCTTTCAACAGTCGAGCGAATCGGTTGGTCAGGTCTTCGAGCTGGCCGTAAGTCAGGGCCTGGTCGTCCATCACCACGGCGATCGCTTCGGGACAGCGCTGCGCCTGCTTCGAAATCCAATTCTGCAGCAGCGCGCTCATTTCGCGACCAACTCCTGCGCTCGCGAGAACACTCTCTTGATGTGCTCGAGCTCTTCGCGACTAGGCGGGATATCAAGGATGAATGTCCGGTATCCGTGCTCGATGTATTTCGCCAGTTCGGCGGCAACCACATCGTAGCTTCCTACGAGGTACGGACAAAAGGTTTTGTAGTTTTCAAAGGGCCAGAGCCAGTAACAACCGTTACCGTTTTTTGCCTGCTTGGCCATACTAGAAAGTTGCTTATGCCAAGCGGAGTCGGAGATCTTCATCGCTAGTTGATGGGTGAGTTGGCCCTGGCGGTCTCCTGGAAACCGTGCATTCGCAACCTGCCAGGCTTCGTCGTCTTGTTCGCGGGAGACGATCCCAACACGAATTCCGGATTCGAAATTTTCTTCCTGCGATGCTGGTTCCTTTTCCGCGGGCTGGGGATACTTGACCGCAACCGCGCCCAGAGTTTGCGCTGCCGCCAAGCCGGCGTCGGATGAGCCTGAGACGAAGACGACGGGAAATAAATCGGCGTCAAGAGGCGGGGTCATCCGCAGTTTATCCACGACATAAAATTCGCCCTGGTAGCTTAGCGGAGCGGTTGTCCTCAACAGTTCCTGAATGATGGTCGTGTATTCAACCAGGCGAGCGTAACGTTTGTCGTGCGGGGTGGTGTCATTTAAAGCAGCCAGATCGTTCTTGAAGCCACCCGCCACCATGTTGAGGTATATCCGGCGACCGTACAGATTCCCCAGAGAGCTCACCATCTTGGCCACGGAATACGGATGCATGTAAGCCGGTTGTATTGCCACCAGTGGGGATAGCCTTTGCGTGTTCTGGATCACGATTTGCGCAACCAGCCAAGGATCGACCAGTGAGTTGTCGGTGTAGACGAGAATCCCCTCGCAGCCGGCCTCTTCGCTCCAACGGGCGACGTCGATGACGTTTTGCAAATACAATGCCCGATCCACGGCGCTGGATTGCGGGCACGTCGAGAATATCTTAATGGCTCGATTACTCACTGGAGATTCTGTGGCCGTAAGGCGACAGGTTGGAATGTCGCGGTGATTTGTTTGCCAAGACTTGGCTTCGGAAAAAGTGCTTTTAGCGGGGGGCGCGATCGTCCCGTCCTTTTACCACCTCATATTGCGCTTCCTGCCATTCAAAGGCCCGGCCCCTAAGTCTTCGATAAACATTCCAAACACGGGACGGCACCAGGCAAAAGACGACGGGGATGCTGTGATACCCGACCCACAAAGCATTGTAGGCAACGCGGTCGCGGCAGCGCTCCAGCAGCGAGGGGCCGCTGCTCTTACCCTCCAAGGACTGCGGGTATCGAGGCCAGGCTCCGTTATATTGTTTTCGCCATCTGTGCAGATAGCGATCAATCTTGGTCTTCAACGCCATGGGCAGTGCATCCCGGCTTTGCCTGGGTTTGAAGATCTTTTCGCTTTTTACCAGCGAATGATGGCTGCCGTTTTCGATGACACTGCGGTCCGCACCCTTCAGCGAACTCATCTTCGGATCAAACGGAAGTTGCACGAATTCGCAAATTCCCCGCATGACAGCCTCAGAATCGGTGACCATGTCCTCGTACCAGATCTCGTGAACTGGAAGTCCGTGCTTTACCAGCCAATCGGACTGCACTCTCATGTCGAGATAGCCAAGGATGGCGCGCAGGATCATGCCCGGTCTTTTGAAATAGCTGGCTTCTACTTTTGCTTTGAGGATGCTGTTGCAGACGTCATATAAATCACGCCAGATGATTACAAAACGGGCATTCGGAAAGGTGCGGCCAAGGCGGGCCAGCGAATCAAAAAAAGTTGGCGACTTGCATCCCCAAACGGCTGCTCCCTTTTTCTCGGCGAATTTGATGTACACCTCTCGAGCCGCAGTCTGCAAATCACTGATGTCCGGAGACAGGTCGGTGACAGGGACTTTGTGCCGAGATGGCCCACCGTTCCAGGAGTCCCATTTTGCGAACCATCGCGAAGTGTTCGTAGGAAACCAGAACAACGAGGGAAGATAGGCTAAGTCGTCTTCGTAGGTGAGTGCGATCTGGGGGTGCTGATTCAAGAGGGCATACAGCAACGAGGTGCCGGACCGAAACATTCCCACCACGAACAGAGGTCCCTCACGAAGCTGTGAGGACTCCTGCTTGGCATTCTCATCGGAAGTCTTCAAAGTTTCCGTCATCACTTCTTCCATAAAAAGCGCGCTCTCCTCGAAATGAGATTTCAAATGCTGGCGCCCCAGCAAACGAGGGCACCCAGGGGAGTTTTAATGGTTGCTGCTAAAGGCTTGCGTCGCCATCGAAACAAGTTGCATCCCAGACTTGCGGGTCCTTCAGGCTTGCGGCTAAGGTCTTGTCGTTGGCTTTATAAAAATAACGCCACGAACTAAGCTCGCGATAGTAAGGAGACAGGCTTTCGATGATCTTTTGCTTGTGGGCACAGAAGCCAATCGATTCGAGCATGTGGATGCCGTCGCGCCGGCATCTCTCCAGTGCGCCGAATAATATTGGCTTGAGCAGATCAGTTTTGCCATCCAAGGCTTGAAAATCGACCAGGCGCATTCGATCAAGACCGAACTCCGGATTATCCTGACGCCGGAAAATTCCAAACGCGCAGATCCCAGTCGAGTCGCTCGCCGTCAGCACCCAGGCTCTACCGGTCGCCAGCGCATCCTTGAAATGCCAGTTCAGGACGGCACTCGAACGCGTACCTCTCAAGCCGACTGAGCTGTTCTTTCGCGCTCGTTGCCAGAACTCATCAAACTTATCGTCAAACTGATTGCAGAACTGTATTTCCACGCCTTTTGCCGAGGCTCGCAAGGCCCTGCGGGTAAGGGTATCTTTGAGCCACAACCCGGACGACAACGGGTAGCTCAACGGAGTTCCCCCGCGGACTTTTTTCCTGGTCAGCAGGCTCGCCGCAAAGGCCTGATAGTTCGTAATCCAGAACGCGGAGCGGTCCCAGTCGCCGGACGGCACTCGCAATGCTCGAAACACGTCCTGTAACTTCGACGAGTTTGGATTGACCGTGGTATTCAGAAACAGATCGACCTTGCGTTGGTTGAAAAATTTGCCCAAGAGGGTGAAAGCGTAGGGGCGATATTGTAAGTCCACCACCAACGCGCGGCTGGTGGCGGCAAGCAGCGCGCGATCGCCGAACTCGTAGGCCAGAGGAATGTTTCCGATGCAGCCAACAATCTCATTTTCCTGGTTTTCGCAGACCCATCCAATGGGCCAATCGGACCGCTCAAGGTAGGTGGGGTTGTGCAGCCACAGGTGCGTCCATTCCTCGTAGCTCTTGGGCTGCAAGCCATAGCGGGATTCGAGCGCGGAAATTTGTGGGTAATCCTCGAAAGTGGCTTCGCGGAAGCTGATCTGAGTTGCCTTTGCGGCGGTCGCTATTGTTTTCTTTGTCGGCTTGGAAACATGTTCAACCGCGGCGCGACCATTTCGCTGGGCGATTGCCAGGCTCTCCTTCAGCTTGTTGGCCACGACGTCTACGTTCTCTTCGTGGAACATGGCCTCATGGCCATCGTAAATTCTGTGGACCTCCAGACCGCCGTCCAGCATGTTGTCCCAGCTGGTATAAAAATCCCAATAGGCGTCGCTCGGCCAATCGCTGGACTGAAAGAAGACTGCCCTCCCGGGATAAGTCTTGGGCCGATATACGAACGAGGCCGGATGAATGATGCTCTCGAAGTCTTCCAGCCGCTTCACTTTTACTCGAAAGCCCATGGCATACCAGGTTCGCCAAAACCGCACACTAAGCCTGCGATGAGCGCCGATCACACGCTCGCGAATGAACTCGGGAAGTCCCGCCAGTCCCCCCTTCCAAAACTTCGAGAACTGGAATTCGATTCTTCCGCGCAAAAGCTGGCTTCGACTCTCCAGCGAGTAGTCTTCGTAATAGGCGGGGTTTTGCGCATCGAAAAGGGCGAGCATTGCCACTTGCTGACCGCGGAGCGCGAGTTGCCTGGCCATTTCGTAGGCGATCACGCCGTTCACGCATAAGCCAGCAAGATAATACGGCCCGTCGGGCTGGACCTCGCGCATGCGGGATACAAGCGCGGTTGCGATGTCCTCGAGCTGATACGGAATCGATAATTGGCTGGCCTCGGAGGGCGGCAAGTGAAGTCCGAGCAGCGGCTGATCGGAGCCCAAACGGTTGGCCAGCGGAAGAAACAACGGACCGCCGCGCACCCAGAACAGAGGCGGTTTCGAACCGCGGGGCTGAATCGGAACCACCGCAGGATGGTGTAGCGCCTCACTCTGGCTTTCAATCAGAACTGCCATCTGGCGAATCGTTGGCGCTTGAAAAACATGGGCCAGCGAAAGTCTTCGGTCAAATCGTTGCTCGATGCGCAACAAGAGTTTGGCGACAAGCAACGAATGCCCGCCGAGATCGAAGAAATTCTCAGTGACGCCGATGCCTCGCCTGTCCAGAACGGCTTCCCAAATTTCCAAGAGATCCGATTCGAGGGCTTTACTGGGTTGCACCACCTGCGACTCGGGGAGGGTTCGCGAGGGTGTGGGCAGAGCATTACGGTCGACCTTGCCGTTGGGCGTCAAGGGCAGGTTCTCAAGCACCACGAAGCTGGAGGGAATCATCGCCGACGGCAATTTCTGGCCGAGGAAGCTGCGCAGGCTGTCCACGTCAAATTTCGAGGAGTCAATGGGCACAACATATCCGAGCAGCGTTGGCTCACCCGTTTCTTCTTTGCGAAGCGCAACCACGGCCATCGCCACGTCTTTGTATTGCGAAATGACGGCTTCGATCTCTTCCAGTTCAATACGGAATCCGCGGATCTTGATCTGGTGATCGAGCCGTCCGAGGAGTTCAAGATTACCGTCCGGCAGGTAGCGAACCAAATCTCCCGTCTTGTACAGCCGCGCGCCGGGAATTTTGCTGAAGGGATCGGGGATAAATCGTTCGGTCGTTTCTGCCGGGCGGCGAAGGTATCCGCGCACCACCCCGGGACCGCCAATGTGCAACTCGCCGCGTGCGCCGATCGGCAAAGGATTCAGATGCGCATCGGGTACATAGACTTTGGCATTGGGAATCGGACGCCCAATCGGAAGCAGTTCCCTACTCTCGTTCGGCACGCACTTGTACACCGTGCTCCACACGCTGGCCTCGGTAGGACCGTATTCATTGAACAACGTGGTCTGCGGAAGCATTTCATAATGACGCTCGACCAGTTCGACCGGACACGATTCCCCGGCCATGATTGCAACCTTCAAGCTGGCCAGTTGTCCCGGTTTTGCCTGTTCCAAAAGCAGGCTGTAAAGGGAGGGGACGCAAAGCAAGTGCGATATTCGTTGGTCCGCGACCATTTGAGCCAGACCGGGCAAACTCGATTGCAACGCTCCCGGCGTCATCACCAGGGTATCGCCATTGCACAGCGAGCCAAAGATGCCGACCAGGGAGCTGTCAAAGGCGAACGATGACAGCAGCAGAAAACGTCCACCGGGGTTAGCTGCGTAGTTGTAGTAAAGCGAACGAGCGTGCGTCGAATGGACCAGATTGCCGTGCGTGATTTGAACACCTTTCGGTTTCCCGGTCGAGCCCGAGGTGTAAATCACATACGCCAGGTCCTGCGGCGTACCTTCGCTCTGGACGGGGGCCGAACTCTCAACATCAACGGAGGCCCAGCCGGAATCGAGACAGACGACTTCAGCGCTGCTCGGCGGCAACTGAGACCGCAGGAATTCCTGCGTGAGCAAAACTCGCAAATCAGTGTCCGCTAAAACGTATGCCAGACGCTCCGCCGGATAGCTTGGGTCCAGGGGAACAACAGCGCCGCCCGCCTTTAATACACCGAGAATGCCGACCAACATCTCACAAGAAGGCTGCAGATAAAGCCCGACCGGCATCTCCGGACCAACACCTCGCTTCTGGAGATATGCCGCCAGTTGGTTGCTGCGCTGGTCCAGTTCGCGATAAGTCAGCTGGCCGCTGTCGCCGACGACAGC
>Ga0210401_10003794_pt1 | contig 15993 bp, 15 predicted proteins | sample IncBWH32MmetaG_FD_150866 | JGI IMG/M metagenome (GOLD analysis project Ga0210401, IMG submission 150866) | Forest soil microbial communities from Barre Woods Harvard Forest LTER site, Petersham, Massachusetts, United States - Inc-BW-H-32-M | ecosystem: Environmental > Terrestrial > Soil >... | reverse complement strand
ATGTAAGGGGAGGTGCACCATGCCGCTGCAAGGGGAGTATGATGGGACCGTGAGGCGGCGGATTCGAGCGATGGTGGCGGGATTTGCCTTGCTGCTGAGTGCGAGCGTGGCGCTGGCGCAAATTCACGGAACACCTCCCTCGGTAACGTCGATGGGGTTTGGCGGACGCGCGATTAATGGAACGCCGCCCAGCGTTACGTCTCTCGGCCCGCGCGGATACACTCCCGGTTTCAATCCCGCATTTCCTAACCACCGACCGTGGTCCGGAACTTCCAGCTCAGGATTCGGCAACCCCCATCACCGCCCGCGATATCCGCAGGGCACTGTCGGCTACTACGCAGTTCCTTACTTCGGGTATTACGATAACGGCTATTACGACAACGGAACGGACGCACAGAACTACGCGCCTGAAGAAGAGTACAACGGTGGCCCCACGGCCTTTGACCAACGAGGCCCAAGATACGTGCCGCGCCCCCCTGAGCCCGAGACCCCGGCTGAAAACTCCTCCGCTGCGTCTCCTGATGCGGCTTCCGAGCAATCACCGCCGACCTTGCTGGTCTTCAAGGACGGTCATCAGCTCGAAGTAGAGAATTATGCGATTGTGGGATCCACGCTCTACGATCTGACCGAAGGGCACCGCCGCAAGGTGGCGTTGTCCGACCTCGATTTGAGCGCGACTTTGAAGCAGAACGACGATCGCGGAATCTACTTCCACCTTCCCGCTGGCGCCGAAGCCAATTAAGCTATGCCGAGGATTTTGATTATCGCGACGCTGGCGGCGCTTTCGCCGATGGCAGTGGCGCAGATGCGAGGTGGGGTCCGCGTTGGAGCTGGTGGAACGGGGTTCAGACATTTCCGCAGCGGCGGTTTCGGTTCCCCCTTCTTCTACGGGGATTATGGAGACTACGCCACAGAGCCTGCGGTAGCTCCCGCGGCGCCGGTCGTGAAAAGAGTTTTCCAACCGGAACAAAAATTAGAGCCAATCTTGATCGAGTGGCATGGCGACCGCTTTGTTCGTTATGGCGGATCGCAAGAAGCACAGTCTCCGGATTACGCTGAAGTTGCGTCTGTGACGAAGGGTGACGCGGGCTCGACGCTAGGCCATGAGCTTCCCCCCGCAGTACTGGTTTATCGCGACGGCCATCACGAAGAAGTGAGTGATTACGTGATCACCCGCGGAGTTCTTTACGCGCGCGGCGATTACTCGCTGAATGGCTCGTCGATGCGGAACATCCAGCTGTCCACGCTCGATCTGTCGGCAACGTTGAAAGCCAATCAAGATAGTGGAGTGAGATTCGTGCTTCCGGAGCGGCCGAACGACGTGGTAACGAGGCCGTAGTACAATTTCCACGAACCGCAAGGGCCGCGATGCTCCGCAGAAACCATCTTGTTGGTATTTTGTGTCTCGTCCTCTCTTCGGCCACTTTTGCCCAGCAGTCCGGCACTCGCGCCACAAACCATGCTCTTCTGCATACCTCTTTAACTGCGCCCGGCAGTCCGTCGTTTCATCTGAAGGCGACAATCGCCGACCGCGACAACCAGGATTCCGGGGAAATAGAGATATATTGGGTCAACCCAACTAAGTGGCGCCGGACAATCAACTCGACCCAGTTTTCGCAAACCTCTATTGTGAACGGAACCCGGGTTTTTGAACAGGATTCCGACGATTACTTCCCTCTCTCGCTACATCTAGTTCTAACTGCGATGACAGATCCTCAGTCTCTGCTCGACGCCTTCGCTCCCGCGGAGTTAGCAACCCGGGCTAGCGGCACGAAACCGCCTCCGGTCTGCGAACATCTTAGATCCGGCGGCTCCATGAGTATGGAAATGCTTTGCCGCCAAGGCCCATTCCGGGAGATGGAGACCATCGGCGCCCCCAGCGACCAAATTTCCTTTGCCGATTACCAGGACTTCAAAGGCAGAAAGATCGCCCGGTTGCTGATCAGGTCGCGGCAAGTGACCCGGGTCACCGAACTCACGGAGTTGCAGCGGCCTGACGACAAATTGTTTTCAATCGACGAACCCACACCGCCGGGAAAATGCCTTCGCGTGGTGACATTGCAAGAGCCTGAGCTCCGAAGCCAAGCCATGCAGCCGCTCGAAATTATCTGGCCGCAGGTGCTGGATGGCGCGACGACCGGGTCATCCAGCTACTACCTGTCGATTGATCGCAACGGCGAAGTCCGCGAACTCGCCATCGCACAATCCACGAACGAGCGGGCCAATGAGTCTGCGCTCCGCCAAATCGAAAAATGGAAGTTCAGGCCCTTGATAAAAGACGGTGTGCCAGTGCAGGTTGAGGGGGCTCTGACTTTCGCAACCGACACGCGAGCCTGGGGGCCAGCCAACCCACTCACAGACGCCGAGGCCCGCAAATTGGCTTCTAACGTGAGCGATCCAATCTTCCCTCCGGGCACCGCTCCGGGGGCTTTATGCACCGTCCGGATCGCAATCGATGACGAAGGCAATTTGATCGAAGCTATCGCGGGCGAGGGCACACCGGGTCTGTTCGGGCCTTGTTACCATGCCGTCAAGATGTGGCAATTCCATCCCATTCTGCAAGACGGCCAGCCACGCCCCTATCGCGCTGAACTCGTTTTTCACGCGCCATAAACGCTATCCCCACCCTGCATCAATGTGCCAAATTCAGCACTCGTAAGAGCGCAATCTCAACTCCTCCCGGCCCATTTCTCGTGGTATAATTTAACTTCACCGAACCGAACTTAACATCCTGTAAATGCAATCGTTTACGCTCATTTACCAGCAGCTAAGAGCTAGCAGCCTGTGGCTAGGAGCCGAGAGCTTTTATGGCAGATGATCCCCAGAACCCCGAACTTCCTTTAACGCCTCCGCCTGGCGGAGATGGCACTGGCGTTCCCGGCGCCGCCAACATTCAGCCCGTCAACATTGAAGACGAGATGCGGCGTTCGTATCTCGACTACTCGATGTCGGTCATCATTGGCCGCGCGCTGCCTGACGTGCGCGACGGATTGAAGCCGGTGCATCGCCGCATTCTTTATGCCATGTACGACATGAACTTGCTGCACAACCGCAAGCACAGCAAGTGCGCCGGCGTGGTTGGAGAGTTATTGAAGAAGTATCATCCCCACGGTGACAGCGCAGTATACGACGCGCTCGTGCGCCTGGCGCAGCCCTGGAGCTTGCGCTATCCGCTCATCGACGGCCAGGGAAATTTCGGTTCAGTCGACGGCGACCCTGCCGCAGCTTATCGATACACCGAGTGCCGCCTGACCCGCATCGCCGAAGAAATGCTCGCCGACATCGATAAAGACGCGGTCGATTTCGTGCCAAACTTTGACGAACAGACAAGTGAGCCGACCGTTCTGCCCACCCGCATTCCTAACCTGCTGATCAATGGCTCGAACGGCATCGCCGTCGGCATGGCAACCAACATACCTCCACACAATCTGACGGAAATCGTCGACGCCACCATCATGTTGGTGAACAATCCCCACGCGACGCTACCTGAGGTTCTGAAATTCGTGCAGGGCCCCGACTTCCCTACCGCAGGAATCATTCACGGCAAGAGCGGAATTCTGGAAGCTTACAAGACCGGGCGCGGCCGCTTCATGATGCGCGCCAAGGCGGCGATTGAGAACATCACCAAAGAACGGCAAGCCATCGTCGTAACCGAAATTCCTTATCAGGTGAATAAGGCGAAGCTGATCGAGCGCATCGCGGAACTCGTCAACAACAAGATCATTGACGACGTCGCCGATGTAAACGATTACAGCGACCGCGACGGCATGCGCATTGTTGTGGAACTGAAGCGCGGCGGCGAGCCGCAGCTCGTTCTCAACCAGCTCTTCAAACACACCTCCATGCAGGAAGGTTTCAGCATGATCTTCCTCGCCGTGGTGAACGGACAGCCCAAGGAAATGGGGCTAGTTGCAGCTATCCAGCACTTCATTGACCACCGCGTCGACGTGGTCCGCCGCCGCACTGCATTCCTGCTGATGAAGGCGAAAGAGCGCGAGCATGTTCTGGAAGGCTACATCACCGCGCTCGATCACTTGGACAACGTGATCACCATCATCCGCGCCAGCGCTAACCGCGGAGAGGCGCGCGAGAACCTGGTTGCCTATTTTGCCGGTAAGAAAATCGATATCAACGTCACCGGCCGCGCTCCGAAACTCGATCCCGAAAAGCCGTTTACTGCGATCCAGGCGGAAGCCATTCTCGAATTGCAATTGCATCGCCTGACCCGGCTTTCAATCGACGAAATCACGAAAGAGCTGAATCTGACCCGCGAAAACATCGCCGAGTTCGAATCCATCCTCGGCTCCGAGAAAAAGTTGCGCGGCGTGATCATCAAAGAGCTGGAAGAAGTCAAAAAGCTCTACGGCGACGAACGCCGCACTCGGATTGAAGACGAAGCCGCGGAGATCATGCTGGAAGACCTGATCGCCGACGAACAGGTCGCGGTCACGGTGAGCCACGGCGGCTACCTGAAGCGTACGCCGATTTCTACTTACCGCATGCAGCGCCGCGGCGGCACCGGGCGAACCGGCATGAAGACGCGCGACGAAGATTTCGTCGAGCATCTTTTCATTGCCTCGACCCACGCTTACATTTTGATTTTCACCAACACCGGGCGGGTGTATTGGCTGAAGGTGTATGAAATTCCCGACGTAAGCGCCGCCGGTAAAGGCAAACACGTAGGCAACCTGGTGGCATTGCAACCTGGCGAAACGGTGCGCACCATGCTGGTGGTGCGCCATCTCGATGAAGAAGGCCGTTACATTTTCTTCGCCACCCGCAATGGCACGGTGAAAAAGACCGAACTGAAAGATTTCTCGCATGTCATGTCGCGCGGAATTATTGCGATCGGCATCGAGAAAGAAGACGAGCTGGTAGGCGTCACACTCACCGACGGCAATCAGATCATCTTTTTGGCATCGCATGACGGCCAAGCCATTCGCTTCGAAGAAGAAGACGTGCGTTCCATGGGGCGGCCCGCTTATGGCGTCCGTGGCATGAACCTCGATAAGGGCGATTACATCGTCGGCATGGCGGTGACGACGAAGCCGGGTGCGGCGCCGGTGAAGAAAGCCGGAGATGCCGAGGGCGAAGATCTGATCCCCGAAAAAGGCTCGCTGATTCTTTCGGTGACCGAGGGCGGCTACGGCAAACGCACGCCGGCTGACGAATACCGTCTGCAAGGCCGCGGTGGGTCAGGCGTGATCAACGTCAAGACCACCGAACGCAACGGCAAAGTGGTCGGCATCGCACAGGTGACCGAGGACTCCGAAGTGATGCTGATCAGCCAGTACGGCAAAATTATTCGCATGGATTCAAGCACGATTCGCGAATCCGGCCGCGCCGCGCAAGGCGTTCGGCTATTGCAGCTTGAGCCCGGAGACCGCGTGGCGGCGGCGGTGGTGATTCCGCCAGATGAGGCGCCGGTTAATGGGGGAACGCTGATTCAGTAAGAACCTTGGTTTCGGACGGTGCGTCATGATGGAGATGGATAAGTTCAATGCGGATTGGTGGAATCTCAAGGAATTCAAGGAGCAGTTTGAGCTGGGAAACGTCAATCTTAAGCCTGACTATCAGAGGAGCCGAGTTTGGAGCGATGACCAGCGATACGCCTTAATTGATTCGCTCTCCCAGGGCTTTCCGATCGGCTTGGTCATGCTTAACGTGCTGCAGCATATCGAAGACGACGTCGCCGTTAAGCAATACGACGTTGTTGACGGTCAGCAAAGGATTCGAACGATCCTTGAGTACCTGCTGGGGACTGAGCCATGGTCAAAATCATCCGCTAAAAAGGATTTCGTCCCATTCGGAAAACTGAAGCCGCTTCTTCAGCAGAAGTACTATTCCTACAAAATACCCGTGGCATTAATGACGAAGTTCGAAGACGAAGAGATCAATGACATATTCAGTCGTCTCCAGGAGGGCAAGGCTCTAAAGCCGGGCGAGAAGCTTAAGGCCCTGACCACATCCCCTGTGTATGAACCAGTTCGAGACCTGACTAAGCATAAAGTCTTCGAATTGGGAGACGGGAGACACCAAACAAGAGACTCGCACTGGATGCTAGCCGCCGGGTTCTTCAAGGCGGCCTACACGGGTGACCTTTTTGGGCGGATCGAATATGCGAACCTGCACAAGTTCATGAAGGGGAGCAGCCTGGACCGGCGGAAGGGACAACGGACACTGGAGAAAATCCGGAAGGTGCTAAATCTCCAGGTGAGAGTCTTGGAAGAAGCAATTGCGCTGTGGCCTGACTTCGCGAAATACGTGCAGACCGCGCGGACCCTGAAGTGGGCTTACATTGTTCTGACAATGCTAACCGACAATTACGCCATATCCGGCAAGGAAGCCAGCATAGCGGAAGGATTCGTGGAGTACTATAAAGCGATCGCTGTGGAACGCTCGCCGGAATGGACAGAGTATCTGAATACCGGAAGGACCGGCAGAGTAGATACCGAGGCAGTTAAGGCATGTATCGCGGAACTAGCTGATCGCATTCTGAACTGTTCCAAAGCAGACCCGCTAGACCCGCGAAGGAGTTTCACCGCTGAGCAGAGGGCTGAGATCTTAAAATTGTCAGACGGAAAATGCGCACAATGCGGAACAAAAATCTCGGCGAGCAACTTCCACGCGGATCACACCAAGGCGCATAGCCGTGGCGGGCGGACAGAATTGGGGAATGGGCGTGCGTTGTGCAGCGCCTGCAACCGGACTCTCGGCAATCGGTGGCGTGATGATTTTCGAGTTCCGCCGCGATCTCAGTTAGAGGCACGGATTGTGGTTCCAGCGACTTAAACAGCCTGGAGGATCCCATGAGAGCAATCACCAACGGCATGATGGAGACGCCAATCTACGGGGTCGCTGAGGCAGCACACTACCTCAGGGTGCCGCAGAATACGCTCGTCTACTGGGTCAAAGGCGGAGGGTCGGTTCTTCCACTGATCAAGCTGGCCAGCACGGGACCGCCGCGCCTCTCGTTCAGCAACCTGCTCGAATGCTACATGCTCAGCAGCATGCGAGCCATGTACGACGTGCGCATTCCCAAGGTCCGCAAGGCGCTCGTCAATCTTGCCAAGTACGTCCAACACAAACATCCGCTCATCGAGCAGGCGTTCCAGACTGACCGCCGCGACCTGTTCATCGAACACCTGGGCAGCATCGTGAACCTCTCGAAGCATGAGCAAATCCTGATGCCCGGCGTGATGGAGCTTTACCTCGAACGCATCGAACGCGACCCCAAGGGCCTGTTCAAGCTGTATCCGTTTGTGATGGAGCGCAAGGCAGGTGAGCCGAGGCTGATCCTGATCAATCCGGCCGTAGGTTTTGGCAAGCCCGTGATTGCCGGAACCGGCATCTCGACTGCAGTCGTCGCTTCCCGGTTCAATGCCCGCGAATCCATAGGCGATCTGGCTTCTGAATATGGTGTCGAGCCACGAAAGATCGAAGAAGCAATCCGCTGGGAGCAGACGACGGCCGCTAACGCTGCCTGAAGACTTCGTTCTCTATCTCGACGAAAATCTTCACAACTGCAAACCCATCCTTGATACGCTCGCCGAGCAAGGCGTGAAGCACGAGCGCCACGGACAGTACTTTAACCCCGGTACGGAAGACACGGAATGGCTTCCCTTCATCGGTAAAAGGGGATGGGTGTTGCTCACGAAAGACAAACGCATCCGATACAACGAATTGGAAAAGGCAGCCGTCCGGCAGAATAAGATTCGTGAGTTCTATTTCAGCTCGGGCAATTACAGCGGCGCCGAGATGGCCGAGATGCTGATTGACGCCCTACGCGATATGGCTCGCATATTCAGGAAGCAAAAGCCTCCCTTCATCGCCAGCATTAGCAAGGCCGGCAAAGCTGAGATTCGGCTGAAATAGCCCGCGATTGCCGCTAACATCCCCCCTCGCCCGCCGTCTATACCCAGTCGCCCGCTCCCGGTGTCTAACATCCCTTGATGGAGGACTGGATGAACTCCCAACCACCCCGAAACGTTGTGTTGACCTGCGCTCTCGTAGTGTCTCTATTGGCATCAGGCGCCGCTCTTCCTAAACCACAGCCCGAAACTCCAGACCCCCAACTTGCTGCCCGCATCCAGCGGGTCGAGAACGGCATTCCCCCCATCTCACTGGGCGAGAATGAACCACCGCTCCAGCTCAATCTGGAAGAACTGATGAAGATCTACAAGGTCCCCGGCCTGAGCGTGGCGGTGATCGACAATTTCAAGATTGCCTGGGCCAAGGCTTACGGCGTCACCGAAGCGGGGTCGAATACGCCCGTTACAGTTCACACTCTTTTTCAAGCGGGCTCGATCAGCAAGCCGGTGGCTGCGACTGGAGCGCTGTATTTAGTGGAGCACGGAAAGCTGTCGCTCGATGAAAACGTAAATGACAAACTGAAAACCTGGCAAGTGCCCGACAATGAATTCACCAAGGACCAGAAAGTAACGCTGCGGCGACTGCTGAGCCACAGCGCGGGACTTACCGTGCACGGTTTTCCCGGCTACGAAGTGGGCACGCCGATCCCGACGCTGGTGCAGATCTTCAATGGCGAGAAACCGGCCAATACAGCGCCTATCCGTGTGGTTTTCGTTCCGGGCACCAAGTCGGCCTACTCGGGGGGCGGAATCACCATTGAGCAGCAACTCATCATCGATGTGACCGGCGAGCCGTTTCCGCAATTCATGCGCGAGACCGTCCTCGACCCAATCGGCATGAGCGACAGCACCTATGAACAACCGTTGCCGCTTGGTCGCGCGGCTATGGCGGCGACGGCGTCGCATGTCGACGGCATGGTGGTCCCCGGCAAATGGCACATCTATCCGGAGATGGCGGCGGCTGGCTTATGGACGACTCCCACCGATCTGGCGAAGTTTGGCATTGAGACTGCGCTCTCGAAGCAGGGCAGAGCCAATCACGTGCTTTCTGAGGCCATGACGCGTGAGCGGCTCAAGCCGCAGATTGAGAACGTTGGTTTGGGCTTCTTTCTTGGGGATGGCGGCAATCCGGCAGAGTTCGGCCATGACGGCGATGACGAAGGCTTTCAGGCGCGCCTGATCATGTTTGCGGATTCCGGTAAGGGCGTTGCCATCATGGCCAATTCGGACGCAGGCTTGACGGTCGCCAACTTTCTGCAGGAAAGTATTGCCAAAGAATACGGCTGGAACTACGCCATGGAGCAGAACCCAGCCGAGGTTCTTTGGCTGGTGGCCAACGCCCGCGGCGCGGCTGTTGCCATGCGGAAGTACGAGGAACTCAAGAAATCTTCGGCGAAAGGCATGGACGAAAATACTCTGCTTCATGTCGCGTATCGGACTTTGTTCTCGGACAACATCGATGGCGCCATTCAGGTCTTCAAGCTGCAAGTGCAGGAGTACCCGAAATACTGGAACTCGTACGATAGCATCGGCGAAGCCTACATGAAGGCCGGACAGAAAGACCTGGCAATCGCGAATTATGAGAAGTCGATCGAACTGAAGCCCGACAATCAGAACGGGATTGACATGCTGAAGAAGCTGAGACAGCAATAATTGTCCATCTAGCCCTGTTACCTTCGTAAGCTTCCGTACCCAAGGCAAGTTTGCTGCAATTATCGAATCGCAGACTTTCGCTTGGGGGTTGGTCATGAACATTTTCGCTTTGGGTCCGGTCGTATTGCTTCTGGTGGCTTATGTGTTGGTCAAGGTGCTGCCGAGGCTGCTGGTACGCGAAGTGAGCCGTGCGGTTCTTGGGGAAGTCGGCAAGCGCGCCATGGCCAAAGTACCGGAGCAGATTCAACTGGCTCGCGTGGCTTCGCCGCAATGGAAAGATGAAGCGACCGTGCAGCAGCAGGCGGCTCCGCTGGTGCGGGCCGGCTTCAATGACCTTGGCACGTACAGTGTGGACAAGATGCCGGGCGTACTTCTCCGCATCCTGTTCCAGCCGCAGACTTATGTCGCTGCCCAGATTTGTGAGCATCCAAAGGCCGGCGCCTGGATCGAGTTTGCCACGCGCTACGCTGACGGCAGCAGCGACTTTCTGACCACCCTGCCGGACCAGGGCATCGCTCAGCCTCCGTTCGTGCGAACCAATCGCGCCGCCAAGGCCACGCCGACCGACAGCCTCTACCAGCAGCATCTGAAACAGCGTCAGTCGAGCGGAATCAAGCCGGTGAGCCCGAGTGAAGTGATCCGCGAGTTCGAAGTGGCATACATGCGCTACATGATCTGGAAAAACAACAAAGGGCTGACGCCCGAAGAAGTGGCGCAGGCAACCCTAAAGTGGGCCAAAGCGAAGCAACAAGCCGCCGGACAATCCTAACCTTCACGCATCACGACCGGCGTTTGTAGTGGATGGGCCACTGCACTGTCCAGGTCTTGCCGCCGTCTGTTGAACTCTCCCAACTCCAGTCAAACTCGTTGGCGGAAATGTTCTTGTACACCATGCGTTGCAGGGATTTCACGCCGCCGGGGCCAATGGCTTCACGAGACAGCACCATCTGGCCGTCCTTCCATTCGCCGGTGAAATCGAGGTACGCACCTTGATTGTCCACCCAGGTTTGTTTCCATTTGCCCGACTGGGTCACGAAAATAGAAACGCTCCTGCCACGCAAAGGTGCGGAATCACCGCCGGAAAAGTTTTCCTCGACCACGCAACCGTCCAGGATTCTGGCAATGCTGTTGCTGCCGCGGCCCACTTCGCCTGACTTCGCACCAGGCCACGTCGCGTCCCAGCTGCCCACCCAGAAATCGAACTGTTTCTGCTGGGGAGCGGCACAGGGGTTAGGGGGTTGTTGGGCAGGAGACAGGGTGGAGCACAGGAGGACGGCGATCAACGCGAGACGATGAGACATTGTTCCCTCTAGAGCGAGAGACGTAAGCGCCGGGCAAAACGTTTGCACGGGAAACAAACACAGCCGGCACATGTTATGCGCGATTCATTCGGCTTACTGCATCGGCGCGGAGACGTGCTCGTGCACGGTCAGCCACTTGCCATCTTCCTTTTGCCAGATCACGGTCCAGCGGAAGTCGCCCATATCATGCTTACCTGACTTCTCGACCATGTCGTACTTCACGGTCGCTGTCCCCCAAACCACTTGGCCGGCGTTGTGGATCTGGGCATCGTCGTTGACGGTAAACGTGGCTGACTTATAGGCGGTCAGCAAACCCGCTGCCCCTTTCTGGTACTCGTCCCAACTGCCGTACTTGAGGGGGGCGATGTCGAAGAAAACGTGGTCTCCCTTGACGTAGAACTGGGCGGCGTTGGCAGGATTGCCTGTCGCCCAGGCGTCCCAGATTCTCTGCATGTGGGCCTTGTCGGGAATCGGGCTGGCGAAAGTTGAAAGAGCGAGAGCGACGATGCAGAGGGACAGCGTAAGACCGCGTTTGATCATGGGAGCCTCCAAGCGGCGAGAATTCTCGCACAACTGAAGGGAAAACTGCAAAGCCTGTCCGCTTTTTTTCTCCAATCCAGTTGCGTCTGCCAGGAGGTCTCCGTTAAGCTCAGCTTCTTCTCAGTTTCGCTACAAGAGGATTCGTTCATGCGCCGTTTCTGGTTGGCCACAGCCTTCGTTGTGCTTTTCTGGTTTCTGTCTGGCGTCACCAAGGCTCAGACCATACAACTGTTTGTCGACCTGACCGATGCGCCGCGCAACATCTATCATTCGCGGCTGACGATTCCGGTAAAGCCGGGTCCGCTGACACTGGTTTATCCGAAATGGATTCCCGGCAATCATCGTCCCTCGGGACCCATCGCCAATGTCACAGGCGTAAAGATGGAGGCTGGCAGCCAGACGCTGGCTTGGGAGCGCGATTCCGTGGATATGTATGCCTTTCACGTGAATGTGCCGGCGGGGGCGAATGAGCTGCACGTATCGCTGGACACGATCACCGACGAGGGCAGCGCCGGCGCCGGCGGCCCCGCGGCGACGACGAATGTTCTCGATTTGAACTGGAACCAGGTCGTGCTTTATCCGCAGGGGGTGGGTTCCGATGAGGTGCAAGTGCAGGCGGGGGTATTTCTTCCGTCGGGATGGAATTTTGGGACAGCTCTGCCCTGGATGGCGGTGCAGCAATCCGGCCGCAACGTCACTAACCTATTCAAACCGGTTTCGCTGACTACGCTGATCGATTCCCCGCTCATTGCCGGCGATCACTACCGGAAAATCGAGCTGACGAGGCCGGGAGAAACGCCTGTGCATGTCATTGACATGGTCAGCGAGAGTGAAGCCGGCCTGGCTATGACGCCAGCGGACGAAGCAGCCTATCGCAAGCTGGTCGCGGAAACCGGCGTTTTATTTGGAGCGCGTCATTATACGGAATATCACTTCCTTCTCACGCTTAGCGACCAGGCCGGTCACCACGGGGTGGAGCATCATCAGTCGAGCGACAACAGCACAGCTGAGCGCACGCTGCTTGATCCCGACATTCACATGTTGGAGGCTGATCTGCTTCCGCACGAGTTCGCTCATTCGTGGAATGGAAAGTACCGCCGGCCGGCGGGATTGGCAACTCGCAATTATCAAGATCCCATGAAGGGCGACTTGCTCTGGGTTTACGAAGGATTGACCGAGTATCTTGGGCGGGTACTGACGGCACGCTCCGGGCTTTGGACGCCAGAGCAATATCGCGAAGCCCTGGCGGCGACGGCGGCAACGCTTGACCATCGCGCTGGACGGACCTGGCGTCCGCTGGAAGACACGGCACGGTCGGTGCAAATTCTGCGCATGCAGGGGCCACAGTGGCAGAGCTGGCGGCGCGGCCTGGATTACTATCCGGAAGGGGAATTGATCTGGCTGGAGGTCGACACCACCATCCGGCAGCAGAGCAACGGCCAGAAGTCGCTGAACGACTTTTGCCGTCTTTTTCATGGTGGCGAAAGCGGTCCTCCCAAGGTTGTGCCTTACACGTTTGACGATGTGGTCCGCGTGTTGAATCAAGTGACGCCGTACGACTGGGCAGGGTTGTTGCAGGAGCGGGTGAATGCGGTGAAGGCGGGCGCGCCGTTGGGCGGTATCGAACGCGGCGGCTGGCGGTTGGTTTATAACGATCAGCCCAATGTGTTCATCCATACCGACGAGCAGCTCGACAAGTATGTGGATGCCTCTTTTTCTCTGGGTTTCACGATGAAGGAAGACGGTGAATTCCTGGATGTAATCTACGGATCGCCAGCCTACGCTGCCGGGGTCGGTCCGGGGATGAAGCTGGTCGCGGTCAATGGCCGAGCCTGGGATAAGGATGTGTTGCAGGATGCCCTGCGGGCGTCAAGAGATAGCAAGCAGCCGATCGATTTGCTGGTAGAGAATGCGAAGTTCTTCAAGGCTTACTCTATTGACTATCACGGCGGGATTAGGAATCCTCATCTGGAGCGAAGCGAGGCGGCGGACGTTTTGGGGGAGATCGTGAGGCCGTTGAGCAGGTGAGCTGTCCGGCTTCTCCAATGGCTGCGACCAAGGGTTTTAGCCACGATTTATATCGATCATCACGGATCGACTCACAATTGCTCGGTCTGTGAAAATCCCTGTAGATGGGGCCACCCGCCGTTTGACCCTTTCCCACGCTACACGCTAGAATAGTTGAGTTTGCCTGTACTTGCGGCTCCGTTCTGGGGCCGTCCGCTAGGTTCGCTAGAAGCGCCGACGCGGAAAGCAGCAAGCAAGGAAATCCAGCAGATTCCACGCCTTGCACCAGGGTGCGAGGACACGTTGTTGACGGAGGCATAAGTATGTACGCGGTCATCCGCGCCGGTGGCAAGCAGTACCGGGTGGCGCCCGGCGATGTGATTCGAGTGGAGAGCCAGGGCACCGGCACCGACGGCAAGATTGAATTCAGCGACGTGCTGGCGGTCTCAGCCGAAGCGGGCCAAATCGGCGTGCCCAAGTCGGGCGCGCAGGTGACGGGCGAAGTCGTGGAGCAGGGCCGCGAGAAAAAGATCCTCGTCTTCCATTACAAACGCAAGAAACAGTACAAGAAGCTGCGGGGACATCGGCAGAACTACACCGCAGTGCGGATCGTCGAGATTGCTTTCGACGGGCAGAAGTTCAAAGCTCCCGAGCTGGAGAAGAAGCAGCCGAAGGTGAAGAAGGCGGCTCCGGTGGAAGTGGCTGAAGTGAAGACGGGAAGGACTAAGGCGGCGCACAAGAAGGCTGCGGCCGCGAAACCGGCCTATAAGAAGGCGCATAAGAAAGCTGCGCCAAAGAAAAAGAAGTAGTTGAGGGTTTCAGCTAGAAACTGGAACCAGAAACTGGAAACTAGGTTATGGCACATAAAAAAGGGCAGGGCACATCACGCAACGGCCGCGACTCGAATTCGCAGCGGCTGGGGTTTAAGGCTTTCGGCGGGCAACTGGTTCCTGGCGGAACTATCATCGTGCGGCAGCGGGGCACGCGGGTGAAGCCAGGCTTGAACGTCGGCCGCGGTAAAGACGACACTTTGTTCGCCAAGATCACCGGCCGAATCAAGTTCATGGATCGGGGTCAGATGGGCAAATTTGTCATGATTGAGCCAGTGGAAGCGAAGTAGGCGGACAGGAGTGTCCGCCCCACACGCCTGTGTAGAGCCTCGCCATGCGAGGCTTTTGTTTTTTGGAGTTTCTGTGAACCTCTGTGTCCTCTGTGGTGAAGATTCTGAAACCCCCTTACCACAGGGGGCACAGAGGTTCACAGAGAACAAGCGACCACATGTTTATCGATGAAGCCACAATTCGAGTGAAGGCAGGCGACGGCGGCAATGGCTGCATGGCGTTCCGGCGGGAGAAGTTCGTCCCGCGGGGAGGGCCTTCAGGCGGCGATGGCGGCAACGGTGGCGACGTCATCATGGAGTCCAGTGAGCGGCACAACACGCTGGTACATTTTCGCTTCAATCCTGAATACAAGGCGCAGCGCGGGCGGCATGGTGAGGGATCGAATAAGACCGGCAAAGAGGGCGAAGATGTGCTGCTTAAAGTTCCGGTGGGCACGATGGTGTACGACGCCGACACCGGTGAAATAGTCCATGATTTTTCCCAGGCGGATGAGCGTGTGATCATCGCCCGCGGCGGACGCGGCGGACGCGGCAATGCGCGATTCGCCACCTCCACACACCAAGCCCCACGCGAGCACGAAGAAGGCCGGCCCGGCGAAGAGCGCGTTCTACGGCTGGAGTTGAAACTACTGGCAGATGTGGGTCTGGTGGGGTACCCAAATGTCGGCAAGTCCACGTTGATTTCGCGGATATCGGCGGCGCGGCCGAAGATCGCCGACTATCCGTTCACTACGCTGCAGCCAAATCTGGGAGTAGTGGCGGTGGGCGACATCGCCGGAGAGCGTAGCTTCGTAGTTGCCGATATTCCCGGTCTGATCGAGGGCGCGCATACAGGAGCTGGGCTGGGCACGCAGTTTCTGCGGCACATTGAGCGTACACGGCTGCTGGTGCACATGGTGGATGTGTCGGACGCGAGCGGCCGGCCCGATCCGGTAAAGGATGTGGAAGTAATCAACGGCGAGCTGGCAAGTTTCGGCGCGAAGTTGGAAGAGAAGCCGATGATCATGGTGGCGTCGAAGATCGATGTCGCCAACAAAGACAAACTGGCCAAGCTGAAGGCTTATTGCAAGAAAAAGAAGCTGGAGCTGTTTCCGGTCTCCGCTGTGACGGGGAAAGGAATCGAGGAATTGAAGTTCGCGATGGCGGACAAGGTGGACGACGCCCGGCGGGTCGCGCTCGGAGACAAAACCTTAACCACAGAGGACACAGAGAGCACAGAGTAGCCCGCTCAGGCCTGCGGTATCTGGGTGTCGTGATGAAAGTGGTATTGCAGAATCTTTGCCGCGAGCGCCGGACTCATTGAAGGGCTCTCTCCGGCGACGGAACGCACTACTTCGCCGCGACAGACGACTTCCGCAGGCGCCAGGCCCGCAATCTCGGGCGGCAACACCAGGTTGATCTCGACCTGCACGCTGGGTGGAATCGCTTCCAGGCCCCGGAACAGCATTCCCGAACGGCTGATATTCACCGTAGTTCCCGCAATCCACTCGGGCTCTCCCAG
>Ga0210401_10003792_pt1 | contig 15999 bp, 11 predicted proteins | sample IncBWH32MmetaG_FD_150866 | JGI IMG/M metagenome (GOLD analysis project Ga0210401, IMG submission 150866) | Forest soil microbial communities from Barre Woods Harvard Forest LTER site, Petersham, Massachusetts, United States - Inc-BW-H-32-M | ecosystem: Environmental > Terrestrial > Soil >... | reverse complement strand
GATGGCCAGCGCCGCGTCGCGCATGCTGAGCGCGAAGTCATAGTCTCGGCGGGGGCGATCAATTCGCCGCAAATCCTCATGCTTTCCGGTATCGGCGAGCCGCAGGCGTTGGCCGCGCATGGCATCGCGGTGAAGGCGGCACTGCCCGGTGTCGGGCAGAATCTTCAGGACCATGCGGCTGCACTGTTGATCTATGGACGGGCCGGCAAAAGCCCGCTCGTCTCCAACATGCGCGCAGACCGCTTGGCCCTAGGGGTCGCAGAAGCATTCACGCGTGGGACCGGGTTTATGACCGATTTGCCGGGCGGCATCACCGGTTTCGTCAAGACCGATCCGTCGAAGCCGATGCCGGACATCCAACTTTTGTTCATCGCCGGCTCGTTGACTGCGGCACCCTATTTGCCACCATTCCGCAGCGCATTCCCCGACAGCTTCGCTTGCCGCATCGTGCTGTTGCGGCCGGAAAGCCGTGGCAGCATTACGCTTCGCTCTGGGGATCCAATGGACCACCCGCGTATCTACCAGGGGCTATTGTCAACGATCGCCGATTGGAAAACGCTACGCGAGGGAATTGTCCTATTCCGCGAACTGGCACGTCGACCCGACCTCAAACCTTTCGTCGCCCGCGAGATCGGTCCCGGCAGTGAGGTCGCAACCGATTTGCAGCTTGAAATCTATACGCGGCAAACCGCTGTGACCGCGCACCATCCGGCAGGGACATGCAAAATGGGTGTCGAGGCGGACACGGCAGCTGTGGTCGATGACAAACTGCGTGTGCGCGGGGTTGAAGGCTTACGCGTGATCGACGCCTCCGTCTTTCCCGATCTTGTTGGCGGTAACATCAACGCGCCGACGATCATGATTGCAGAACGTGCCGCCGATCTGATTCGGTAACGTGTGGCATAGGCGGCGTGGTGCTTACCTGCCGCGAAAGTCGCCTTGCTCAACTACCTAGCATCAGGTCATCAGGTGCGTTTCGTCTGGCGGCCGCCCACGCCGCAAGGCTTAGTCACAGTTGTGATTTGATCCGTGGGAGCTCTTACAGCAAGACCTCCCTGCGACCATGACGGGCCGCCACCGTCGGGGCCGGCAGCTCCGCGCGCACGCGGTTCGCTGCGCGCACGAGCGCCTTCAGTTTCTCGAGCGCCACGAACCGCGGTAGCGCCTTGAGGCCGCAGTCGGTCGACAGGTAGACGCGCTCGGGCTCGATGTACTCGAGCACCTTGTGGATGCGGCGCACGATCTCGTCGTCGGTCTCGATGTAGAGCGAGCGGATGTCGATCACGCCCGCCTGCACCTCTCGGTCGGGCTCGATGTACTCGAGCACCTTGTGGATGCGGCGCACGATCTCGTCGTCGGTCTCGATGTAGAGCGAGCGGATGTCGATCACGCCCGCCTGCACCTCTCGGTCGGGCTCGAGCTCCTTGAGCGCGTGCACGTCGACCATGTTGCGCAGCGCGAAGTCGAGCGCGTACTGGTGCACCTTGACGTCCTGCCAACGCTCGAGCACGCGCGGCAGCGCGTCCTCGACCGTGCGGAACGTGTTGCCGTAGCCCGCGCCGAGGCACGAATGCCAGGCGATCTTCGCGTCGACGCCGTCGATCCACGCGTTGAGGATGTCGATGATCCACGTCGAGTCGGGATCCCACGCGAGCTGCCAGCCGCCCAGGTCCTCGATCTGGATGAACTCCGCGCCGCGCGCCACCAGGTCCTTCAGGTCCTTATTGAAGATCGGCACGATGTCCTCGGCGAGCTTGCGCTGCTCGGAGTAGTGCGAGCCCGGGTACTTGAGGTCGACGTGGAACGTGAGGTTGGCCGGGCCGGCGCCGACGCTCACCTTCAGCGGCTTATCTGTCAGCCCGCGGGCGATGTCGTACATCTCGCCGAGCCTGCCGGGGACGCCGCGGCTGACCTTGGCGGTTACCGCCGTCCCGCCCCAGTCGTGCATCCAGGCGGCTTGGCTGAGGTCCTTGCCGCTGGCCTCGATCCCGCGCGCGATTGGGTTCGGCAGCTTGCTCTTGCTGAAGCCGCCGAGCCGCTCGTACCAGTACCAGACGAACGACCCGATGCCGCCGCCGTACTGATCGAAGTGCATCTGCCCGTCGGTCACGATGTCGAGTCCCGCGAGTTCCTGGTCCTTGATGCAGGCCGCGGTCGCGTCGCGGAACGCCTGGAAGTGCTTCTCGATCTTCCACCACTCCAGGAGATCCGCACCTGCGACGTTGTACTCCTCGAACCAGCGCGGCTTGGGATAGGACCCGATCATGGTCGTCGGGAGGATGGTGTCGGTCACTTTCGTCGGCACGCGCCGTCCTCTCCTCGACATGCGTCGTCCTCTCCTCAGGGGTTGCGTCAGTCATCCAGGATCGCGACGGCTCGCACCGGAGAGCCATGGCCGCCACGGATTCGTAACGGGAAGCCGAAGAACGTGAACCGGCGACCCGCGACCTCGGCGAGATTCGCTAGGTTCTCGTAGTGGGTGACGCCGGATGCGCGGCTGAACAGGTGCACGGGGTAGATGCGGTCGGCGGGGTTGTCCGGGCTCGGCGAGTCCACCCCGAAGATCTTCGGCTTGCGGTTGCGCAGCCAGTCGGCCGCGCTCTGGTCGAGCCCCGGGTACTGGGTCGTGTACTCGGGCGTGCCGCCGAAGCGGTCGACGGCGCCCGTGCGCAGCAAGAGGACATCGTCATCGCGCAGGTCGACGCCGGCGGCCGCCCGCTCGAGGCGATCGGCGGTGATGTACGCGCGCGGCTCGACGCCGGAGACGTCCAGGCACGTGCCCTCGCCGCAGAACTGCGCGAGGTCCATGCGGTCGATCGTCGGCGCGTCCGGGCGCGGGTCGAGATGGCTCAGTGCGTCGACGTGCGTCGGCCCGTGGTCGCAGAACGTGATGCCGAGGCTCTGGTACGCGAAGTCGCTGTCGAAGTTCGGCGCCGTGTCCTCGAAGCGGTGGTGCTGCCAGACCTTGGTCTCAAGGTGTCCAGCGTACACGGGCATGCCCTCATAAATCTCTTGCGACAGATCTACGATCCGCTTCAAGACGTGTCCTCCCGTGATGGCCCGACATACATATCGATCCACCGTGCCAGACGGAAGTCAAGCGCGGCTTACACCGATCTTCATCCCTCGCCGCGTTGACGCAGGAGCGCTGGAACTCGCGCGTGAGCGGTAACGCCGCCACCGGAATCCAATTCAGCAGACCAGTTCAAAAATCTGTGCGCAACCCTGTCAACAGAGCTATCTCACGTTCGTCAGCGGCGAAAGCAACCGGCCCTTGATCAAAGAATCTTTGGGCAATGGATTCGACAGAAGCGTGCCGCGCTGCTGCGCGTGGTAGCCGACGCCGATCCATGCGTGCTTGCTTTTACCGCGCTGTAATGCGGTTGGGTTGAATTGCGGGTCAGAGCGTTATTATAATGTATGTCTGGGCCATCATTTCAGCACAGGTTGGAGACACCCAGCCTTCTATTCTGGTTTCGTCGACAGGCAGGATTCTCCCGCGGACTTGTGAAGGGAGGCGAGGTGCCTGCGCCGCGGTCGTGTCGGCTTTTGTGCAACGTTTCCAGCCGGATAGGCAGTTCATGTCGAAATTCTATATCAGATATAGGAAAATTGTATTTCAAGCACGCCGCGGAAATGTCCGACGCTCCCCTATGTGAAGGGAAATCCGTTCATTTGCCGCGCAATCAAAACGGCGGCACCAGGGGAGGAAGAATTGAAGCACTTAAGGATCAGCTGTGCCGTGCTGGCCGCGAGCCTAGCGCTGGTTTCTTCGGCTATGGCCGGCGGCGTCGATGAACTGCCGCAAGACATCCAAAAGACGCTTTACAACAAAGACATGCTCGATCCGATGCAGCCCATCGGCGAGAGCGCGTATCGCGACTGGAAACCAAAAAAGGGCCCGCCCTGGAAGATCGGCTATGCGAGCTCCTACGCGGGCAATACTTGGCGCGCCAACGTGATGGATCGCCTGCAGAACACGCTGATCCCGAAGTGGAAGAAGCTCGGCATGATCAGCGAGGTGATCATCACTCAATCGAACCTGAACGACGCCAGTCAGATTCAGCAGATGCGTCAGCTCGTCGATCAGGGCGTCGATGCGATCATCGTCTGCTGCTCCAACCCAACAGCGTTGAATCCGACTGTCCAGTACGCTCATGATCGCGGAGTGCCGGTATTTTCGTTCTCCGGCTATCTCACGTCGCCTTATTCCGTGAATTCCTCGGCTAATTTCGCTGTGGGCGGCAATATGCTTGGAGAATGGATGGCTAAAGAACTCAGCGGCAAGGGCAACGTGCTCGTCGTTGAGGGGATTCCAGGCACTTCTGCTTCTGACTCGCAGGACAAAGGGAGCAAGGCGGCGCTGGCGCGTCACCCCGACATAAAGGTGGTGGGTTCGCTCGCTGGCATGTGGACAGACCAAGTTGCGCAGACTGAGATCCAGAAATGGCTCGCTACCAACCCAGGCGAGTTGAACGGCATCATCATTCAGGATGCCTCCGAGCAAGGAGCCTTGCGCGCTTTGAAGCAATCTGGCCGAAAAATGGTCCCGATTACGATCGGCGGAGAGATCGGTCCACTGTGCTACTGGCGCAAGAATCCGAAGTACGTGTCGGCAGCGATCCAACCCTGGCCTCCGGGCGATGAGTTCGAAATGACATGGAACATCATGATGCGGACGCTTCAGGGGCAAGGCCCAAAGGTCGCATCGATCTTGACCAAGCCGCAAATCTTGACATTCGACGATCTCAAGAAAGTGGTGAGCGAGGATTGCAACGACGAAGCCGACGGTTGGTACAACGTCGGCGCCGAAGGCTGGGCGGGTAAAGCGTACCTCGACCAGTTCTTTCTCCGTCCGGCGGATCCGGAAACCTACAAGCCCTAAGGCTTAGGTCACCAGTTCGCCGCGCCTTTGTTCCGGCGCGGCGGACGCCTTCGGTTTTCCGGAGCCGGATCCATGACGGTTGCGACCGTAGAAATTACGTCGGTCCGCAAGACCTTTGGCCCCACCGTGGCGCTCAATGGTGCAAGCTTGCGCGCCTACGATGGGGAAGTACATGCGATCATCGGCGGCAACGGGTCCGGCAAGAGCACGCTCGCCAAAGTGATTTCGGGCGTGCTCATTCCCGACAGCGGGCAGGTATCGATCTTCGGAAAATCCGCGAGTTCGCCGGTGGAGGCGAAGGCGCTTGGCATTGCGAACGTCTATCAGGAGGTGTTGGTTACCGACGAATGCTCGGTGCTCGACAATCTTTATATCGGCGCCGACAACCTGTTCAGCGCCACCATCGGCCCGGAGGAAAAGGTCGCAAAAGCAAGCGCCCTGATGGGCGAGCTCCTGGGCTTCGACCTCGATCTCGCAACGCTTGTGGGCGATCTGCCGCTGAGCATCAAACAATGGATTACCATCGCCCGCGCGCTTCTTACGGATCCCAAAATCCTCATTCTCGATGAGTCCTCCGCCGCGCTCGATTTCGATTCCACTGAGCGGCTCTTCCAAAAGATGCGGGAGCTCAAGGAGCAGGGCGCCAGCATTCTGATGGTCAGCCACCGTATCGCCGAACTGGTGCGCATCGCCGACCGCGCCACGGTGTTGCGAGACGGAGTCGACGTCGGGTCCTTGCAAAAAGAAGAGATCACTGAAGCCGGCATATTTGAGCTGATCGCCGGACCCGAGCGCGGAAGGACTTTGGCATTGCAATCCGTTGCCGAGCGGCTCAGCCAAACGCCGGTGCTGCGCGTGGAGCGAGGCCGGGTATGGCACGATGCGGGCCAAATCGAGTTCGCGCTCTATCCGGGCGAGATCGTCGGCATCACCGGCCTGGATGGACAGGGCCAAGCCGATTTCGTTCGTTGCCTCGCCGGCGTTCAGAGCCTCGTGTCGGGCCGCGTCGGCGTCATCGACGGCAAGAGCAGTGAAGAGGTGAATGACTTGCATTCGGCGCACCGCAATGCGGTGACCTATGTTTCGGGCGATAGGAAGAGGGAAGGCATTTTTCCAAACCTGAGCATCTTCGAAAACCTGCTGCTTTCAGTCTACCAGGACTACCGGCTTGGCGGATGGCTCAACCTGATCGACCGGCGCAAGCTGCAACCGGTATTCGAGTGGGAATCCGGCCGGCTCGCGGTAAGGATGGGAAGCGAAGACAACCTGATCACCTCGCTTTCCGGCGGCAATCAGCAGAAGGTGCTCATCGCCCGGGCGTTCGCGGAGAAGCCGAACGTGTTGGTGCTCAACGATCCGGCGCGCGGCATCGATGTGGGCGCGAAGCTCGATCTCTATCGGAACCTGCGGGACTTCGCTGCCAAGGGCAAAGCGGTCGTTTTCCTTTCCAGCGAAATTGAAGAGTTTCTCAACCTCTGCACACGAGTGCTTGTTTTCCGCAATGGCGCCATCTCGTCGCAATTTGACCCGCCCTTTGATGGCCATGTCATTCTGAATGCGATGTTCGGAAGGCGTGCGAGTGCAGCGCTGCCGGGCGAGCCGGAGAGCGAGCAAGCGCATGAACTGTCCCGGAAAACCCGCGAACATCGCGAGGAAGACGGTCGCGGCCTGCTGCGTCCTGCCAAGGCGCCGTTTGATGCAAAGCCAAAACGGGACGAGCCGTTTGTGTTCAGCGCGCCCGACGTTGCACCGGGATCGATCATTCCGGAGCGCTTCGCCGAGGAAAATAAAATCTCGCCGCGGCTCGTATGGTCCGGCGTGCCGGTGGGAACGAAAAGCTTGGCGATTAGTGTAACGGATCCCGATCTGCCGGAGGAGTTCAACTTCCCGCGCGCGTTCGCCCATTGGTTGGTGTTCGACATTCCAGCCGATACGCGTGGGCTCGCGGAAGGTGCAAGCGGTAGCGCCGCCATGCCGGCCGGCGCTCGCGAGCTCAGCAGCGATTTTGTGACGTTTCGGGTTCCCGGATTTGGCCGCGGCTATGGCGGACCGTGGCCGCCTGATCGTTCTCACCGTTACGTCTTCACGATCTACGCGCTCAAGGTTCAGCATCTGGGCATCGGGGACCATGCCAGCCTTGAGGATTTTGCCGCCGCCGTGCTGCCGGTGACCATCGCTTCACAGTCGTTCGTTGCTCACTACGGCCCCGCCAAAAAGCCCCTGCCAACCTGATCGGAGATCACGCATGCGCGAGCAGCCTAGGAGGAGAGAATGAGCCGACATTCAACGCGAAAAAGCTTTGATCTCGACTGGGTCGAGCAATGGGCGCGCCGGGTCAACGAGGATCGCATACTGCCGGTCATCGGCCGCTTCTTCACTGGAAGATTTGTCCTCGGCGTGGACGACACCGATTATCTCATCGAGGTGAGCAAGGGAAAGGTCCAGCGCATTGCCGAGGGCCTCACTTCGAATGACTTCGGCTATGATTTTGCGCTTCGAGCTCCAAGCAACAGCTGGGCGAAATTTTCACAGCCCGTTCCGCCTCCGACGTTCAACGACATCTGGGCCATGGCGCATCCCCTGCACAACCACATGCGCATCGAGGGCAACACACTTCCGTTCTGGCAGAACCTGCGGGCACTCACCCGCATGCTCTCTCTGATGCGGAACGGCTAGCGAACGCCAGGAGACACCGATGAATACGCATGATCCGATTGTTGGGCGGTATGTCTACGTGCAGTGCGAGGGCAAGACCTATCGGACCTATTACGAAGAGCACGGCGAGGGCATTCCGCTGGTTTGCCTCCATACCGCGGGAACCGACGGCAGGCAGTACCGCCACCAACTCTGCGATCCGGATATTACGGCGAACTTCCGCGTCATTGCGTTCGATTTGCCGTGGCATGGGAAATCGCTGCCGCCCTCCGATTTCTATCTGAAGGAGGACGAATACAAGCTTACGGCCAAGTTCTATTCCGACTTCATTGTCGCTTTCTGCCACGCGCTTGAGCTGAACAAGCCGGTGATCATGGGCCAATCGATGGGCGGCAATGTCTGCCTTACTCTCGCGCTCCGCTACGAGCACGAGTTCATGGCGCTGATTGCGCTCGAGGCCTGCGACTATTCACCCGGCTGGTGGATTGAGCCGCTGCATCATCCGCACATCCACGGCGGTGAAGTGGTGGCGACTTCGGTTTTCGGCCTGATGTCGCCGGAAAGTCCGGATGAGTATCGCTGGGAGACCTGGTGGTACTACGCCCAAGGAGGGCCCGGCGTATTCAAGGGCGATCTCTACTTTTACAGCGTCGATTCCGATTACCGCGACCAGGTTTCGAAAATCTCAGGCAAACTGCCAATCTATTTTCTGACCGGCGACTACGACTTCGCCTGCACCCCCGAAATGACGGAGCGTACGGCGGAGAGGGTCAAGAACTCCGAATGCATCATCTTCTCCGGCGGTCATTTTCCTACCTCCGAAGATCCGGTGAAGTTCAAGGAAGTGATTTCACCCGTGCTTCGAAAGATCTTGTCGCTTGATCCGGAACGGCGGAGGGAAAGTGGCGCCTTCACGGCGCGCAGTTCACTTTCGATCGCTCGCAACGAACGGCCGGCGGCGAATGCGAATGGGCGCAGGGTAGTCGAACTCTGACAACAAGGAACGACTCTCGCCATGACGGAGTCTAGGGGTGCGCAAGACACCTATCTTCTGATTCCGATCCTGTTGCTTGCCGTTCTGGTGAGCATTGCAGTGATTCGCGGGCCGAATCTGGTTTCGCTCCCCGGGTTCGGTAGTGCGATCATCGTGGCGGCGCCGCTGATACTTGCGACCTATGCGCTGATGTCGGTCGCACTTGCTGGGCGCGGCACGGTCGATCTTGCCGTTGGGCCGTTGCTCGCGTTCATCAATGTCTCGATCGTGTCGCTCAATGGCCTGGGTCTCGTTACTTCACCGCTCGGCGTGTTTGTCGTAGCGATTGGTATCGGCGTGATCTACCAGATCCTGTTCGCTCTGGTGATCATCGTTGTGCGTGTGCAGCCGATCATCGTGGCCCTCTCGGGTTTCCTTGCGCTTTCGGGGATCAATCGCGTGATCCTGCCGCGACCAGGCGGCGTAGCGCCGGACTGGATGGTATCTTGGGGTCTCGGCAACACCATCTTTTCGCCCGTCCTCTTGATCCTCGTTCTGGCCACGGGCGGATGGCTGTTGTTCACCCTCTCGCCGTTCTTCAAGCATCTCCGCATGATGGGCTACGACGAGCGTGCTGCGTTCACCGCCGGCGTGCGCAGCGACATTGTGCGGATCGGTGCGCATGTCATCGCCGGCATCTTCGTCGGTTTAGGTGCGATCTGTTACACCGCGCTCATTGCTTCGGGAGACCCGACGCAAGGCACAACCATGTCGTTGACGGCCGTGACTGCGGTGGTGCTGGGCGGCGTGAGTTTGGCGGGAGGGCGGGGAACTATCACCGGCGCGCTGCTCGGGGCCACCAATCTGTTCCTGATCGGGTACGTACTGGCGACTTTTCAGTTCGGCTCGGTGCAGGGGTTTGTGACGCAACTACTCTACGGGCTGACGCTCATCATTTCGCTGCTCCTGGCGATGCTGGTGCCGGTCGTCGGACGTTACATCAGCTTCATATCTCCATTCGCCGCCTTCATGGTCTTGGGCATCGTCGTCGCCGGCATTGTACTGGAGGTGAGCACCGCCCAAACTTACGTCGCTACCGGTCCGATCCCCGTCGGATCAGGAGACAATATCGAGCGGTATCTCATTTTCCCGCCGACTGGGGATGCGCAGCCTTTCGGCATTTGGCTTTCGCCGTTGCAGAGGCTGCTTTTCATCGCCACCGCCGGCATTCTCGCTCTCGTCGTCATGATGCGTGTCGTTGTCGTTGAGGCGGCCGCCCGCCGATTTGGCGCCTTCGGTCACGCTGTCGTCGCGTGCTTCATCCTGCTGTGCCTTGCGATTATCGCCATCTACAGCCATCCGGCGCGTGGAGGCTTGATGCCATGACGCTGATGCCTTTACCGCGCTCAACGTTGCTGACGGTCCTGAACCTGGCGTTCGCCATGATAGTTGGCGCGATCGGCTTCGGCGTCGGCTTTGCGCAGGGGCAGCTGGCGCAGACAGTGGTGCTCTTCACCGTCATCACGGTTGCTGCGTTGTTTTGGTTTGCAAATTATGTGGCAGTCGCCTTTGAGAATCGCCTTGCCGCCGATGCAGAAAGCGGCGAGGCGGACGCGGACAGGCGCCTTGTTGGCGCACGCTCCGTTTGGGCCGCCAACCGCGTGCTTATCGTGGCAATGGCGCTACTTCTGCTCGCCTATCTCATCATCACGGCTACCGTACCGCCGTTTCGCACGCTCAGTAATCTGATCGCCTTCCTCGTTCTCGAAGCGATCCTCGTCTTCGCATTCAAGGTGTCGGGCGTTTTTGTTCACGGTCGCAGCGCTTTCATCGGTCTTATCGTGCTCATCGCGCTGGTCGTGATCAGCGCTTTCACGATCGAGGGTTTCCTCTCGGCGACGAATATCAAAGCCGTTCTACTCTTTGCATCCTTCTTGGGCATCGCCTGTGCCGGCCAAACCTTGGTGGCGCTCATGGGAGGGCTCGATCTTTCGATACCCTTCGTGATCGGTGCCGCGAACATTGGGCTTCTTTACCTCATAGGCCTTGGCGTGCCGCCTTGGTTCGCCTTCGCGCTTGTGATCATCATCGGCGGCTTGATCGGGTTCCTCAATGGCGTCATGTCCTACAAGCTCCAGGGCCAAGCGCTGATCATGACGCTTGGCATGGGGTTCGCGGTTGCCGGGCTGGTGCAGATCATCACCAGCATTGGCTCTCAGTTCAGCGGCAACGTATTCGGCACGGTGCCGCCGTGGCTGTCCAATCTCGCGGCAATGAATGGCGTGACGTTCGGCTTGAGCGTGCCGCCGACAATTTTGCTTTGGATCATTCTTTCCGTTTTGGTCGTCGTGGCTCTGCGGTATTCCGCGTACGGACGCTACATTTATGCGCTTGGCGGCAACCGCCGATCCGCCATGCTGATCGGGATATCGGAATTCAAATACTGGGTTCTCGCATACGTCATCTCCGGCGCTTTTGCGGCGCTCACTGGCGCGCTCCTCCTCGGTTGGAGCGGCGGCGGGTTCATCGGCGTCGGTGATCCATATCTCTTCACCACGCTCGCCGCCGTGGTGATTGGCGGCACTTCGCTGGCCGGCGGTTATGGCGGCTACGGGTTCACTGTGATCGGCGTGCTGGTGCTCCAAGTGTTGAGCTCGTTCCTCATCGGCATCGGCCTCAAATACGAGTGGCAGCAGTTCATCTTCGGGCTGCTCATTCTGCCTATGGTCGCACTCTACAGCCGCTCCCCACACATCAGGGCGCAAGTCTAGGATTATCAGATGTTCGCAAGCTCGTTCCAAACCAGCGATATAACCGGCAGCACCTTCGCCGCGGCCACGATGGGCTGTCTCGCCGCGTCCGCGCTTATGGCTCTCGGACTCACGTGGGTTTCGGAGCGGTGGCGCATTCCCGTAGCGCTCGGCGCTGTGGCGCTGGGCATTTCCGCTGTCTTTTACATGAGCGCCGATGAGCTCTGGCTCGCCGGTGGGAAGCTTTCGGCTGGGCCGCGCTTTGCGGCTTGGTTCGCGGTTCAGCCGTTGCTCGTAGCGGCCGCATATTTCTTTGCCAACATTGCGGGTCCAGTGCCGGCCGGGGTGTTCTGGCGCTCCACGGTGGCCGCATTCCTCATGGTGCTCTGTCGCTATCTCGGCGACGCGCACATCTTCAATCCAACTCTCGGCGTTCTGCTTTCCATCGCTTTCTGGCTCTACATCCTGGGAGAGTTGTACTTCGGCCGAATGGCTGAGGTCATGCGCAAAGCCTCGCAGCCAATGCAGATGGGCTATTTCTGGATCCGGCTCATCATGACTGTCGGGTGGGCTGTCATTCCCATCCTTTATTTCGTCGATGTCGTGATCGGAGTGGGTTACGGACCTGTCGTTGCGACACTCTACACGATCGCCGACCTCGTCAATCTTATCGCACTGGCACTCACCTATCTCGCGGTGGCGGGCAAGGAGCGCTACTGAACTTCACGTCTCATCGGAGAACGCGACCATGACCGGCGCAGACGCAATCGCAATCATCATCCTGCTGACCATCCTCGTTGCTGTCGGCGTCTATCTGCTTCACTGGCTTTATCGCCATTCCTCCAAAGACGAGGCTTTTGTGCGAACCGGCCTCGGCGGGGAAAAGGTCGTCATGGGTGGCGGCGCGCTTGTTATCCCGATTATTCACGACATCACGCTTGTGAATATGAACACCGTGCCGCTTGAGCTCAAACGGGCGGGCGAGAGCTCGCTGATAACGCGCAATAAGATGCGCGTCGATGTAGTCAGTGAGTTCTCCGTGCGCGTGATTCCTACGCGCGAGAACATCTCGCTCGCCGCACGCACCTTCGGCGAGCGCACGAGCTCGGCTGAGCTGATGAAAGAAGTCATCCAGGCCCGGTTGGTCGACGCCATGTCGGCGGTCGCTGCGACCATGACGATGGACGAGATTCATGCCGGCCGGAAGGAATTCATGCGGCAAGTGTCGGAGCTCGTGGCGCCAACCCTTGGCTCAAATGGGCTCGAGCTCGAAAATGCGTCGCTGACTAGCCTGAACCAGACCGACATCTCAGTGTTCAACCCGGATAACGCCTTCGATGCTGAAGGGCTGACGCAACTGACCCAGGAGATCGAGGAGCGCCGGAAGCTCAGAAATCGCATCGAGAACGACGCCCGTTTGGAAATCAAGCTCAAGGACTATCAGACCGAACAGCGCGCCATCGAAATCGATCGCGACCTCGAATACGCGCGCATCGACCAGACGCGTGATATCGAGGCGCGCCGCGCCGCGCAGCTCGCCACCATCGAGGAGGAGCGTTCCAGCTCGGCGATTAGCATCAGCAATGCCAAAGTCAGGGCCGAGCAAGAGGCCGAGCGGATCCGCATAGCCAAGGATCGGCTGATCGATGCCGAGCGAATCAATAGCCAGACCGAGATTCGGCTGCTCGAAATTGATCGGCAGAAGGACAACGAGCAGCGCGCCATCGAGACCTCGAAGGTGCTTGAAAGTCAGCGCATCGTCTCGCGTATGGAAGTGGAATCTCAGCGCATCGAGAATGAGCGCAAGATCAAGGAATTCGAAATCACCTCGCGGCAGGAAGTTTCCATCATTGAATCCAACGCGTCGGCCAGGGTCGATCAGACGAAACTCGAGAGCGAAAGGGTAGTCGAGGCTAGTCGGATTGAAATTGAAAAAGCCATCGAGTCGCTGGCGGTCGAGAAGGACAAACACCTTCGTGTCATTAACGAATTGGCAAATGCCGAGAAGGAAAAGGCGGCTATCCTGAAGCGCTATGACGTCGATCTCGAGCGGCTGAAAAGGGACCAGGAGATTATCCAGCTCGAAATAGAGAAAAACGAAAGGGTGAAACTCTCCGAGACCGCGGCCTTTCGCAAGATCGAGGACGCGGCGATTGTTGTGAACCGTGAACTGGATGAGCTGCGGATTGCGGCACGCAAATTTGTCGAGAAATTCGAGATCGAGCGCAGCAAGGAGGTTGAGATCATCGACAAGGAACGCCTCATTGCGGTCATTAACAAGTCCATCGAGGAAGCCGTCGCCAAAACGGAGGTGGCAAACGCGATGAGGGCGCTGGCGGCGACCGAGGAGCAGGTAGTGTCAGCTCGCGAACAGGAAGCGGCTGAACGCGCCAAACGGATTGCGCTCATCGACGCTGCCGCCCGAACCGAGCGGGAGACCTACCGCCTGGTTTCGATCGCCACCGCGGAGAAGGAGGCGGTGGAACAGCGAGCGATCGCGGAGGTCGCCGAGGCGAATGCGGCAGCGGTCCGCTACGAGAAGGAGGCCGAGGGCCAAACCAAACTCAACGAGGCGGAGAATATGCGCAGCGATGCCGCACGGCGCAGCGCAATCTACGAGAACCTCGTCAAGAACCTGCCCAATATCATCCGCGAGACTGTCAAACCGATGGAGAACATCGAGTCGATCAAGATCCTTCAGGTCGACGGCGTCCCGGGGATCAACAGCCCGTCGGAGATCGGCGGCGGAGCAGGAGGTGGCGCTCAAAACGGAGGCGGCGACGGCGGCAACATGACCGACCGCGTGGTGAATTCCGCCATGAAATATCGCACACAGGTCGCATTTGTCGACGGCCTGATGAAAGATCTGGGCCTTCCGATCGAGAGTATAGGCAGTGCGGGCGGGCTTTCTTTCCGCAATTTTCAACCGCCGGAGAAGCCGTCGGGCAACGCTCCACGCAAGCTTGGCAAGAGCGCCAAGGACGATGACTAATACCCTCGGTACCGACGATGTCTATACGCCCTCTTGACGCCCTCGATCGGCACGCCTTGGTAATTGCGGTCTGGCTGCCCCTGTTGTTGGTGGCCGCCGCGGTGTTCCACTATGGCTTTGGTGCCGGCGGTTGGCCGTTCATCACTGCAGGTTTTGCGGTCTTGATTGCCGCTTTCGCCGGGCACGTTATCGTCAATGCAACATTTGGAACGCAATTCACGCCGAAGGAAGTGGCGCTCGGACTGGTTGTTTATTGTGCCGGGTTGCTAGCCGCGGGCTTCGCCACGTTGGTTTCCATGGTCTTCCGCAGCCATTACGCCTTGCCGGTCTCGCTTGGATTTCTCGGTACGGCGACGGTGGTCATATTCACCATGATCCTGTGGCTCGGACTCCGTGGCGCATTCGATTCGTTCGACGTGATCCGCAGGTTTAAGCCGTGACGTCTCTCCTTGCCGTCATGCTTGCCGTCTTTGCGGCCTTCACTCTTTATATCGCCGCGCAATCGGCGAAGAGCGGGGACAGCCCGGCTGCCTTTGTCGACGCGGGCCAGAACCTGCCGGGCTGGACTTATATCTTTGCCGGAAGCGGCGCTTTGTTGGCGAGTGTCGGTCCCTATGATTATCTGCGCTTACTCTCCGTATACGGCTTCCAAGCGAACCAACTCGCGTTGAGCCTGATATTAGTGGCCCTGGTCATGGCGCTATTTCAAAAGCGCCTTTGGCTTGCCGCGAGAATGACGGGGAGCCGCTCGCTCGGCGAGGTGCTCGGAGCGCATTATCAAAGCACATCGATCCGCATCTACGTTCTGGTTGTGCTTCTCCTCTTCGCTGTGCCTTTTGCCGCAACGCTCCTCGGCTCTGCGGGAGAGCTGTTGGCGCAGGCGAGCGGGGGCGCACTCTCGCGGGCGGCAGCCATTTCTGCGCTTGCAGCTTTCCTTTTTCTCGCCTCGGCACTCGGCGGTTGGCGCGCCACGATCTATATCATCGCCGTCCTCTCCACGGTGATTCTCGCGCTGTTGATCTTTTCGGCGAGCTTCGCCGGCTTGGTATTTGACGGATTGTCAGTCTTCCACAAAGGATTTTCCGTTCGCGAGGGTATCCTCGGCAGCGTCCTCCCAGGTGTCATCCAATTTTCGAGCGGCATCGGACGCGAAGTTCCGGCAGGCGGGTTGTGGACCACAACGGCCGTTCTGTCATTTGCGCTGGCGGCTGCTGGCGCAGCGCTGAGCCCGTCTTTCGCCTTCCTCGGCCTTACCATGAAAAGCCGCGCGGGCTTTGCGTTCTCGCAGGTATGGATCGTTTCCGGGCTGGCCGCGGGCGCACTTCTGCTGCTCGGTCCCATCGTAGCGGGTGAAATGAATGCCGCAGACAATTTCACGCCGCTTGTGGCGAGATTTGCCGCCTACGATCAACTCGTCGCCGCGTGCGTGACGGTCATGCTGCTTGTCATGTTGCTCGTCGCGGTCGCCTTTTTTGCTGCATCAGGTGCGAGCGTCGCCACCATCGAGCTTTTGGATCGTTATGTCGTACCCGACTTGACCCCGCGCGGGGAGCGGCTTGCCGCGCGCGTCTCGCTTGCAATCATTTATGCCGCGATCGTTTTGCTCGCCGCCTTCCTACCGGCTTTAGCGACAGTGCTTTCAACGCTCGCCTTGCCGCTTTCCGCTCAACTCTTTGCGGCCTATCTCGGCCTTTGTTGGCTGCGGTGGATGAGTCGGAGCGCGGTGTTGGTGGGCCTTGCGTTT
>Ga0210401_10003787_pt1 | contig 16008 bp, 11 predicted proteins | sample IncBWH32MmetaG_FD_150866 | JGI IMG/M metagenome (GOLD analysis project Ga0210401, IMG submission 150866) | Forest soil microbial communities from Barre Woods Harvard Forest LTER site, Petersham, Massachusetts, United States - Inc-BW-H-32-M | ecosystem: Environmental > Terrestrial > Soil >... | reverse complement strand
CGACCGATCCGAACGATCTGCCGGTGTCGAATCGCGTCACGGTCGCGCCGCAGTATTTCGAGACGCTACGAATTCCCTTGTTGAAAGGGCGGAACTTCGACCAAAGAGACGATCTGCAAGCAAAGCGGGTCGTTGTGGTAAATCAGGAGTTCGCGCGCGATTTTTTTCCGAACGAAGACGCGGTCGGAAAATCGATTCAACCGGATTTCGTCGCGTACGGACAGACACAGACCTGGTATGAAATCGTCGGAGTCGTTGCGGGAATCCGGACAATCAATCTTGCCGAGGCGCCCAAGCCGGAATTTTTTGTGCCTTACGAGCAGGCGCCGTATTGGCCTCAGGTGGTGATCTTGCGCGTTTCCGGCGAGCCGCGGGCTTATATGAACTCCGTGCGTTCGGTGATTGCGGGACTGAATCGCAACCTGCCCATTTTTGCAGTCAACACGATGGACGAGCTCATTACCGAATCGACGGCGTCCACGCGTTTTGAGACCGGGCTGCTCACCTGTTTCGCGGCATCCGCTCTGCTTCTTGCTGGGGTGGGTTTGTACGCGGCACTTTCGGAGATGGTGGCGCGCCGCACCTTTGAAATCGGACTACGGGTCGCTCTAGGTGCGCAGCAGGGAGATGTTTTCAGACTTGTGGTGCGACGCGGGATGATTTTGGCGGCGACTGGTTTAGTCGTGGGGCTGGTCGGATTTGCGATTTTCGGGCGAGTCGTTGCCAACATGCTCTATGGAGTTCGGTCGTTTGATCCATTTGCGGTCGCGGCAGCGTGCGCGGTACTTTTTCTGGTGGCGCTGCTAGCGAGTGCCGCGCCCGCGTGGCGCGCAACGCGATTGGAGCCTACCGAAGCGCTGCGGGAACAGTAGAACTACGATCCGCAGACCGCCTCTAAGAGACCGGAACCCAGCTGTTATCGGAGACCATGTGCGATGATCTGCGATGGTCCGATCAGCCGAGCAGCGGGGATAGCCGAAACAACTTTTTCTAATTGAGATGATTTGTACCGTGTTCCGCCCCTGTCAAAGCGAGCGATAGTTGGCAGGCTCGATTTTGCCAACAAATAGAAATCCTACGCCTCGGCATAGCGAACAAATCTTGTTGCGTTCAAACCCGGTCGCCCTACAGCAGGCGCATTCTTCCCAGTCGCCGATGTTGGCAGCGCTCCGGTTTATCCCGTGGCAGCGTTCCCCGCCGATGACTTTGTTGCATCGACCGTTAGCCACCGAAGGGTTGTATCCTGCCGCGCCGCACTCCGTGCAGTAAGTTGTCGGAACTTCTCTCTTTAGAGGCAGATCCTACCTCCTGGCCAGTCTGGCCCGGTGGCCCGTCAACGGGAACTTATGCGGCAATGTCTAACCCTTCCAGATGTACTTGCCGCATGCGCACGGGACAGTCTCGGTGGGACGCGCCTTTTCCATGGGTAGACGACATATTGGACAATTTTTCCGCCACATACTCTTGCCTTCCTTCTAATACTCGATCGGTTTTGCTGGCGTTCTTATGAAACTCGTTTTCGATTTCCGAACATCAATGAGCCCCACACCCGTGGGAGTCCATGATTAGATTAACGTGTTGCGAAATGAGCGTCTGTGCCGGAAAGCACACATTCGTTGGCGGCTTATCGCTGCCATTTCCAGGCCGCTTACCTATACCCGCCTTATCAGGTACTGGCCGTAACCAGGCAAAGATTTTATGATGCGGGTCACGTGGAAATGTATCCGACCGAGGTTTGCGAAGGCGTAGACGACACACCGCGCCAGGCCCGGAGGCATAGGAGGATTGGCATGTTATCGCGGCGCGAGGTTTTGATCGCAGCGGGAGCGGCGAGTGCGGCTGAGGTCCTTCGGCCGTGGACTACTGTGTTGGCCTCGGCATCACAGCCAGGCACGCCGGTGAAATTTGAAGTGCCCGCAGGGACGTGTGACTGCCACGTGCATGTTTTTGGAGATCCCCGGCGTTTTCCGTTTTCGCCCTCGCGTACCTACACGCCGGAGCCGGCTTCGGTCGAGGAGTTGCGCGCGTTGCATCGGGCGCTGCACCTGGAGCGCGTGGTGGTCGTGAATCCCAGCGTTTACGGCACGGATAACTCTTGCACGTTGGATGCGGTGAAGCAGCTCGGCTCGAGCGCGCGGGCCATCGCGGTTATCGACGACAAAATCCCGGGGGCCGCGATCGACGACATGGATCGCGCAGGCGTGCGCGGCATACGGATCAACCTGGAGACCAGCGGGCAAGCCGATCCAGCGGTTGCTCGTCAGAGTTTTAAAGCAGGCGTTGAGAGCATCAAGGGCCGCAAGAATTGGCATATACAAGTGTACGCACGACTGTCGGTGATCGAGGCCACCGCAGACCTTATAGCGGCCGCGCCGATGCCGGTGGTGCTTGACCACTTTGGTGGAGCGAAAGCTGCGCTGGGCGTTGCGCAGCCGGGCTTCGAGACGCTATTGAAGTTGCTGCGATCGGGTACAGCTTACGTCAAAATTTCGGGCGCGTACCGGAGTTCAACGCTGGCACCGGACTACCCGGACGTCGCGCCGCTGGCGAAGGCGCTGATCGCGGAGAACCCGAAACGGATCTTGTGGGGCACGGACTGGCCCCACCCCTCGCAGGTGCCAGATCGCAAAACGGAGATTTCGCCGCTGTTTCAGATCGACGACGGGCGACTTTTCAACCAATTGGCGGCGTGGGCGCCGGAAGCTGCCACGCGCGCGTCGATCTTGGTCGAGAATCCTGCGAGGCTCTACGGATTTTGAGCTGTCGTGAAAACGAAGGACTCTCTGCTTCTGGAAAAGACCGAAGACTGCCCCACATCGACTGCCGGATAACTTTCGACGTATTCGTCACCGGCCGCCCCATAGTAAGTGCATGTGCGCGCAATAAAATCGACATCGTAGCGAACAACTCCAGCACGCCATGACGCCGCCAAAAATTCCGGGAACGGGCTCCGCCCGGCTTGGTCGGTTCGTAGCGCGGTGATAAGTGCTTCACGGTCGAATCGGGGAACATCTGCAGTACCAGACACCAGAGGCGTGCCAATGGAAACGACCGGACCATCCTCGGTCAAGTACAGGCTTTGACATGCTGGCAGATACCATAGATTGCGAGTCACGCCTGCTTGCCGTAAGGTCTCTGCTAAGTATGGAAAGCCACCGACCTTTGGCCTTCCGGCCATCGCCCGCAGTTGGGCGGCTTCGAGTTTTTCTATTGCTGTGCTCACAGTGAGTTCTCCCTTGGGTGCTTGGGCTTTCTCGATGACCAGACAGGCGGCGCCAAGTGTAATCTGAGATTCTCGGATTCAGGTACTGGGAGCAAGTTGTTACCCGTTATCCGGCCAATTGGGCACGCATGACTGCCAAGCGATACAGATGAGTGGACACCTGGGCTGGAGGCGGAACATTACACGCCTCAGTGAAATGTCTTGGCCGGGAATCTGGCATAACACTCAGCTAGGATTCTCTACTTCACAATTCTTTGGCTAGTTCACGTTTGTGAGCTAGAAGAGAGAGACCTCAATTCCAGAAGGGGCTGTGCTTAGAGAAAACAGCGAAATTGCGGGATACCGGGCGGTTGATGAGGAGGCGCTTTGATGGTCGGGAAAGTTGTAGTGAACGCGACTAAGATCTTCGCGGTGTGTCTTGTGTTCGCCGTGTGTTTCGTCGTTGGGGGTGCGGTTTCGGGTCTAAGCAACGCTTCACAACAAGCAATTCCTTCAACAACGACTCTGCAAGCTCCTTCGCAAGAGGCAACGTCGTCCTCGCCGGAAGCCCGGGCAAATCAGACTCCATCGCAGCGGCCCGATAATCTCCTATACCCTTTTCTAATTTTTTCCGTTTCTGTGGGAGTTGTTCTCGCGTATCTCATCTTGCGTTCCAGCTGGCGTGGTTGGCCCCTGGTAGGCGCGCTCTTCGTGGGCACGTATGGCATCTCGACCGTGGCTACACAAGTCGAGACCCTGTTTTTTCTGTCGAACAAGCTGCCTCATGGAATGATTCGGGCAATCTTTTTGCAGGGAGCAATCACAGCGGCTTTGTTTGCGCCATCGGCGGTTTTGCTGCTGGGCAAGTGGCGCACATCTTCGCCGGCGCCAACGACTTCCTCACCTGGCCGCTGGCACGCCTCATCCGTTGCCACGCGACTCGCGGTGATCGTTGTTGCCTTCGTGTTTCTCTATATGTTCTTTGGCTATTACGTGGCCTGGCAGAGCCCAGCGGTTCGGCAGTATTACGGCGGCCCGGAACAGCCCAGTTTCTTCGCCGCGCTGAAGGTCAACTGGATGCGCAACCCTTGGATCTACGCGCTTCAGGTATTCCGCGCCCTGCTGTATGCCGCCTGCATGTATCCGCTCATTCGCATGCTTCGCGTGGCTCGATGGGAAAGGGCCCTCGCCATGGCGCTTTTCTTGTCTGTTTGGACGACGATACTGCTGCTCCCCAACCCGCTCATGCCTCCCGACGTGGCTTACGCGCATTTCCGGGAAACCTTGGGCTTCAGCATCGTCTTCGGTGGCATCGCCGGCTGGCTCTTGAGCAAACCGCCAAACCCTGTTGGGAGCGTTGCTGCGTCCTGACTGGCTTGTAGCGGAATCCGTTGCCAGTCGACGCGACTCTACGAATCACTGACGCTGCCGAGTTGTCGGGGTCCCTCGCTCCAGCGCGCACGAAGCATCCGATTGATCGGCTCAGAGAAGTAGCGAGCGACCATTTCTCCTACTAAGGCCGTGACGACAACGGTGGCAACAAAGAGCAAGAGAACGGACCAGATCGGACTCCCGTAATGCACGAAAATCGCGAAGAATGCGAAAACGACGAACATGTGGGTCAGATACACTTCGTAACTCCGCTGCCCGAGATGCAGCAGCGGCGTGAGCAGGCGCGGGCCCTTCCAATGCGTTTGCGCGGCCGCAATGATGACCATGCAAGTCCCCAATGCGATGATGGTCATGTCCAGTCCGGACTCTCCGACAAGCGGCAGGTAGGCTAGCCGCAATCCGACAAGGATGAATAAGATCAACGCCGCACCTGCCACGGCGAAAGCGCGCAGCGCAGCGCGCGAGAAATGTATGTGGGCGACGAGCAGCGCGGTGAGACACCCGAGCGCGATGGCGTCCATGCCGCCCAGATACGACTGCTCCGACCATACTTCATTTCCGCGCGCGAATACGGTGCGTGCGAAAGGCCCCAATGCGACGAAACACAGAAGGATAGTCAGAAAAAACTTAGTGCGGCCAAAAAAACAGGCGACGAGCGGGAAAAAGAGGTAGAACATCTCTTCGACGGACAGAGACCAGAGCACCCCCCAATTGGCGGGAAGCCATCCACGATGCGCCTGCAATAAATTGACGTGCAACGTCAGCGCGGCCAGTAGCGCGCGGCCAAGGCCACCCGTTTTGGCGGTAACGACAAATGGCGCGATGTTGGCGTAGTGCAAGACCGTCAGTACCGCGAGCAGTGCAAGTAGCATCGGCGCGATTCGTGCCAGGCGCAGCAGATAAAAATCTCGGACGCTGATGTTCGAGAGTTTCCCCCAACGTCGCAGCGCGGTGGAAGTAATCAGAAAACCGGACACCGCGAAAAATATCTGAACGCCGAATTGTCCGTTCCAAACTAGAGATGCAACGAGTTGCTTGTGGGCATCGGCGACGTAGGCAATGTCTGCGATCAGCAGCCGCATATGTACGTGGTTCAGCACTACAAAAAGTATGGCCAGCCCGCGGAGTACGTCCACACCATCGAGCCTCTTCCAACTTCGATGGAAATTTGGCGCAGCTGAGGTTGTAGCCGGATCGGCGAGAGCAGGGGCTAACAAGGCCATAGTAATCGGAACCTAGTGTAGCAATCGCTGATCGCCCCGAGTTCGTCGAGCCTCACGCGGTGTGTTGAACTAGTAGTGAAGACCGGCGAAGCACCGCGAGGATCCGTTTTCCGTAACGATGCAATGAGTGCCCGACGAACCTGCTACCAAGCCTGACCATGCGAAGCCTCGCCATGGCGCGCCGATAGGCCGATAGATTGACGGAACGCCCCAGCCGTCGCACACTGCAAAGGAGTTCTGTGGGAAATTCCCCGGTTCCCCCCTAGAATCGAATCGACATGGCTTAGCATCCAACCTGAGCCTGCCGCGCAGGCAGCTATGTCCTGGGAGATTTGAATCGTGCCTGAACAACACGCAGAGAGTTCCGTTTCGCCGCAAGCTACCGCGGAATCGCAGATCGAAGCGCAAATTGACGCTTTTCTAGGCGGACGAAACTCCGACCCCTTTGCCCTCCTAGGCCCCCAACCTGCTCTTACGCATGAAGGACGCCGCTGGGTCATCCGCTTTTTCCACCCGCATGCCGCCTCGGCGAGCGTGCAGGTTTCCGGCCTTCCCGGCCCCATCGAGGCTAGAAAACGCCGCGATCAAGGGCTGTTCGAGGCCACCCTCCCCGAAAACTATCGCGACCGGCCCGACGCCCAGAACTATCGCATCCGTTACCAGACGCATGAGGGCCATTACTTCGAGCAGTACGACACCTACGCTTTCCCGTACCTCCTCAGTGAGTTCGATCTGTATCTAATGGGCGAGGGCCGCCATTACGATGCCTACGAAAAGCTTGGCGCCCACCTAAAAACCGTTTCTGGAGTGCGTGGCGTCAATTTTGCGGTCTGGGCTCCCAGCGCGCGGCGCGTCAGCGTGGTCGGCGACTTCAATCAGTGGGATGGCCGCGTGAACCCGATGCGCGCCCGCGGATCTTCAGGCGTCTGGGAACTCTTCGTGCCAGAGCTGAACGAGGGCGCCATCTATAAGTTCGAGATTATCGGCGCTCGCGGAGACCTGCTCCCGCTCAAGGCCGATCCGTTCGCTTTCCGCGCGGAACTGCGCCCCCACACGGGCTCGGTCGTCGCCAATCTCGACAATCACACGTGGAATGATTCCGAATGGATGTCGCGCCGCAAGGACACTGCCTGGCTCGATTACCCAATCTCAATCTACGAAGTGCATCTCGGCGCCTGGCGCCGCGTCCCCGATGAAGGCAACCGCTGGCTCACCTATCGCGAGCTAGGCGACCAGCTCATTCCCTACGTCAAAGAACTTGGCTACTCCCACATCGAACTCCTACCCATCATGGAGCATCCCTTCGATGGCTCATGGGGCTACCAGACCATCGGCTACTACGCCGCGACCAGCCGCTATGGAACGCCCCACGAATTTATGGAGTTCATCGACCGTTGCCATCGCGCGGGCATCGGCGTCATTCTCGACTGGACTCCCGCTCACTTCCCTCGCGACACATTCGGGCTCGCTGAATTCGACGGCACGCATCTTTACGAGCATTCCGATCCTCGGCAAGGCACTCATCCCGACTGGGGCACGCTCGTCTTCAATTACGGCCGCAACGAGGTCGTGAACTATCTCATCTCCAACGCGCTGTTCTGGCTCGACAAATACCACATCGACGGCCTTCGTGTGGATGCCGTTGCGTCAATGCTGTACCTCGACTATTCGCGCAAGGAGGGCGAATGGATTCCCAACGAATTCGGTGGCCGCGAGAACCTTCACGCCATCGCATTTCTAAAGCGCCTGAACGAAGTCGCGTACGAACGCTTTCCCGGCCTCCTGACGATAGCCGAGGAATCCACGTCGTGGCCTGCGGTGTCGCGTCCGACCTATCTCGGCGGCCTGGGCTTCAGCCTGAAGTGGAACATGGGCTGGATGAACGACACGCTGAAATATTTCTCGACCGATCCGATTTATCGCCGGTACGAGCAAAATAAGCTGACTTTTTCTTTGCTCTACGCCTTCACCGAGAACTTCGTGCTTCCCTTTTCGCACGATGAAGTCGTCCACGGCAAGAACTCACTCCTGCACAAAATGCCCGGCGACATGTGGCAGCAGTTCGCCAACCTCCGACTCCTGTACGGATTCCAATACGGACATCCGGGAAAGAAATTACTCTTCATGGGTCAGGAATTCGGCCAACGCGAGGAATTCACCGAAGCCCACAGCCTGCAATGGCATCTGTTGCAGTACGACACGCATCGCGGCCTGCAAACTCTCGTCGCCGACCTGAACAAACTCTTCCACGCCGAGCCTTCGCTCCATCAGGTGGATTTCGACTGGCGCGGCTTCGAGTGGATCGATTGCAACGACGCCGAGAACAGCACCTTCTCGTTCATTCGGCGCGGCAAAAAGCCGGAAGACGTCATGGTGGTGATCCTGAATGCGACGCCAGAGGTCCGGAAGGGCTACCGAGTCGGCGTACCGCAGCCCGGCTTCTATAAGGAAGTCCTGAACACCGATGCGGGCGTCTACGGCGGCTCCAACGTCGGCAACATGGGCGGGATTAACTCCGAACCGGTGCGCCACATGGGCCGCGAGAACTCCCTGCCTATGACCTTGCCCCCACTGGCTGCCGTCTTCCTGAAATGGGTGCCCTGGTAAGAGTCCCGCAGGGCGTAGCGCGGCTCCAACCGTTCCGCTACTCCGCCAACCATGCCCCGAACCCACTCCCTCGTAGGGGCGAGCTTTGTTTATCCCGAGCTTCGAAGGGCCCCGCCCGAACGCCAACTGATAGCCAACCTGAAAACCAGGCTCACGACCGGCTAAACTCCCCCCGCGCCTCAACCCAAAACTTCTGGAAACATTTTCGAACGGTGCCTCGTATATCAAGCCAAGGTGCGGGACTCGAGCCTTTCCCTCGAAGCCTGGCATCTGGGACTTCCAACGTTCCCATGTCCGCGAAGGAGGCACTCCACATGACCGACCGCACCAGAAAGCTTCCGGCCCTCGCTCTGTTCGCAGCTGCAATCGCCCTCACACCGATCTCAGGCTTCTCGCAGAATACCTCGGGGAAATCCTCCGACCCCGCCAAGCAAGACCGCTGGCTGCATATCCGCGTCGACAATCCCGACTCCAAGGAAGAGACCGTCCGCGTCAACGTTCCCCTGGAACTGGCTGAAAAGGTCCTGCCATCCATTAACCGCGACCGTCTCCAGAGCGGCAAGGTCAAGATCGACGAGATCGATTGCCACGGCGTCGACCTGCGCGCCCTGTTGGACGCTGTCCGCACCTCGAAGGACGGCGAATTCGTCACCGTTCAGAACAAAGATTCCGACGTTCGCGTGGCCAAGCAAAACAACTATTTCCTGGTGCATGTGGTCGATAGGAAGCACGCGTCGAAGAAATCGCAGGTGGAAGTCAAAATCCCCATGAAGGTCGTGGATGCGCTGTTCTCTGGCGGCAAAGACGAACTTGACCTGGTGGCCGGACTGCGCGCTCTATCAGCCCAGGGAGACACGGAACTGGTGTCGGTCAAGGACGAAGAGAATACCGTGCGCATCTGGCTGGACTCCAAGAACGTTTCCGATTAATTCGCGCTCGCAGCCGGGAAAGTAGAACTTGGTAAGGCGTTGGCAAGGAGACGAATATGTTGCTCGCAAACTTAGCCTTGGGTGTTGGCGCAACCATCGTCCTCGCAGGCGTGTATACATTCCATGATGGTGTGATGCGCGTTGACGAGGATAACTCGAACGGACGCCATGTCCGCGTATGGGTGCCCGCGGCGGTTGTGCCGATGGCGATGCACGTGGTCCCGAGACACAACATGGAGCACGCAGCCCAACAGGTCAGGCCTTGGCTTCCCACTCTTCGCGCGCTGACCAAGGAACTCGAGAAGTACCCGAACGCGGAATTCGTCGATGTCCGCGACGGCGGGGACCAGCACGTCCGCATCAGTACCCACAACGGGAAACTGTTGATCGATGTCGATCAACCCGACGAGCACGTCCACGTCGCGTGCCCCTTAGCGGTGATGCGCGATGTAGCCAACGAGCTTGAGGCCAACGCACCAGGCGTCTAGATCGCATGTAGGCGCTTGGCTTTAGCCAAGCGTTTCCTTCTAATCCCCTACGTGGTATTCGAGGGCGAGTGAACGCTGACGGGTAGCGCCGGGCCAAAGCTAGTCGCCTAGATACTTCGCCCGAGCCTTTTCAGACGTCAGCCGCCATTCCAAACCCTCACTGCGGCTTTTGACGCTGTTGCTGCATCTGTTGCGCGAACGCCTGCGGATCAAACTTCGTCACCGGCCCGGTGATGTGATCCGTCGCCCCGGTGATGATCTTCGTCAGCACCATGCTATTGTTCTTTCCTACTTGTTTCACCATCGCCATCGGTGTGACCTTGTCGCTGGTCCACACGTCGTCGGTGCCATCATCCTTTTTCCAATGCATGCAGCTGAAAGTTCCAGCGGGGACGGTGATGGACTCCGATCCCACCTGATGCCACTTCGCCATCTCGTCCTTCATGCGGTTCTTGTCCGCATCCGGATTGAACGGCATTTCCATAGCCGGCTGACCAGGTTGTTGGAACACTATTTTGGTGAACTGGAAATCCTTGGTCATCAGCATCTTCGAATACATCATCGCGCCGCCGTCCTTGCTCCCGGTGTGACCGACTTCCATCCAATAGCCCTCTCCATTCGGGGTCACTTCCTTTCCAACGATGGTCATTTCGATCACCGAGGGAGCTCTCTTCTGGTCCGTGGACTGCATCTCATAGACGGCACCGCTTCCTACCACCGGCTTAAAAATATCCGCAATATTTGGCTTGCTGAATAAGTTCATACCCATCTGTCCCGCAACATTGCCTGCCAAGCACAGACATCCGGCTGCCACCAGCAACATGACATGGGGTCGCTTCATCGTTCTCTCCTTTGGGATTTTCCAGGTGAAGCTTACTTGCGGGGATTATACGGCGAACTGCGCCAATATTTTCGAAGTTTTCAGATCAGTTCCAACGAGGCGGCGACAAAGACCAGGAATCCAACTGAGATCCAGCCGCCTATTCGTAGGCCAGCGCCACCACCGGGTCGTAGCTCGCTGCTCGTAGCGCCGGATACGCCACGCCCGCCGCGGCGCCGACCACCGCCAGCACAATCGACGACAGCACCCACCGCGGCGTAATTAAAATCATCAGTCCGGGATTCGTTTCCTTCAGAATGGCTTGCGTCAGGAACGTGACCATGATGCCCACCACGCTCCCCATCAGTGTGAGCACCAGCGTCTCACCGAGCAGCATCTCGACAATGTCGAATCGCGAAAACCCAAGAGCCTTAAGAATCCCGACCTCGCGCGTTCGCTCCATCACCATCGTATGCATGTTCAGCAGCACCACCAGGAAACTGATGACAATCCCCAGGCCCACCATCGATCGCACAAACGGCTTCAGCTCCGGCAAGTTCGATGAGCTCATCAGCGTCACATACTCCGCCATCGATCTCACGCGGTTGTTCGGCGAGAGCTTCAAAATTTCCGCGCGCGTCTCTTCCGTATTTCCTTTGCTCCGGACGTAGAACATCGACACGCGATTCTCCACGCCGGCAATTTCTTGCGCGGTCTTGATGGGAATGAAATACCGTGCGCCCTTCCCGTGTGCGACAATGCCGCTGATTGTGAACGAATGATTCAGCAGCGTAATCTGGTCTCCCACTTTCAAATGCTTGGATTGCGCGATGATGTCGTCAGCGATGACCTCGTTGGGCGATTCAAATGGGCGGCCCGCTCGATATAAGAATCCGCGGCTCAACGCGTTAAATCGTTTGTAGTCGATGCCGTAAATCATCACCAGATTCTTCGGCTCGGTCAAAATTACGGTGGGCGCCACTTCATCCACGCCTGGCAGTGCGCCAATCTGCTCTCCAAGCGTCTCCGGCATAACCGCGCTGGAGAACGCAAAGAAAATAGAAGAGTTGGGCGGTTGCACCAGAATATCCGCGCCCACACCTTCCACGCGCTTACCCCATTCTGAAATCACACCCGACGTGAGCCCGACGATCATCAGCACCAGAATCACCTGGATCGCGATGGCGATCACGCTCAGCGCGCACCGCAGCGGCCGCGCCGCGATGTTGCCCCAAAACATTTGCACCAGGGAAAAAGGTCCGTCGAAAGTGTCATTCATCCGTGGAATCCAGTTCGCAACCTCGCCGCTTGCAAGGCACGTGCCGAATCTCCGCACAAATATTTCTGCTTCGTGAAGTTTTCAACACATGTGTTGATAAGTTTGTGGAAAAGCTCGCTTCCTCTAAGGCTAACTACACGATTCTCAGTACCCTGACGCGGTTTGCACAATTTCGGTGCAACTCCGTTGTGCGGCTCGCCGTCCGCGAATCCTTTCGCGATTTCGTCGATGCAATCGCTAGCGTGAAAATAAATCCCACGCCATCGACGCAGAACGCCACGCTCACGCCTTCGAAAACGCTTTGCAGCTTCAAACCCAAATCTGTCGTCATGTGGCGCAGGCTTCACCCTGTGCACTCCTTTCCGCTTTTCAGTACCATTTCGGCGGCTTGTCCAGGTGAATCTTGATCGTCTGCTTCACATCCGTGACATCGTACCAGCGCCCAAACGTCTTCCATCCATCCGCAACCACTTGCACCAAAACTCTTCCCATCGGTGCGTCTGGAACGTGCGCTGTGCCCTCTTTGTTGGTCTTCACGTTCAGCTCCGTCAGCTTATCCTTTTTCACTTTACGTTCTTCGATGTACTTGATATAGATGCTGGCGTTTTCCACGGGCGTTTCGGCTTCGCCGCCCGACACTTCGATCGTAATTCGGGACACTTGCTCCGTCGTCGTCTGCTTGGAAGGCGGAGTCGTCTTGGTCTGCGCGTTCGCCCGCAAATTAGCGACGCAAAGTGCCAACGCAGCCACACACATTGCCGCTGATGCTCGAAGTCTCATTTCCGTCAATACTCCATCCTCCACGCAGCGCGCAGCTTGGTCAAGTCTCTCAGCCACTATTTTCGATGCTCACAGCGGTTCGCGTGCTGCTCATTCATGCCCAACCACCCCATCAGCCGCTGGAAACTCTTTGCCGTCCTGAGTTTGACTGCCAGGTTTTGCTACGATACCTTCTTTTCAGGTTTCATCCAGCTGCTTGGCGGCCATTGACGTCGGATCGCATCACCTGCGGTTCCTAGTGGAAAAGGCCCCGAGATTCCGTCCATTTTGCTGAACGGAGCGCCCGAAGAAACTTTCGCGCGAAGTGGCTAGCTGACCGCGCATCGCGGCTAAACGCAAGTCCCGGAAGCAGCCAAGCATTTGCGATGTCTAGGACACAGGAGTCTCCATGGGTTTCGCTACGAACGCTATTCACGTCGGCCAGGAGCCTGATCCCTCCACCGGCGCCGTTGTCGCTCCGATCTACCAAACTTCCACCTACGTGCAGACCGAGCTCGGCAAAGACAAAGGCTACGACTACGCGCGCACCAATCATCCCAACCGCAAAGCGCTCGAACGCACTGTAGCCAAGCTCGAAGGCGGCCAGTCCGCGTACGTTTATTCCTCTGGTATGGCCGGCATCGACGCGGTCTTCCGTCTCCTGCGGCCCGGCGATCACGTAATCGTCTCGGAAGCCGTTTACGGCGGCGTCTTTCGCCTCTCGACGCAACTCCTCGTGCATTTCGGTTTGGAATTCAGTTTCGTGGACACCTCGGCGCCCGAAGCGGTGCTCGGCGCTCTGCGTCCGAACACCAAGATGCTCTACATCGAAACACCCACGAACCCCACGCTACGCGTGACCGACATCGCCGCCATGGCCACCATCGCCAATGACCGCCGCGTAACCCTCGTCGTGGACAACACCTTCCTAAGCCCCTATCTCCAGCGCCCCATCGAACTTGGCGCCCACATCGTCGTCCACTCCATGACCAAATATCTCAACGGTCACAGCGACTCCACCGGTGGTGCGGTCATCCTCACGCGCCCTGAAGACGCCGAGAAAATTTATTTCATCCAGCGCTCCGCGGGCACCGGCCTCGCGCCCATGGATTGCTTCCTGATTTCTCGTGGAATCAAAACGCTAGCTGTCCGCATGCTGCAGCATAATGCCAACGGCATCTCCGTCGCCCGCCATCTCGACGCCCACCCCAAAGTCAAAAAAGTCTACTACCCGGGTCTCGCGTCGCATCCTCACCACGAAATCGCCCGCAAGCAGCAGCGCGGCCCTGGCGCCATGCTGGCCTTCGATCTCGAAACCCTCGACGCCGCCCGCCGCTTCCTCAATCAATGCAAGCTCTGCTCGCTAGCCGAAAGCCTCGGCGGCGTCGAAACTCTCATTTCCCTTCCCGCGCTGATGACCCACGCCTCCATGCCCGTCGAAGTCCGCGAGCGTGTAGGCATCACCGAAGGCCTCGTCCGCCTCTCCGTGGGCATCGAAGACGTAGAGGACATCATCGCCGACCTGGACCAGGCCCTCCTCCACATCTAATCCTCGCCGGCGCCGCGGCTGTAGGCGCTGGGCTTTAGCCCGGCGCCCCCCCAACGACTACTCCCGACGGCACACCAAGAAATCCCCGAAACTTCATCCCGCTCCACAACATTCACAGCGACTTCAAGAACGCGATGACGTCGTCCTGGTCCGGCCGCTTAAGCTTTTCAAACTCCCGAACGACATGCTCAGCCTCGTCCCGATGTCGCGTGATGGCGTCGAGCAAGGTCAGCGAAGCGCCGTCATGCATCAACCGCGGACGCAAGCGCACTCCCCACAGAGGAGCGGTGCGAATCTTGTTTCGGCTGCTCTCGAAGTTCTGTTTCGAAAGATACGCAGACATTTGGTCGAAGACTTTCTGTCCATAATGCTCCCGCGTGGCTTGCAGAATTCCATCCCCGGTGCCCACGTCGTGCATCAGGAAATCGCTCCAGGGGTGAAAGCTGACGGAACCGAGCGCAGCAGGAATCGTAAATGTTCCGCCATTGATCTTTGCGCCCGTGGCCGCGGTGGTCAGTGTTTCGACGTGGCACGTCGCGCATCCAATTTTGATAAACAGCGCGACGCCCTTTCGCGCAGCCGCTGTGCCCGCGAGCTCCACATCCCGCGCAGGCGCCTTGGTAGCGCGAATGAAGCGCGCGAAGTGGTCAATGTCGGAAAGGCCGTCCGTCCCCTGCTTGTCATTTGGCTCAGCTACCGTGTTGCAAAGATTCGTCACCTCCGTGGGTTGCAGACGATTGGTGATGCCCATCTCGTTCAGGTATGCGTCGCCGCTGAACGACAGCAAGCTGGCGTGTTGATCCTTCCACCCGAAGCGGCCCACACCCATCTGTCCAGGCGCTTCCACAATGGGCACATACAGAACCTGACCGCAGATTTTCCCATGCGAGGATTTGCATTGTTGTTTGGAAAGCTCAACGAGCGTTTGATCGGCGATGGCTTCAACGAAACCATCACCCAAAAGATTCACAGAGAGGCGCAGGGTGCGAATCGTCTCGCCTTCTGGAACCCGTTCCTGAATTTCCTTGTTCGGAAACGCCCCACTGGGGCAGACGGCCCGATCGTTCACCAGCGAGCGGCCGCTGATTACCTCAGCGCCATGCGCAATCGGGATGTCGGGATTGCGAAAACGTCCATCGGGCCCCTGATGGCCGACGCGCAACTCGGTGACCTGAGATGCCGCGCCCGACACAGGATTTTGATGGCATTCGCGGCAGGACTGCGCATTGTATAGCGGACCCAAGCCATCACTGAGTTGCTCCACTTCCTCGAAGGTCGTTTGGTCGGCTTGATGGGTAGCGTCATCCACCATGCCGTTGGTTTTATTGTCGAAGCCCGTTGGGGCGTCTGGAACCGAAGTGGCGGCGGAAACGAGAGCGAAGCTTAGGGCGGCCGCTGCGATGAACATCCTCATGGGTTCTCCCTCCTCGAGCGGATTGGGACCCGGGCCTAGCTTGTGGATATCACTTTGAACCCCTGCAGGAAAGGCCAAAGAGCAAGGGGGCTAGCCAAATCGGCAATCCCACGCACCGAGCGGAGCCTGGTCCTCGCACGGCCCCTCCATTCGGCATGATAGAGTCTCTGTCTCCCGATGACCTCCACGCAAAAGACAGTGAAGCAGGGCCGCGGTCTGCTGCTGATTGCCGCATTCAAATTCCTAAAAGGGATACTGCTGATGGCCGTCGGATTCGGCGCTTTGCATTTTTTGCACCGGGACCTGGCCGTGGAGATAGCTCGTTGGGTCGATCTCCTGCGCATCG
>Ga0210401_10003786_pt1 | contig 16013 bp, 11 predicted proteins | sample IncBWH32MmetaG_FD_150866 | JGI IMG/M metagenome (GOLD analysis project Ga0210401, IMG submission 150866) | Forest soil microbial communities from Barre Woods Harvard Forest LTER site, Petersham, Massachusetts, United States - Inc-BW-H-32-M | ecosystem: Environmental > Terrestrial > Soil >... | reverse complement strand
GATTCCGTTCGTCGGGCAGGACTTTTTCCCCAGCGTGGATAGCGGGGAATTCAAACTGCACATGCGCGCGCCAACGGGAACGCGTATTGAGGATACGGCGGCTCTTTGCGATCGCATAGAAGACGAGATACGCCAGCAGATACCGCCAAAAGAATTGGTCACGATCATCGACAACATCGGGCTCCCTTACAGCGGAATCAATTTGTCGTACAGCACCTCGGCTCCAATCGGGCCGGCGGACGCTGATATCCAGGTGGAGCTGTCGAAGGATCACCGGCCGACGAAAGAATACGTTCGCGAACTGCGTATGAAACTTGCGCACGATTTTCCCGGGGTTACCTTCTACGACCTGCCCGTTGATATCGTCACTCAGATTCTCAATTTCGGATTGCCGGCGCCGCTCGACATTCAGATCGTCGGCCGGAACCTGACGGCGAACCGCGCTTTTGCGGAAAGCCTGATCAACAAGCTGAAATTCGTCCCTGGCGCCGTAGATTTGCGGATTCAGCAGCCATTCAACTACCCGAAATTTCATATCGAGGTCGACCGCACGAAAACGAGCCAAGTGGGATTCACGCAGAAAGATGTGGCGAACAACTTGCTGATTTCGCTGAGCGGAAGCTCGCAGACCACGCCCACATTCTGGCTCGATCCGAGAACGGGCGTGAGCTACAACGTCGCGACGCAAACACCGCAATATCGCGTCGATACGTTGCAGGATCTTCAGAATATTCCGATCACGAATGGCGTGGCGCCGCCCCAGATTCTTGCGAGCCTGGGTAGTTTTACGCGCGGGTCAGAAATGGCGGTCGTTTCTCATTACAACATTCAGCCGGTAGTCGATATTTTTGGATCGGTGGATGGACGCGATTTGGGCGGCGTCTCGCGCGACATAGCGAAGATTATTGAGAATTCCAAGAAGGATTTGCCGCAAGGCTCGCAGATCATCGAACGCGGGCAGGTTCAGACCATGCGATCGTCCTTCATCGGATTGCTGGCCGGTTTGGCTTTTTCGATTCTTCTCGTCTACCTGCTGATCGTGGTGAACTTTCAGTCGTGGCTCGATCCCTTCATTATTTTGATGGCTTTGCCCGCGGCGCTCGCCGGAATCGTCTGGATGCTGTTTGTCACGGGAACCACGGTTAGCGTTCCTGCTTTGACGGGCGCGATTATGTGCATGGGCGTGGCCACGTCAAACAGCATTCTGGTCATCAGTTTTTCGAAGGAGAGGCTGGAAGAAGGCGAGGATCCCGGAGAAGCGGCTCTGAACGCAGGGTTCACGCGATTCCGGCCGGTGCTCATGACGGCTCTCGCGATGATTATCGGAATGTTGCCCATGTCGTTGGGCCTTGGTGAAGGTGGAGAGCAGAATGCGCCTCTAGGGCGCGCCGTTATCGGTGGACTCTTGTTTGCGACGGTGGCAACGCTATTTTTCGTTCCGGTGTTTTTCAGCTTTGTGCACAGCTGGCGGCAGAGTAGGTCCGCAGGAGAAGCGGCATAGCATGCTCCCACGTCAAATAGAGAAGCGATCTGCGAGTTGAAAGTCGAAGAGGAAACATGGCTCAGACGGAAGAAGTAGTGAAACAACCAGAGCGGGAAACCGGCCACGTATCGCGCGAATCCGGCTCCAAGCACGGAGTTCTAGTCACGGTGATCGTGCTGGCGATCATTGCTGCCGTTGTGATCGGCGGAATCGTCCCGCGGCTTCGTGCGAAAGAAGCGCTCCAGAAGGAAACTTACGATCTCGCAGTGCCAACGGTAAACGTGGCTCATCCGAAACAGGGGGCGCCACAAACGGAAATCGTGCTGCCCGGAAACATGCAGGCATTCACCGAATCTCCGATCTATGCCCGGACGAATGGCTACCTCAAGAAATGGTATGTGGACATTGGCGGTCGCGTGAAGACCGGTCAGCTTCTCGCCGAGATCGAAACGCCGGAAGTGGATCAACAGCTGCAGCAGGCCCGGTCGCAATTGAACACGGCGAAGGCTAACTACAACCTCGCTCAAATTACCTCGAACCGCTATCAGGAATTGAAAAACACGGATTCGGTGGCGCAGCAGGATGTGGACAATGCGCTCGGCTCAGAGCGCGCAAATGCGGCCACCGTATCGGCGGCTGAATATCAGGTGAAGTATCTCGAGCAGCTCGAATCGTTCCGCAGAATCTACGCGCCCTTCGACGGCATCATCACGGTGCGCAATACGGACGTGGGCCATTTGATCAACTCGGGCGCCGGAAGCCCGACGGCCGAGCTATTTCACATCGCTGCAATTCACACGCTTCGCGTCTATATCAATGTGCCGCAGCAATTTTCTCCGGCGGCTAAGACCGGATTGTCCGCCGCTTTGACGCTGCAAGAATTTCCGGGACGGCAATTCAAGGGCCGGCTTGTGCGCACGGCGAATGCGATCGATCTGGCTACGCGTACATTGCTCGTAGAAGTGGATGTTGACAATCCCACTGGCGAACTGCTGCCGGGCGCATACGCAGAGGTGCACCTTGCTGTTCCGTCCGGTGCGCCAACTTTCATATTGCCTGTGAGCGCGCTGATTTTTCGAGCTCAAGGATTGCAAGTGGGAGTGGTGCGAGACGGGAAACACGCGGAGCTCGCAAACATAATCATGGGGCGTGATTTCGGGAGCGAAGTCGAAGTGGTGTCCGGTCTCCAGGCAGATGACCAGGTGATCATTAATCCGCCGGACTCGTTGATTGCGGGGGAGGAGGTTCGCGTGGGCCAACCTCAAAATCAGAATCAAGGCAGCGGCCAGGCGCCGGGGCAAAATCCGCCGAGCCAAAAACCTCAATCTGGAGGGCGCCAGCAGTGAAGTGTTCCTTTCGCATGAAGTTCGCCGGCGGATCTAGTCTTGCACGTCGGGTTCGAGTCGCGGCACAGCTCGCTGCCGCGTTGTCACTTTTTGGCTGCACAGTGGGGCCGAATTATGTTCGCCCACCAGCGGATGCTCCTGTGAGCTACAAGGAAATGGGCGACTGGAAGCCTGCACAGCCGAGCGATCAATTTGGGAAAGGCAATTGGTGGGAGGTTTACGAGGACCCGCAGCTGAATGCGCTCGAAACGCAAATTGACGTCTCGAACTTTAACCTAAAAGCTCAGCAAGAACGATTCGACCAAGCTCGGGCCGCGATTCGAATCTCAAGGTCGAACTACTACCCTACTGTGACGGGCGGCGCGTCGGCTTCGGAGAATCAGATTTCGACGAACCGGCCACAATTCAAATCCGGAGCGTCAACGACGCGATTCCCCGATTACACCATTTCAATCGACGCATCCTGGGAGCCTGATCTGTGGGGCCGCGTGCGCCGTACGGTGGAAGCGAGCCGCTCTGAGGCGCAGGCGACAGCTGCGGACGTAGCGAACGTAAGTTTGAGCCTGCACGCCGAATTGGCGATGGATTATTTCCAGCTGCGCGGGCTGGATGCACAGGAAGATCTTCTTCAATCAACCGTCGTCGCGTACGAGAAAGCGCTTCAACTCACGCAGAATCGTTACAAAGCGGGACTTGCATCGGCGGTGGATGTGGCGCAAGCGGAGACGCAGCTTCGAACCACGCGCGCGCAAGCTATTGACGTGGGTGTGAACCGGGCTTCGTTCGAACACGCGATCGCCGTTTTGATCGGCAAGCCGCCCGCACAATTCAGTTTGCCAAGTTCGCCTCTGCGCGCTGCGCCTCCCGCGATTCCGCCTGGGCTCCCTTCGGATCTGCTCGAGCGCAGGCCGGACATCGCCGCGTCCGAGCGCAGGATGCAGGAGTCGAATGCGCAGATCGGCGTGGCTAAATCGGCTTACTATCCGCTCGTCACTCTAAGCGGCGGGGGAGGATTTGAGAGCGGCGTGATCACGACGCTTATCCAAGGCCCGTCTGGGCTTTGGTCAGCCGGCGCCAATGCGAGCGAGTACATTTTTGACGCTGGGAAGCGCCACGCCGTGACGCAGCAGGCGCAATCCGCATATCGGCAATCGATCGACACCTACCGGCAGACAGTATTGAGTGCATTTCAGGAGGTGGAGGACAACCTCGCGGCTCTTCGCATTCTCAACGAAGAACAAGTAGTGCAACAGTCCGCTGTCGCGTCCGCCGAACATTCGCTTGCGCTTTCGATCAATCGCTACAAGGGCGGTATCGTCAATTATCTCGAAGTGATCACGGCTCAGAATGCCGCACTTGCGGATGAGGTAACCGAGGTGAGCATTCAAACGCGCCGCATGCAGGCCAGCGTGCTGCTGGTGAAGGCTATCGGCGGCGGCTGGAACGTCTCGCAGATTCCGCGCGTTTAGTGCGCGCTCGCAACCGCCAGCGAGTTGACGATCAGTCCGGCTCTTGCGTCACGATGTGAACGTCGACCGCCGGCGCATCGCGCAGGAATCGGTTGATCGCGTTCAGAAACAATAATTTCCGCAAGCCTTCCACAGCGGTGCGCCCAAAAATCACCTGCGTGATGTGTTTCTCGCGGACGAATTGCGCGGTCGCGTCCGCCACATTGTCACCTTTTAACCGCACCGTCTTTGCTCCCAGGCTCTCAGCGAATTGCATATTGGCGGCCAGCAATTTCTGATCCTGTTCGCTGGAAGTGCCGTGGTCTATATCGATGTGAACGGCGTAGAGATCGGCGTCCATTCGCCGGGCCATGCGTGCCGCCCTGGCTACCAGGTATTGCGCCTTGGGATTCGCGCTGATCAGCACTGCGATCCGTTCGCGAACCGCCCAGCTCTCGCGGATATCCTTCTCCACCATGTACGATTCGAGGCTACGGTCCACTTGTTCAGCCACCTGACGGAGGGCTAATTCGCGGAGCGCGATCAGATTTCCGCGGCGGAAGAAATTCTTCAGTGCCTGCTCGACCTTGTCCCGGTTGTATACATCGCCGCGCTTCATTCGGTTTTGCAGCGCTTCGGGTGTCAAATCCACCATCACCGTTTCATCGGCCACCTGCAGCACCCAATCCGGCACGGTTTCGCGTACGGCCACGCCTGTGATTGCGCGGACGGTTGGCGCAATGCTTTCGATGTGCTGGATGTTCACGGTCGTAATTACGTCGATCTTCGCTTCGAGGAGCTCAAGCACGTCTTCATATCGTTTGCGATGTTTGCTGCCGGGGATATTGGTGTGTGCAAGTTCGTCTACCAGGACCACCGTTGGGCGACGCGCCAGAATTCCGTCCGTGTCCATTTCTTCGAACAGCGTGCCCTTGTAATCGATTTTCCTGCGAGGCACGGTTTCCAGTTGTTCGGAAAGCTCGATGATTCCTTTGCGTCCGTGGTTTTCGACGATTCCAATCACCACGTCTTCGCCGCGCGTTTTTCGGCGAATGGCTTCGCTCAACATGGCGTAGGTTTTCCCGACGCCCGGCGCGTAGCCGAGAAAAAGCTTCAACGAACCCTTGGCTTTGTCGAGCGGTTTTGACTCCGCGAGCCATTGCTCTGGCGTCTTTGGCATGCCGGGTATTCTCTTTTACGAGCGCGTAGAAAGCTACGATAGAATGGCGCGATGCGCGAGACTGCTGTTAGCCGTGCACTTCAATTTGCCGCCGCTTTCGGCATCGTGCTAGGGATCACCATTTTTTACCGCAAGGTGCTTCCCGTCAATGCCACCACCGTCGCACTTACGTTCCTGCTCGCCATTCTAGCGGTTTCGACTTTTTGGGGCATCGCTGTCTCGGTTTTTATGTCCGTCGCCGCGATGCTTGCGTTCAACTATTATTTCCTTCCGCCCATCGGCACGCTGACGATCGCCGATCCTCAGAATTGGGTGGCGCTTTTTGCGTTCCTGGTGGTTTCCGTGCTGGCCAGCCAGCTTTCCAATCGTGCCCGGAAGCAGTCTGAAGATCTTTCGGCTCGCCGGCGCGAGGTGGAACGGCTCTACTCGTTCAGCCGCGGATTGCTCGAGTCTGGCAACGTGATTCAGCTGTTGAATCGAATTCCCGCGCAAATTGTGGATACATTCGAGGTGGGCGCTGCCGCTCTGTTTCTCGCCGACAAACAGAAGATCTATCGCTCCGGGCCAGTGATGCCGCTGCTCGATCTGGAAAGCCTCAAAGCGATTGTTGCGCGCGAAGAGCCGGTGATTGATGTGGCAAATAGTATCTGCTTCGTGCCGGTGCGCATGGGTGTTCGTCCCATCGGAAGCCTGGGAATTTCGGGGACGATTTTGTCGCGGCAGACGCTCGAAGCCATCGGCACTTTGATCGCGGTGGCGATGGAGCGGGCTCGCGCTGTGGAACAGCTTGGCCAGACTGAGGCCGCGCGCGAAGGAGAACGGCTGCGAACGGCATTGCTCGATTCCGTCACGCATGCTCTTCGAACACCCCTCACGTCGATCAAAGCTTCGGTGACAAATTTGCTTTCGAACCCGGCGCTGAGCGGTGAGCAACGAAGCGAACTGCTTACTATCATCAATGAGGAGAGCGACCGCTTGAACCGGCTCGTTGGCGAAGCTGCCGAGATGGCGCAACTGGATGCGGGCGAAGTGGTTTTGAAACTCGAGCCGCGCCCGCTTTCGGATGTTATCGACGCCGCTTTGGCGCAAACGAAAGGCGTGCTTGGCAATCGGCGCGTCGAACTGCGGTTGCCTATGGAATTGCCACGCGTTCGTGTCGATCTGGCTCGCGCTCGCGAAGCTCTTATCCACCTGCTCGAAAATGCAAACCAATATTCGCCTAGTGAGCAGCCGATCACGATTACCGCCGAGCAGAACGGCGATTTTGTGATCACTAGCGTGGCGGACCGGGGTGCCGGAATCGACGATCCCGAGCAGAATTTGATTTTCGAGAAATTCTATCGCGGCCGCGACCAGCGCTATCGCATTGAGGGCACCGGGATGGGTTTGCCGATTGCCAAGGCCATCGTCGAAGCGCACGGCGGCACGATGAGCCTCACCAGCCAGCGCGGCCATGGTTCGGTTTTCTCCTTCACGCTGCCGATCGACCGCAGCCGTCCGGCGGCCTGAACATGAGCTCGCAAACGATTCTGATCGTGGATGATGAGCCACAGATTCGGCGCGTGATGCGTACCACGCTCACGTCGCAGGGTTATAGCGTAATCGAAACGAAATCCGGCGACGAAGCCCTCGAAAAACTTCGCACCGAGCGCGCCGATCTGATTCTTCTCGACGTGAACATGCCCGGAATCTCCGGCCTCGAGACCTGTCGCGCCATTCGCCGGACGAGTGATGTCCCCATCATCATGCTCACCGTTCGCAATACGGAAAAAGATAAGGTGCAAGCTCTCGATGCCGGGGCCGACGACTACGTGGTGAAACCATTCGGCGCGGAAGAATTGATGGCGCGCATCCGAGCGGCCCTTCGCCGCGTCGCAACCAGCGAAACGATTCCGGCATTTCGATCGGATGACCTGACGATCGATTTCGCGAAGCGAAGCGTAACTGTGAAGGGAGTCGCGATTCGCCTCACGCCCAAAGAATTTGAACTGCTGCGCCAGCTTGTGTCGAACCAGGGAGTGTCGCTCAGCCATCGCCGATTGCTACAGGCGGTCTGGGGCCCCGATTACGGCGAAGAGACGGAATATCTGCGCGTCTTCATCAATCAACTGCGAAAAAAAATCGAGCCGGACCCGCGGCATCCTCGCTACATTCACACCGATCCATGGATCGGGTATCGCTTCGAGCCGTCACCCAAAAAAACTCGCGGCTCTCATGCAGGAAAATAGAGTGTCGCGGTGCGGCACGCTAGCGTAGCGGATGTGTGGCATCCAGGTCGAAATTTAGCTCGAGCACGTTCACGCGCGGCTCGCCTAGAAATCCAAGTTGCCGCTGCTCGGTGTGTTTTGCTGCCAGCGCGCGCACTTCGCCTTCCGTCATCCCACGTTCGCGAGCTACACGCGAGACTTGAAATTCTGCCGACGCCGGTGAAATATGCGGATCGAGCCCGGAGCCTGATGCGGTTGCAAGGTCGACGGGGATTGGTGCGCCGGCATTTTCTGCCGAAAGCGATTGCACGCTTCCCGCGACGCGATCCACCAGCGCCTTGTTCGTCGGCCCCAGATTCGATCCGCCCGAAGCCATCGGATCATATCCAGCAGGCCCGGCAGCGGACGGCCTCGAATGAAAATATCCGGCCGACGTAAACGGCTGCCCGAGTAACTTCGAGCCCACCACTGTTCCGTCGGGCCGCCGAATCAGTTCGCCATTGGCCTGTCGCGGATACAGCAGTTGCGCGAGTCCAGTCACCGCGAGCGGATAGATAATTCCCAACAGCACCGTCGTAGCCAGCGTCATCCAAATCGAAATTAAGAAGTTTCGCTTCATGGTGTCCTCACGCCCAACCAATGCTCGTAATAATCATGTCGATTAACTTAATCCCTATGAATGGCGCGATGATTCCACCGAACCCATAGATTAGGAGATTGCGTCGCAACAGAGCCTCCGCCCCGAGCGGTCGGTACCGTACGCCGCGCAACGCCAGTGGCACCAGCGCGATGATAATCAGCGCGTTGAAAATCACCGCCGACAGCACCGCCGAATGCGGTGTCCTCAAGTGCATGATATTGAGCAGTTCGAGCTGCGGAAACGCCGCCGCAAACATGGCCGGAATAATCGCGAAATATTTCGCCACGTCGTTCGCCACTGAAAAAGTGGTCAACGACCCGCGCGTAATCAGCAGCTGTTTACCAATCTCGACGATCTCGATGAGCTTCGTCGGATTCGAATCTAAATCCACCATGTTGCCGGCTTCTTTCGCGGCCTGCGTGCCGGCATTCATCGCCACGCCCACATCCGCCTGCGCCAGCGCGGGCGCGTCGTTGGTTCCGTCGCCCGTCATCGCGACGAGTTTTCCCTTGGCCTGTTCGCGGCGAATCAGCGCAAGTTTATCTTCGGGTTTTGCCTGCGCTAGAAAATCATCCACGCCCGCTTCGCGCGCAATCGCCGCAGCCGTCAAAGGGTTATCGCCAGTGATCATCACGGTCCGAATGCCCATCGCGCGCAATTGATCGAACCGCTCGCGCATGCCTCCCTTCACGATGTCTTTCAAATAAATCGTTCCGAGCACGCGCCGATCCTCCGCAACCAGCAGCGGCGTGCCACCAGCGCTGGCGATTGCCTTCACTGCATCTTCCACCTCGGACGGCACTCGATTGCCCCCATCGGCCGCATACCGTGCGATCGCATCAAACGCGCCCTTCCGAATTTCGCGCCCGTCGAGATCGACGCCGGACATGCGAGTGGTCGCCGAAAACGGAATGAAATTCGTCGCCACCGACGCAAGCTCCCGGCCGCGCAATCCGTATTTCTCCTTGGCCAGCACCACAATCGACCGGCCCTCCGGCGTCTCGTCCGCAAGCGAAGCAAGCTGCGCCGCATCGGCCAAATCTCCTTCTGCTACGCCAGGCGCGGCAATGAATTCCGTCGCTCGACGATTGCCCAGCGTGATCGTTCCGGTCTTGTCGAGCAGCAACGTATCCACATCGCCCGCCGCTTCCACCGCACGTCCCGACATCGCCAGAACATTTCGCTGCACCACTCGATCCATGCCAGCAATGCCGATCGCGGACAGCAATCCGCCAATCGTCGTCGGAATCAGGCACACCAGCAGTGAGATCAGCACGTAAATCGATTGTGGCGCGCCAGAATAAATCGCCATTGGCTGCAGCGTGACCACCGCGAGTAGGAAAATAATCGTCAGACCGGCAAGCAGAATATTCAGCGCGATTTCGTTCGGCGTTTTTTGCCGCTCAGCTCCTTCCACCAGCTTGATCATCCGGTCGAGAAATGTCTCGCCAGGATTCGAAGTGATCTTTACCGTGATTTCATCGGACAGCACGCGCGTCCCGCCCGTCACCGCCGACCGATCGCCGCCCGATTCGCGAATCACCGGCGCCGATTCACCCGTAATCGCCGATTCATCCACCGACGCCACTCCCACAACCACTTCGCCATCGCCAGGAATAAACTCCCCGGCTCTCACAACCACCATATCCTCGGCGCGCAGTTTCGATCCCGGCACATCCTCAAACGTGCCGTCCGCTTTCAACCGCCGCGCATGTGTTTCGGAACGCGCCTTGCGCAGCGTCTCCGCCTGCGCCTTCCCACGCCCCTCGGCCATCGCTTCCGCAAAATTCGCAAAAAGCACCGTGAACCACAGCCACAACGTAATTTGCAGCGCGAATCCGAATTCGCTCGTGTGGTGCGTAATCTCGCGGAGCAAATCCACAGTCGTCACCACCGCGCCCACTTCCACCACGAACATCACCGGATTCTTCATCAGCGTGCGCGGATTAAGTTTCTTCACAGAATCCCACAGAGCGCCGCTGACAATCCCGCCGGTCCACAGCGATTTCTTCGGCCGCTTCGGGCTATCGCTTCCACTGTTCGGTATCTTGATCGCTTCAGGAGTCATCGTCATTTCCGCGCTCATTTACCTATCCCCCGAATACCTTTCCCGCATGTAGCAGCAGGTGCTCCAGAATCGGCCCCAGGCTCAACGCCGGAAAGAAAGTCAACGCGCCCACAATCAAAATCACCGAAACGAGGAGCGTCGCGAAGAGCGGCGTGGTCACTGGAAAAGTGCCAGCAGTTTCTGGCGCGATTTTCTTCTTCGCCAGGTTTCCAGCTACCGCCAGCACCGGAAGCACCATGAAAAATCGGCCAAACAGCATGTCAAACGCGAGCGTCACGTTGTACCAGAGCGTGTTCGCGCTCAAGCCCGCGAACGCTGAACCGTTGTTCGCTGCGCCTGATGTGTACGCGTATAAGATCTGCGACAGCCCGTGCGGCCCCGGATTTGTGATCCCGGCTTTTCCATCGGCCGTCACGGAGCCCACCGCCGTGAAAGTCAAAATGAGCAGTGAAAAAATCAGAACCGCCAGCATCGCCATCTTCACGTCATACGCTTCGATTTTCTTCCCCAGATACTCAGGCGTCCTCCCCACCATTAGCCCTGCGATGAACACAGTCAGAATAATGAACACCACAATCCCGTAAAGACCCGCCCCGACGCCGCCAAACACGACCTCGCCGAGCATCATGTTGATCATCGGAATCATTCCACCGAGTGGTGTAAACGAATCATGCACGCCGTTCACCGCTCCGCAGCTCGCATCCGTCGTAATCGTGGCAAAGAGTGCTGAATCAGCGATTCCGAAACGCACCTCCTTGCCCTCCATGTTCCCGCCCGGCTGCGTGGCACTTAAATGCTGATCGAGGCCATGCAATTCCGGATTTCCCCGCGCTTCCGCTCTATATGCGAAAAATACTCCCGCAATGAAAAGGGTCGCCATCGCACCCCACACCGCCCACCCGTGTTTCTGCGAACCGGTCATCCGCCCGAGGGTGTACGTCAGACCCGACCCAATTGCGAAAATCAGCAGCATCTGAGCGAAGTTAGTCAAAGGTGTGGGATTTTCGAAGGGATGCGCGCTGTTAGCGTTGAAAAAGCCTCCGCCGTTCGTTCCGTACATCTTGATTGCTTCCTGCGAAGCCACCGGCCCGAGCGTAATGGATTGCTCGGTCACATGCTGCGTAGTCGTTTTCCCATCGCTGCCGGTCACCTGCACGGTTTGCGGGTCGACGAGCTTCGCGGTCACATAGGGCTTCAGGCTCTGTACCGTCCCCTGCGACACGAGAAACAAGGCAACAACGATGCACGCCGGCAACAGCACCCACAGAATCGTCCGAGTCAGGTCCACCCAGAAGTTTCCGAGTGTTTGCATCTCCTTCCGCGCGATTCCCCGAATCACGGCGATCGCCAGCGCTATGCCGGTCGCTGCCGAGAGGAAATTGTGATACGCAAGCCCGGCCATCTGCGTGAAATAGCTCATCGCCGATTCGCCGGAATAGACTTGCCAGTTCGTATTGGTAGTGAACGAAGCCGCTGTATTGAAGGCCAGATCCGGCGCCACCGCTCCGAAGTGCTGCGGGTTCCAAGGCAGCCACTGCTGCACGCGCAAGATGATGTAAAGCAAAATCATCGAAACCACGCTCAAAAGCAGCATGGCCGTCGCGTACTCTGTCCAGCGCATCTCGTGCGTTTCGTCCACTCCTGTCACGCGATAGAGGAGGCGTTCGACGGGCCGCAACATCGGGTCCATAAACGTCTTCTCGCCGCTGAACACTCGCGCCATATACACGCCCAGCGGCTTCGTGATCGCCAGCAGCAAAAGTAAATACAAACCGATTTGAAACCATCCATTCGCCGTCATTTCAAAACCTCTCCGGCCACAAAAGCGCCGCCAACAGATACACCAGCAGCAAAGTAGAGATTCCCAGTAGCAAAATGTTGCCAAGCATCTCGAACGCTCCTTACTTCAACTGCTCACAAGCCCACACGTACACGATTGCCAGAACGAAGAACCCGGCCGTGAACGCCAAGAAAATGCTGTCTCTCATGCTTTTATCTCTCCGCAATGAAACTCAAAATTTGTAGATCAAGTCCATGCCGAAGAAGAACTGATTCCGCGCCTTACCGTTGTTGTACGCCGCAAGGTCCCACGAGTGATCGAAGCGGATCTCGGGACGCAACATGATCGTGCTGCCGATGTACTTCGTGGCATAGAGCGTATTTTCCGTGTACTTCGTGGCGAATCCGGTGCGCTGGCCCTTCTTGTCATCGAGGAGGTCAGACCGGAAGCCGATCATGAACTTGGAATTGATATCGCGATTTACGTAGTTGACCACCGCGTATTCCGGCGCCGTGCAGCGCAGCATTCCGGCGCGGCAAAATGCACCATTGGCGCCGAGTTCAGGTGTGATCGGGTTTTCCACGTTGCCCGCGACGTTCGGCACATCGCGTTCGTACATGTACCAGGTCTCTGTCGCCATGTGCCATTTGCTGTTGAACTTGTGATACCAGGTGAAGTCGTAGTCCTGCAGATTGTTGTACGCATATTTGCCGTCATTGATGCCGTTTGCGCAGCCGTAAAAATTGTCGTTGTTGCTGGCGGTCGAGTAGCTCAGGCAAAAAATCAGTGAGGCCTTGCGATCTTTGGTCCAGGGCGCCACATCGTGACCGGCTGACATGCCCAGCTGAACCATCCATTGCTTATTCAACTTGAGGGTTCCGTAGATCCCGGTGTCGGTGAATGGGTCGATGGTGTAAAGCAGCGAGTGCGTCATGTTGTAATTATTCGGCGCCAATTGCGCCTCGATCCCTGGAACTGAAAGGAAGCGGCCCATTCGGATGTTAAGACCGTCCGCGACTGGAAAGTAGAGGTCAACGTATTCAAGGACTGGATCAAAACCGTACTGCTTGTTAGCAGACAAGAGTTGCTGGCTGAAGTACCCCTTTGCCGTCGTAAAGCGATAGTCGGTACCCCAGAACCCCGTGACATGAAACCCCCAGTCGAAGTGATCGTTTTGCACGGTATCGGGCAGGCGCTCGATGTAAACCACTGCTTGATTCACTTGGATCTTGTTCGGGAAAATGTCATATGAGACAGGGAAATTGTTCCTGCCCGACGTGCTGAAATCGAAGCTCGTCGCAACCCAGCCATAGACCTTCGTGCGGCTGTTTTCGAGATTGAGCGCCGCCATGAGCGGGTAGGTATTGCTATCGGGACCGCCGATATTGGGTGCGCCTCCGTAGATCCAGTCCGAAGATGGAAATGGTGGCGAATCGAGCGGTGCCGGAAGACCGCGCTTCGCTGGTGCAGGTGTGTACGGATTTGTGCCTGCCCAATCCTGGTGGTAGAACTGCATCAACCGCTGGAAGAAGTTGCCCTTCAAGACGTAGTTGCTGTTTACGCCGGAGGCTTGCCCGCTAGCAGTCTGCGTTGTGCTCTGGGGATCTGAACTCCCCACGCTTGGCGATGGCGATGTTGGCGTAGTCTGGTCGACTGTGGACGTCGTCGAATCCGTGGGCAATTGTGCTTGGTCTAGGAGGTTGATTGGCCCTGTCCAATCCGCCTCAGTCTCGGGCTTAGTCGTCCCGGTCGTGGCTTGCGCATAGCAGCAGAGTTGCGTGCATGCCAGCAGAAGCCCACACAGACCGGCTCGCCACCCGTTTTGCATCAGGAAGTTCAGCATAAGTCGTGTTTCCCCTTCTCCTCTTGAGTTAGTTCGCTTCCATCTTCTTCAATCGATGCTCAAATCGTTGCTTCCCAACCCCATTTACTTCTCGTCACTAGCACACAGCCTGTCAGGAGCCTTTCCCGCCGTGCGCGCTGTCGCGCCCGTCACGAAACGCATACCGTGCGCCATTGTTTTCCTTTTTTGGAGGAAATTACTCAGTACCAGTGAAGCCAGGTCACTAGCGAATTCAAGAATTCGATCCCCGCGAGGACCGCTGCCAATCCGCCTACCGTCAGGCCCACGCCCACCATCGTCTCTCGGCGCAGTCTAGCTTCCGCTCCGCGCGAGTTATGCAGAATGCTTTTTGCTGTTCTTAAAAGATCGGGATCCTGGAGATTCTCGGCGTCGTCCTGGTGAAGGTCGGGCCCCATTTCGTAAAAATGTTCGGGCAGGCGCTTTTTGTGAGCATCCTCGCGCTTCTCTTCGCGTCTGAGGTGCACGAGCATGTACACATAGAAGCCGAATACCGAGAGGCAGCTAACAATGAATATTACCGCGAGCATCTCCGCCTCCTTCGCCATCGCCGATTGCATCCCAATTCAATAGGCTGACTAAGAGAGAGACTAGGCGTTTGATCATCAGGAAGGCATAAAGGTCGCATAAGGATTTCGTAAGGATTCACTGCGCGGGGAACCTTAAGGATTCCAACGGGCAACCGGAGCCAAACACATTCGAATCAGCGCCTTTGGCCGACATCGAACCGGACAAATCTTCTCTGGCGTGCTAGCCTGCTTTGAAGTCACCTTGGCTCAAGCGATAGCATCAAATAAGAGAGGAGTTGGGGCGAAGATTGGGCGAAATCAAGCCCTCCGCAGCGTGCCCTTTGGCGCTTCGTCCGGCGCACAGGGTTAATACACGGCGGCGCTATTAAATGTCAGAGTAAGTTGTTTAAAATTAGCATCTTACGAAATTCTAATCGGCGGTAAACGGCCCTTGGAAAGCAATTTAAATTGAAGAGGCGAAATGGCGACGCGTCAGCGAGTGGTGATTCTGGGCGGTGGCTTTGGCGGCCTGAGCGCCGCGCAAAAGCTCAGGCGCGCCCCGGTCGACGTCACGTTGATCGATCGCTGCAACTACCACTTATTTCAGCCGCTGCTTTATCAGGTTGCCACGGGATCGCTCTCGCCTGCGAATATCAGCGGGCCGTTGCGCCAAGTCCTGAAGCACAACAAGAACACCACGGTGCTTCTCGGCGAAGCTGTTGATATTGATCCCGCCAACCATAAGGTGATTTTGAGTGACGGCGCGATCGGCTACGACACGCTCATCGTCGCCACCGGTTCGAGCCATCAATATTTCGGTCATGACGATTGGGAGCAATTCGCGCCCGGCCTTAAAACAGTCGAAGACGCCACCGAGATGCGTTCGCGGATTCTTCTGGCTTTCGAAGCGGCGGAGCGCGAAACAAACCCCGAGAAGCTCAAAGAATGGATGACGTTTGTGATTGTCGGCGCTGGTCCGACGGGAGCTGAGTTGGCCGGTGCGCTCGGCGAAATCGCGAACGACACGCTGAAGCACGACTTTCGCCGCATCAATCCCAGCGAAGCTCAAATCATTCTCGTGGAAGGCACCGACCGTGTTCTCCCCACGTATCCTCCCAAACTTTCAGAAGCCGCACGAAAAATGCTCGAGCGGCTCAACGTCACAGTTCGCACAGGCGCGATGGTCACCGACGTCAAAGCGCACTCCGTCACGATTAAATGCGGGGACCAAACCGAAGTCATTCCCACGCGTACAATTCTCTGGGCCGCGGGCGTGTTGGCGTCACCACTCGGGCTGGCGCTAGGCAAAAGATTGGGCGCGAAGACTGACCGTGCCGGGCGCGTGATTGTTGATCCCGATATGACGATTCCCGGCCATCCTGAAATTTTTGTGATTGGGGATTTGTCGAGTTTCACCCATCAAACAGGGAAGCCTCTTCCTGGTGTTGCGCAACCGGCAATTCAGCAGGGCCGCTACGTTGCGAAAGTAAT
>Ga0210401_10003781_pt1 | contig 16025 bp, 16 predicted proteins | sample IncBWH32MmetaG_FD_150866 | JGI IMG/M metagenome (GOLD analysis project Ga0210401, IMG submission 150866) | Forest soil microbial communities from Barre Woods Harvard Forest LTER site, Petersham, Massachusetts, United States - Inc-BW-H-32-M | ecosystem: Environmental > Terrestrial > Soil >... | reverse complement strand
CGAAAACAGATACTGATAGCCTGACGCAAACAAGAGAACAAAGGATTCGTGGCAAGGGATTGTTCGCAGCACCGAGGAGGAATGTCAAAATTGTCAAAATAGAGAAGCCGCAACCTATTCCATGGGTGTCGCGCCGAAGATGCCCTCAGGCCCTGACCTTGTACGTAGCCCTGAAATTTGCGCATCTGGTTCTGAGGTGCCGGGATTTGTGTTCGGCATTTCAATTATATTTTTCGTGATCGGGATTTCTTTGGCAGTGCAACCCGGTTCGTCCCTCGCAAACCTCCCCCCAGCAAACGACCGGGCGAGTAACCGTCCGGGCGTTCCGTCCCGACGTTCGGCATGCGTATCAGCGACTCACGCCCGTTGAGATCCCGTCGCTGCCTGCCGACCAAGATCGCTGACCTGCAAATCCGCCCTGTTGAAAGTCGTTTCGTCACTCTCGACATCTCAACACTTAGTTTTCCCGCACAGCATTGGATCGAAGGATTTACGGTTCCCAAAATTTTGGTATGCGGAGTGCCCTTCCGTGATGCGTGCGGTAAGGATGCAAAACTAGATCTTGAACTTGCCGCCAGTGACGGTTTCCCGCAGCGGAATTCCCGTGTCAAAGAAGGACACTCAAAAGAATCGAACTGGGTGGAGGACCGAGGGCGCGGCGGAGAGGCTCGGACTCAACCCACGAGATGACCGGAATCGAATTCAAAGAGAACAACACAGCATGAGTGTTGTTTTCGGAAGGGATAAAAACCATGGAGTGGACCACACCGAAGTTCGAAGAAATTGCGCTGAACTGTGAGATCAATTCTTACGCCAGCGCCGCGCTGTACATCTCGTTTTTACGCCGGGATGACTTTCCAGTGACAAACCCCCGAATTCGCTTGTTGCTTTTCATCCTCAAATCGCGATCCGACAAAATTGTTGACAAGGTCACCGCGATCCGTTCCTGTTATAGCCCGGCCTCGCACCCGACCTGTGCTGATTTGACAAAGCTTTTACCGAAACGAGACATCAACATCTGGACCTCGAGGTACGTTCGCTCTGGCTGCAAGAATACTCATCGCTCTGATTGCAAGAATACTCTCGAATCTGCCAACGCACTTCAATCTTAAGGAGGAACCGCGTGTACTACAACGTATTCGGAAAAAGAGTTTCCAAGGCACAATATAAGGAGATGCTCAATGCTACCAAGAACCGCCAGGAACTGATTGCAGCACAATTCAGCCGGCGAGATCTGATAAAGATGGGGCTGATTACGTCGGCGGGACTCCTGGCTCCAATCAAAGGCCTGAGCGCCAGGCGTTCGCCGGGGTCGAACTCGGTGTGCGTGCCGTCCTTCGAGCCGGCGAGCCCAAAGACCAGGTCTTTCATTGAGCCGCTTCAAATCATGCGAATCGCCCAGCCCGTCAAGGAGCTGAATCCCGCTCCAACCAACGCCCCGAACACAAAAGCGGGAGAACAACGCACGCGGGACCACCAGGCTTTTTCCCTTTTCCCTCCCAAGAAGTTTTACAAAGTCTCGCAGCACGAGGCCCAGTTGAGCATGTCACCCGATCTTCCTCTTCAGTCCCTGTGGGCGTTCGACGACGGCAACGGACCCCAGTTCCCCGGCCACACCTATGTCTCCCGCTATGGAGACGCTAATCTGGTGCGGAACTTTAACCACCTTCCAGAGGATAATGGCGGTTTCGGACTTCCCTCCGTCTCGACCCATCTTCACAATGGACACACGCCCTCGGAGAGTGATGGTTTTCCCTGCGACTTCTTCGAGCGAGGGCACTTCTATGATCAGTTCTACCCCAACGTGCTGGCCGGAATTCTCTCAGACCACCCGGGTACCGGTGACATCAAAGAGTCGCTGAGCACGCTCTTCTACCACGACCACCGCCTGAACCATACGGCGCAGAACGGCTATAAGGGTCTGGCCGGGTTCTATCTGCTCTTCAATGAGTTCGACACGGGTGATGAAACTACGGGTTTCCGCATTCCCAGCTTCCCGCAGTTCGACGTGCCCCTGATGTTCACCGACAAGCGCTTCGACGAAGATGGAAAGTTGGCCTTCGACTTGTTCAGCCTCGACGGAGTTCTGGGCGATAAGTTCCTGGTAAATGGCAAGATCCAACCCTTCTTCCAGGTGGAGCCGCGTCGCTATCGCCTTCGCCTGCTGGATATGGGACCCTCGCGCTTTTACGAGTTTTTCCTCACGGACCTGAAAAACCTGAGCGCGCGAAACCCATTCTGGGTGATCGCTAATGACGGCAACCTCTTGGAGAGACCGGTGCACGTTGAAAGCATGCGAATCGGCGTAGCCGAGCGCACCGACGTGATCGTTGATTTCAGGCCATTCGCCGGCAAGTCGATTTACTTGGAGAACCGCTTGAACCAGGTAAACGGCCAGGGCCCCATAGTGCCGTCGGAATGCGTGGATGCGCACGGCAATCCCGTCCCTCAGATTTTGCCCGCGGGGAAAGGCGACCTTCTGATGCGCTTCGACGTAAGCAGCCATCCGGTGAAAGACGAGAGCCTGGACCCGGAGCAAATGCGGTTTTACGACCTGCCTGAAATCGTGCCGCCCAGAATCACTCGCACCTTCAGGTTCGACCGCTTGAATGGGCAGTGGTCGATCAATGGGGAGTTCATTAGCGACCATTGCGATGTGATTCGAATGGCCGTTAAGCAGAATAGCGTGGAGAACTGGATCCTCGAGAACAGAAGCGGCGATTGGACGCACCCCATCCACATCCACTTCGAGGAACACCGGATCTTGTCGCGTAACGGGGTTCGTCCGCCACTGGCAGTCGAGCGCTCACGCAAAGACGTGTCTCGCCTGCAGCCGAACGAGCGCGTCCAGCTCTTCTTCCGCTTCCGCGACTTCCACGGCCGCTACCCAATGCACTGCCACAACATGGTCCACGAAGATCACGCGATGATGCTTCGGTGGGAAATCGAACCCGAAGGCGACAACAAACTTTTGCCCTAGGGGATCGAGAACAGTCTTGCAGACGCGAAAAGGAGAATAAAGAGGTCACATCATGCATAACACCACGAGAAGAAAAATGTTGGGACTGCTGGGCCTTGCGCCCGTGGTCCCCTTCGCCGCGCAACTTCTGGCTCCAAATTCCGCCGCCGCTGCTGCGGGCGGGCTGTCGCCGCGCGATAAAATTCGCCAGCGATACCTTCCCAACGTCGAACTCCAAACTCAGGACGGCAAAACCGTGCATTTCTACGACGACTTGGTCAAAGATAAAATCGTCACCCTCAATTTCTTCTACGCCAAGTGCGAGGGTATCTGTCCAACCGTCACTGCCAATCTGGCGAGAGTGCAGAACATTCTGGGCGAGCACGTGGGTCAGGATGTCTTCATGCACTCGATCAGCCTGAAGCCGGAGCACGATACTCCGGCTGTGCTTAAGGAGTATGCCCAGATGTTCAGGGCGAGGCCGGGGTGGACATTCCTGACCGGCAAGCCTGACGATATCGAGCGGCTTCGCAGGAGCCTCGGCTTCACCAATCTCGATCCGAAATTGGACAAGGACAAGTCGCAGCATATTGGGAACGTCCGCTATGGAAACGAGCCCTTAATGCTCTGGGCAGCTTGCCCCGGCATGGGCAGCCCGGAATTTCTCGCCAAATCCATCTCTTGGGTGATCCGGAAGGACAAAGGATAAAGGACATGAAAAGAAAATTGAAGAGTGCAGTGATTGGTAGTGTCTCCATCTTCGCTTTGGCTCTGGTCCTGATAACGATGACGCCGTCAGTCCACGTCTACGCCGGCGGCGATGACAATAGCGACAGTATCAAACAAATTAACCCGCCCCCCTTCGATTTCGCTGATTTCTTTTACAAAGAAAATGGGGTCGATCTGTCCGTGCTGAATTCGCCCGAATCCGCGCGCTTTGGAGTGTTCCGGCGAACTGGCCCTCCCGCCCCTCCGGGAAAATTCAACTGGGTGAACGACGACGCCAATACCTCACCTATCCGTAATGACATTCGAATCCTGGCGACCACCGGCGCGTACAGGGATAGTACTGGTTCCCCGGATCAGTTCTTCAGTCTCACCGCTTTCGTGCGCTGCGGAGAGCCTGCGGGAACCGCCTGTACGAACAGCAACTTCCGCAGTTTCTTCACCGGTGTACCGAACAAGCGTGGCATCACCATGGAAGAAATCGTCGGCATACCGAATACCACCCTTCCGTCATGCCCGCCGGGTGCTCCATTCAATCCCAAGACTTGCTCTTCCAGTTTCGAGGCCTATGCGGGATTGAAGCAGACCGTTAAGGGCGTGATCGCGCCTTCGCCTTGCGGCACTATGGGTGACGGCCTAATGCCGTGCTTTCCCGTCACCAGCGTTGAAACTCCTCACCTCCGCCAGGATTGGAGACTTAGTACGAACCGCGGCCGGGTTGACAATTCCGCCTCGTTTTCTTACTTCGGTGACAACACCCTGGGCATGTGGGTCATCACCTACTTCTGGTACAGCAAGTTTGCCGTGGGTGGGCGACCCGATCAACCCGTCCCAACTGCAAAGTGTCAGATGTTGTTGGGTGCCGCAGCTCAGCAGAACGGAATCAACCTGGACGGAACCCCCATCATCCATTCCGGCGACGAACTCAACTATATGGAGGGAGGAGCAACCCAAGGCGAGTTTGGCCTGCCTCTAAGCGACGAGCCACCTACGACAGCTCCGTGCATGCAGGAAAACAAGGAGGACCCGGGTGGCGCCGACTCCGCCGCCATCTGGCTGGTTTGCCCGGCCCAGCAAGATCCGAGGTTTGGTGGCATCGCCCCGGACGCCTTCCTGGATACAGTGCGTCGTCCAGACGGCACGCCAGTCGATCCCAGAATATCGGCGAACTTCGAGTGCCTGCAGAAAACCGGAAAGTTTTGCCCTAAATAGTAACGACGTAGTTCTTCTTCTAGCGGGCGCTGTGCCTCAAGTTACCGGCCACAGCGCCCACTTTCATTTCTGACTATGTCTCCCATCCTCACCCAAGAAGCCCAGGGGTTCGAAGGACCATTTCAACCTGTGCATCTTGGGCTAACCATTTTCAATCGCCCTGGGTCTTCGGCCGCCGCCCCGGCCAGCGCCGCCCACGACCAATTCTTCCTCTCGCTTCGGTGAGTCCCACCGGGCTGGTCGGAGTGAGCTGGCTAGACCGGCGCAACGACCCTGCTGATGTTAAGTACCAGGCCTTCGCCGCTATCTCCACCGACGGCGGGCAGACTTTCCCAAACACGCGACTCACCAAGGCATTCTCCAACCCAGACCAGAGCAGGGATCCCAACTGGATGGGCGACTACACCGGCAACACCTGGGCGGGAGGCGACTTCATCGCCGCCTGGATGGACAGCAGCAACGACGTCGACATGCAAGAAGTCATCGGCGGCCTCCGCCTGCACTGAGCCAAACCTGAGGCAGTCGCACCGACTGAAGGCCAGCTTGTTTCTGTAGGTTCACTCTGCGGCGGCTTCGTCTTCCGGCGCGCCGTGCCGGCGCAACAACTGCGGCACCGGATCGGGCAAGTAGCTACGGGAATCTCGCCAACTAGACTCTTGCCTTGCAGCGCTTCGACGAAACGCGGCACACCGTTGCTGTCGATTTTAGCCTCTGCCGTTTTTTTTAATTAGAGGAGAAAATGAAAAGCCCGGGGCGGTTAGACGAACTCATCGAGCGTTACGCTGGGACTGATTCCGCCCAGCCACAGTAGCATCGTGTGGTCAACCCTCCAAGAGAGGCGGAGATGAAAATGGTGAGCTGTGACTACGCTGATGTGAACGGCATCAAGCTCTATCACGAGATCTACGGCCAGGGCGAACCTCTGGTGCTGATTCATGGTGGGCTGACGACGATCGGCGAGATGCAGGGATGGGTGCAGCCGCCGGCTTAGACACGGCAGGTAATCGCGGTGGAGATACAGGGCCACGGTCGCACGGCGGACAAGGACAGGGCGATGAGTTTTGCCACGATGGGCGACGACATTGCGGTGCTGCTGGACCATCTCAAGATTCCGAAAACCGACCTAGTCGGCCATTCGTTCGGGGGCGCGCAACCGGAACTGTCCCGAAACCTCCCCCGGAACTGCTATTCGACGCGCCGCTGGTCGTGATCGGCGACACTCCTGCTTGCGTCGCCAGCAGGTCCGTGTAGCTCCGGCCATTGAGTGGCGCCTCTGCCACATGTTGGCCGGTAATGGTCTCCAATTTCGGTGTCGGACATCTGAATCGTGATGACGCTGTCGTTGACCTCTACGGTCTCCGAGCTTTTTATCTGCAGGGTTGCATCGATGTGGAGAGCACTGTTCACATCAATCACCACGCCGATTTTCTTATATGGCTGGAAGCCCGGAGAGTTGATCTCCAGCTCGTAACGCCCGATCGGAACAATCAGGAACGAATACTGTCCTTGGTCATTGGTGGTTGTTGTTTCTTTAGTCCCGTTGCCCAGGTTGGTGAGAGTAACTGCCGCCCCGGCGACGAAGGCGCCACCGGGATCACTCACCACCCCAGAGATCCTTCCTGCCACATCAGCCCAAGCGCTGCTGAGCAGAACGCAAAGCACAATCAGAGCGAAGAAGAGCACGCCAAGCGCGCGGCGGGTCTTAATCTTCGACTCCTTCCCCTGAAAGGCATGGGTGATTGTCGGTTTGAAAACACGACTTTGCTCCTGAAAGCTGGGCGACAAGGTCCCCCATTCGCAGGCGTCAATTCTTGCCGGAGTGGCGGATACTCCCTCGACAGCAGAATCGGAAAATTGAAAACTACGGAATTTGGGGATCAATCCACACGCAGGCTAGTGGCCGAGACGGATTCCCCCGTCTTGATCCAAACGCAATACAGTGGTTGCCGGCCCAATGTTGGGATGAAGGTGTTCGTCATCGTTCCCTTCCGGCGGAGATACGTATTCTGTTGATCGCCGCGGTTGTTCCCCGGCGTCCGGATTACCGTCTCGGCAAGAAATTTGGTTAGGAGGAGTGAGTCAGGCCGTTCACCAGCAGATTCGCTCGCTCAAGTCACAAGTCAAATACTGTGAGGAGCGAGGAGGAAATATCAGCGCAGAAAGCGCTAGGTGCTTCTTCCGGAACGCTCTTCGCAGCACAGGCCGGCCCTCGGGCTACTTGGAGGGCACTGCGCAGATTCCATGTTCATAGTCCTTCTGCAATTGTCCGTCGGATTCAACTGGGAGTCTCGACTCCGTTTTTATATCATATCCCCCTAGGATATCTGCAAGGGACAAATGTCGCCGGCTGAAAATAAATCCGCGGCCCCGGCTAAGCGCGCCTAGTCGAGAATACGATGTCTGCGTCGGTGTGTCTCGTACGGGAACAAGACCTTGCCTCACCCACTAGGCCCCCTTTCGCTGGAGGACGGTTCGGATCTGGCACTGAAGCCTCGCCGGATCAATATGGCCGTGCAGATAGCCCCTGTTGTGCGAGCCGCTGCTCGGAGTTTGCTCCTTGCCGCCCTTCTGTCCAGGACGGGGGTCTGCGCAAGGTCTCCGAGCGGCTGAGTGCTGACGCCTGAATGCTGACTGCTTTCTGTTAGACTGTCGCATTCCAGTAGCGAACAATGCCGGTTACAAGTGAAACTCCGCCGATCAGCCGCGCGCGTACCGCAGAAAAAACCCGCGACTATTCTCTGCTGATTGGCGTGGCCATCAGTAGCTTCGCGGCGCTGCTGCTGGAACTAGCGCTCACCCGGCTATTTTCCGTCGTGCTCTTTTATCACTTCGCCTTCCTGGCGATTTCCATTGCGCTACTCGGTCTCGGTTCCGGCGGAGTATTCGCGTACTTAGGAAAGATCTGGCTCGCCCGCTTCTCTACTCGCGCTTTGCTTTCATGGCTCTGTGTCGCAAACGCCGCGGTCGTTCCCATCGTGCTGGAGATCGTGCTCCATGTTCCGGTCTCGCTGAGCTTGTCGCGAGCCAATTTTCTCCGGCTTACCGCGATCTATCTGGCTTCCGCGGTGCCATTCTTTGTCACAGGGCTCGAGTTCTCGATTCTATTTGCCCGAGAATCGCGAAATATTTCGAGGCTCTACGGAGCTGATCTCCTGGGCGGCGCGCTAGCTTGTTTGGGAGTCGTGCCTCTTCTCAACTTTCTGGGCGGGCCGAACACGGTGCTGTTCGCGGCGGTGACGGCAAGCGTTGCGGGAGCAGCGTGGGCAGCTAATGTTCGCATGCGAAAACTCACTCTGGGCCTTGCCGCCGCGCTGTTGCTGCTGATTGCGGCGAACCGTTCGGGAAGGCTGATCGATGTCGTCTACGCCAAAGGCATGTTTCGTGACAAAGCCTGGGTGGAGTTCGCGCGCTGGAATGCCATCTCTCGGGTGGAGGTAGATCGCCAAGACCAGGCAAAGGCGGTCGTCATTGATGCTGACGCGTCAACTTACATCATGAACGCCGACCCCAAGCAATGGCAGGGCACGGAATGGCAGCGAGATTTGATGTCCGCGCCTCCCGCGCTCGCGAACATTCTGCGTCCCCATGGAGAGTACGCCATCATCGGGCCGGGAGGCGGAGTCGATGTGCTTCGCGCCGTAGCCAACGGCAGCCCCAGCGTGACCGGAATTGAAATTAATCCGATTATCGCCAACACCGTGATGCGCGGCCGTTACGCGGATTATTCCTATCACTTATACGAACGGCCCGAGGTACACATTCAGGTCACGGACGGACGATCGTTTGTTCGTAATGCCAGGCAGAACTTCGACGTCGTCCAAATGACCCTGGTCGATACCTGGGCTTCGACTGCCGCCGGGGCCTTCGCTCTCAGTGAGAACAGCCTCTATACCGTCGAGGCTTTTCGAGAATACTTCGAGCACCTGAAACCCGACGGGATGGTCGCCATCACTCGCTGGGAGTTCCACGAACCACGCGAAGCCTTGCGCGTGGTTTCGGTCGCGATGCAAGCGCTACACGAGCAGGGAATCGTGAATCCGGCGAGGAACTTCATCGTAGTCTCGCAGGGCGATCTGAACGAAGACGGAATTCCAGTCGTGGTGCTGGCAAAAAAGAGCGCCTTCAATGATGAAGAAGAAGAACAGGTTCAAGTCCACCTGCGCAGCAATTCCGGGTTGGTGGCGTTATATCTCCCGTCTGATCCCAAAGATAATCCGTTTTCTGCCCTTATCGCGAGAAACGATCCTTACGCTTTTGCGCAAACATACCCCTACGATGTGTCACCGGTTAACGACAACGCACCCTTTTTCTTTTTCACCCTGAAACTGGACCAGATACTTCACCAGAAGGATCTGCGCCAGGGCATCGACTGGAAGGTGAACCTTGGTGTCGTCGTACTGGCTATGGTGCTGGTGATCTCTTTCGTGACAGTGCTGGCATTCCTGGTGATCCCCCTCGCGGTGCGCGGCGCACGCAAACCAGAGCGCCCGATCCGGCTGTTGTACTTTGTTGCTGTCGGTCTGGGATACATACTGGTGGAGATCGCCTTCATCCAGCGGTTTGTCTTATTTCTCGGGCACCCGACCTACGCCCTCACGGTGGTCGTCTTTCTTCTTCTTGTTTCGAGCGGCGCCGGCAGCCTGGCATCGCGTAAATGGGTGGCCCCGACCGAACGCGCATGGCGTCCGCTGGTTTTCATCGTGGGCGCGCTTATGCTTTACGTATTTATTTTGCCGGGACTCCTGAATGCGCTGGTAGGTCTTCCCTTCGGGGCAAAATTGTTGGTGAACGCCGCCCTCCTGGTTCCGTTGGGATTTGCCATGGGGATGCCGTTTCCAACTGGTTTGCAGGCGCTGGCCAGCATTCCCGTGCCGGAGTTCCCCGTAGCCGGCAAAGGTGAATTCCAGGAAAATGCGGTGGAGTGGGCATGGGCCATGAATGCAGGTTCCAGCGTCCTGGGTTCCATCCTCGCCATGGTCATCGCCATTCAGTTCGGGCTGAACTTCACTCTCGCTTGCGGAGCGGTGGCATACTTGACGGCCATTCTGCTCTCCGGAACTCTGCAGGGACACCATGTCTGACATGAAGCCCCGACCAACTGTCTGCTATCATGCTGAGATTCGCTTTGTTCTCGGGTCGCCGCGGAGAATGTTGCCATGACGTTCTTGGGGAGAATGAGTGCCTAGCCAGAAGCAGTTGAAGTGGTCCCAACTGAAGGTAGGGCTCACGGTGCTGGTTGCCAGCATCACTCTCGGCATTTTGATCTTGCTGATGAGTGGCACGGGCGGCGTCCTTACCCGGAAGATCATCCTGAGATCTTATTTCGACAATGCTGGCGGCTTGCGCGAGGGAGCACCAGTACGCCTTCAGGGCGTTGACATTGGCAACGTCAACGGGATCCGGGTTGTGTCCGATCCAAACCGAAGGCTCACGCCGGTGGAAGTCATCCTCAAGGTCAATACCAAATATCAAGCCAATTTGCGGAAGGATTCTCTCACCACACTTTCCACCGCCGGCGTATTGGGCGAAACCTACATCGATATCGACAGCTCTCAAGCCCACGGCCCCGAAGCCCAGGCAGGGGACGTCTTACCGACGCGCGACACACCAGACATTCAGGACGTCGTGCGCGCCAGCCAAAGTACACTCCAAAACCTGGATGCGCTGGAGAAACGTGTGGATCGGATACTAGCATTTGTAGAGAGCGGGCAGGGCTCCATCGGCAAGGTGATCTATGATCCCGGCCTCTACGATCGCCTGAATGCCACCGTTGGCCAGTTTCAGGGTTTGGTGAACGACGTGATTTCGGGCAAGGGAAGTATTGGCAAGCTTCTGGTCGACGACCAGCTATATCAAAGCGCGAATGCAACCATCAACAAGTTGAACGGGATTATCGACGAACTGAACGCTGGCAAGGGCACCGCGGGCAAATTCCTGAAAGATCCCACTCTCTACAACACGGCCAACGATACCGTCGCCAACGTGAAGAAATTAACCGATGACGTGAATGCCGGTAAGGGCGCCATCGGCCTGTTGGCTAGGAACCAGGAGTTTGCTGACAAGTTGCACAACACCATGAACAAACTCTCGGATCTGAGTGACCGCCTGAATTCGGGCGAGGGCACGATCGGGAAACTGCTGCAGGATCCGGCAGTCTACGACAACACCAATCAGGTGCTCCTGGAAACGCGGGAACTGATTAAAGCAATACGTCAAAATCCCAAGCAGTACCTGACCATCCGCCTGCATATTTTCTGAGGGTCGCTCGAGCGGCAAAGCAACGCTTGCATAAATGTACGGTGCCCCATCCCTACATTTTTGCAACGATGGGAGACGATACTGTCGAAGGGACCACGCCACCCACTCTCCCATGCGACAATCTCACCTGCAACACCATGCCCAATTTCGATAATCAAGAATCCGCGAACGACGGGATGGGGATCGCGTGGGCATTGGCCGCACTGGCCATCCTCCCGCTAATGCTGACCAATGGACGCTAGGGTTATTTCCGCGACGAGTTCTACTACCTGGCGGCAAGTGACCATCTGGCCCTTGGCTACGTTGATTTTGCTCCTCTGATGGCGTGGTTTACCCACGCCAGCCGCTTTGTGTTCGGCGATTCACTCCATGCCATTCGCTTGCTGCCCGCAGTCGCCTTCGGAGCAGAAGTCCTGTTGACTGGCTTTCATCACGCGGGAACTCGGAGGGAAACGCTGGACCATATTGCTCGCATCCGGCTCGGTGTTGCTCGCTCCGGTCATCCTCGGCAACACCACGTGTCTTTCCATGAGTCCCCTCGAGCCGCTGTTTTGGATGGGCTGCATCTATTTCCTGTTCCTCGCAATCAACCGGCAACAGCCAAAATTGCTATTGTGGTGCGGAGTGCTGTTGGGCTTCGGCCTCGAGAACAAGCATTCGACGGTGTTCTTCCTGAGCGCGCTTGTCGTGGATTGTTAGCGACTCCGCAGCGCCGACTGCTTACCAGTAAGTGGTTCTGGATCGCAGCCGCGATCGCGTTTGCCATCGCTTTCCGAATGTTGCCTGGGAATATCACATCACTTCCCTGCGCTCGAAGACCTGCGCAATGTAAAAACGATTCACAAGAACGTCGAATTGCCACCTCTGCCATTTATTGGCCAGCAGATCCGGGTGCTCGCTCCGGTCAGCGCCCTCGTCTAGATTGCTGGACTCGGCTTCCTGGTCTTCCACCGCGATGGGAAACGCTATCGCTTCCTGGGCGTGACATACCTCGTCTTCCTGGCCGTAATGATGGCGCTCAAGGGCAAAGATGATTATCTGGCGCTGATATATCCCATGCAGTACGCCGCTGGCGGAGTCTTCTGGGAGAAGTTGACGGAGCCGCGTCCGCGCCTGGGCTGGTTGCGTGTCGCCTTGCCCGCTGTTGTGTTTGTGCCGGGCCTGGCTGCCGTACCGCTGGTTCTCCCGGTTCTTCCGCCAGCCAGGATTGTTCCCTACATGGAAGGGCTCGGCATCAAGCCAATTCAGACGGAAACCCACATGCGAGGCCTTTTGCCGCAATACTTCGCGGACGAATTCGATGGCCCGAGATGGTCGAGACCGTGGCCGGCGTTTATAACTCGCTTCCGCCGGAGAGCGTTCCAAAACTGCAATCCTCGCGCACAATTACGGCGGAGCGGGCGCAATCGACTTCTTCGGCCCGCGCTACGGATTGCTCAAGTCGATCAGCCCTCATCAGAATTACTACTATTGGGGACCGAGACAATACACCGGCGAAAGCCTCATCCTCCTCGAGTGGGATCTCGAAGATGCTCAGCGCTGGTGTGGCAGTGTGGATCAGGGGCCAATCGTCGCTCCGTATTACGGCATGGAGTGGGAGCACTATGCCATCCTGATCTGCCATAATTGCAAGCCACCCCTCGCCGAAGGCTGGCCCCAGCCCAAGCACTGGGACTAACCTAGGCGCGCTCGTCCGCGCTCGTGCGAACAACAATTGAGTCTCGTCTCCGATCAGACCTCCTGCGAAATAGCCCAGGAGCAGGACATCAAACCGCGGCAAAAACGGGCACAGACTAATTCCAGTCCAGTCGAAAAATGGCAGCACTTCCCACAGAACTTCCAAACCCGGCTCAGTTACCGTGTGCGAGAATAGCTGTTCCTATCAACGCTGAGGAATTCTTCATGAGTCTCAATCGCATCTTCCTGTCTCTGGTCATCACCTCGCTCGCGCTCACTCCCCTGATCGCCCAATCAAAACCTCAATACGAGATCTACGCCGTCCGTTACGCCACGCTGCCCGGCTTCTCCGTCTCCGAGCTGGTTGCCGGTGCCGACCCCGCCCGCAAACTCGATATCGCCATGATGATCTGGCTCATCCGAGGCAACGGCCGCAACATCCTCGTCGACTCCGGCTTCTATCACGATCGCTTCTTCAAGGATTGGCGCGTCAACGATTTCATCAAGCCATCCGACACGCTGAAGCCGCTCGGACTTAAGCCCGAGGACCTCACCGACGTCATCATCAGCCACATGCACTGGGATCACGCCGACGGCATGGACCTGTTCCCCAACGCCCGCATCTGGATTCAGAAAGATGAGCTGCAGTACTACGCTGGCGAAGCCTGGCAAACGAAGGAAGCTCATGACGGCATTGATGCCGACGACGTGCTCACGCTGGTAAAACTGAACACGCAGGGCCGCGTAGGCCTGGTTAATGGCGACGCCCAGGAAATCCTTCCCGGCGTCACCTGCTACACCGGCGGCCGCCACACCTACGCCTCGCAATACGTCGGCGTGACAACCAGTGCTGGAACCGTCGTGCTGGCCAGCGACAACATGTATCTCTACGAGAATCTGGAAAAGCACGCGCCCATCGCGGCCACGCTCGATGCCGCCTCGAACCTGCGCGCCCAGGATCGCATGAAACAAATCGCCACCAGCCCCGGCCTCATCATTCCCGGACACGATCCTGCGGTCATCGCCAAGTTCCCGAACGTCGCTCCCGGGATAGCGAAGATCGAGTGACCCCACATGCCCACCTACCCCCCAGACGCCTCGTCCGGACGCCGGAGACAGCGCTGCGACTTTCCACCCCGTGTCAGCATCTAGATGTGACGATGCAAGTAACCGTTTATTCCGCCTTCTGGTGCCCGGACTGCCGCGAAGCCAAGCGCTTCCTGCAGGAGCATAAAATCGCGTTCCAGGACATCGATATCGAGAACACTCCCGGAGCCGCCGACGAAGTGGTCAAGCGCACTGGCAAGCGTGCCATCCCGCAATTCGTTATTGATGGCGAGTGGGTCCAGCCCTACCGGCTAGGCGAAGGCTTCCTCTACGAAGAAATGGCCAAGCGTCTGGGCGTCAAAGAACCATAGCCCGCTTGCGTGGGGACAGATGCCCTCGGCTGTCCGGTCGAGCGCAGCTCGACTCCACCGAACTTAGCGCCTTCCATCCCGCATCCAGCCGCTCACCTCAGCATGAGAAATAGCATCTGCGGCGAAGTTGAAAGTTCCATTGTCTTTCACCTCCCGCGCAGCTCGCACGAAAGCTCCCAGCGCAGCGCGGGAAAACGCTCCGCCCACGCTGATCCGCTTGGCCCCCGCCGCCGCCAGTTCTTCCACCGAAAAGGTAGCGCCCTTCAATCCCATCAGCACGTTCACCGGCTTCGAAACCGACGCACAAACTTTTCGGATAGCTTCCAGGCCCGGAAGCCCAGGCGCATACACAACATCCGCGCCTGCTGCGGCAAAGGCTTGCAATCGCCGTATGGTGTCGTCGAGATCAGGGCGGCCATGCAGAAAGTTTTCCGCTCGGGCCGTCAGCACGAAGCGAGAATCGTGAGCCGCCTTCGCCGCCACCGCGACCCGCTCCACCGCAAGGTCGAAGCGGTAAATGGGATCCTGCGGATCGCCGCTCGCATCTTCAATCGATCCGCCAGCCAACCCGATATCCGCTCCGAGGCGAATGGTTTCTGCACACATTTCAGGCGAGCGCCCAAACCCATTCTCCAAATCGGCCGACACTGGCAAACCCGTCGCCTCCACCATGGCTTTCGCGTTCTCTAAAATCTCGTCGCGCGTTAGCCCGGTCGACGAGTCACGGTATCCGGCGGAAAAGGCGCAACCCGCGCTCGTCGTCGCCAGCGCCTCGAAACCCAACGCCGTCAGAATTCTCGCCGTCCCCGCATTCCATGGATTAGGAATCACGAACGCCCCTGCCCGCTCATGAAGCGCTCGAAATATCTCGTATTTCTGATCGCGTGTCATCGCATGACCCTCATTTCGGTTTAGAAGAGATATTTTACCTGGGTACCCCACAATACCTTATTTGTTTTCATAGATTTAGGCATAAGACGCGTAATTGACGGTAGATATCATGGAATCCGGAATAATTCTAATGACATCAGTTTATATAAGAGTAAATAGATCCAAGAGCCGATTTCTGCACGGCTCCGCTCCATTTGTACATCGTCCTCCGTACCGTAGGAACTGTACAACGCGAAGCGCAGAATAGAACTCACAGGCCCCTAATGGCCGAAAACGATCCATCAACTCGGGAAGAGCCAGTCTGCACCCTCTGGCAGCGAATGCTCGAAGGCGTACTCGGAGTGTGCCTGCTCGTTGGCGTGACCGCAATGGTCCGCTATTTCCCCGCCGCGCAGCCACAAGATCTCCGCAGAAACGATGCCCAGAAAGACGACCTGCAACGGCACGTGCTGCAGCTCGGACACGAAGTTGAGCTGCTCCAGCAAGAGCAGGCCATGCCCGCCCTGGTCTTGCACCGCTACCGCAATTCGATTTGCTACATCTTCGGCATCTACCACGTTGGATTTCCCGGCCGCACACCCGAGTTCCGCGCCCGTATTTCCGGAACCGGCTTCGTGGTCTCGGATGGATTGCTCGCGACCAATCGTCACGTGGCTGAGCCCTGGTATGAAGACTCCGAATCAACCCTCTTGATCCGCAAAGGCGCAACACCGCATCTGGAAAAATTGTTGGCTTTCTTTCCCGGCCTGCCCACTCCCGTGAATATCACTCCGGCGGTGCTGTCCGCCCAAGGCGACTTGGCCGTTCTCCGTATCGAGGACACTCAGGCCGTGCATCTGCTTCGGCCTCTGCCCTTGGCCGCCGACATCCCGAATCCTGGCGAA
>Ga0210401_10003779_pt1 | contig 16040 bp, 14 predicted proteins | sample IncBWH32MmetaG_FD_150866 | JGI IMG/M metagenome (GOLD analysis project Ga0210401, IMG submission 150866) | Forest soil microbial communities from Barre Woods Harvard Forest LTER site, Petersham, Massachusetts, United States - Inc-BW-H-32-M | ecosystem: Environmental > Terrestrial > Soil >... | reverse complement strand
GGAACAACGCCTACGGCGTGACTTTTAGCCTGATCACTACTGGACTGCAGAGGAATGCCCAAAGCGTCGAGGGCTCGGAGCACGAGGCCGAGTTCGGCGCGCGGATGACCGTGCTCGACCTCGATCACCCATTGACGGCTGGCGCCGATACGCTTGGCCAGCGTCGACTGATCGAGCTTGAGGCGCTTGCGCCTGTCGCGAATGACGGCGCCGAGATCGGCGGGTGTGCGTATAAACATGGCGCGTCCAAATGTCAGCGTTCGGTTACTTTATCATATGTCAGCGTTCGCTAACAATCGAAAATGTACCCGTTCGCCGACATTTACAGATGTCATCGATCGCTTACATCTGTCTATAATTCTTTATTTGAATCAAATATTTAGTTAATAAGCAGGAACGCGCTCAGCAGCAGCCAACTCCTCGCTGTCGTCATGGCGCGGGAGCAGATGGCCATGGATATCGAGAGTCATGACGATGGTCGAATGGCCAAGGCGCTCCTGGACCCTTGGCCGGTAGCTCAGCGATTCGCGTCAATTTGCGAATAGCAACCTAAGCAAAACTGAACGCGCGCCTCCGCCACGGCGGCGAGTCGATCACCTCCGTGGATGGCGAATTAGTCAGTCAAGTTCGACTTCATGCTGCGTTCGGCTGCAAGGAGCCTCCCGGAGGCTTTGGTGCCCGTGAAAACAAAGGAAGATTTTTGCGACACGATGCACGTCGGAATCGATGCAAAATGCGTCGCAATCGCTCCAATAGTTCTTTAATCTCTATCGAAGAAATCTTCAAAAGAAGGTGTTTTGGCGCGGCAAAAAGACAGGATCAAAATCCGCCCAAGGCTGTCAGGATTACCTGCGGCGTTAGCGGAATCTCTGTAATCGTCACGCCGAACGGACTAAGCGCGTCATTCACCGCATTGGCAACTGCAGCAGCGGCGCCGGCGGTACCGGCTTCGCCTGCGCCCTTGGCTCCCAATTCGCTTTCCGTGGTCGGCGACACCACATGGCCGATATCGATATCCGGCATCTCGCCGGACATCGGAACTAGATAGTCGGCCATATTGGCGTTGGTGAGCTGACCGCGCTCATCATAAATGCACTTCTCGAACAGGGCGGCACCCAGCCCCTGCACCACCCCGCCCCTGATCTGTTCGTCCACCAGTTGCGGGTTGATGATGGTGCCGCAGTCCTCGACCACCCAATGTTTGAGCAGCTTGACGAAACCGGTTTCGGTGTCAACTTCCAGCCAGGAGGCCTGAACGCCGTTAGTGAACGCGAACGGATATTCGCGCGGCACGTAGTGCTTGGTCGCCATCAGCTCCGGTTGAATACCAGGCGGTAGAGTGTCGGGCCGGAAATAGACGATCCGCGCCAATTCCTTCAGCTCAATTCGCGGCGCGCCGTCATTCGAATTGACGACGATACCATCTGCAATATCAAGCTCGGCCGGCGTAGATTGGAGGATGGCGGACGCGACATCCAGAATGTTCCTGCGCAAAATTTTCGTGGCCTGCAGTGCGGCCTCGCCGCCAATACCGGCGCCACGTGACGCCCAGGTGCCGCCCCCATAGGGCGTGTTGTCGGTATCTCCGAGGATAACACGCACCCGCGACATCGGGACTCCAAGTACGCTACCGACAATTTGGGCGGTGAGTGACTCGGAACCTTGCCCCTGCTCCGTGATGCTGGTCTGGCAAATCACGGCGCCTTGGGCATCCAGCCGCACGGCGACGCCGTCCTGCGACGATATCTTCGCGCCGCCGACACCATAAAACGCCGCACTCGGATTGGTAACCTCGATGAAGCTTGCAATGCCGACACCGCGATGGATGTTTTGTTTACGCAGCCCAGCCTGTTCGACGCGCAAACGATCGTAGTCCATCATCGACAAGAGCTTGTTCAGCGAAGCATGATGCGACAACTTTTCAAATCGCAATCCCGATGGCGAGACGCATGGATAAGCGTCGTCAGCGATGAGATTGCGACGGCGGATTTCGACCGGATCCATGCCGATCTTCATCGCGGCGAGATCGACCAGCCCCTCCGTTACCGAACAGGCGATGGGATGACCGACAGCGCGGTATTGACACATCACGTTCTTGTTCTGAAAGACGACGCGCGCGCGAGCTCGATAGTTCTTCGTAAGGTATGGCCCACCCACAAGGTTGACGACCTGGTTCGCCTCGATGGCGCTGGTGCGCGGATACATGGAATAAGGTCCAATGCCGGTGAGGTCGTCGATCTCGAAGGCAACAATGGTCCCATCGCGCTTGACGCCGATTTTTCCTTTGCAGCGATGATCCCGGGCGTGAATATCGGTGTTGAAGCTCTCGACGCGGTCGGCGACGAATTTGACGGGCCGGCGCAATAGTTTCGACAGCGCATAGGTCGCCATCTCGTCGGCATAGATATGGACCTTGATGCCGAAGGAACCGCCGACATCCTTGCAGACCACGCGCACTTGCCGTTCCTCGAGCCCGAGATGCAGCGCAGCGATGTTCTGCACCATGTGCGGCGCCTGCGAGCCCTGGTAAATTGTGAGCCGCGCCTCCGCGGCGTTCCAGTCGGCCACCACCGCACGCGGCTCTAAGGTCACGCCCGTGTGCCGGCCGAAGACGAACTCGGCTTCCACCACCTCGTCAGCATCGGCAAAGCCCTGGTCGACAGCGCCGGCATTGTGAGTACGCTCGAATGCGAGATTGTCGCCGAGAGCAGCATGAATGACCGGGGTCGGCGGATCGAGCGCCGTCCGCATGTCGGTGACCGCCTCAAGCTCTTCATATTCCACGACGATGGATTCTGTGGCATCTTCCGCCAGCGCCCGGCTCGTGGCCACCACAGCGGCCACCGCCTCCCCTTGCCAGCAGACCCGATCGATCGCGATCGCGTACTGCGGCGCCGATTTCAGCCCCTTCATGTGCGAGAGCACGCCTACCCAGGGCGTGATGACCGCAGCAAGTTCCTGTCCGGTGGCGACAGTGATGACACCGGGCATGGCCTTCGCGGCAGCCGCATCGATCTTGACGATCCTGGCATGCGCATGAGGCGAGCGCAGGAAAACGACATGCGCCATGCGAGGCAGCTCGATATCGCTCACATATTGGCCACGCCCTTGCATCAGCCGATCGAGATTGGGTCGCGGCACCGTCTTTCCGATATAGGAATTCGGCCGATCGAGCACGGAAAGCGTCTCTGGCTTATCGGATGCGGCCGTCATGCGCGGCTCCTGCGCAAGCGCGCGGTGCTCTCAACCGCATCCACAATGGCCTGATAGCCCGTACAACGGCAATAATTGCCGGACAAATGCTCGCGGATTTGTTCGCGGCTCGGATCGGCATTCTGTTTCAGCAGATCCTGTGCAGCAATCAGCATGCCTGGCGTGCAATACCCACATTGCAGAGCGTTACGCTTTCGGAATGCATCCTGCAAGTCCGCAACCTCGCCGCTATCGGACAGGCCTTCGATGGTTTCGATGGCCCCGCCGTCCGCCTGCACCGCAAGCATCAAGCAAGCGCGAACGATCTCGCCATTCACACGCACCGTGCAGGCCCCGCACACACCATGCTCGCAACCGACATGGGTTCCCGTCAGCTGCAAATGTTCCCGCAGGAAGTCGGCCAGATTGAGCCGCGGCAAGACCTGCGCCTCGACGCGCTCACCGTTGACCTCGAGGGCAATAGATGTCGGCGTCACGCCGCTCCCCCGGCAAGTTCTGGCCGATCCAGCATCATCGCGACGCACCGTATAAACAATACTTGCGCCAGATGGCGGCGCATGTTTGCGGAGGCTTGCTGATCGTCCTGGGGATCAAGTTCGTCGCCGACCGCGCTCGATACTTCCGATAACAGCTTCGGTGTAACGGTGACATCGATCAGTCGGTCAGCCGCTTCCGCCAACAGCGGTCGATCGCCGACCGCAAAGAAAGCCGGCCGAAGCTTGGTAAAAATGCCGGCCTCGATGGCGGCGTAAGCCGCAAGACCGGCGATAGCGTAGTCGCCGTGCCGTCGGGCAAACTCATGAAAGTAATGGAGGCCGTTTTTTCGGGCGATCGGCAATTCGACCGCAACCAATAGCTCGTCCACCGACAGAGCTGTCTGGAACATCCCCTGGAAGAAATCGACCGCAGCGATCCGCTGCTCTCCGCCCGTTCCAAGCACGACGATGGTCGCGTCAAGCGCCAGCATGCACGCCGGCAATTCGGCGGCGGGATCGGCGTGAGCCAGGCTGCCACCGAGCGTCCCGCGGTTACGAATCGCGGGATGGGCGACATGAGCGATCGCTTCTGCCAGCAATGGTGCATATGCGGCAATTTCCGGAGAACGCTGGATATCCACATGGCGCGTCAGCGCGCCGATGCGGAGAATATCGCCCTGCACAACAATACCCAGCAATTCGCTGATGCCGCCGATATCGACGATCAGTTCGGGCGAGATCAGGCGCAGGTTCATCGCCGGCATCAGGCTTTGGCCGCCCGACAGAACTTTCGCTCTGTCGCCGTGTCCAGCGAGCAATTGCAACGCGTCGTCAACGCTCTTTGCACGCGCGTAAGCGAAAGCCGCGGCCTTCATTTGGGGCGAAACCTTCCCGGGAATTTGGCGTTTTTCGGATTAGAGGACCCTACCTGCCAAAGGTCAAGTTTGTTTATCGATCGATTATTTCGTACAAGCCATATTTGGACTAGTGTTGCCGGGCCGAACGACGCACGGTCCGGTCAAGTCAGACAAACGCCCCGGGGAGGCGCAGGCAATGAATCTGGGTTTCTTTACAATGCCGATCCATCCCCTCGGAAAGGATTGGCGACTGTCACTCCAGGAAGACCGAGAAGCGTTTGTCCTCGCCGATGAACTGGGATTTACGGAGGCCTATGTCGGCGAACACATCACCGATCAGGCCGAGAATATCACGTCCTGCATCACCTTTCTGGCCTGGATCGCGGCGGCAACGAAGCGAATCAAGCTTGGTACCGGCACGATCAACATGCCGAATACCCACCCGGCCACGATCGCAGCTTCCATGGCGATGCTCGACCATATGCTGGACGGCCGTTTGATCTTCGGCATCAGCCCGGGCGGGCTCCTATCCGACGCAGAAGTTTTTGGGAATCTCAATGCCGATCGCAACGCCATGTTCCTCGAGGCGATCAACCAGGTGCTGGAGATCTGGGCGAGCGAAGCGCCCTACAATATCAAGGGCACATACTGGAATATCTCGACTGAAAAGACCCTGATGAACGAGGTCGGCCAGGGAACTATTTCGCGGCCGCTACAGCAACCGCATCCGCCGATCGTTGTCACGGCGGTTGCGCCATTTTCGAAGGGCGTCACCGAGGCCGCCGCACGCGGCTGGGACCCCATCTCAGCCAACTTTCTCATGCCAGCCTGGGTGAAAAGCCATTGGCCAAAATATGTCGAAGGCTGCGAGCGGGCCGGCCGCGCCGCCGATCCCGCCAATTGGCGCGTGGCCAAGAGCATCTTTGTCGCCAAGGATGCCGCCACTGCCAAGGCCTATGCGACTGATCCGGACGGGCCATACGTCTATTACTATCGTTCGCTATTCACCAAATTGAAGAAGAACGGCCGTATCGAGCTGTTCAAGACGCGGCGTGACCAACCTGACGATGAGGTCACCTTGGAATCGATCTGCGAGCGCCTGATCATCTACGGCACGCCGGAGAGCGTCACCGATCAGTTGCTGGCTTTTCAGGATGAGGTGGGTAAATTCGGCACGCTGCTTTATGCCGGCAAAGACTGGAAGGATCGCGAATTGGGACGCCAATCCATGATCCTGATGGCCGAAAAGGTTATGCCACGCATCAACACCAGCAGCTCAAGCCGGTCCACCGCTGCGGAATAATCCGTAGGCAAATAATAAAAGGAAACGCCGTGGCCCTTAGCGACCGCATCCCCTATCAAGCCCAAATTGATAGACCCAAGCTCAAGCTGCCGGGCGGTAAGAAGCTTGCGGTATGGGTCATTCTAAATGTCGAGGAGTGGCGGATCGAGAACGCGATGCCGCGTGTCGTCCTGAGCCCGCCGATGGGGCAACCACTATTGCCCGATGTGCCGAACTGGTCGTGGCACGAATACGGCATGCGCGCCGGTTTCTGGCGACAGTTCAAGGCGCTCACGGACCGCAAGATCCCGACGACGCTGGCCTTGAATGCAAATGTCGTGAACAGCTATCCGCGCGTGGCTTCCGCCGCGCTGGAGGCCGGCTTCGAGTTCATGGGTCACGGCTTCGTACAAGGCCCGATGCACAAGCTCGACAACCAGGCCGACGCCATCAAACGCGCGGTAGACACGATTGCAGAATTTGTCGGGAAGCCACCGCGATCCTGGGAAAGTCCGGGACTCACGGAAACCGAAGCGACGCTCGACCTGCTAAGGCTCAACGGCATCGAATATGTTGCGGACTGGGTGATTGACGACATCCCACAGGACATCGCGACGCCCCACGGCACGATCACGACGATCCCCTACTCCGTCGAGACCAACGACATCGTCATTCACGCGCTGCACCACCTGCCGTCGGAACAGTTTCTGAAGCGCTGCACCGATCAGTTCGACCGGCTCTACCAGGAGGGTGCGGAAAACCCGCGTGTCATGGCGATTTCAATCCATCCCTACATCACCGGTGTCCCGCATCGCATCAAATATCTGGAGATGCTGCTCGACTATGTGATCGGCCACGACGGGGTCGCACTGATGACCGCGAGCGAGATCGGCGACTGGTATCGCGCGGCCATGGCGAAGCTCTAGCGGGGCGGATCGGCGAGTTTACCCCATCACCTTGACCGGTGTTCGCGCGGCGCTGGCCTTGCCTCTTCCGAAGACACGATCGTAGCCGGCCAGAAACGCATCCAGTGCGTCGCTGATCATCTGTTCCTTGTCCTCGAGCACCGGGGACTCGTAGATGTATTTGCGAACACCGTGATAGAAAATGCCGCTATGAAAGACCCAGGCGAGCTCAAGCTCGGCCGCCGTCGGCTTGGCTTGTGCGGGAAGGCCCATTTCATGTCGGCACTCCCTGACGACGCGGGTCAGAATTTGCTCGCGAACAACGCCGACATACCATCGATTGATGTCGAGCCCCTTCAGCCCCGAATAAAGATAGATTCGGATCCATTTACGGCTGAAAAGCACGTCCGTGTAACCGCGATAGAACTCCAGCAAGCGGTCGCGCAAAGGCCGCGAGCGATCCGTCAGCAGCTTCTCCCAACCGGTATCGAGCGGCTCGAGATAAACCGTGCGATAGACTTCCTTGATCAGATCGTCCTTCGAAGGAAAATAGCGGTACAGCAGCGGCTGGGTCACGCCCAGGCGGCGTGCCAGATCGCGTGTCCCGCCACCAAAGCCTTCTTCGGAGAAAAACTCGGTCGCCTTGGCGACAAATTCCCTGCGGCGGTCATCCGGCGAAAGACGCTTCTGCTTGGGGCGCGCGCGTTTGGGTGTGGCTTTCTTTCTCATGACTTCTTTTCAGCCGAGTGGCGATCGTCGGCGGAGATGAACCGGCCGTAGCCTCCGCGGGCAAACAACAGCGGCTCCTTACCGTTATAGGAATAGGCCTCGACGGCGCCGAGGAAAATGACATGGTCGCCGCCGTAGTAGCGATTGGCGGCGCGGCATTGAAAATTCGCAACGCTCTCGACAAGCAGCGGCGCGCCGCCAAGGCCCGGCGTCCAATCGAGACCGATAAACTTGTCCTCCGAGGATTTCGCAAACTTGTTGGCAAGTGCTTGCTGACCCGCTCCGAGCACATTGACCGCAAAATGGCTGGCATTCTGGAATGCACTGAGGCTCGAGGAATAGAGCACCAGGCTCCAGAGCACCAAGGGCGGATTGAGCGAGACCGATGCAAAGGAATTACAGGTGATCCCAACCGGCTTGCCGTCCGCGTCGGCGGCCGTGATGATGGTGACGCCCGTGGTATAGGTGCCGAGTGCGTTGCGGAAATCTCGCGGGTCAATCGGCGACTGGTCGCTCGCCAGTTCGTTGGCCGGGTCCGGATTGATCGGGTGCTTGGGCGCGTCGTTCATTCGCTGGCCTCAGAGCGTCAGATTTTCGGACGGCAGGCCGAGCGCCACGCGGCCGTAGTTGGTGCCGGCCGCGTCAAAATTGAACGCAAGATGTGAGTTGATGGCATGGGCATCGCGGAACTGCCGCTGTAACACGCCGCTGGTAAACAATCCACGCGCGCCACTGGCCGAAAACAGCAGCGACACTGCCTCGGTGCATAGGTTGACCGAAAAAGCCCCGTCGCGGCGCAGTCTGGTTTTGGCGGCAATATCAGGAATGTGACCCTGTCTCGCATCAGCCATCGCTCCATTGCAGTTCGACCGCATGATCAGGCGGGCGGCATCGATCTTGGCAGAAGCTTCCGCAATCTTGATCTGCGTGCTCTGCATGTCAGACAGCCTCGCACGATTGTAGGTCGAGGCGCGGTGCCTGGCGACGTCGATATAATCGTCGAGACAGGCTTGCGCATTTCCAAGCGCCACACCTGACAGGACGTAGGGAAATAGCGAGAAGACCGGGAGCGCATAGAGCGCGTTCGGATTAACCGTGCTACCCGGGGTCGGGCCACCGGCAAGGTCAGTGACCGCAACCGAGAGCGCCTCGGGGACGAAGGCGTCGTTGACTTCGACGTCATTGGAGCCGGTACCGCGCAAGCCGACCGAGTTCCAGGTGTCGACGGTGTTGTAGCCATTTTTGGGGAGCAGGAAGATCCGGTATTCGATGCCGTCAGCTTCATCGTCGGAGGACACGACACTGGCGAGCATATTCCACTCGCACGACGCGACACCCGACGAGAACGGCCAGCGGCCGCGTAGGCGGTAGCCGCCCTCGACCTTGCGGGCGCGACCGGCCGGAAAGATGAAGGAAGATGCAATCAACGCATTCGGATCCTTGTCCCAGACCAGATCCTGCGCCCTACGGTCGAACATGCCGAGCATCCAGTGGTGGCTGGCAAGGTTCGCAAAATTCCAGGCGACGGAAGCATCGCCTTTGCCGAGCACCTCCGCGCAGTCGATCAGGGCGACATAGTCCAACTCGGCGCCCCCTACCCGTTTCGGCTGGACCAGCCTGAACAGGCCGGCGTCATGCAGATCCCGCTCGGTCTCCGGAGGCAATCCCCGCAGCTCCTCGGTGCGCGCCGCTCGCTCGCGCAATTGTGGAATGAGCGCTCGCGCTCGGGTCGCCATGGCCGCAAAGGCGCGCTCGTCCGAACCCTGCATTGCAGGCTGGCCTGCGATTGGCTTTTGACCAACACTTGCCATATGGCGTTCCTCGCTCTTCTCCCCGCTACGTTCCGAAGCGCCGTTTCAGGGTACTTTCGAAAGCGGCTTGACCGGCCGAATTTAGTTGGCGATTGTTTATCGCATGATCACTAGTTAAGGCGCGGCAGGCATTGCCCGTCAACCAAAAATCCGCGGGTGGAAGCAAACAAGCATGGACAAAACCGTTGGAATTATAGGCCTCGGCATTATGGGAGGCGCCATCGCGCGCAATCTCGTCGAGCGTGGTTGGCGAGTAATCGGCTTCGACACTGATCCGGGGAAAAATGCCGAGTTGTCGCAGGCCAAGGTCGCGATCGCGGCGGACATCGCAACGCTCACGCGCGACGCCCCGATCATCATGACCCGCCTGCCGACCCCTGCCGCCGTCCACAAGGTCGCGCAGGAAATCGCAAGTTCCGGACAGCCGCCGAGGATCGTCATCGAGCTCAGCACGCTGAGCCTTGCCGACAAGCTTCGTTTCGAGACCATTCTCCAAGCCGCCGGGCACATCGCTCTGGACTGTCCCCTCAGCGGAACTGGCGCGCAGGCGAAACTTCGCGATCTCGTAGTCTATGCCAGCGGTGACGGCAAAGCGATCGAGAAATGCATGGGACTGTTTGCCGACTTCGCCAAGCAAAGCGCAGACCTCGGCCGATACGGCAACGGCAGCCGGATGAAGTTCGTCGCCAACCACCTGGTCGCGATCAACAACGTGGCCGCGGCGGAAGCGATGTTGCTCGCCGAGCGCGCAGGGCTCGACCCGAAGATGGTGGTCGAGATGGTCGGCCCAGGTGCCGGCGGTTCGCGGATGTTTCAGATGCGCGCACCCATGATGGTGGATCGCGTCTATGAACCCGCGACGATGAAGGTTTCGACCTGGAAAAAGGATATGGCGATCATCGCCGAGTTCGCAGATGACGTCGGCTGCAACACGCCTCTCTTTACCCTGACACAGCCGGTATACACCGAGGCCATGGCGATGGGATTGGGCGATCAGGACACCGCCTCCGTGTTCGAGGTCCTGAAAAAGTCGATTGTGAAAACGCCGAAGTCCTAGCAGGCAGCGAACTAGGACTTTGGGATGATAAGGCCCACAAAGCAGATATCGCACTGCACCAAGTCAATATTTCATCGGGCCTACGCCGGTTTGGCGAAATTACCGGCACCGTCATCCGCGGCTTGGTTATCACTTGATCATTTAGAGCTTCCGTCGGATAAATCGCTCAATCAAAAAAGCCGATCATCGGTCGTAGCGTCCCCGGGAGGATTTCATGTCGATATCGCGACGACAATTCGTCGGCGTTGCCGGCGCAGGTATCGCCAGCATGGCGGCCCCCAACCTCGTCTTTGCCCAGAGCAGCGACCCCATACGCGTCGGCCTGCTGGCCGCCAAAACCGGTCCCCTCGCCTCCGGTGGCATCGACATGGATCTGGCGCTGACAACGTTCTTGAAGGAGCGCGACAACACGCTGGCGGGCCGCAAGGTTGAACTGATCGTCGCCGATACTGCCGGCGTACCCGCGACGGCGCGTACCAAAGCGCAGGAGCTCGTCGAAAAGAACAACGTCCATTGCATCATCGGTCCGCTCGCTGCGTTCGAAGCGCTCGCGATCGCCGATTACTTGACCGAGAAGGAGATGCCGACCCTCGGGGTGGCGGCGGCCGAAGACATGACCCAGCGCCATCCAAGCCCATGGTTCGTGCGGCTGACGTCGACATCGGCACAATGCGCCTATCCGCTGGCCGAATATTCCGCCAAGGAGCTGAAGTACAAGAAGATCGTCACGATCGCGGATGACTTCGCCTACGGGCACGAGATGTGCGCAGGCTTCCAGCGCGTGTTCGAAGACAATGGCGGCAAGATCATCCAGAAAATCTTCACGCCGCTCGCGACGCCCGACTATGGAAGCTATGTCGCACAAGTAAAATCGGCGGATGCGATTTTCCTTGGCACCGCCGGTTCGAACGGCTTCCGCTTCCTGCGTCAATTCATCGAATACGGCCTGAAGGACAAGATGGCCGTGATCGGCGGCATGACCGCGCTCGATGAGTCAGTACTGCGCAACATGGGCGATGAGGCGCTCGGTATCCTGACCACGAGCTGGTATTCGGCGGAGTTGGATAATCCGCTCAACAAGGCTTTTGCCCCAGCCTTCCGCAAGCAGTTCAAATATGATCCCGGCTATTACGCCGGAAGCACCTATGTTTCCGGTGAGGTGCTGGAAGCCGCGTTAAAGACCATCAAGGGCAACGTCGAGGACAAGAAGGCCCTGATGGCGGCGATCCGTGCCAGCAATGCTGACACCATTCGCGGCGTCATCAAGTTCGACGAGTTCGGCAACGCGATCGGTAACGTCTACATCCGCAAGGTGACCAAGAGCGACGGCCGGCTGGTCAATTCGGTCATCAAGACCTATCCGGATGTCAGCCAGTTCTGGACCTATGACAAGACGGCCTTCCTGAAGAACCCCGTTTATTCGCGCGACTATCCGCCGGCAAAGAACCTGGAACCGTAATCCGATATTTAAGCGCGAGGCGATCTCTCAGGCCCGCAAGAACAAGATCGGCCGACGATGCAGTTTTGGATCATCCAGGGTCTCAACAGCCTGTCGCTCGGCGGTTTGTTGTTCCTGCTGTCATCGGGATTTTCGCTGATATTCGGCCTGATGCGGCTCGCCAATTTGACACACGGCGCGTTCTTCATGCTCGGCACCTATCTTGCTGCAACCGCGCTGCGTTCGTTTGACAGCTTGAACATCTGGACGACCGCGATTGGTGCCGGCTTCGTGGTCGCTGCCCTCGGTGGCCTATTCGAACGGCTGGTGCTGACGCGGCTGAAAGCCAATCCACTCGGACAGGTGCTGGTTACGCTCGGCATGTCCTTTATCATATCCGACGCTTGCCTGATGATCTGGGGCGGCGATTCCATCCCTGTGCCGACGCCGCAGAATTTGCAAGCCCCGACGCGTCTGTTCGGTTTTGTCTTTCCGACTTATCGCCTGGTGCTGGTCGGCCTGGCCGTCCTCGTCGCTGCCGCACTGTATTTCCTGATCGAGCGCACCAGATTGGGAGCCATGATCCGCGCCGGCGTCGATGATCGGCAGATGGCGCGTGCGGTCGGCATTCCCGTATCGCGACTGTTCACGATCGTATTTTGCCTCGGTACGGGTATCGCGGGAGCAGCCGGCGTACTCGGCGGCCCCATCCTCTCCGCCTATCCCGGGCTCGATGCCGACATGCTGCCGCTGGCATTGATCGTCGTGATCCTGGGAGGGATCGGCAGCCTGCTCGGTGCATTCGTTGGTAGCTTCGTCATCGGCTTCATCTACACGTTCGGTACCGCGCTATTCCCGGAACTGGCCTACATTATCCTGTTCTTGCCGATGATCTTTGTTATCGCTTTCCGGCCGCAAGGCCTGTTCGGACGCGTCGGTGCATGAAGTGGATTGCCGCAGCCTTGATCGGCGGGTCGCTGCTTCTGCCGCCATTCTTTGCGGGTGTTTTCTATATCAATCTCGCCAGCCAGATCCTGATCGCAGCCGTCTTCGCTCTCAGCCTCAATCTGCTAGTGGGGTTCGGCGGCATGACATCCCTTGGACATGCCTCCTATCTTGGCGTCGCCGCCTACATCTCCGCTTTGTTGACGAGCCGATATGGGTTTGATCACGGCGCGGCCGCGCTAATTTCGATTTTGGGGACGACAGCGATGGCGGCCTTCTTCGGCGTCATCGCGCTTCGTGCCAGCGGTCTCGGCTTCCTGATGATCACCCTGGCTCTATCGCAGGTGCTGTGGGGTCTCGCCTACCGCATGTCCAACGTGACCAACGGCGACAATGGCATCACCAGCCTCACGCGACCTGCGCCACTTGGATTGTCGCTGGAGAGCCCCGTCGCCTTTTATTGGTTCGTCCTGATCGTCTCCACGATTGCCTTCCTGATGATGACGACCTTTGTCACCTCCGCTTTCGGGTCATCGCTGAAGGGCGTTCGCGACCAGCCGCGCCGCATGGCAGCACTCGGTTTCAACCCGTGGCTAATCCGTTGGATCACCTTCATCTATGCCGGCTTCTGGGGCGCCATCGCCGGGTTGCTCTACGTCTACTATCACAAGTACATTCACCCGAGCTCGCTCTCGACTACGAGCTCGGCCGAAGCCCTGCTCGGCGTCATCGCCGGCGGCTCCGGCACGTTAGGTGGGCCAGCGGTCGGCGCGGCGCTCGTGCTGCTGCTGAAGAATTACGCCTCGGCCTATATCGAGCGCTGGAACATGCTGCTGGGTCTGGTGTTCCTGTTCATCGTCCTGGTCATGCCGGCAGGCATCGTCCCCGGCTTCAGCCGGTTGATGACAGCACTGCGGGGGGAAAAACGATGACCGCTCCATCATCAGAACCCGCGCTAGAGGTCGTTGGCCTCAAGAAAGCCTTCGGCGGCCTGGCTGTCACCCAGGATGTATCTCTCAAGGTACGTGCCGGCGAGCGCCGGCTGATCATCGGCCCGAACGGCGCTGGCAAGACCACGCTATTCAACCAGATCAGTGGAGATCTGCGGCCGAACGCCGGATCGATCCGCCTGTTGGGCACCGACGTCACTTACCTTCCGCCCTATAAGCGCGCGCACCGCGGCTTGTCCCGAACCTACCAGATCATCACGTTGTTCGCCGGCGATACGCTCGAACATAACGTTTCCCTTGGTTTGTTGGGCTTGCGGCATTCGCGCTGGCAGATGTGGCGGCCGATGTCTTCTTATCGCGATCTTGCAACCGATGCCCACCGTGCGCTTGACGCAGTCGGGCTCCTGCATCTGGCGAACCAGCCGATCTCCGACATCGCCTATGGTGAGAGGCGCCGCGTCGAGCTCGCCGTGGCTCTCGCCCAGAAGCCGCGCGTGCTGCTGCTGGATGAACCGCTCGCAGGACTTTCCAATACCGAGCGATCGACCGTGAAGTCGCTGATCGCGTCAATAGCTCGCGACACGACCGTGATCATGATCGAGCACGACATGGACACCGCCCTCGATCTGGCGGAGACCGTCACACTGCTCAATTATGGCCGGGTGATCGTCGATGGCGAGCGCGATGCCGTGATTGCCGATGAACGAACGCGGGAGGTGTATCTTGGCACCTGACGCGCTCACCCTGACTAACGTTCACGCGTATTATGGTGACAGTCATATCCTGCATGGCGTTAGCTTTTCCCTGCAGCGCGGAGGCGTGCTGGCCCTGCTTGGACGCAACGGCGCCGGCAAGACCACCTGCATCTCGACCATCATCGGTCTTCTGCGCCCAAGGGAAGGCGACATCCGCCTGTATGGCGAACCGATCGCAGGCCTTAATCCGGAGCGCATCGCGCGTCTCGGGATCGGCCTGGTACCGCAAGGCCGTCGTATCTTTCCTTCACTCTCGGTGCGCGAAAACCTGATCGTGGCCGCACAGCGACGCAACACCGGTAACAGGCCCTGGAGCCTGGATCGCATCTACGATCTGTTCCCCCGGTTGCGCGAACGCCATGCGCAATTCGCCGGCACACTTTCCGGAGGCGAGCAGCAAATGCTGGCGATCGGTCGAGCGCTGATGGGCAATCCGCGCGTGCTCCTGCTGGACGAGCCATCGGAAGGTCTTGCTCCGCTGATCGTGGCTGAGGTCGGTCGGACCATCAGCCGCCTGAAAGAGGAAAAGCAGTCCATTGTGCTTGTCGAGCAAAATCTCAAGCTTGCGCTGGAGGTCGCCGACACCGCAGTCATCCTCAATACCGGACGCTGCGTTTTTTCGGGACAAACCAGCGAGCTTCAAGATAATGAAACGCTGATCGCACAAAATCTCGGCGTGCATCATGCTCACGAAATCGAACATCCACCTGCTACTTGAGGTCAAGCCATGAAGATCGGCGTATGCGGAACAGGACGAATGGGAGCAGCGATCGCACAACGATTGATGGAAGTGGGGCACGAAGTAGGCGTTTGGAACCGTAATTTCGCCAAGACCAAACCGCTGGTCGATGCCGGAGCGACGGCGTTTGAAAGCCCCGCCTCCCTGGTCGAAAGCTCTGACGCCATTGTCGTCATGCTGCTCAACGACGCCGCCAGCGAAGCAGTCTATCGCGGACCGAACGGCATTTTGAAGGGCAAGCTCGCCGGCAAACTCGTGATCGACATGAGCACGGTTCGGCCCGACACGATGCAAAGCGTCGGCCCCGCGGTTACACAGCTCGGCGCCGCGTTCGTCGAGAGCCCGGTGGGCGGCAGCACCGGCCCCGCCAGGGAAGGAAAGCTGTTTGCGCTGGTCGGTGGCGATCAAACCGATGTCGGGCGCGCGATGCCGATACTCGAGCAACTATGTCGGCGCATCGAACATGTCGGTGGCCTCGGCGCGGGTTCAGCCGTCAAACTTGCGATCAATCTGCCGCTGTTGGTTTACTGGCAGGCGCTCGGCGAATCCCTGACCATTTGCAAGCCGCTCAATCTGCCTGCCGACCGGCTGATCGACATCATGTCCGACACCGCTGGCACCCCGGCCGCAATGAAAGGACGCGGCGCGGCGATCGCCAAAGTTCTGGCCGGTCAGCCGCTCGGCACGACCGCATTCGGCCTCAACGCCGCCAAAAAGGACCTTGCGACGGCCGTTCAATATGCAAAGACGCTGCACGCCGAGCTTCCGGTCGCAGCCAGCGCGCTTGCCTGTTTTGAGGAAGCGGAAGCGGCAGGCCTCGGCGATGCTGACGCGACCGCGATATCAACCCGCTGGCCGCAGCGACAGGCCAGACCGAAGTCGT
>Ga0210401_10003777_pt1 | contig 16043 bp, 14 predicted proteins | sample IncBWH32MmetaG_FD_150866 | JGI IMG/M metagenome (GOLD analysis project Ga0210401, IMG submission 150866) | Forest soil microbial communities from Barre Woods Harvard Forest LTER site, Petersham, Massachusetts, United States - Inc-BW-H-32-M | ecosystem: Environmental > Terrestrial > Soil >... | reverse complement strand
GTTTACTGGATGCCCCGCCTTCGCGGGGCATGACAGACATTGCCGACTTGATTGTGATCCGCGCCACCTTAAATTCATGTAATAATCCGCTCGGACCGGATTCGAGTTAGCCCACATGGCCAACGCGTTCTTTGCCGATTTGCTTTCGACGATTTCCGAGCGCGGCCGCATCTTGCTGCGCGGTGGCGGACCGCCGGACACCAAGCAGGATGCCTCCGATCTGATCGAGCTGTGCGAGGCACTGCTGTCGGGCCGGGGCGAAGCCTCCGGGACGGCGATGGCCCGCGAGGTGCTGGATCGCTACCATGGCCTTGACGCCGAAGGCCGTCGCACGTTCTTCGAGACCCTGGTCCGCGACTTCGGCCCGGACCGGGAAGAGATCGCAAAGGCGATCGAGGCCTGGCGCGCAGAACCAGGCGAGGGCAACGGAGGCCAACTGCATTTTGCGTCCGAGCCGCGCCGCCAGGAATTGATCCGCCGCCTCAACCGCGCGCCGCGCGGCACCAGCGAGCTGGTGGCGATGCGCGCCGATCTGCTCAGCTTGATGAATGGCCGTCACGATCTTGCCGCGCTCGATCGCGACGTCGCGCATCTGTTGGGCTCATGGTTTAACAGGGGGTTCCTCGTGCTGCGCCGGATAGACTGGTCGACACCCGCCAACATCCTGGAACAGATCATTCGCTACGAGGCCGTGCACGAGATCAGCGATTGGGACGATTTGCGTCGGCGCATCGATCCGGCCGACCGGCGCTGCTACGCCTTCTTCCATCCGGCGCTGGCGGATGAGCCCTTGATCTTCGTCGAAGTCGCGCTCACGGAGACGATCCCGAACGCGATTGCGCCGCTGCTTGCGGTCGACCGGCAGCCGGTCGCGATCGAGCGCGCCCGCACCGCGGTGTTCTATTCGATCTCCAACACCCAGCGGGGCCTGGGCGGAATTTCCTTCGGCAGCTTCCTGATCAAGCAGGTGGTCGAGGAATTGCGCCGTGAATTGCCGAAGCTCGACACCTTCGTGACGCTGTCGCCGGTGCCGGGCTTCATGCCATGGCTGAAGCAGGACGATGCCCCGATCAGCGATGAGGATCGCGCCGTCCTGAAACATCTCGACGAGCCGAGCTGGTTCGAGAACGCAGAAACGACCGCGCAACTGCGTTCGCTGCTCGAACCGCTGGCGGCGCATTATTTCCTGAAAGCCCGCACCGCGAAGGGCCGGCTGATCGATTCGGTGGCGCGCTTCCATCTCGGCAATGGCGCGCGGCTGGAGCGGATCGACTGGCTCGGCGATCTCTCGCCAAAGGGTCTTCGCGAGTCCGCCGGCCTCATGGTCAACTATCTCTATCGTCTCGACGATATCGAGAAGAACCACGAGGCCTACGCCAATGACGGCGAGGTCGTGGCTTCTAGCGCGGTGAAGAAGCTCCTGAAGGGCGAAGGCCGCAGGCTGTTGGACATGCGGCTGTCGTAGGGGCCGCACATCTTCAGATTCGATTGTCAAAACAGCTAGCTCGACGTCATCGCCCGCGAAAGCGGGCGATGCAATACGCCGCGGCGGCTCGATTCCATTATCAGCGCCTCTGGAATACTGGATGCCCCGCCTGCGCGGGGCATGACAGTTGACGACACGACCTTTCATTCCCGCGGCACGGACGCCCGAGTCTTGCCAAACATCACCGCCTCGAAAGATAGAGGGCGCAGGGAAAGCCGGGTGTTTTGCGCACCCGCGGCCTCGCGTGCAAAATAAAAAAGCACACGAGCGTAGTCACTACAGGTTCGCCGAAACAATCCGGCCTTCCCTGCGCAATGGTTTACGGCTTATAGCGCGCTCTTGTGTCCGGGCTTTTTGGCCACCGTGGCCGGCGGAATTGCTTCCGCCAACTTGATCACCGCGTCGCGAGATCAGGACCACACGCCTTTGCCGTCCGCTTCCGGCAACGCTCGTCTTGCGTCGCCAAAGCGTCCACCGCATCCCGCCCCGCGTTGATGACGTTGCGCAACGCCCCTCTGTGGAACAGGACGGCGCCAAGGTAAGCACGATTTCTGATTTTCAGCAAGAAAGAATATTGTGCATGGAGAACTGACAGCCCAAACCAGCTTGATTCCGCTCATGAAATCAGCTTCTACGCGCACGCGATTTGGCTGCTCTGGCCCGACCCAGCAACTGATTTTTGATGGAATTGATCGAACTGATTTGCCCGACCGGGGGCGAATCAGGAGAGCGTCTTCGTCCTCTGCACGCATCAGGATCGAAGGGTATGCAGCAAAAACCCATACGCAGCCTCTTGGCGCCACACCAAAAATTAAGGCCTGATCGGTATGGTTCGAAGCCGAGGTCGCAGAAAACGCGGTCTTGTAGTATTTGCACTAATTCAAATTCTTGGCCGAAGCCAAACCGGCCCGTTCCCCCCAGGTACCGCCAAGGGAACAAAGAAATGAGATTTCATCTACATTCTTGATATGAAGCAGCTCAAGCAAATTCTTTGAGCCGGAAAACCCCGATACTACAGATTCGAAGCGCCGCTTCTTCATCCATCTTCTCGCCTCGCGCTATTGGCATAAACGCTTTGCCGCGAGCCGTCGCGGCAAAGGTTGCGATCTAATGCATGTTCTTGAGCGGCCTGGTTCGCGGTCGCCGCGCCCGAAGCTACCGGGGCGCCGTAAAAGCGCGATGCCGCCATCTCGGGATTCCGCCGTCTCTGCTTCGCAGGCCCCGGAATGGCGGCGCATTATGACGCCAGCGCCTTCATCTGCGAATAAAGCTCGGACTTTCCCTCAAAGCCGATACCTGGCAGGTCGGGCATGGTGATATGGCCGTTTTCGACGCGGACGCCGTCGGGAAAACCGCCATAGGGCTGGAACAGGTCGGGATAGCTCTCATTGCCGCCCAGACCTAGGCCTGCCGCGATATTCAGCGACATCTGATGCCCGCCATGCGGGATGCAGCGCGCCGGCGACCAGCCATGGGTTTTCAGGACCTCAAGCGTGCGCTGATATTCGCAGAGCCCGTAGGACAGCACGCAATCGAATTGCAAGAAGTCACGGTCGGGCCGCATGCCGCCGTAGCGGATCAGGTTTCTTGCATCCTGATGGCTGAACAGGTTTTCGCCGGTCGCCATCGCTCCGGGGTAGAATTCGGCAAGTGCTGCCTGCAGCGCGAAGTCGAGCGGATCGCCGGCCTCCTCGTACCAGAATAGCGGATAGTCGCGCAGCATTTTGGCATAGGCGATCGCGGTCTCCAGATCGAAGCGGCCGTTGGCATCGACGGCAAGCCGGGCATCCCCGCCGATCTCCTCGAGCACGGCTTCGATACGCATGCGATCTTCCGCCATCGGCGCGCCGCCGATCTTCATCTTGACGACATTGTAGCCGCGATCGAGATAGCCGCGCATCTCAGCCCGCAGCATCGACAGTCCCTTGCCGGGATAATAATAGCCGCCGGCGGCATAGACGAAGACGCGGCGGTTGGCGCGGCGGCCGTGGCGCTCGGCCAGCCATTGAAACAGCGGCTTGCTTGCGATTTTCGCGACCGCGTCCCACACCGCCATGTCGATGGTGCCGACCGCGACCGACCGCTCGCCATGGCCGCCCGGCTTTTCGTTTGACATCAAGGTCGACCAGATCTTGTCCGGGTCGAGATTGTCGCCGGTCTCGTCGAGCAAGGTTTTTGGATCGGCTTCCTTGAGGCGCGGCGCAAAGCGCTCGCGGATCAGGCCGCCCTGCCCGTAGCGGCCGTTGGAGTTGAAGCCGTAGCCGACTACGCGTTTTCCGTCACGCACAGCGTCGGTGACGACGGCAACGAGACTGGTCGTCATTTTGGTGAAATCGATATAGGCGTTGCGGATCGGCGAGGCGATCGGCTTTGTGACTTCGCGGACGTCGACGATGCGGACCGACATGGTTGTGACTCTCAGTAGACGTCGTCATTGCGGGCGAAGCGAGGCAATCCATTGCAACACCATCACAAGCGGAAGAATGGATTGCTTCGTCGCAAGTGCTCCTCGCAATGACGGAAGAACCGGTGCTCCTTGCAATGACGAGGTGAGGTCAAGATTATGCCTTGTCGCGAAAATACGGCTCGACCGGGCCGTGAACCTTGATCGTGAGCGGGTTGCCGTGGCGGTCTTTGGCGTTGCCGGCGGTCACGCGCACCCAGCCCTCGCTGACGCAATATTCCTCGACATTGGTCCTCTCGGCGCCCTTGAAGCGAATGCCGACGTCGCGCGACAGCACCTCGGCATTGTAGTACGGGCTGTTCGGATCGACCGACAGGCGGTCGGGCAATTGGCCGCTCATGACTTGACCTTCGGTCTCGCTCTTGTCGTTCACAGCAGGGCCTCGATTTCTTTTTTCAGCCCTTCGGGCCTTGCGGTCGGCGCATGCCGCGCCACTACCTTGCCGGAACGGTCGACCAGGAATTTGGTGAAATTCCATTTGATCGAGGCGCCGAGCAGGCCGGACTTCTCGCCCTTGAGATAATTGTACAGCGGATGGGCCTTGCTGCCATTGACGTCGATCTTGGCGAACATCGGAAAGCTCACGTCATAATTGCCGGAGCAAAATTGCTCGATCTGTTTGGCATCGCCGGGCTCCTGGCTGCCGAACTGGTTGCACGGAAATCCGAGCACGGCAAAGCCGCGCGGCGCAAGCTCGCGATGCAGCGCTTCGAGGCCCTTGTATTGCGGGGTGAATCCGCAGGCGCTGGCGGTGTTGACGATCAAGAGCACCTTGCCTTCGAACCGCTTCAGCGGGACATCCTCGCCTGCGAGCGAGGCTGCCGTGAAATCATAAACGCCTGCCATCGTATTCTCTCGTTCGGTTTAGTTCGCGGGATCGACCGGCATCGGTGGCGTGCCACCGGCTTCGATTGCCTCGCCCGCGGCGAGGCACAAATCCTCGCGGTAACGGCCGGAGACAACCTGCACGCCGACGGGAACGCGCCCCACCAATCCCGTGGAGACGGTTAAACCAGGCAGCCCCATGAAGGGAATGGCAATTTGGGTCAATTGCGCGCGCCAGACCCGCGCAAAGGACGCATCGTCCTTGCGGTCGAGCCCGTCCGGAAACGGCAGTTCCGCCGATACCGGCATCAGCAGCACGGCGTATTTCTCAAAGAATTCCAGCCATTGCCGCGTCAGCGTCGCGCGCCGCGTCAAGGTTCTCGAGAACGCGGCGGCGTCGAACGGAAAAACCTTCGACCGGTTGCCGCGCAGGCAGGCGAGCGCGCCGGGATCGCCTTCGCGCTCGGCCGCTTCCAGCTGCGCCTCATAGCCGTCGCCGAGCCACAGCTTGGTCTGATGCTCGGCAGGCTCGCGCAGCGGCGGCGTGGTGGCGATCTCCTCGACGCTCCAGCCGGTGCGCTCAAGCCGCTTGCCGGCATCGGCGATCGCCGCCTTCACCTCGCTCACGGTCTCGAGCCCATCGGGATTGAGACAAAGCGCGGCGCGTTTTTGCATCGCCGGTCCCTCCAGTGGCGCCGGCACCCACCAGGGATCGCGAAAATCTTTTCCCGACATCGCGGCGAGCGCGATCCTGAGATCGCCGATGGTCCGCGCCAGGGGGCCTGACACCGCCGAAATCTGCGGCCCAATGGTGCGCTCCGGCAAGCCCGGATTGAAGGCCGCGATCCGCCCCATCGTCGGCCGCAGGCCGTGAACGCCGCAGGCGTAAGCCGGATAGCGGATCGATCCCGCGATGTCGGTGCCATGGGCGATATGCCCGATGCCGGCGGCGACCGCAGCCCCCGCGCCACCCGAGGAGCCACCCGGCGTGAGCCCCGGATCGCGCGGATTTTTGGTGTCGCCATGGATCAGATTGGTGGTGAACCAGCGATAGGAAAAGGCCGGACAATTGGTGCGCCCGAGAATGACGGCGCCGGATTTCTTCAAGTGGTCGATCACGGGACTGTTGCTGGTCGCGATCGCGTCACGCTGCAGTTTCAGCCCGTTGGTGGTGGCAAATCCCTGCTGGTCGATATTGACCTTCACCGTCACCGGCACGCCGGCCAGCGGGCCCAAATCCTCGCCCCGAGCGATCGCGGCATCGACGGCTGCCGCCTGTTTCAGCACGTCCTCGGGGCGGTGATCGACCACCGCGTTGATCGCAGGGTTCACGGCATCGAGCCGCGCCAGGGCGGCGGCTGCCGCCTCCTTGGCGGAGATTTTCCTCGACTTGATCAGGCTAGCTAAGTCGGCGGCCGACAGGCGCCAGAGATCTTGCATGGCTCGCTCCGTTCAACGGCCCATCTTGTAGCGCGCCTGTCACGGTAAGGCCATCTGGCGCGCGGGCCTGCCGGGCGGCGGCGATAGGCGAAATGTTGTCGGGAAAGTCGACCAGGCCTTAGTGCTTGGTGATCCGCTCATCCGGCATGTCGATGAGCGCCTCCGCAAACGGGAACTCGAGCACGATCTCGCCGTCGTCGTCGGTGACTTCGATAACGGCCGTCAGCAGGTCCGGCTGCGCGCCTTCGATCCTGAGCACTTCACGGATCATGGCGCGCGCCACTTCCCATGCGCGATCGAGGTTGCGCAACTCGTCTCCCTCGGGATCGTCAATCAGTTCATCGCCGATCCGGGTGTTGAAAAAGTATCGTGGCATGGCTCCATCCAGTGGGGTCGAATGCGCCAAAAAGGAAGGCATGCCGATCTCACAAGTTCTTTATCTGACGGCCGATGGCGCGCTGCCGGACCTTGCTCGGCCTTTCGTCTCCGGCCGGTGGTTCTGAAGCCGTTGATAACCTGCACCTTTGCAGCATCTTGCCGCCGGCCAGGCAGAGCCTTTCGCGATGCAGCAAGACGCCCGCCGGAACCCGCGGGAAAAAGATTTCGCTGGCGAACTCTTCGTTCGGCAGTACTTTATAGCGGAGGGCGGAATTCGTCCGGTTCCAAAAAGGAGAGCCAAATGGCTTGGAAAGCACCGAAAATCATCGAAGTGCCGGTCGGCATGGAAATCAACATGTATGCGTGCGCCGCCCGCAAATAACGGGCAGCGATCGTTCTACGTTTGGCGCAGGTGGACCTCCGGGCGTGACACGTTCCCGATAGTGGAGCTGTGTCCTCATCGGTGTCCACCTTCGAAACGTTTTGCCTCTGGCGCGCTTGATCTGCAAAACGTTTGACCTTGCAGCACTTTGCATACCTCCAGGAGAGACGGATCATGCTTCGCGTCGTCGTCCTGGGCGCGGCGGCAGGCGGCGGTGTCCCGCAATGGAATTGCGGATGTCCGGTGTGCCGGGCAGCGAGAACCGAGCATCCCGAACTCAGGAGCACGCAAGCCTCGATCGCGGTCGGCGCCGACGGCGATCACTGGTTCCTGATCAACGCCTCTCCCGATCTGCGCCAGCAACTGATCGCGACGCCGCAGCTTCATCCCAAGGCGAGCCAGCTTCGCATGAGCCCGATCGCGGGCGTCATCCTCACCAATGGCGAGATCGATGCGGTCGCAGGCCTTTTGTCGATGCGCGAGGGCTCGCCGTTTACGATCTACGCCCACGCCAGGGTGCTCGCCATCCTCAAGGCCAACAGCATTTTTGACGTGCTCGCCGAAAAGAACGTAGGGCGCCAACCGATCGAGATAGACCAGCCGTTTGAACCAAGGGTCCCCGACGGCTCGCCGTGCGGGATCGAAATCCTGCCCTTTGCGGTCTCCGGCAAAGGCGCCTGGTATCTCGAAGGCAAGGTTCATCCGGGTGGCAATGGCGCCGCCGGCGACACGATCGGTCTTCGCATCAAGGACAAGAGCAGCGGAAAATTCTTCTACTTCGTGGCCGCCTGCGCCGTCGTCACCGATGAACTCAAGACACGGCTTGCCGGCGCGCCGCTGGTGTTCTTCGATGGCACGGTGTGGCGCGACGACGAGCTGATCGCAGCGGGCCTCGGCAACAAGACCGGACAAGCCATGGGACATATCGCAATGTCAGGAGACCATGGCGCCATCGCCGCCCTTGACGGCCTCGATATCGGCCAAAAGGTGTTTCTGCATATCAACAATTCCAACCCGGCACTGCTGCGCGGCTCGTCCGAGCGCAAGATCGCCGAGCGCGCCGGCTGGCAGATCGCCGCCGACGGAATGGAGATCGTGCTTTGAACGCCGTAACCAACCAAGGAACTGGTCGAGCAACTGGTCAAACAATGACGGCCTATTCGGTCGGCAAGGCCGTGCCGCTCAACAACGCCGCCGAGCTGGAAGCGGCGCTGCGCCAGATCGGCGCCACGCGCTATCACAACCTGCATCCGTTTCATCGCCTCCTGCACGGCGGCAGGCTCAACAAGGGCCAGGTGCAGGCCTGGGCGCTGAACCGCTATTATTACCAAAGCACGATACCGGTAAAGGACGCGGTCGTGATCTCGCGCTTCCGCGACCTTGGCATCAGGCGCGAATGGCGGCACCGGATCGAGGATCACGACGGCGATCCGGGCCACGAAGGCGGCATCGAGCGCTGGCTCAAGCTGACCGAGGGACTTGGGCTCGACAGCGCCTACGTGGAATCGACCGAAGGCATCCTGCCCGCCACGCGCTTTGCGGTGGAGGCCTATGTGCATTTCTGCCGCGACAAGACGCCGCTGGAAGCCATCGCCTCCTCGCTCACCGAGCTGTTTGCGCCGAACCTGCACGAAGAGCGCATCAGCGGGATGCTGCAGCACTATGACTTCGTCAATCCCGATATCATGAGCTATTTCAGCCGCCGCCTGCAGCAGGCGCCGCGCGATGCCGGTTTCGCGCTCGACTACGTCAAGCAGCACGCCAGCACGCAGGCCGAGCGCGAGGCGGTATGCAACGCGCTGATCTTCAAGACCAATGTGCTGTGGGTCCAGCTCGATGCGCTGTATCATGCCTATGTAGACGGCCACATCCCGCCGGGCGCGTTCGTGCCCAAAGCGAACTGAGGGGCGAGCCGATGGCAGGTGCACGCAACATCAGCGTCAGCGAAACCAGCCGGCCGGTGTTGCCGCGGCACGCGAAACTGAAATTCGACGAGACGCGAAAAGTTTGGGTGATCCTGGCGCCGGAGCGGGTGCTGGCACCTGACGAAATCGCGGTCGAGGTGCTAAAACTCTGCGACGGTGTCCGCAGCGTCGCCGTGATGGTCGATCAGCTCGCGGCAAAATATTTGGCCCCGCGCGAAGCGATCGCAACCGACGTCATTGCCATGCTGCAGGATCTCGCCGACAAGGGATTTTTGACGCAAGTGCGCGAGAAGACCTCATGAGTGAAATTCTCGCTGGCCGCAAAACCGTCGATCCCGGCGATGGGCTGGCAGCGCTGGAACAGCGCCGCTCGGCCGCGGAGACTTTTGGCATTCCGCTTGCGGTACTGGCGGAGCTTACCCATCGCTGTCCGCTGCAATGCCCGTATTGCTCCAATCCGGTCGAGCTCGATCGCGCCGGCAGTGAGCTTTCCACCGAAGAATGGAAGAAGGTGCTTTCCGAGCTCGCCGAAATCGGCGTGCTGCAAATCCACTTCTCCGGCGGCGAGCCGACCGCGCGCAAGGATCTGGTCGAACTGGTGCGGCACTCAAGCGAGGTCGGGCTGTACTCCAACCTCATCACCTCGGCCGTGCTGCTGACCAGGGAAAAGCTGATCGCGCTGGCCGATGCCGGGCTGTGTCACGTGCAGATCAGCTTTCAAGGCAACGAGCCGCTCGTCGCCGACCGGGTGGCCGGCTTCAAGGACGCGCATGACAAGAAGATCAAGGTTGCAAGATGGACGCGGGAGGTGGACTTGCCGCTGACGGTGAATGCGGTCATGCATCGCCAGAACCTGCATCAATTGTCCGACATCATCCAGATGGCGGTCGATCTCGACGCCGACCGGCTCGAGGTCGCCAATGTGCAATATTACGGCTGGGCGCTGAAGAACCGCGCCGCGCTGATGCCGACGCTCAAGCAGATCGAGGAGGCAAGCCGCCTCGTCGAGGAAGCGCAGATACGGCTGAAGGGCATCCTCGCGATCGACTATGTGGTGCCGGATTACTACGCGCTGCGGCCGAAGAAATGCATGGGCGGCTGGGGCCGGCAGTTTTTCAACATCTCGCCTGCGGGGAAGATTTTGCCGTGCCACGCCGCGGAGACGATCACCGGGCTCGAATTCGAGTCCGTGCGCGGAAACCATTCGATCGCCTGGATCTGGCAAAACTCCGAAGCCTTCAACCGCTATCGCGGCACCGCCTGGATGCCGGAACCGTGCAAGAGCTGCGAATTCAAGGAAATCGACTTCGGCGGTTGCCGCTGCCAGGCCTTTGCGCTGACCGGGGATGCCGGCAACACCGATCCGGCCTGCACGCTGTCGCCGAAGCATCAAGAGATTTTCGCCCAGGCGGAGCGCGAAGCGGTCTCCGACAACAACCGCTTCCTCTATCGCAATTTCGCCGGTGGGACGCTGGAGACAGGCGGCGACCATGGCGCCTGACGCCGAAGCCGGGAAATCCACCAAGCGCGCCGATCCGTTTGCGCCGTTGACCTCGGAAATGCTCGCCGTCGGCGACGGCCACAAGATTTACGTCGAAAGCGTCGGCCGCGCGGACGGCGTTGCTGCGGTCTATTTGCATGGCGGACCCGGCAGCGGCTGCCAGGCCGATCATCGCCGGCTGTTCGATCCCGAACGTTTTCACGCGATCCTGTTCGACCAGCGCGGCGCCGGGCGCAGCCGGCCCAAGGGGCGCCGCGAGGACAACACGCTGGCGCATCTGATCGCGGATATGGAGAGGATCCGCCAAAAGTTCGCCCTTGAACGCTGGATCGTGGTCGGCGGTTCCTGGGGCGCGACCCTGGCGCTGGCCTATGCGCAGGCCCATCCGGATCGGGTTTCCGGCATCGCCTTGCGCGCGACCTTTCTCGGCACCCGCGCCGAGATCGAAATCGCTTTCACCGAGGTGCTCGCGCGCTTCTATCCCGATCTCAGCTGTGATTTCCTCAACGTGTTGCCACAGGCCGAACGCGGACAGCCGCTTGCCGCCTATTGGCGCCGCATTCTCGATCCCGATCCCGCCGTGCATGGCCCGGCGGCGCGCGCCTGGGCCGACACCGAGCGCATTTTGTCCGAGCACGTTCCAGGCCGCGTCAGGCTCGACATCGCGTCGCTGAACTCGTCGCGCGCCTTGCCGGCGACGCCATTCGTGGAAGCGCATTATTTTGCCAACGACTGCTTCTTGAAGCCGAATCAGCTTCTCGAAGGAGCCGGAAGGCTCGCCAAAATTCCCGGCATCATCGTGCAAGGCCGCTACGACCTGCTCTGCCCACCGGCGACTTCGCATGCGCTAAGGGCGCTGTGGCCCGACTCCGAGGTCCGCCTGGTCGAAGGCGCCGGCCACACGCTGTACGATCCCGGCGTGCGGGATGCCGTGATGAAGGCGATCGCGGATCTCGCTTCCGGAATCACCCGATAAGGACCGTCAAAAATGCCGCTCGCCGGAAAAGGCATGCTGCTGACCTCGATGGATGTCGATGCGGCGGACGAAGCCGAGTTCAACCGCTGGTACGACCGCGAACACCTCGAAGAACGGGTCGCGATCGACGGCTTTCTCGAGGCCCGGCGCTATGTCGCGCACAACGCCAACCCCAAATATCTCTGCCTTTACTCCACCAGCACGATCGAGGTGCTCGACAGCCCGGCCTATCGCGCAAAACTCGCCAACCCGACCGATTGGTCGAAAACGACCATGGCGCGCTTCAAGAACATGATCCGCGCGGCCGCGCGCATCACCATCAGCCGCGGACGCGGCCGAGGTGCGGTGCTCGGCATCGTCCGCCTGCGCCCGTCTGCCGGCAGCGAAGACAAATTGCGCGCGGGCTTGCGAGAGAATCTCGACCCGACGCGACTCGATGGAATCATCTCCATGCACTTGATCGAGAGTGACCCCGCCCTCTCCGGGCCGACTGCGGAAATTCCTTCGGCTGCAAGCCCCGGCGCCGGAGACTGGTTCGTGCTGATCGACGGCGCCAAAGTCAGCGCGGTGTCCGCGGCGATCGCGGCGCGCTTCAGCGGCACCGCGGGACCTATGCCGGCGCTGCAGATGTCGTCGGGGATCTATGACCTGATGTGGGACCTCGCCAAGAGCGACATCCCTCGCGCCTGAATCAATCCGTATCAATACGTGAATTCGCGCAGATCACATCATGTTGCAATGCCGCATAGCGTGCACAATCATGTTAACGTTGCACCGATGAAACCGCGTGAAAAGGCAAATTTGCCTTTGTGCATCATCCTGAATGGTTCTATGAAGGCAACCCTGTGATCCAACTCAAAAACCAGAAGAAGGCTCGCTAAGCTTTCTCAAGTAAGATAAAGGGCCGCGCCGTGGTTAGTCTTTGGCGCGGACGAGGCAGGAATGAAACCGACTGATATCTCGGCACCCGACTACTTTCACAAAGTGGTCGACTGCCAGTGGGCTTGTCCCGCGCATACGCCAGTTCCTGAATACATCCGGTTGATTGCGGAGGGGCGTTACAGCGACGCCTACATGATCAACTGGAGATCGAACGTGTTTCCCGGAATTTTGGGACGCACCTGCGATCGGCCGTGTGAGCCGGCGTGCCGAAGAGGCCGCGTCGAGGACAGTCCGGTCGCGATCTGCCGCTTAAAGCGCGTTGCCGCCGACTTCAAGGACGACATCAAGCATCGCTTGCCGCGGCCTGTAGCGAAGAACGGCAAGCGCGTTGCGCTCATCGGCGGCGGTCCCGCCTCGCTCACGGTGGCGCGTGATCTTGCGCCGCTCGGCTATCACTGCACCGTGTTCGATTCCGACCCCAAGGCCGGCGGCATGATGCGGTCGCAGATTCCGAAATTCCGGCTGCCGGATTCGGTGATCGACGAGGAAACCGGCTACATCCTGAACCTCGGCATCGAATTCAAGGCCGGAGCGCGCATCGACAGCCTGAAGAAGCTGCTCTCGGAGAAATACGACGCGATCTTTGTCGGAAGCGGCGCGCCGCGCGGCCGCGAACTCGATATTCCGGGCCGCAAGGAAGCAGCCCAAAACATTCACATCGGCATCGACTGGCTCTCCAGCGTCTCGTTCGGCCATACCGACAAGATCGGCAAACGCGTGATCGTGCTCGGCGGCGGCAACACCGCGATGGATTGCTGCCGCACCGCTCGCCGCCTCGGCGGCGAGGACGTCAAGGTGATCGTGCGTTCCGGCTTCGGGGAGATGAAAGCCTCACCCTGGGAGAAGGAGGACGCCATTCACGAGGATATCCCGATCCTCAATTTCATGGTGCCGGTCTCATTCACGCACGACAATGGCAAGCTCACCGGCGTCACCTTCCAGAAGGTGAAAGCGGAATACGACGCCAAGGGCAAGCGCAGCCTGGTGCCGTCGGGCGAGCCGGACCAGACCATCGCGTGCGACGACGTGCTGGTCGCGGTCGGCCAGGAGAATGCGTTTCCCTGGATCGAGCGCGATTGCGGCATCGATTTCGACAAATGGAACATGCCGAAGGTCGATCCGAAGACCATGGGCTCGACCAACCCGAAGGTATTTTTCGGCGGCGATGCCGCGTTCGGGCCGAAGAACATCATCTGGGCGGTGGCGCATGGCCACGACGCCGCACTGTCGATCCACAAGCTGTTGTCCGGCGAGGACATCACCGAACGCCCGCTTCCCGAGGTGCAGATCTCGTCGCAAAAGATGGGCATCCACGAGTGGAGCTACGACAACGACATCTCGGCCGACCTGCGCTTCAAGGTGCCGCATCGCGACAAGGTCGTGGCGCTGAAGGACATCCGCACCGAGGTCGAACTCGGCTATGACGTCAAGCTCGCGCTCGGCGAGGCGCAGCGCTGCCTGAATTGCGACATTCAGACCGTGTTCACCGCGCCGCTCTGCATCGAATGCGACGCCTGCGTCGACATCTGCCCGATGGACTGCATCACCTTCACGGAGAACGGCGAGGAAGCCGATCTGCGCGCGCGGCTGAAGGCGCCTTCGCTGCATCTGGACCAGGACCTCTACGTCGCCGACGGGCTGAAGACCGGGCGCGTGATGGTGAAGGACGAGGACGTCTGCCTGCATTGCGGCCTGTGCGCCGAACGCTGCCCCACCGGCGCCTGGGACATGCAGAAATACCTTATCGACATGACTCACGCAGGTTCATCATGCCCGACCAAAAGTCGATCAGCAGCGTAAACGACTTCGTCGTCCGCTTTGCCAACGTCAACGGCTCGGGTTCGGCCAGCGCCAACGAGTTGTTCGCCCGCTCGATCCTGCGCCACGGCGTGCCGGTCAGCCCACGCAACATCTTTCCCTCCAACATCCAGGGGCTGCCGACCTGGTATGAGGTGCGAGTGACCGAAGACGGCCATCTCGGCGCGCGCGGCGGCGTCGACATGATGGTGGCAATGAACCCGCAGACCTGGGACAAGGACGTCGCCGCGATCGAGCCCGGCGGCTACCTGTTCTACGATTCGACCAAGCCGATGCCGACGTCGAAGTTCCGCACCGATATCACGGTGATCGGCGTTCCGCTGACCGCGATCACCAATTCGACCTACACCGATCCGCGGCAGCGCCAGCTGTTCAAGAACATCATCTATCTCGGCGCGCTGTGCGCGCTGCTCGACATGGACCCGAAGCTGATCGAGCAATTGATCGGCGAACAGTACAAGGGCAAGGAGAAGCTGCTCTCCTCGAACGTCCACGCGCTGCATCTTGGCCGCGACTGGGCGCTGCAGAACCTGAAATGCCCGACCGGCCTTCGGGTGAAGAAAGCCGACAGGGTCGGCGACCGCATCTTCATCGAAGGCAACAGCGCAGCAGCGCTGGGCGCGGTCTATGGCGGCGCCACGGTGTGCGCCTGGTATCCGATCACGCCGTCCTCGTCGCTGGCGGATGCCTTCGCAAGCCATTGCAAAAAACTCCGGCACGACAAGAAAACCGGCAAGGCAAAGTACGCGATCGTTCAGGGTGAAGACGAGCTCGCCTCTATCGGCATCGTCATTGGCGCGTCCTGGAACGGCGCGCGCGCCTTCACCGCGACTTCCGGCCCCGGCATTTCCCTGATGACGGAATTCATCGGCCTGTCGTATTTCGCGGAAGTACCGGCCGTGATCATGAACGTGCAGCGCGCGGGCCCCTCGACCGGCATGCCGACGCGGACCCAGCAGTGCGACATCATCGCCTGCGCCTACGCCTCGCACGGCGACACCAAGCATGTGCTGCTGTTTCCGGAAGACCCGGCGGAGGCCTTCGAATTCGCCGCCGCGGCGTTCGATCTTGCCGAACGGCTGCAGACCGTGATCTTCGTGATGCTGGATCTCGACATCGGCATGAACCACAGGCTCTGCCGTCCGCTGAAGTGGGACGACGCCAGGCAATATGACCGCGGCAAGATCATGACGGCCGAGATGCTGGAAGAAGGCCGCGACTTCGGCCGTTATCTCGACGTCGATGGCGACGGCATCCCCTACCGCACCTATCCCGGCACGCATCCGACCAAGGGTTCGTACTTCACCCGCGGCACTTCGCGCGACCGTTACGCGCGTTATTCCGAAGAAGGCCCGGTCTACGCCGACAACATGCAGCGCCTGATGCGCAAGTTCGAGACCGCGCAGGACATGGTGCCGCGGCCGCTGCAGGCCAACGCGGCAAAACCGACCAAATACGGCGTGATTTATTTCGGCTCGACCTCGCCTGCGATGGACGAGGCGATCGGGCTGTTGGAGGCACGCGGGCATTTGCTCGATCGCTTGCGCATCCGCGCCTTTCCGTTCCATTCCAGCGTCGCGAGTTTCATTGCCGACCATGATTTCGTTTACGTGATCGAGCAGAACCGCGACAGCCAGCTTCGCTCGCTGATCGTCAACGAGAACGGCATCGATCCAGTCCGCTTGATTCCGATCGTGCATTATGACGGCTCGCCGATCACCGCGCGCTTCATCGCCAAATCCATCGGCGACCACCAGGATCGCCTCAAGGTGACCCCCCTCCGCAAGGCCGTGTCATGACCTACATCGCAAAACCGAAATTCCATCACCCCGGCCTGCAGAAGAACGATCTCGGCTTCACCCACCGCGACTATGAGGGCAAGATCTCGACGCTGTGCGCGGGTTGC
>Ga0210401_10003775_pt1 | contig 16049 bp, 11 predicted proteins | sample IncBWH32MmetaG_FD_150866 | JGI IMG/M metagenome (GOLD analysis project Ga0210401, IMG submission 150866) | Forest soil microbial communities from Barre Woods Harvard Forest LTER site, Petersham, Massachusetts, United States - Inc-BW-H-32-M | ecosystem: Environmental > Terrestrial > Soil >... | reverse complement strand
CTGCTTCACCACCCACACCCCGGTCCCGGCCGGCCACGACCGCTTCGGCTCCGACCTGATGGAGAAGCACCTGGGCTGGATGCGCGAGAAGCTGCGCCTGGACCACAAGGGCTTCATGGGCCTGGGCCGCGAGCACGTGGACGACGAGGGCGAGCCCTTCACCATGACCGTGCTCTGCCTCAAGGGCAGCAACACCCACAACGCGGTGAGCAACCTCCACGGCAAGGTGAGCCGCGACATGTGGCAGGTGCTCTGGCCCGGCCGGCCCGTGGACGAGATCCCCATCGGCCACGTCACCAACGGCGTGCACCTGGGTTCCTGGCTGGCCCCGGTGATGAACCGGCTCTTCGAGAAGGAGCTGGGCCGGGATTGGGAGGGGCGCCTGGCCCACGACCCCAGCGTGATCAAGGGCATCGAAAAGCTGCACCCCGGCGAGCTCTGGGAGACCCATGTGCTGCTCAAGCACAACCTGATCCAGGCCGTGCGCGACAACCTCAAGAAATCCGCGCAGCGGCGCAACGAGGACCCCGCCAAGTGGGAGAAGGCGCTGGACCCGGCCAAGCTGACCATCGGCTTCAGCCGGCGCTTCGCCACCTACAAGCGCGCCACCCTGCTGCTGGAGGACATCGAGCGGCTGAAGAAGCTCGTCAACGACCCGGCCCGGCCCGTGCAGTTCATCTACGCCGGCAAGGCCCATCCCGCCGACGAACCCGGCAAGAGCCTGATCAAGCAGCTCTTCGACCTGAGCCGCACCCCCGACTTCTTCGGCAAGCTGGTCTTCGTGGAGGACTACGACATCGGCATCTCCCGCTTCCTGGTGCAGGGCGTGGACGTGTGGCTGAACAACCCGGAGCGCCCGCTGGAGGCCTGCGGCACCAGCGGCATGAAGGTGAGCATGAACGGAAACCTCAACCTGAGCATCCTGGACGGATGGTGGGACGAGGCCTACGACGGCATGAACGGCTTCGCCATCGGCGGCACCATGGTGCACGCGGACAACCGGGTGCAGCGCGGCCGCGACGCCCTGAGCCTGTACCAGGCCCTGGACCAGGAAGTGCTTCCGCTCTACTACGACCGCGGCGACGACGGCATCCCCCGCCACTGGGTGGCCCGCATGAAGCACACGCTGGAGAGCCTGGTGTGGCGCTACAGCGCCTCGCGCATGGTGAAGGACTACATGGAAAAAGCCTACCTTCCCACGGCCGGCGCCATCAGTTCGGAGCTCTAGGCCATGGAGCGGCTGCGCTGGGAGCGGGACAGCCTCGGCGAGCTGCTGGTCTTTGACTGCTCCAACAACACCAAGGACGAGGCCTACGCCCTGTTCACGGCCTTTGACCAGGCCGTCCGGTCCAAGCCGGCGGATTCCGTGCGGGTCCTGGCCGACTTTGAAAACGCCTACCATGCGGCCGACCTGACGGCCAAATGGAAGGAAGCTTATGGCGACCACGCCAGGCACGTGCGTAGGATGGCCTGCCTGGGGGTGACCGCGGGCATGAAGATCGTGTTCGCGGCCTACCGCTTCTACAGCCGCATCCGGGGGGTGGACGTGGACGCCAAGCTGAAGGTCTGCGACAGCGAGGACGAGGCCCGCGCCTGGCTAGCCAAGCCCTAGCCTAAGGCTGGGGCTGCAAGCGGACGTGGTGGAATGGCATACACGCCAGACTTAGGATCTGGTGCCCTAAAAGGCTTGAGGGTTCGAGTCCCTCCGTCCGCACCAACTTTCAGGAAGCCCGTGAAACCTGACCTGCAGTTCTCGGTGCTCTGCGACGACGTGCGCCGTGAGGACAACGGCAAGCTCATCCTCATCGGCCTCTTTGAGATGATCGCGGGCGGCCAGTACCCCATGACCTACCCGGCTTTGGCCGTGGTCAACCGGTGGTGCAACGGCCAGGGCAGCTACCGCCAGCGCGTCCGCATCGTGGATTCGGACAACCAGGTGGTGGTGGAGACGGCCGACAGCCCGGTGGAACTGGCCGACATGCACGTGAACCTGACCGCCGTGTCGGTGATGCACCACGTGCCCGTGCCCCGGCCCGGCCGATACTGGGTGGAGGTGCTGCTGGACGGCGACCTGAAGCAGCGCTACGCCCTGCTGGCCATGCAGCTGGGCCCCCCGCCGGGCCCTCCCGGCGGCCCCGGAGCCCCGCCCTGGGGCCCAGGAAAGCGCTGACCCGGCTTGACCCGGCCCGACCAGGGTCCCTATAATCAACCACATCTTTTGGGGCGGATGGCTCTGGCCTTCCGCCCCGTTTTGTCGAGAAACGAAGGGATCACCCATGAAGATCAGCGTCATCAACAAGGATGAAATCTCCCGCACCCTTAAGATCGAAGTCCCGGGCGAAACGGTGGCCGAGCACTACGAGCGGGTCTACGGCCGCGCCGCCAAGGGCGCCGAACTGCCGGGCTTCCGCAAGGGCAAGGTGCCCCGGTCCATCCTGGAGGCCCGCATCAAGGGCTCGGTGAACCAGGAAGTCCTGGAGACGCTGGTGCCGCAGGCCACCATGGACGCGGTGAAACAGGAAGGCCTCAAGGCCGTGGGCCAGCCCCGCATCGAGGAGCTGGAATACAGCGGCTCGGGCCCGCTCAGCTTCCGGGCCCTGATCGAAGTGAAGCCCGAGTTCAACCTGGGCGTGGTGGAGGGCCTGTCCCTGAAGGGCCCGGCCGCCGAGGCCACGGAAAAGGACGTGGACGAACAGGTGGAGGCGCTGCGCGACCGCGGCAGCAAGGAAGGCGACCTCAAGGAGGGAGCCGCGGCCCAGGGCGACTGGATCAAGATGGATTTCCAGGGATTCAAGGACGGCGCCCCGTTCGAGGGCGGCAGCGCCACGGACTTTCACCTGGTGCTGGGCAAGCACCAGCTCATCCCGGGCTTTGAGGACCAGCTGGTGGGCGCCAAGGCTGGCGACACCCGCCAGGTGAAGGTGGCCTTCCCCAAGGACTACCCGGCCCAGGACCTGGCCGGCAAGGACGCCGAGTTCATCTGCCAGGTGAAGGAAGTGCGCAGCGTGGTGCGGCCCGCGGTGGACGACGCCTGGGCCAAGACCTTCGGCGAGGAGGTCACCGACGTGGCCTTCCTGCGGGAGCGGCTGCGCGAGGCCATCGCCGAGCAGAAAGGCCGCACCCGCCAGTCCCGCCTGCTGGACGCGGCCGCCGAGCAGCTGCTGGAGCGGCACAAGTTCACGGTGCCGGAGAGCCTGATCGAGGGCGAGGCCCACGCGCTGGAGCAGAGCGAGCTGCGCAACATGGCCAACCGGGGCGTGGAGCTGAACGGCGAGGAAGGCCACGCGGCCTTGCACAAGGCCCTGCGCGAACCCGCCGAGAAGCGCGCCCGCCTCTCGCTGGTGCTGGAGAAGATCGCGGAAACGCAGTCCCTGCAGGCTGAAAACGCCGATTTCGAGGCGGAAATGGCCCGCCTGGCCCAGCAGCTGGGCTCCACCACGGCCCAGGCCGTGCAGTGGGCCCGCCAGAACGGCCGTGAAAACGCGGTGAAAGCCCAGATCCGGGAGCGCAAGGCGCTGGAATGGGTGGTGCAGAAAGCCAAGGTCACCGACGCCGCGTAATAAATACTGGATACGGAGCCTCACGAACGACCTCAGCAACCTAACGGAGAGTCCATGGCCTTAGTCCCCTATGTCATCGAACAGACCTCGCGCGGCGAGCGCAGCTACGACATCTACTCGCGCCTGCTCAAGGACCGCATCGTGTTCCTCGGCACGCCGGTGGACGACTATGTGGCCAACTCGATCATCGCCCAGCTGCTTTTCCTGCAGAGCGAGGACGACGAGAAGGACATCTTCTTCTACATCAATTCGCCGGGCGGCTCGGTGAGCGCCGGCCTGGGCATCTACGACACCATGCAGTACGTCAAGTGCCCCATCGCCACCATGTGCGTGGGCCAGGCGGCCAGCATGGGCGCGGTGCTGCTGGCGGCCGGCACGGTGGGCAAGCGCAAGTGCCTGCCCAACGCCCGGGTCATGATCCACCAGCCTTCCGGCGGGGCCCAGGGCCAGAGCACGGACATCCAGATCCAGGCCCAGGAGATGCAGCGCATCCGCGAGATCCTCAACGGCATCCTGGCCAAGCACACCGGCAAGCCGATCGAGGCCATCAACAAGGACACCGAGCGGGACAACTTCATGTCGGCCGAAGAGGCCAAGGCCTACGGCCTGGTGGACGACGTGCTGAGCTACCGCGAGAAGTGGATTAAGAAGGACTAGCCCCCGGGGGGGCACAGGAGACGACACCGTGGCCAAGATGAAATGCACTTTCTGCAACAAGCCCCAGGACGAGGTGAAGAAGCTCGTCATTGGGCCGGCCGCGAACATCTGCAATGAGTGCATCGCGCTGTGCTCGGACATCCTGGCCGAGGAGACCCAGGCCCCGGAGGGCCGGGCCGCCCGGCCGCGCAGCCTGCCCAAGCCCACCGAGATCAAGGGCGTGCTGGACGAGTACGTCATCGGCCAGGAGGAGGCCAAGCGGGCCCTCTCCGTGGCGGTCTACAACCATTACAAGCGGCTCAACCGCCAGCCCGCCCTGGGCGCCCAGGACGTGGAGGTGGGCAAGAGCAACGTGCTCTTCATCGGCCCCACCGGCACGGGCAAGACCCTGCTGGCCCAGACCCTGGCCCGCATGCTGCAGGTGCCCTTCGCCATCGTGGACGCCACCACCCTCACCGAAGCGGGCTACGTGGGCGAGGACGTGGAGAACATCATCCTGCGCCTGCTGCAGAACGCCAATTACGAGGTGGAGCCCACCGAGCGCGGCATCGTTTACATCGACGAGATCGACAAGATCAGCCGCAAGAGCGAGAGCGCCAGCATCACCCGGGACGTGAGCGGGGAAGGCGTGCAGCAGGCCCTGTTGAAGATCCTGGAAGGGACCGTGGCCAACATCCCCCCCAAGGGCGGCCGCAAGCACCCCCACCAGGAGTACATCAAGGTGGACACGAGCAACATCCTCTTCATCTGCGGCGGCGCCTTCGTCGGTCTCGAGGACATCGTGGCCAAGCGGGTGGGGAAGAAGCAGATGGGCTTCGGCGCCGAGCACACCCACGACAAGGTGAAGGACAAATACGCCCTGCTGAAGCAGTCGCGGCCCGAGGACCTCATCAAGTACGGCCTCATCCCCGAGTTCATCGGCCGCCTGCCGGTCACCGCGGCCCTGGAGGACCTGGACGAGCCCTCGCTGGTGCGCATCCTCACCGAGCCGCGCAACGCCGTGGTGAAGCAGTACCAGGCCCTGTTCCAGATGGACAAGGTCAAGCTCACCTTCACGGACGACGCCCTGCATCAGGTGGCCCAGCTGGCCCGCGACCGCAAGACCGGGGCCCGCGGCCTGCGCGCCATCCTGGAGGACGTGCTCATGCCCATCATGTACCAGGTGCCCGCGCGCGAGGACGTGCGCGAGGTGATCGTCAGCCGGGAAGCCGTGCTGGGCAAGGAGGACCCCATCCTGGTCCTCCGTGAAGACAAGGAAACCGCCTAAGGCCCCGGCCCGTATCTATAGTCGAGGCTAACATGGCGGAGGACAGGCCGGTCGGCCTGTCCTCCCGTTTTTATCAGCAGACGAGGCTGTCATGCCTAAAAAGAAGACCTTGAAGTCCGCCGGGACGAAAAGCCCCGCTGAAATGCCCCTTTTGCCCCTGAAAGACGTGGTGCTTTTCCCCAACCAGGTGCTGCCGTTGTTCGTGGGCAGGCCCCGCAGCATGGCGGCCGTGGAGGAAGTGAGCCGCGGACGCCAGCGCCTGGTGCTGGTGGCCCAGAAGAACCTGCTGCAGGAAGACCCCTCCCCGGACCAGGTCTACGGCGTGGGAACCACCGCCGAGATCGTGCAGGTGCTGCGGCTGCCCGATGGGCTGCGGCTGATCGTGGAAGGCAAGGAACGGGTGCGCCTGGAGGGCGTGCACGACGCCAGCGACACCCTGCGGGCCAGGGTGACCGTGCTGCCCGAGGACGAACGCCCGCCTCAGGGCTCGCAGCAGGAGGCCGCGGCGCGCAGCCTGCTGGACCTCTTTGAGGAGTACGTGCGCCTGCACCCCAAGCTGCCGCTGGAGACCACCCAGGCGGTGGCCGGCATTGAGCCGCTGGGCAGGCTGGCCGACGCCGTGGCCTCGCACCTGACCCTGCGCCCGGCCGCCAAGCAGGCCCTTCTGGAGAAGGCCGACCCGCTGGAGCGGGTCGAAGCCGTCTCCAGGGCCCTGTCGGCCGAGAACCAGGTGCTGGCACTGGAGCGCCAGTTGAACAGCCGTGTGCGGAAGCGCATGGAAAAGCACCAGCGCGAAGCCTGGTTGCAGGAGCAGCTGCGCGCCATCCAACAGGAGCTGGGCCAGGGGCCCGGATCCGAGGGCGGCGAAGCCGCCGAGCTGCGGGAGAAGCTGGAGGCACGCAAGCTGCCCAAGGAGGTCCGCGAAAAGGCCTTCAAGGAGCTGCAGCGTTTCGAACGCATGGCCCCGCTGTCGGCCGAGGCCACGGTGGTGCGCACCTACCTGGACTGGATCCTGGCTCTGCCCTGGGGCAAGGCCAGCAAGGACGGCACAGATCTAAAGAAGGCGGAAGCGGTCCTCGAAGAGGACCACGACGGGTTGGCGAAGCCAAAAACCCGCGTGCTGGAGTACCTGGCCGTGCGCCAGCTGACCGGCGAATTGAAGGGCCCCATCCTGTGCCTGGTGGGCCCCCCGGGCGTGGGCAAGACCAGCCTGGCCCGCAGCGTGGCGCGGGCCCTGGGCCGCAAGTTCGAACGCGTGTCCCTGGGCGGGGTGCGCGACGAGGCCGAGATCCGCGGCCACCGCCGCACCTACATCGGCGCCCTGCCGGGCCGCCTGGTGCAGGCTTTGAAGCGGGCCGGCACCTCCAATCCGGTGATCCTGCTGGACGAGCTGGACAAGATGGCCGCGGATTTCCGCGGCGACCCGGCCTCGGCCCTGCTGGAGGTCCTGGACGCGGAGCAGAACCACGCCTTCAGCGACCATTACCTGGACCTTCCCGTGGACCTGAGCCAGGTGCTGTTCATCTGCACGGCCAACGACCTTTACGCCATCCCCGGGCCGCTGCGGGACCGGCTGGAGGTGATCGAGATCTCCGGCTACCTGGAGGAGGAGAAGCTGGCCATCGCCAAGCGCTTCCTGCTGCCCCGCCAGCTGAAGGCCCATGGCCTGAAGCCGGGCCAGCTGCCCCTGGACGACGCCACGCTGCTGGCGGTCATCCGCGGCTACACCCGCGAGGCCGGCGTGCGCGAGCTGGAGCGCCAGCTGGGCGCGCTGTGCCGCAAGGCCGCCCGCGGCGTGGTGGAAAAGGGCCCCAACGCGGTCTTCAAGCTGGACCCGGCCGCCATCCTCAAGCACCTGGGCGTGCCCAGGTACGCCAAGGAAGAGGACGGCCAGCGCGGCCTGGTCGGCGTGGCCACGGGCCTGGCTTGGACCCCCACCGGCGGGGACACCCTGGCCATTGAGGTGACGCTGATGCCGGGCAAGGGCGTGCTGCAGATCACCGGCCAGCTGGGCGACGTGATGAAGGAGAGCGCCCAGGCCGCCCTGAGCTACCTGCGTTCCCATCATGCCGAGCTGGGCCTGCCTGCCGGCTTTCAGGCCAAGACCGACATCCACATCCACGTGCCCGAAGGCGCCACGCCCAAGGACGGGCCCAGCGCGGGCATCACCATGGCCACGGCCCTGGCCAGCGCCTTCACCGGACGGGCCGTGCGCAAGGACCTGGCCATGACCGGCGAGATCACCCTGCGCGGGCGGGTGCTGCCCATCGGCGGCCTCAAGGAAAAGAGCCTGGCGGCGCGGCGCGAGGGGATCAAGACCCTGGTGATACCCCGGGCCAACCGCAAGGACCTGAGCGAAGTGCCGCCCGAGGCGCGCCAGGCGATCAAATGGCACCTGGTGGCGAGCATGGACCAGGTGCTGAAGCTGGCCTTGGAGCCGAAGAAGGCCACCAGCAGCCAGCGGCGCGCAGCTGAACGTGCAGTGCCGGCGGTCGAGGTTTGGGACGAACGGATGACAAAGCAGTAAGATCTGAATGATCCACGGTGCGGGGCGACGGGCGCCCCTCCGGGCCGGACATCCCCACGGGTGAACCCTGTCCGCTCCCTACGGGGCACCCATCACCCCGCACCTACCAACACGTTGGGAACATGGCGTTAAAGCGTTTAGAAGCGACCTACATTGGCCCGGCCCACAACCCCGGGCAGTTCCCCGGGGACCTGGGGCCGGAGATCGCGCTGGCCGGGCGGAGCAACGTCGGCAAGAGCAGCCTGCTGAACGCGCTTTGCGGGCAGCGGCTGCTGGCCAGGGTGTCCAAGACGCCGGGCCGGACCCGGGCCCTGCATTTTTTCAAGACCGACGGCGGCTTCACCCTGGTGGACTTTCCAGGCTACGGCTTCGCCAAGGGGCCGAACAAGGACAGGCAGGACTGGAAGGGGCTGGTGCAGGCCTACCTGGAGCAGCGGGTGAACCTGAAGCTGATCTGCGTGCTGGTGGACAGCCGCCACGAGCCCAGCGACGAGGACTGCGGGCTCTTCGACTGGCTGAACACGCTGCAGAAGCCCGCCCTTTGCGTGGCCACCAAGGCCGACAAGCTCAGCGGCAACGAGCGCACCAAGCAGATGGCCATGATCAAGCGGGTGCTCAAGCTGAACCATGAGCCGGTGGCCTTCAGCAGCGTCGACGGCATGGGCCGCGAGGAGCTGGTGGGCCGCATGAAGGAGACGGTCCGGGCCTAGGCCCCGGTTCTGGGGCGCTTTACATATCCGGGCCCGGCAATCTCTGGCAAGTTGACCAAAACGCCCGGGCCTTCAATAATCTGGCGCTGTCGAGGCTCGGCCCCCCTCCCACCCCCGAGTCTTGACGCAAAGGGCCGGGTCCGCCGCGCAAGCGGTGGCCCGGCCCTTTACATGTCCAATAGCCCTCCTTATAGTCGATGGGTCTGTTCACCAGGGCTGGAGGGGGTGGAGTGAAGACGCAACTATGGTTGGTTTTGCTGTTGGCGCAGCGGCTCGCCGGCGCCACCTCGGCTTTGGACACATCCAGTAGCGCTGGCACCCTCGGGGTAAACTCTCCCCCTACCTCAACCGAAACCGTCGCCGCGGCCCCGGCCGTGCCGCCATTGATCTGCGGTATGCCGGACAGCCCTTCGGCCCAGCCTCTCAGCCCGGCCGCTGCCACGGACTTGAAGCCCTTCCTAGACCGTTCCTGGCGCTCCTTCCTTTACGGCATCTTCGGCCTGGATAAGTGCTTCGCCAAGAGCGGCGAGCCGGCCGAGCTCTTTTTCCAGTCCAGCGGGGCCTATTCCCTCACCATCGGTTCGCCCGACGACGGCCCGGCCTTTGCCCTGCACCGCGGAAAATTCGGCCAGTCCGGCGCCAGCGCCCAGATGGGCGAGCCCGGCGGCGCCTTCACCGTGAAGCCTTACGCCCTGCTCAGCCCCTCCGAGCTGCAGGCCGCCCTGGACCGCATCTGGGGCGCCGAGCAGTGCGGCCTGGGCGGCGACGGCACCGCCAACTGGTACTTCGCCAAGGTGGACGGCAAGCCCACCAAGCTGAAGGCCGTGCACAACCGCGACGAGGCCGACGCCCAGCTGAAGACCCAGCTGGCCCTCTGGAACCCCCTCTATTTCAGCTCCCAGATCTACGCCGGCTTCCTGCTGCCGGCCGAGCGGGTGGGCGTGCTGAAGTAGAGGGCCGCCGCTGGAGCGCTCTTTACGGGTTTTTTACGGCGGGGGCCAGGATCTTTACTGGGGCGGGGAAGGGACGGGCCGGAGAATGGCGTGCTTGGTTTCCAAGCATTCCACCCTCGATCTGGAGGCCCCATGTCCGGAGCCCTGCCCAGCATCATCATCCTGGCTGCCTGCGCGCTGATGTCCGCCTTCTACCTGAAGGCCTAGCCCGCAGCCCCTGCCCGGCGACGAGGCCGGAATGCAAAAAGAAAAGGCGGAGCCCATGGGCTCCGCCTTTTCTTTTTTTGTTGGGCTTGAATCAGGCCTTGGCGAACTCGTGCAGGTACTGGGCCAGGGCCGCGCAGCCTTCCTCGGGGAAGGCGTTGTACACGCTGGCGCGGAAGCCGCCCACGTTGCGGTGGCCCTTGAGGCCGTCCATCTGGCGCTCCTTGGCGCCCTTCAGGAAGGCCTCTTCCTTGGCGCTGTCCTTGATGCGCCAGGTGATGTTCATCCAGCTGCGGTCCTCTTTCTTGGTGACCGCCGCCTCGTAAACGTCCGGGAAGGCGTCGATGGCGTCGTAGATGGGCTTGGCCTTGGCCTCGTTCTTCTTCTCCAGGCCGGCCACGCCGCCCTGGGCCTCGATCCACTTGAGCACCAGCCCGAAGACGTAGATGGGGAAGGCCGGCGGGGTGTTGTAGAGGCTGTCGGCCTTGTCGTGCACGGCGTACTGGAACACCGCCGGGATGTCGGTCTTGGCCGTGGCCAGGAAGCTCTTTTTGATGACCAGGATGCACACGCCCGCCGGGCCGGCGTTCTTCTGCGCGCCGGCGTAGACCATGCTGGCCTTGCTCCAGTCCATCTTGCAGCTCAGGAAGTCGGAGCTGGCGTCCAGGATCACCGGCGCGCCGGCGTCCGGGATGAAGCGCATCTGGGTGCCTTCGATGGTGTTGTTGGTGGTCAGGTGGGCGTAGGCCGCGCCCGGGGTCCACTTGAAGTCGCGGGGCAGGGTGGAATGCTTGGTGGCGGCGCTACTGGCGGCCACGTTGATGGCGCCCAGGCCCTTGGCTTCCTTGATGGCCTTGCTGCCCCATTCGCCGCCGTCCACGTAGTCCGCGGTCTGGCCGGCGCGCAGGAAGTTCATGGGCACCAGGGCGAACTGGGTGCTGGCGCCGCCGCCCATGAAGGCCACGGTGTACTCGGCCGGGTTCAGGCCCATCAGCTTGAGGCAGTTGGCGCGGGCCTCCTGGTGGATGGCTTCGTAGGTCTTGCCGCGGTGGCTCACTTCCAGGATGGACATGCCCGATCCGGCGATCTCCAAGACCCCCTTGGCGGCCTCTTCAAGCACGGGCAGCGGCAGGGTGGCGGGTCCGGCTGAGAAGTTGTAGATGCGCTTCATGAAGAGCCTCCTTTGGCGAAATACGCTGCTAGCGCAGGTACTTTCAATTTTTGCTTGTCCTGGGTCATGGGCTAGGATAAACTCCCGGCCTGACTTTGTGAAAAAATTCACAACCAGGGAATGACCAAGGCCAAACTTTATACCCCGGGAGCAGCGCATGTTCAAGGTCTTCATCACGGATAAGCTCAGCGACAAAGGCGTGGCTGTGTTCAAGGCCGAGGCCGATTTCCAGGCTGACGTGTTCCCGACCCTGCCCCCGGAGGAGCTGAAGAAGGCCATCGCGGACTACGACGCCATCGTCATCCGCAGCGCCACCATCATCACCCCGGAGATCCTGGAGGCCGCCAAGAAGCTCAAGGTGGTGGGCCGCGCCGGCGTCGGCCTGGACAACGTGGACATCCCCGCCGCCACCCGCAAGGGCGTCATCGTGATGAACACGCCCGACGGCAACACCATCGCCGCGGCCGAGCACACCGTGGCCCTGATCCTTTCCATGGTCCGCAGCATCCCCCAGGCCCACGCCTCCCTGAAGGAGAAGAAGTGGGAGCGCAACAAGTTCATGGGCGTGGAGCTCTACGGCAAGACCCTGGGCGTGATCGGCCTGGGCCGCATCGGCTTCGAGGTGGCCAAGCGGCTGCGCGCCTTCAACATGAAGGTGATGGCCTATGACCCCTTCTGCACGCCGGAGCGGGCCCGCCAGATCGACGCCGAGCTCACCACGGTCGAGGACATCCTGCGCCAGGCGGACATCATCACCGTGCACGTGCCCAAGACCAAGGACACCGCCGGCATGATCGGCGCGGCCCAGCTGAAGACCTGCAAGAAGGGCGTGCGCTTCGTCAACGTGGCCCGCGGCGGCATCATCGTGGAGGCCGACCTGGCCGAGGCCGTGAAGAGCGGCCACGTGGCGGGCGCGGCCATCGACGTGTTCACCGAGGAGCCGCCCACCGGCAACCCCCTGCTGGACGTGGACAATATCATCGTGACCCCGCACCTGGGCGCCTCGACCGAGGAGGCCCAGGTGAACGTGGCCGACGTGGTGGCCCGCCAGATCGTGGACGCCCTGAAGGGCCGCACCGTGGCCAACGCGGTCAACCTGCCCAGCATCAGCGCCGAGGCCTGGAAGGACCTGAAGCCCTACTACGAGCTGGCCGAGAAGCTCGGCGCCTTCACCAGCCAGTACGTGGGCCAGGCCGGGCTGAAGAGCCTGGAGATCCAGTACCGCGGGGACATGGCCAAGGCCAAGACCAGCGCCCTGACCCCGGTGCTGCTGAAGGGCCTGCTCAGCGCCGCCTTTGACGACGCCGTCAACCTGGTCAACGCCCCGGTGCTGGCCAAGGAACGCGGCATCGCCATCAAGGAAGTGACCGGCGGCGAGGGCACCTTCAGCACCAGCCTGGTGCTGGAAGTGGAGACGCAGAAGGGCAAGCACAGCCTGGAGGCGGCCCTGGCGGGCACGGAAGCGCGCATCGTGGGCCTGGACGGCTTCCGCGTGGACATCCGCACCGAAGGCACCCAGCTCCTGTTCTTCAACCAGGACGCCCCGGGCATGGTGGGCAAGGTGGGGACCATCCTGGGCGAGGCGGGCATCAACATCGCCAGCCTGACCAATGGCCGGGCGGCCAAGGGCGGGGAAGCCCTGAGCGTCTTCAGCCTGGACAGCGCGCCGATGGATTCGGTCTTGAAGAAGCTGGAAGCCATTGAAGGCCTGCGCGGGGTACGTTTAGTCACACTGGGTTAGTTTCCGTCATAAAAAAGCCTTTAGGCGCAGCCCTTTTCAGGGCTGTGCCTTATTTTTGATCAAAATCAGTGTTTCGTTCCTGAATTTCACTGGGCGAAAACCACGATTTTATGACACTATGTTGGCGGGTGGTGGAAGCGCTTTGTTCAATAATTGTGCGCCAAAGCTGTCGCCATTTTTAACCCTGTGGACCGTTGAATCGATTGACGAAATTGGCGCTCAGGCGCCTCGGAGGATCCATGAGCCGTTGCCCGAACTTCCGCTTAGCACTCCTGGCCGTCCTGTGGCTGACCGGGGCGGCCCTCAGCGCCGCCGCCACCTGGCCCAACCTGATGAATTACCAGGGCCAGCTGACCGACAGCAGCGGCAACGCGGTGGCCGACGGCACCTATAACGTGAAGTTCGCCATCTACCCGGCCGCCACCCCGGGCCCGACCCCGGTCTGGACCGAGACCCAGACGGTGACCGTCAGCAAGGGGCTCTTCAACGCCATCCTGGGCTCGGTCAACAGCCTGGGGGCGCTGACGCCGGCCCAGACCAACGCGGACCTCTGGCTTGGCATCACGGTCGGCGCGGACCCGGAAATGACCCCGCGCCAGCAGCTGCTCGGCCCCATCAACGCCAACAACGCCGCTTCCGTGGGCGGGCTGCTGCCCAACAACGCCCCTAACAACCTGGTGGTGCTGGACAGCGGCGGCAAGATCCCGGCGGGCCTGATCCAGGGCGGCAGCATCCAGTTCCCCCTGGCCATGAGCGGCAACTCCACCTACGGCCTCTCCGTGGTCAACTCCAACAGCGCGCCCTCGGCCGTGGGACTCAGCGTGGTGGCCTCGAGCGGCATCCAAGGCTTCGCCACGGACCCGGCCGGCAGCGGCGTGGCCGGCTACTCCGGCTCGAGCACGGGCGTGGCGGTCTCGGGCACCAACACCTCGTCCACGGGCGTGGGCGTGCTCGGCCAGGGCTTCATCGGCGTGCAGGGCGTCGTCAACCAGGGCGGCAGCGCCTTCGGCGTGCAGGGCATCGTCTCCGGCACGTCCAGCAACAACGCCATCGCGGTCAGCGCGCTGAACTACGTCAACGGCGGCACGGCCATCTCCGGCCGCGACCTCGGGGCGGTCGGCGGCATGGGCGTGCGCGGCTCCAGCACGGCGGCCCAAGGCGCCATCGGCGTCTACGGCGTGGTTTCCGGCACCGGCGGCACGGTGCCGGCGGTGGCCGTGGAAGGCTTCACCACCCAGCCGGACTCCATCGCGGTGTCGGGCCAGCAGGCCAACGCCACGGGCGCGGCCTATCCCTTCGCCGGCGTGCGCGGGTACACGGCCGGCCTGAACCTCGGCATCGGCGTCCTGGGCGAGGGCAGCCAGGGGGTCTTCGGCAACAGCGCCGGCGCCTGCGGCGTCTGCGCGGTCAACACCAACGCCGTGGGCGGCGTGGGCCTGAGCGCCACCAGCCCCATCACCGGCATCAGCGCCAGCAGCGCCCTGACGGCGCTCCAAGCGGCGTCCACGGGCACCTCGGGCCAGGGCCTGGGTGTGAACGCTTCAGTGGCCTCCACCGTGGCCAACAGCGCGGCCGGCCAATTCAACGCCAACGGCACCAGCGGCCAGACCTTTGGGCTGAACGTGAACAACGCCTCCGCCGCCGGCACGGCCATCCAGGCCAGTGGCGGAATCCAGGCGGTCAGCGCCAAGTCCGTGGCCGGCGGCACCAACTTCAATTCCGACGGCACCAACTCGCCGGCCTTCGGTTTCCAGCACACGGACAACACCACTTCAGGCGCCGAAGTGGGTGTGTATTCGGCCTACCCCAATTGCCCGGGCTGCTTCGCCGGCGAATTCATCAACCCGGCCGCCACCAACGGCGGCACGCAGGGCGCGGCCCTGTGGGTGCAGGGGCGCCTCAACGTCAGCGTGATTGGGCAGTCTAGCTTCAACGGCCCGGCCGGCACCTTTGTGGGCGGCATCGGCAACACTTCCCAGACCTTCAACAACCCCTACATCACCTCGACCAGCCTCATCTTCCTCACGGCGGCCACGGCCGGCGCATCCTCGGTGGTCTCCGTGTCCGGAGTGGTGAACGGCAGCGCCACAATCAATTTCAACCCTCCGCTGGCCCAGAACACCACCTACCAATACTTGATCGTCGGCCAATAGCAAGCATGCGTCTCAGCGTGTTGCATAAGCCGGCCTGGATCCTGGCGGCGCTTTTGGCGGGGCCCTCGGCCCTGCCCGCGTCGTTCAACGGCATGGCGAGCGCGAACTACCACGTGCCCTATGACGCCTTGGACGCCGGCGGAAACACGGAAAGCTCGGCCGCCTTCCGCCAGCGTTCCTCGCTGGGCCTGTCCGCCGGCGGCCGCAACGGCGGCCCGCTCGGCAGCGCGTCCTTTGAGTTCTTCCCCGGTTTTTTTGAGCGCCTGCCCACGTTCACGGCCAGCCCCACCCCGACCTTCACCATCACCAACACGCTCACGGCCTCGCCGACCCCGACTTTCACCATCACCAACACCTTCACCAATTCGCCGACGCCGACCTTCACCATCACCAATACCTTCACGGTCAGCCCGACGCCGACCTTCACCATCACCAACACCTTCACCAATTCGCCGACGCCGACCTTTTCGGCGAGCCCCACCCCCACCTTCACCGTCAGCCCCACCTCCACGTTCACGGCCAGCCCGACCCATACACCGTCGCCGACCCAGACCAGCACGCCGTTCCCTATCCTGCTGTCCCTGAAGTCCTTCCAGGGCGTCCAGTCCATCGGCGGGGTCGGGCAGATGTTGACCTTCAACTTGACCGTGTCAAACACGGGCTCCTACAAGGCCACCAGTGTCCTGGTCACGGACAACCTTGACCCAAACACCGCCTATGTGTCCGCCCCCTCAGGATCCTACGGAAGCGGCAGCGTGATTTGGAACGTTGGCACCTTGCTGATAGGGCAATCGGTCTATCTGACGCTGACGACCTCGACCACCGCCGATACGACCATCGCCAACCAATTCAGCGTCTCCTGCGCCCAGGTCGGGTCGGTCAATTCCAACATCATTAACTTGAACGCCGGCACGCCGTTCACCTCCACGAGCACCAACACCCAGACCTTCACCGTCAGCCCGACCCCGACCTTCACCGCCAGCCCCACCAACACCCCGACGTCGACGTTCACGGTGAGCCCGACGCCGACGTTCACGGTGAGCCCGACGCCGACGTTCACGGCCAGCCCGACGCCGACGTTCACGGCCAGCCCGACGCCGACGTTC
>Ga0210401_10003774_pt1 | contig 16053 bp, 19 predicted proteins | sample IncBWH32MmetaG_FD_150866 | JGI IMG/M metagenome (GOLD analysis project Ga0210401, IMG submission 150866) | Forest soil microbial communities from Barre Woods Harvard Forest LTER site, Petersham, Massachusetts, United States - Inc-BW-H-32-M | ecosystem: Environmental > Terrestrial > Soil >... | reverse complement strand
CGCTCGACTGCTACGTATTGCAAAGCGCTGTAAAATTCGGGGAACGACTCGGCTGTGAAGTCCAGAATTTGCGCGGCCAGGCTCCCGGTTGCGGCGCCTGGTTCCACGAGCAGAAATTCCGGAGAACGGCCCAGCTGCACCCACATTTCCTGAAATTGGCGGGCCAGAAGCCGTCCGAAGATGGGGCTGGCGTCCACGCTGGTGAAATAATCGCGGCGCGGCAATTGTTCGGCGCGCGTGTAATAGCCGTGCTGCGGATCGTAGAGACACGCGTCCATATATTTCGCAAAAGCGATGGGACCCCAAGCACGAATGTGCTCGGCGAGCCTCGTGGCTAGGGGCGTGCGGTCAGCAGGCATGGGGCGCGGGGTGCTCACGGGCGGCGTCAATTCACCCGCTGCGGATTGCGCGTGAACATTTCGACGATGTAGTCGTGGAGGCAATCGTACAGCTGCTTCTGAAATGTCCAGGGAAATTGGGTGTGCTCGATTTCGCGCGCACGAAGCAGGAAATTGTAATCGTGGATCTCGGCGTTTCTGGGCTTGTAGCGGATTTCGACTTCGACGCCCTCATCCGCGGGGCGCGCGGCGAAATCGAACAACGGATGTTCGTAGCGGATCAGCTCTGCTTGAACTTTTTCCACCAATTCCTGGGTCATGGGCCTCGACTATACTTTCGATTCGAGCTCGGAGCGGACGCTCTGGAACGCCGCGAGCGCTTCCCGGTCGAAAAGAACGAAATAGATTTTTTGCAACGACGTGGGGCCTTCGAGGTGCTTGGCCGCTTCGCGCAGCATGATTTCAGCGCACTCGCGCATGGGAAAGCCGGCGATGCCGGTGCCGATGGCCGGGAACGCGATCGTCTTCAATTCATTCTGCGCGGCGATGCGCAGGGCGTGCGCGGTGGAACTCCGTAGGGACTGCGCGGATGTGCGGCCGCCGAGTTGCATGCTGGCGGCGTGGATTACGTAGCGCGCTTTCAGGTCTCCGCCGGAGGTGATGGCCGCGCCGCCGACTGGCACGGGGCCGATCTTGTCACATTCCTTTTGAATTTGCGGGCCACCGCTGCGGCGGATTGCCCCGGCCACGCCGCCGCCCAGTTGCAGATCGTTGTTAGCGGCGTTGACGATCGCGTCTGTGTCCATGGCGACGAGGTCGCCTTGCAGGATTTCGATGCAGGCGGCGAGATTTATTTCCGGTCGCATATGTGTGAACGCTGGGCGCTTGTGCTCTGCTGCCGGTGGAGCGCCGCTGGATTATTTCTTCGTGCCGTCACTATTGTAATCATACACGCCGCGGCCGGATTTGCGACCCAGGCGTCCGGCGTTCACGTACTGTAAAAGCAACGGGGACGGACGGTATTTCTCGCCGAGCGCTTTGTGCAGATATTCCAGAATATTCAGGCGCACGTCGAGGCCCACCAGATCCACCAGCTCGAACGGGCCCATGGGATGATTTAGGCCGAGCTTGAGCGCCTTATCAATATCTTCAGCGGAGGCGATGCCCTCCTGCAGCATGTAGAAAGCTTCGTTGCCGATCATGGCGTTGACGCGGCTGGCGATGAATCCGGGCGAGTCGCGGATCACGACGACTTCCTTGCCCATGCGGCGGCCAACTGCGGCGCACGCCTGCACCGTTGCCTCGGAAGTTTCCAGGCCGCGCACGATTTCGAGCAGCTTCATTTTTGGCACGGGACTGAAGAAATGCATGCCGATGCAGTCGGCGGCGCGAAAGGTGATGGCGGCGAGTTCGGTGATGGAGAGAGAGGAAGTGTTGCTGGCGAGAATTGTATTGGGGCGGGCGAATTTGTCGAAGATGGCGAAGATCTCGAGTTTCACTTCCATTTCTTCGGGGACGGCTTCGATCAGCAGGTCGGTCCCGCGGCAGACATCTTCGACGGAGCTCGAGGTGGTGAGATTCGCTAGGGCAATAGCTAGTTGTTCCGGCGTCACTTTGCCGCGCGCGACTCCTTCTTCGAGCGTCTGGTGGATGTAGGCGAGGCCCTGCTCGAGCATTTCGGGCGAGACGTCTTCGAGGATCGTGCGATACCCGCCAAACGCCGCGGCATAGGCGATGCCACGGCCCATGGTGCCGGCGCCGATTACGCCGATTGTTTTCACTTCCATGTGTTTTTGCGGCTCCTAAGCCTGCGGCGGAAAAAGCTTCGCGGCATTGTCATATAGAATTTTCTGCTGCGCCTGCGGCGAAATCGGCAGGGCGCGAAATTTTTCGATATTGCCGCGGACGTTGGGAACGCCGGGGCCGGGCCAATCCGTGCCGAATAATACTTTGTCCGCGATTTCTTCGATGCGCGGGAACGATTCCATCAGTTTTTGCGGCGGGACGCCGGAAATGTCCATGTACATATTGGGATGGCGACGGACGAGGAAGAAGGCTTCGTTCATCCAGAGAGGGCGCCCGCCGTGGGCGAGGATCACCACCAGGTCAGGGAAATCAACGCCGACGTCGTCCGCGAGAATTGGTTGGGCGTACACGTTGCGGGCACCTGGGAAAATTGAGGTGCCGGTGTGAATCATTACGGGCAGCCCAAGGGATTGCGCGCGTTCGTACATGGCGCGGAGCGGACCCAGGCCGTTGCGATATTCGTTGGGAGCGAAAAGTTGATGCGAGGGATGGACTTTGAGGCCGCGGATGCCGAGCTTCTTGAGGCGGTCCACTTCTGCCGCAGCGTCTTCGATGTACTTTGGGTGTACGGAGCCGAATGCGAGCAATCTTTTGGGATCGGCGGAACAATATTTGGCGATCCAATCGTTTACTTCGGCGGTGAAGCCGATTACGTCCGGGCTGACGTAGTTGATCAGGCCGCAGCGCTCGATTTCCGCGGAGTCCATGAATTTCAGGAATTCGGCGGGGCTGGCAGCGTATTTTTCCACTTCATCGTAATCGCGGCGACCGCGTTTGATCAGTTCGAGCGCGGGGGGATTGACCATTCCGTGCGGGTTGATGTGGACGTGAATGTCAATGATTGGCGGCAAGTCCGAGTGCTCCTGAAACACGCGATGGTGCTGTGACGCTGACGCGTTACGGTTGTGCGGGTCCGTTCGACGACTCCGAACCGGCCAGTGCAATTTCAACAGCAAAGTCAACTACGCTCGCCTAAAATGCAGGCGACCGCTACAAATTCAAAGGCCGCTTCGAAGCCAACGTCAACTGCGCCCACCTGAAGGTGGCCGCTACAAAGTCAACACCGGACTTTCGGACATTTTTACGTATACCACTACAAACGGTCGATTTTCTCCTGATCGAAACCCAGGACCACTCGGCCACCTGCGACTATCACCGGGCGGCGGATCAGATTTGGCTCGCCAACCATCATGCGGACGGCTTCGGCGCGGGTCGGCGGATTTTGTTTCATGTTCTTCTGGCGGTACAGTTCGTTGCGCGTGTTCAGGAATTCGCGGTGATCGCGATCGCCGATTAGTTTTTCCAGCTCGGCGGAGCTGAGGCGTTCTTTGTCGAGATTGCGGAAATGAAGATCGAAGCCGCGATTTTCCATGTAGGCACGCGCTTTGCGGCACGTGGTACAGGTGGGTTTCTGCAGGAATTGCACGGACTTGCCTTTTGCCTTTGCTCGTGCGGCAGGCTTCTTGGTTTTCTTTTTTGTCGTCATGTTCTCTTTCCCGTCAATAGCGCGGCACGCTAGGATCAATTTCAGTGGACCAGCGCTCGATTCCGCCTTTCATGGATTGGGCACCCTCGACACCTTGCGAGCGGAGCCACGCGGCCGCGTCCAGGCTACGCATGCCATGGTGGCAAAAGAACACAACCTGCTCGGCACTTTCCAGGCGCTGCAAATTCGAGGGAATTTCGCTCAGGGGAATCAGCACCGAGCCGGCGATGCGGGCCGTATCGTATTCCCACTGCTCGCGAACGTCCACGAAAAGCACTTTGCGGTCGCGGGCGAGAAGCTCTTTCACTTCGCGCGGCGTGATCTCGATATTTGCCATCAGGTCTTCGCTCATCAGTATCCAAAGTCCGCGGGTGTGGAGAAAGCGTGTTCTTTCACGGCCAGAGCTTCGACACGGACAGCGCCGAGGTGCTTCCAATACTCGGCGCGATCGGTTACTTGCATGACCCAGTGCGCGAGCCAATCCTCGAAATCCTCCAAACGGCGGGTTTGTTCGTGATATTCAGTGAAAAAAGCGTGATCGCGGCCGTAATAGCCTTGGACGGGCGAGGGATGCGCGCCGCCGGGTTCGTGGACGACCGCTGCGACGAGAAAGCCCGGTACTAGCGTGCGATTTGGATCGGACGCAATCACGCTGGGCTCGACAATTTCTTCGGCTATGACGATCACTTGGCGCGCGGCACGCGCTCCATCCACCGCCACTCCCAGGCTACCCCAGAGGTGCGCGTTGCCCTGCGCGTCGGCGCGTTGCACGTGCAATATGGCGACATCCGGGCGCAGCGCGCGCACGGCTACCAATTTTTCTTCGCTAACGGGCGAGGAAAATTCGCGCAGGTTGCCGTTTTTCTTCAGCAGGTCGCTGCCGAGCGTCGCGTAGGTGGGTAGAAACGGGACGCCGAGAGCTCCGGCATGCAGCGCGAGCGCTATGGTGAAATTCGAGTAGTCCACAACATCGAGGCGCCGCGGAATACTGCGTTCCACCGCGCGGCGGAAACAATACCCGACCCCGGCGGACACGTTTCCTACCCACGCCGCCATCACGCGGGACACGCAGCCTGCGCCGATCAACTGGTCGAAGAGAATATCGGAAATGGGGCCGACGAGCGTGAGGTCGCGGCGGCTCTGGCGAATCAATTCGTGGCCGGCCGCGAACGGAATCATCTGCTCGAGCTGCGCGCCGAGCAGGACCATCGAGCCCGACGGCACGTGTCGCGCGATGGCGTCGCGCATGGTGAGCAATTTGGATTCAGCGGTCATCTCATCGCGTCCAGAAATGATTGGGATCGAGCTCGCGCATCACGCTCAATTCCGTGTCGCTTGGCGGCGCAGTTTCCATTAGCTCGTCTGCAACTCGGAGCGTCCAGCCGGTACTGGCGAGCACTTCTTCGACACTGACGCCAGGATGCACGGATGCGAGAAAGGCTTCGCCATCATGGCCGAAGTGCAGCACGCCCAACGTGGTGATGATTGCCGATGGGCCGGACGCGGGCGGCAGACCTTGCGCGCGACGCCATCCTTCGCCGTTGCCAAATCCGGGCGAGGTGATGTGGCCTACGCGGTCGCACAAGCGTGCGCGATCGTGAGCGAGCAGCACCACGGTGCGTCGCGCGAGGCAAGCGATGTCGCACGCCCCACCGGAACCGGGCAGGCGCTGCATTTCTTTGTTGCGATAGCCCCAGGTGGTGTTGAGATTGCCGAAGCGATCCACTTCCGCGGCGCCGAGAAAGCCCATGTCCACGCGGCCTTGTTGCAGCAGGCCCATCACATCGAGCATGGCGCCGCATTGCGTCGCGCCGCGCAGATTTGGCGGATCGCCCATGGTATAGAGAAGTTCACTGGAGGGGGTTTCGCGGAGGATGCCATTTTCGAAGAGGCCAACCGCGCCCGGCGCGTGCGTGCGGCGCGCGACGAGAAAAGCCAGCATCGGCAGGCGCATGCCGACGAAAACGAGCTCGCCATCGCCGATTTCGCGGGCGGCGGCGGCTACCAGCAGTTCGCCGAAAGTGTAGGCGCGGGCGAGGTTGGTTTCCGAACGAGCCATTACGGTTGCGCCCTGTTCATTTTGTGCACGAGACGCCGGAAGCCAGGATGTAGGTCAATTGATTTTTTACAAATGCCAGCCTAGTCCTCTGAAACCGTTTGTTTGCGGTCTTTGGAATTTCCACTGGTGCGGCAGCGCAGAAAGCGCTGCGGAAAATCGCCGGCCGGTCAACCAGCCGCAACGTCAATGCCAGTGTTAGTGCCCTTGAAAATTGGGTTTACGTTTCTCGAAGAACGCGTTCAGACCTTCCAGACAATCATGCGACTCGAAGCAATGCCTCTGCAGGCGAATTTCTTCGTCTAGCGCGGCTTCGAGGTCCTTGCGCTGCTCCTCAATCATGCGATGTTTAACGTCGCGTTGCGCGAGACCCGCTCCGCTGGCAATGCTTTCAGCGAGCTTTTTCGTTTCGGCTGCCAACTGATCCGCCGGAACCACGCGGCTGACGATGCCCAGGCGGAAGGCGTCGTCCGCCGAAAGCATCTGGCCGGTATAGAACAATTCCGCCGCGCGCGTGGGGCCTACGATGCGCGGCAAGAAGTATGTGCCGCCAAAATCGGGGAACAGACCGATCTGCGCGAAGGATTCCGCAAAACGCGCCTGGTCGGAAGCGATGCGAATATCGGCCGCGAGAGCCAGGTTCATGCCTCCACCGGCAGCGGCGCCGTTTACCGATGCGATCACAAGTTTCGGCATGGTGGCGATGGCAATGGAGATCTCTTTGCCGGCCGTTACCAGGGCCTCCACTTCTTCCGTCGCTTTGCGTTGGCGCGCATCGCGCAGCAGTTCCAAATCCCCGCCGGCGCAGAAGGCGCGGCCTGCTCCGGTGAGAACCACGCAGTGGACGGCCCTGTCGCCTTGCGCGCGCAGCAGCGCATGCACCAAATCATGGGCCAGTTGCAAGTTCAACGCGTTCAGCTTTTCCGGGCGGTTCAGGCGGATGATGGTGACTGCTCCTGCGCGTTCTTCGAGCACCAGCGGAGCGGCGGCGGACTGTGAGGTGGTTGCCATACGTTGACGGCCTCCCTAATCCTTTAGACCCTTTAACAGCGCCGCAAGTTTCTTGAAATAACGAGTTTTAACGCCGCGCTCCGTTCCCGCATTCAGGCCGCTGGTCGAGGGCAGCACGAAAACCTGCGCGCCGTAGAGTTTTTCTTTTTGCAGGCCGAGCTTGCAGGGGCGGCCGGTGAATTTCTCGTACACCATTTTGCCATTGAAGGCGACGACCCGAGGCTTCAGGTCCTCCAGCTTTTGCGCGAGCAGGACGCGGCCCTCGGCGAATTCCTGGCGCTCGATTTCCTCGACGGCACGGGTGGGACGCTTAACCAGGTCGGTCATACCGATACCGAATTCTAGGATGCGGCGATCGTCTTCATAACCGAGCGGTTCGGGAATCACGCCGGACTCGTACATGATCGGCCAGAACTGATTGCCGCGTCCGGCGTAGTAGTGGCCCACGCGCGCGGAACGGTCGCCGGGATTGGCGCCGACCAAAATCATTCTCATTCCCTTGCGAAGATAGTCCGGCAGTGTACGCATTCAGTCCCTTTGAAATTTAGCCCTTGCCTTGCCGCGGCGCATCGTAATGGAGCGATTATCCGCCAGCCCTTGCCTAATCCGCAAGCATCGTGCAGCGAGTGTTGCTTGGGTTGGGACCCTGGGGCGTGCGGATTCCGGCGGAGGCGAGCAGAAATTCTGCGAGCTAAATAACTGAAATTTCGGGCTTTGGAGTTTGCGCGCTCTGGTGCTGGGGCGGCAGAGGCGCAATTTGTGCTACCCTGAAGGAGAGCTAATCCATGGGCACTTCTAAATTGAATCCGCTGCAACCGCGCACGCCGCTACCTTCGCAGGTGGTGAAGGACGACGAAGGCTCGCTCGTCGCTGCCGCAAAGGCCGGCGACATTAACGCGTTTGAGACGCTGGTGGGCCGCTACGAACGCAAAATCTTCCGTCTGGCGCAAAACATCACGCAAAACAAGGAAGACGCCGAAGACGTGATGCAGGAAGCGTTCCTGAAGTCCTACCAGCATCTAAGCGAGTTTCAGGGGAATTCACGGTTTTATACTTGGCTGGTGCGGATCGCGGTGAATCAGGCGCTGATGAAGCTGCGCAAGCGGCGGCCGAACCAGGTGTCTCTGGACGAAGAAGTGGACACTGGGGAAGATACGATGCCACGAGAGGTGGAGGACTGGGGTCCTTCGCCTGAGGAACGCTACAAACAAGCCGAATTGGGCACGATATTGAGCAGCACAATTGCGGAACTTGAGCCTCCTTTCCGAATCGTTTTTCAACTTCGCGACATCGAAGAATTGTCAACCGAGGAGACGGCCGAAACACTGGGACTTTCGATACCAGCCGTCAAATCTCGGTTGTTGCGCGCGCGTTTGAAGCTGCGCCAGAAATTGAACCGCTATTTTAGACAGGGTGAGAATTCGTGAATTGCAAGAGCATCGTGAAGGAGATTTCGAACTACCTGGAAGAGGCGCTGGACCCGTCGCTGAAGTCCTCGATTGAGAAGCACCTGGAAAATTGCGAGGATTGCCGGGTGGTGGTGGACACAACCAGGCAAACTATTCAGATTTTCTGCAATTCGGAACCCGCGCCTTTGCCGGAAGATACGCGCGTGCGGCTGCGCGACGCGCTTTTCAAGCATTTGAATAAACTGCGCACCGGACCGCGGACTTAGACTCGGCGCACTTCTGCTGAGCGAACGTCTTTTTCCCAAAGCGGTACCTGCCGTCCCATAGCCCGTTCGCGCGCTATCTCGTAAATTCTGCCTGCTACCACAATGTCTTCAATCGCGATGCCATTGGATTTGAAGAGCGTGATCTGCTCGGGATTGCCGCGGCCGGGAGCTTTCCCGGCAACGATTTCAGATAGTTCGGTAACGTTGTCCCAGCGGCGCTTATCATCGCCATACATTTGAATCAGGTCGCCGGCCTCGATTTTCGATTGTTCGCGAGAATCGGCGACGATGATGTCGCAGCGGCGGACGGCGGTGCCGTCGAGTTCGTGCTTCTGCGGGAAGTTGGCGCCGATGGCGTTGATGTGCATTCCGGGGGTAAGCCAGCTCCCGTCCAGCACCGGCTCGGTGGAAGTGGTGGAAGTGACGACTATATCGGAGCCGCGGACTGCTTCCTGGGCCGACGCCACCGCAACGACCGGGAAACCTAGTTGCTCCGTCATCTCTTTGGCGAAACGTTCGCGATGCTCGGGCGTGCGGCTGAAGGCGCGAACTCCGGTGATGGTGCGCACCAGGGCGAGTGCGTGCAGCTGCGTGCGCGATTGCAGGCCCGTGCCGATGATTCCGATTTTGCTGGCGTCGGCGCGCGCGAGCAGCTTGGTGGCTAGGCCGCTGGCAGCGCCGGTGCGAACTTGTCCAAGATAGTCGGCTTCTATCAACGCGAGCAGCTCACCGGAATCCACCTGAAATAGCGGAACCAGGAAACGCAGGCCCACGCGCGCACTGGTGTAAATCTTCATTCCCATGTAATTGCCGGTGCCATCAGCCGCGGCCATGTAATGAAGATAACTTTTGCCGGGAATGTGCAGGCGCTGGCGGGAATGGAGCAGCGCGGATCCGTCGGCGAGGCGGCGAAAAGAATCTTCCACCGCTGCGAGCGCCATGGGCATGGTGAGGATTTGCTGCACGTCTGCTTCAGAAAGCAATAGGGCCATGAAACGCACCTCGTTGTCTCGGACCTGCAATCATAGCGCGTGACGGGGGAATGTCAGAAGGTGATGCGGTAGCGCAGGATGCGCGATTCCGGCGCGTCGAGTACCAGCAATTCTCCGTGCGGGCTAACGGCTAGCGCCGGGGCTTTGCGGGAGGCTTGGCCGAGTTCGGGAGCGAGGTCAATGTCCGCTTTTGCGGCGCCATCGGTGGTGCTGGCGATGTGCAGCATGCGTCCATCGGAATCCATCACGAACACGCAATTGTTCCAGACCGCGAAGCCTGCGCCGGGATTCCAGATGGTGCCGGTCGTACCGGGAGTGATCTCTGAAATCAGATGGCCTTCGCGCGTGAGCTTCATAATGCCGCCCGAGGGAGTTCCAAGGTACAGGAGATTATCGGGACCTTCGACCAGCGGGCCGAAGGGCTGAGTGCCGGGGAAAGTTTCGTGCGGCTCCCAGGTTTGCACCAGGCGCATACGTGGCGTGTAGCTAAAAACTTTGCCTGCGTGCGGGTCGAGCACGTGAATCAGGCCGTCGTCGCCTACCGCCGCGCTGAGCTGGTTTCCGGCGAGCGGACGCGTGCGCAGGCGCAGCTCACGATAGGCATCGCCATTGGGCATGAAAATGAAGACGCTGTTGCGGACGGGATCGGTGACATAGAGCGCGCCGCTGCGGTCCACGGCAACGGATTGTGGGTGATTGAGGCCGTCTTCCTGGAACGAGAGCAGCGGCTTCCCTTCCGGTGCAAATTTGGAGATGAAAGCGCTGCCGGCATCCACGATGAATATGTCGCCCAGGGAATTCGTAGCGATGCCGGAGGGCTGTTGCAATTGGCCCGGCCCGTTGCCGGGGCTGCCCCACTGCCCGATAAAGTGCAGAGTGGGCGCCACGGGATTCTGCGGCAGAGGCACGGGCTGGGAAGTGGCTTGCGAGCAGCCGGAGAGCGCTACGGAGCAATACAGAAGCAAGCCTGCGCCGAAAATCGCCATACGCTTCCCCATATCACAAATTTAGCGCAATCGGCGGCGGGCGCGTCTGCAAATGATGGCGGATGAAACGCGGTGATTAATGGGCGCGCCTGCGAGGCTTCGCAGCATTGCCATCTTTCACGCGGCGCACGATGGTCTGATGCATTTGGTAGGCGCGGCGTTCCGGCGCTCCGTTGCTGAAATCCAGGAAGGAAAAGGCCAGATCGGTTTCGGGGCCTGCCGTTTGCGATTTTAGAATCGGCAGTTTTCCGCAGACGTTGCTTTCGACGAACGCGGTCTCGTAGCGGTCCTTCTGCTTGCCCCAGGTGTACACGCGCAGTGCAGTGAAATCGCAGGGCTGGCCTTCGGGTCCATGGGTGCCGAGAAGCAGATATTGGGCGACGGGTTTTCCGGCCGTGGATGTGACACGGTTCAACTCGGTCCAGGCGACGATACGCATTCCGGCGGAGGTGGCGTAGTCCGGCAGGGGCGGCGGTACATCGAGCTCGACGAAGCGGCCCAGAAGCCATCCGGCCAGGGTGGTTTGGTCAGGCAGGTGCGCGCGAACGAGCCACCAGTCTTCTCTCTTTGGCTCGGGCTTGGTGCCTGGCTTGGCATCCGGCTTGCCTTTGGATTTGCGATCTTTGGAATTGCGATCGGGGGATTTGCGGTCGTCTGGTTTGGCGTTTTCGGGAGCGGCTTCGTCCGCGGATTCCGATTCGGGGTTGGAGATGGAAGCGGGCACGACCAACGCCGGACGACGCGCCATCACTTCCAGGGGGATGTCCTTATTCAACTGGCGGACGCGCGGCGAATCGCGGCCCGGTTCGATGTGCAGATTGCTGAGAACCCTGGTGTGACCGCGCGCCACGACCGGCATAGTGGCGGACATGGTTTCCAGGTCTTTCAAGGTTTGCCACAGATCCGCGGACAGCAAATCGTTTTCCTCGATCCAGCCGACGATTCCACCGGCGGTGCGGACTTTCACCTGACTTTGAAATCTCTGCAGGACGTCTAGGCGATCTCCGAAGCTGACAGTGGTGACGGGCTCGCGGACCTGCGCCGAAGTGCTGTATAGAGTGACGGTGCGGCTGCCGGCATAGGCAACTTCGAGCGGCGGAGTGGAGTGATGGAAGCGAATGTACAGCGCCACCACCAGGACCATGAGCAGCGCGGAACCGAGCAGAACTTTCCGAATCACGGACACTCTCCGAAGGCAATTCCCACGGCGCGCACGGCGCGGAGTCGATCGCTTCCTTTATTCATTAGTGTGGATCGCAGCATCTTAAGAAATAGATGATTAAAGATTCTACACTAATCGGCCCGCGCGACTCCGCACGCGGCCGGCGAAAAGTTTCCATGCGGCGGAAATGGGGACTTTTTCGGTTCTGATACAATGCGGGTTACGCGGCGAGGGTTATCGCACGGAGCCCGCAGGAGGAATGGAATGCAGAGTCTGGAAAAATTGAAGCCGCTGGCCCTTTTGCTGCTGCGCCTGGGATTGGGAATCATTCTGGTGTATCACGGCTATCCGAAGCTGTTTACGCACACCCACGAAACCATGCAGGGCTTCGAGCACATGGGATTCCCCAGTTACTTCGTGTATATCGCCGGGGTTGTGGAGTTTTTTGGCGGCTGCCTGCTGATCGTGGGATTGTTCACGCGGATTGCGGGATTGCTGGTGGCGGGGGAAATGGCCGTCGCGCTAGTGAAAGTGCATGGATTGATTTCGAATCCGGCGAAGGTGGACGGCTATCAATTTCCGCTGGCGATAGCGGTGGGCGCTTTTGCGTTAGCGGCGCTGGGCGCGGGATTGATATCCATTGACCAGGCAATTTATGGCGAGCGGCGCGGATCTTTTTCGCGCAGAGCCAAGGGCAAAGACCGCGATTAATTGCAGCAGCGCACTGCACGCCGCGCTCGATGCGGCTGGAGACAATTTCCGAGCACTCCTAATTTCAGGCCGTCTGGGCGGAGCCGTGTCCGGGCGCGGCCGGCGCGGCGGATTGAGTGGCCACTTCCACCGGAATTGGCGGAGGCGCTTGCGGCATCACCAACCACGCTACCAAGTATCCGAGCACAGCCGGCACCAGCGGCACCGGGAAAATAATCAGCAGCACCCAGATCAGGCGGACGATGGTGGAATCCACGTCCAGATATTCGGCGATGCCGCCACAGACGCCGCCTAGTTTGCAGTCGGTGGAGGAGCGCATCAGGCGCTTCTGGGGACGCGGCGCGGCGCTCGGCGCGTTGTTCTGCCTTGCGCCGCAGTAATAACAGAAATTCGAATATTCAGCGATTTCCTTGTGGCATTGCTGGCAATTCATTTTTGCATCCTCCCGAGCGGTTCTTGCCCGAGTCTCAGCCGCCTACTTTAGTATACGAATGGGGTGATTGAAAGGTTTCATGGCGCTGCCGGCCGACCGGGCTAATAGCTCATCAGGTCGCGGATGGCTCGAGCGATGTCCTCGGTTTGCGGCAGAATCGCGTCTTCGAGCTTGGGCTGATAGGCGACAAACGTGTCGGTGGCGGCTACGCGGCGTACCGGAGCAGCGAGCTCGTCGAATAATTCGTCAGCGATGCGGGCGGCGATTTCCGCGCCGTATCCCCAGGAGCGCGTGTCTTCGTAGGCTACCAGGACCCGATTGGTCTTGCGAACGGTTGCGGCAATGGCTTCCCAATCGTAGGGGCTGAGCGAACGGAGGTCGAGTATCTCGGCGGAAATACCATTGCGGGCGAGTTCGGCTGCGGCTACTTCCGCGCGATGCACCACCGCGCCGTACGTGATCACGCTTACGTCGGTGCCTTCGCGTACCATGCGCGCTTTGCCGAAGGGAATGGTGAAATCCGGTCCGGGATATTCCGAACGATTGTAGGGCTGACGGTAGAGATGTTTGTGCTCGAGGAACAGTACGGGATCGTCGGAGCGGATCGCGGTGCGCAGCAGGCCGCATACGTCCAGCGCGGTCGAAGGCATCACCACGCGCAGGCCGGGGATATGCGTGAAAGTAACTTCGCCGCACTGGCTGTGATAAATCGCGCCGCCGGTGAGGTAGCCGCCGATGGCGACGCGAATCACGACAGGAGATTTGAAATGCCCGGCGGAGCGCCAGCGAATTGTGGCCATTTCGTTGCGCAGCTGCATCATGGCCGGCCAGATGTAATCGAAGAACTGAATTTCGGGAACTGGTTTCAGGCCGCGAATGGCCATGCCGATGGAGCGGCCGACGATATTGGCTTCGGCGAGCGGTGAATTGAAGACCCGCTGCGCGCCGAATTTGCGCTGCAGGCCTGCCGTGGCTTTGAAGACTCCGCCCTTCCCTTTTACGGTGGCCAGGCTTTCTTCGCGGCTGCAATCGGCCACGTCCTCACCGAAGACGACGATGCGCTCGTCGCGTTTCATCTCGTCGAGCAGGGTGACGGAAACCATTTCGACCATCGTTTTCGGATGGCCTTCTTTTTTTGGCGAAGCTTCAAAGTCGTGCGAGGTGGGATCTACGTCCGGCGAGTAAACCCACTTGTAAATCGAATCCGGCGACGGAAGTTCGGCCGCCAGGGCGCGATCGGTGGCTGCGACGATTTCGCGATCCACTTCGGTTTCCAGAGCTTCGATTTCGCTTTCTTCCAGGATGCCTTCGCGCACCAGGAACAACGCAAATTTCGGAAGCGGATCGCGCTGGGCTTCGGCGGAGCGCTCGGCTTCGCATTTGTAGAGTTTTTCGTCGTCCGAGAGTGAGTGTGAATACGGGCGGATGACGTGCGCGTGGATCAGCGCCGGACCTTTCCGCGCGCGGCAATGTTCGGCGGCGCGACGCAGCGCGGCATAGCTTTCAAGCGGCTCGGTGCCGTCACATTCCTCGACGTAGAGATTCGGATAATTCCGTACAAGCTTGGAGATGCTGCCGCCGGGAGTTTGCACTTCCACCGGGACGGAAATGGCGTAGCCGTTGTCTTCGATGAGATAGAGAACCGGAAGGCGCTTGGTGCTGGCGGTATTCAGCGATTCGTAAAATTCACCTTCGCTGGTGGTACCGTCGCCGGCGGAAACGTAAATGATTTCGTCGTGATGAAAAGAGACGGAGGCGCCGCCGGGAGTTTTGCGCGCCTGGTCGAAGGCCTTGGGAAATTTTTCGAAATAAGCAGAACATTCCGCCGCGCCGATGGCCTGCAGGAATTGCGTGCCGGTGGGTGATGAGCGCGTGACGACGTTCAGATCGCGATTGCCCCAGTGCGAAGGCATCTGGCGGCCGCCGGATGCGGGATCGGCTTTCGCGCCGACTCCTTGGAGGAGCATTTCGTAGGGCGTGACGCCGAGCATGAGCATCAGGGCGCGATCGCGATAATGCGGGAAAAACCAGTCGTAGGCGGGCTTCAGGAGCAACCCGGCAGCGGCGAGAACCGCTTCATGGCCGGCGCCGCTAATCTGGAAGAACAGGCGATTCTGGCGTTTGAGCTGGATCTCGCGGTCGTCGAGACGCCGCGACAAAAACATGGTGCGATAGACGCGGATCAGCGTATCGCGGTCGAGGCCTTGGTATTTGGCCGGGTCGAAGTTCGCTGTTTTCGCTTTGATCTGGGTCGGCATCGGGCACTCTCGCCTTAGAGGTTTGCCGCGGGAATTAGGTACACGCCATTATAGCGAAATGGGCGGCCCGAAGTAAAAAACGCGCGCGCCGCAATCGCTCTCGCCTTACTGGAAAAATAGACAGTCATCAGCTGACCGTTAGGACAGGGAGTCAAAGAGTTCCGCGGCTTCGGCGAATCCCGGCTGGCCCTGGCGGATGATTTCCGCTTTCGCGGATTTGAACGGCTCCTCGGCGGGGATGCGATCGAGCCAGCGCTGGTGCGAGAGCTTTTCGTGGTCCGAGAAATCGAGGCGGACCAGGACGCGAACTTTGGCGCTCGGTTCGGCGCCGTCAGATTTTGCTGCGGACTTCTTTTTCGAAGCGGATGGCTTCTTGGCGTCCGTTTCGGACTCGGACGAGTCGTCGGCTGCTTCGCGCTCAAATTTCAGGAGCATTTTCTTGCCGAGACGGAATCCTTGCGTCCAGCCGTCTACTTTGTGGCGTGCTTGCTGCGCTACTTCTTCGTTGGTGCCGAAATCGAAAATCAGGAAGTCGTGGGCCATGGTTTATGTATAGCAAAATTTGGTGGGGGATGGCTAGGGGTCGAGGGTTGTAGGTCTGGGTGCGGAGAGGCAACGACAACTTGAAAGGCACCATTGATGAACACTGATAAAGGCATGCAGATGGAAATCGCTGCGCAAGACTGGGGTTGCGCGGGCGGGGCCTGCGTGGTAGCCTCAGCGAATAAAAGGCGAAAGATGGGTGAGGGCGGGAGCTTCGCAATTTCATGGGGAGGTGATGATGGCCGCGTCGCAACAGGGGTTGGCGGGAGGTCTGACTCGAGGTCTGGCGGTTCGGGCCAGCACGACCTTGGAGACGGTGCAGGCGGCGCTGGGGGCACTGGTCGCGCGTTATCGGGCGGACGAGGTGCTGACGGCCGTGCGCCACATTCCGGCGCGCGAGGCGCAGTTCCGGGCCATGCCTGCATGGGTGCGGTCCGAGCTGGCCGCGGCTTATCACGCGAAGGGAATCGAAAAGCTTTATACCCATCAAGCGGCGGCTGCGGAACTGGCCCACGCGGGGAAGAATTTCGTGGTGGTGACGCCGACGGCCTCAGGCAAGACGCTTTGTTACAACTTGCCCGTGCTGAACGCCGTGC
>Ga0210401_10003772_pt1 | contig 16056 bp, 22 predicted proteins | sample IncBWH32MmetaG_FD_150866 | JGI IMG/M metagenome (GOLD analysis project Ga0210401, IMG submission 150866) | Forest soil microbial communities from Barre Woods Harvard Forest LTER site, Petersham, Massachusetts, United States - Inc-BW-H-32-M | ecosystem: Environmental > Terrestrial > Soil >... | reverse complement strand
CGAACAACGGGCTCGCTGTCGCGCGCATCGTGCGCCAGCTTCCGTCGCGGTGGCGGGCGCCACACTCGCAGGTGTCGAATTTCCGCTGGCCCGCAATCAGGCTACGCACCAGCGCCAGCAGTTCGGCTGAGTAATCCGCTCCCGCTTCAACCTTCTTTTTCAGCAGTTCTTCCGGAGTGTAACCCAGTAGATCGCGGACTCTTGAGCTGACAAAACTGTAGCGCTCGTCGAGATCGATGACCAGGATCAGGTCGGGGAAGCTCTCGAGCAAGTCACGCTGAAACTCCTCTTGACGGCGCAGGGCCTTTTCCATTTCGCGCCGCTCCGTCACGTCCACCAGCGTTCCCTGATAGCGGACGATCTTGCCTGCGGTGTCCCAGACTGCGCGCGACGTATCGAGGAACGTTCCCAGGCGGCCATCCTTGCGACGCAAAGTAACCTCGCGAGTGCGCACGCCGCCCTGATCACCCGTGGTCCGTCCCAGGACCGGGCTTTGATTGGGGTCGGAGTTCAATGCCTTGGGGTCGAGCGCAAGCAGTTCGTCCTTGCTCTCATACCCTAAGACCCTGACCAGCGCTGCATTACCGTCAAGCAGCCTGCCTTCTGGCGTGCTGAAGTAGACGCCCTCCTGTAGAGTCTCGAACAGTTCGGTGAAGCGGCGCTCTTTCTCGTGCTCTTCAGTTACGTCGCGGGCCAGCATGCTGACGCCCACAACCTCGTCGCCCTTCACGATGGCATTGATCACACAATCAAAATAGAGGGTGCGCTGGCTGGACTTCAGCCGTACTTGAACCGTCCCCGACCAGCGGTGCTTCTCCAAAAAACGCCCCAGGCCGCGTTCCGCATCTTCGCGTTTCGGCTCGTCCAGGAATTCATCCAGTTTGTGGCCCACGACTTCGGTATAAGGGATGGCTAACAGTTCCGTCATGCGGCGGTTGACGGTGCGCAGCTTGCCATCCAGTGAGACCGCGAATGCCACGTCGTCGAAAGAGTCGATCAGTTCCTTGAAGCTGCGCTGGGACCGCGCTATCAGTTGCCCCAGTTGATCGAGTTGCTGTTCGCTGGGGGTGCTGGCGCGCTCCTGCAAATCCCGTACCAGGGCCTTGAGTTCCGTGACTCGCTTACGCCGGCCGTAAGCAAAACCTGCAAACGCGATTGCCACGCACAGCACACCGATGGAGAGCAGGCCCAGATGGTAAGGGAGATTCTGCAGACGTTCCCATGACTCAGCCGCGAGCGCGGTGGCCATCAGTACCAGAAATAGCAAGGCGGTACGCCACAGCCAGTTTTCTTCCTTTTCCAGATGACTGGGGGTGCGGACCTGTCCCGGTTGTTTTTCTTCCTCTGCCATAAGTTGCGAGCGCTCTTACTACGGTGAGCCGCATCTGGCAGCTAAGCCGTAGCTGAATCCTAGAGCACGTGACAGATGCAAACAACCGCAGGGGTGTTGGAAAGTTTGGTTCATACTCGGCCGAGGGTCATCTGTCACCGCCTCATAGTGACAGTCATCACCAGTAGTTCCCGGCAGGAGGGGCTAAGTTCAAAGTTTCGGCGTGCGCGGGGCAAGCCTTGCGACCTGCGCCGAGATTTCGGGCTCGACGTAAAACCATGCTCTACAAGACCATGAGCGCCGCGGTGTATGGCATCGATGCCAGCATCATTGAGGTCGAAGTGGATGTCTCCGGCATCAAGACCATGGAGGACCATTTCCACACCGTCGGCTTGCCCGATGCCGCGGTCCGCGAGAGCCGCGATCGCGTTCGTTCAGCACTCCGCAACTGCGGTTACGATATTCCCTCCACCCACATCACCGTCAATCTCGCCCCCGCTGATATCCGCAAAGAAGGCTCAGGCTTCGATCTGCCTATGGCGCTCGGCATCCTGGGTGCCTACGGAGGACTCAATAAGAAGGAGATCCCGGACTGCCTGTTCGTGGGCGAGTTGTCGCTCGACGGCGGAGTGCGCGGGGTGCGAGGCGCCCTGCCCATCGCAATTGAAGCCCGCGGCCGGAAGATCCCGCGGCTCGTGGTACCGGAACTCAACGCCCGGGAAGCCGCCATGGTCGGCGGAGTTGACGTCTATCCCGTGAAGTCGCTGCTCGACGTGATCCGCTTTGTGAACACCGGCAACGGCATCGCACCGCTCAAGGTGGATGGCCAGACCCTACTGAGCGAAGCCGCGCATTACACCGTCGATTTCAAGGATGTGCGCGGCCAGCAATCCGCCAAGCGCGCGCTCGAGGTCGCCTGCGCCGGCGGCCACAACCTTTTGATGATCGGCCCCCCAGGATCGGGCAAGACGATGCTCGCCAAACGCATGCCGACCATTCTGCCCCCATTTACATTTGAAGAAGCGCTGGAGACGACCAAGATTCACAGCGTGGCGGGGGTGCTCGACGCCGGGGCCGGCCTGGTTGGAGTTCGCCCCTTCCGCTCGCCTCACCATACGATTTCCGACGCCGGCTTGATCGGCGGCGGCGCCGTGCCCCGTCCCGGCGAAGTTTCGCTGTCGCATAACGGGGTACTGTTTCTCGACGAGTTGCCGGAGTTTCCCCGCAACGTCCTGGAAGTGATGCGGCAGCCACTCGAAGACGGCAACGTCTGCATCGCGAGGGCTGCCATGTCTCTGACTTTTCCCGCGCGCTTTATGCTGGTGGCCGCAATGAATCCTTGCCCGTCTGGGTACTTTCATCGCTGAAAATACTAGCGGGAAGGCCGATTGATTCTACGCGGTAGTCGGCAACGCGAATGTCAGGGACGAGAGTCGCCAAGACGGACCGTTTCTGATCACGCGACCAGTGCTCCCATTCCACGAGAGGTGCTAGAGCACCCACCAGAGCCGTAGTGTCCACCGTGCGCGGAAGAGCTTCCCTCACCAGGATGCTGCTCGCCGCTTCGATGTCATGCTCGATTGCGGCCAGACGTCTGTTACGTTCCTCGCGATTGATTACACCGTCGACGAAACCGTCGACTACACGGCTCCGCTTCTCCCTAAGGCTGCTAATCTCCGACGTGAGACGCTGAGAATGGAGCCGATCATCGCAGTGCTCGTGTCGGGCCAGTAACCCCTGGACGCACTGCTCCAAAAACATTGGGCTACTCAGGCTCCTACCGAAAAGCGCATCGAGCATCCCTTCGAGCTTCTCGCGAGCCATGTATTTTGTTGAACAGACGTGTTTCGTTCTGCGTCCCTTGCAAACGTAGTAATCAGCTCTAGCAAATGCCGTGTGAATCACCTCACCACACACCGAACAGGTGAGGAATCCGTTGTAGGTGAATCGACGCTCGATCTTCGGCTGAGAACGCCAATGCTTACGCTGTTTCAGATCCATGATCCTCTGCACGGCAAGAAACTTACCCTCAGAGATCAATGGTTCGTCGATCACCTTGACTCGGATGATCTCGTCAGCGGCCCTCGCAATCTTGCGCCGGTCTGCTTGGCGGCCGTTGACGCGGGCGTATCTGCCGGACGCTGAGTTATCCCGTTTCTTGTCGATAACTCTCCAACCGGTCCAGATTGGGTTGCGCATAACGATGTGCACTCCACGCGGCGTAACATCCAGAAGCTTTGCGAGCTCCACGTAGCTCTGATGTCCAGACAGGAACTGGCGGAATACCTCTCGTACTTTCTCTGCCTCGGACTTGTAAAAGAAGCCACGATCCAGCTCATACCCGACACCCCAAGGCAATATGATTTTGCTTTGTGCCAATTCACCACGGCGTCGCTTTTCTTCCTTCGCACTCCAGATGCGCTCTAGGATTTCACTTCGTTCCAGTCCCGCGATTGCTGCGCGAATTGCCCCCATCAACCGGCCGGTCTTACTGGTAAAGTCGATCGGCCCCTCTGGAAGATACAGGATAGTCTTTGAGTCAGCGAATGCCTGCAGCAGAGCATAATCGCTAAAATTTTCCGGGCGCATCAACCTTGAAAACTCTCGTGTTACGACTCCATGGATTTCAGGTGATTGCATCAGGGCGACAAGCTGTTGAATCTCAGGAGCCAGCAATACAGACGCACCTGACACGTCTGAGATCTCGAACGTCTTAATAATCTCGAGGGCGTGCTGAGCACACGTGCGTCTGTTGACGGAGCGCTGTGCTGGGATGGACGCCCGATCGCCCGCCGCTTGGCCTTCTGTGGAAACCCTAATTAGTTCGAGAACTTTCTTCATTGTTTAGTCCACACAGCTTACGCGCACATCCCATGGCTTCTTCGCTATTCCCGGATTCTAATGCATTGCGCATCTGATCCAGAAGCAACTTGCGCTGCCTGCCGACGTCGAGAATAGCGTCCACCACCCCAGATAGGTCACCGACGCAAGTAGAGTCATGTTGGCGCATTTCTGGTTCCCAAGTCATTAGCTGACCACAACGCAAGCCGAGGACAGGAGCGTTCCTGCCCCGCTGTGCACTACTCAATCACGAATCGATTGGCTCCTGGAAGGGAGTCGTTGTCCGCGAAAACATAGCGCGGACATATTGGAATTGTTGAAGGCAGCGAAAAGGAAAGGAGGTGGTAAGACGACATTTCTTGTCCGGAATTAATTTCCGGACAGCTGATGCCCGCCATCCAGCTTCCCGGCACAACGGGAGAGCAGGCGGCGCATCCCTCGCAGGTGATCTTTGTCGCCGCGTGAGGTCAACTCTGACCACGTCTTAATAGGGCCTAACTTCGAATTCGAGTTGCGGCTATTAAAAGCCTTCAGGTCCATTGCATACTTGGCTTCCAGGTACTTGCTGGGCGGCAAATAGCCAGCGGCATCCAGCTCGGAGGCGATCGGTCGCAATCTATCGAGAGGTACGCTGTGACCGTCGGAGGTCGCCTTTTGCCACAATGTGCCGGCACATTCGACAAAACTTCGATCTAGTCTTGGACGGCGACCGGGCGTCCCCGTGCTAAGCACACCACGTTGTTCGTGGATTCTTTGGAGGTTTCGTCCTGACGGAATTTGTCGGCTCCCTTCGGCGGTTACCCCCATCGGCGCCTCTTTTGTCGCTACATTACGCCTTTGGATCTCCTGCTGCGCTAACGTTGCTGTCCGTTCAAAGTGCTCAAGTTCCTTCGCTTCAATTTCAATGCGCCTATGCCAGCGGGACTCAAGCCTTAGCATCTTGAGACGATGACTCTGTAGGTGGGCTTTGCCGATATCAATAGGAAAACTCGTGCGAGTCGCGAACATTGCGAAGTCGGACGCGATCCCTCCGGTCCGGCCTCGGAGTACAGGTACGATACCGTGCAGATAGACCGCACGCACAAAAGCGGCGGACTTCGCGTGACCCTGGGTTTTCCAGACGTCGGAGTAAATCTCATACACCCTCCTCGCCATGTCGTCCGCACGGTTCTGCTTCATCTCCAGAACTAGAGAGGGTACGGTGTTGCTATTGAGATTGCCACGATTTTCGAACTGAATACGCCTTTCATCTGCCTCTATCTGATTACGCATCTCTTCGGCCAACTCGGTGAGTCTCAAGCTCACTAGGCTGTGGTCGACGTCTTCCCAACGAAAAAGTGGCATTTCTTGGTGTTGCGTAAGGGCGGTCTCGGAGAGCTTTGCAGCTCTAACGCTCTCTTTTTCTGATGGGATCTGCCTTTCGTTATGAAGGCTCTTGCTATCCCCCGTGCGCCTTGCATATTCAGCCTCAAGCGCGGGAATACCTTGTTGCAGGTTTAACCTTCGTTCCAGCCATCGCAGCCGCGTTGGATGATCGAGAGGTAAGCGCAGGAGATCCTCCTCAATCTCGGCGAGCTGACGCTTCTTTCGTTTAATGATCCTCAGAAGGAATTGAGGCTCATAGAGGGAATGCGGCACAATTGTGCACCTTGCCGGAGAGTGGGTACGGGAAGGCACCCCACCTCGTCGCGGCTGACGATCAGTCAGCAGCTATCCGGTTCTGAGCGCGATTGTAACGCTTTTTGTTGCTGCTTTGGCACCGACAGGCACTGGCCCTCATCCAATCGAGGTGCGTGTGATCTGCCCATAACCGCAAGGTGACCCGCGCGAAAACCCTGTAGTTTTGGCGCGCACAACTCCGGCGATTCTGAGAGAGACAAACCAACAGGTTGGAAGACCAGCATCGGAGAGGTTTTTGGCACGGAGGGATACAGCCGCCCTCACATAACTCGGCTTTGGCTTTCTTCAGCATGGGAATTGTCTGGGTCGGCGTCTTTCAATGCGGCTGTGGTTCCTACCGAAAACAAAATCTACTGTGATTTCGTTTCAGTGAGGCGCGGCCAATCCGAAGGCACGAGCCGCCGCTCTAGCACTCAGCCCCGTCCGGTTCGTGGCCTGGGCTATTGACATCGCCCCCTCGAGAGTAAGATTAAAATGTATCGATGCATCTGCCGGGGCCACCCGGCACCTTGCCACGCGGAAAGTGTTGTTGAAAGTAAGGAAGATTCGAGCAGCGGAAGAGCATAGGATTCGCCGCAATGTCTCGTGATGGGAGGAAGCAAATCGTTCTACAAGCCTTATGACGACTGGCGTCTGATCCAAACTCTTATACAAGCAGCCGTTGGAAAAAAACTCGGGCGGAAATCGCTAAGCTGGTTGAGCAAGACACCGGAATCCAAATAAGCCCCCACGCTATATCTAAGTACAAGAAACTCGCAGGATATCCCTCTCTGGAGCGGTATGGCTGCGTGCTTTGCGCTCGACGTGTGTTTCGTGTCGAAAGGGAGAAGGCAGGCTTCTATGGTGCAGTTGGAACACCGCCAAGATTACATGGCTGAGGGAACTTTGGTGGACTCGTGGGACTGCACCTAGGGTCAGTTGGCGTAACATCACGATAGCACTCATTGACCCTTGCCGAGGAGGGACAATCGCCTGTTCAAGAGGTCTTCTGTTCATTTCCATGGAAGTGTGCACTATTGACCGGCGACGAGGGCCCGCGGCCCGGTAGGCTGCTCTTATATTTAATAAACGCGGTCATGGGTTAGCGACTGTACGTCATTCGACCCTCACGACCGGTTCAAACTCCGGCTGGACTCAATCTCTCGATCCGGCCTTTTTTCTTGCCGCCCTGACTTTTTTTCATTCCTCTTATCAGTTGGAGAAATATCTCGATAGCACTCCCTGACCGCCACAGGGAGGTGGGTGCGAAATCGTGATTCGAAAAGTTTATGATTGCCGGCGTCGAGGCAACCCGGATAGAACCAGCCGAGAGCTAGTATGACTGGCAATCGTTCCCGATTCTTGCGGTGTAAGCTGTTTTTGCTCGGCATTTTTCTCCTACTTTTAGCAATGTTCTGTTTAGCGGCTGCAAGTAAAAGAAAAACCCATCAAGAGTGCGATTCCGCTGCGCCGATGGGATTGCCTCTACAGGGCTGCTCTCCACTACCTCAATGGTGGATCAGCTTTGAATGTGGCGGCTACGACGTATCCTTTCAACTTTCATCACCTGTCACGGGGATGCCTAGAGGCGATCAAGCTAGCAAATCTCGACGGACGTTCATCAGGCACTTCTGCTATTGCGACAGTCCAGCACCCTATGCCACGCTGAGAGTGTTCACTATTGAACAGTATTGCCAACCTTCGCTATTTAACATCTCCATATCGAAAGCCCCAACGCGAAGTCGGGCCGTCATGGGTTAGCCTGGACTCCACATTCAGCCCTCACGATGGCCCCCTTCTTATTGCGGCTGGAACAGTTGAGCCAGACGGCATCGTGAGATGGCGTTCGTCCTCTCATCCCGGCTTAGTAATGTTGAACAGACCCGTCGATGCGCGGGTTTGTATTCTTACAGCCTTGCTCGAGCAGGCGAGGGTGCTCCATGTTTACCAGCCAACACGAAGAGTGTGAAGGCCTCAAAATAATCGCTCTAGTGGAATTGGATTGGCAGAAAATGCGGGTGCGGATCGTGTTGGTGCATGATGCGATCAGAGAACGATTGCGGGAACTGGAACACGCTTCAGGGATCATCAAGGGAGGTTCCGAGCGTCCTTTCTAACGCAACCTTCGCAGGCCACCTTCCTGTTGAATTTGAACGTTGCGATCCTGGCGAAAGGTGCTGGGGTGAGGACATCCGCAGGCGGGAATCGACGGGGCGCGCCCCGCACGGTGTAACCTCGCTGACGCTGGGAGAAATGACAGGTTTCAAACAGCCGCCATCGTAGTGAACTGTGGACGGGGCAGACTTTGCCGAGGTGCGGTAGGTTACTTCTTCCCTCCGAGCCCTGTTATTATGGCGGGTGTTGCGAGCGAGCGCGATCCGTCAATTGACGCGGATTCTGTATGAGCCAGCAACTCACCCTCGATCCTTCCTCCTTCATAAGACTATTGGCCGCAGCTTCGGTTCTCAATCGCCGGCCTGCCCCCGATGAAACGAGGGGCGATACACGCGAGAGGGAAGCAGAACCCCACCGCGCCTTCGAGTACGATGCGATAAGTGCAAGCACCCTAGCCGCTTTCAATGAGTTGAGTAAAGTGGCCGAGGCGGGTCCCGACCAAAATACAGTTCTGGAACGCGCAACTGCGCTGAGCAGCGCCGTGCAGCTAGTTCCCCCTCTGGGGGGGCAAGCGGGAGACCCGAAACAAGCGCCACACGGGTCATCATTCAGACCCCCAAAGACGGATAAGATTCTTGCCTGGAGGGTACCTCTGCGATTGTCGAGGCGCATCACCTCGAAGTTTCTAGCGCAACCGAACAAACTCGCTGGTCGCGGCAAATATTTGTGTGGCTCGCAATCTCCCCGGTTCAGCGTTCATGGCGCTGCCGGTCCCAGATCCCTTTCTGGGCTCCCGACGGGAGCTTTCAGTCAAGGTTTGCGACACATAATGGCGTCCCTCGCCAGATACAGAGTCAAGGCTTGGGTCACCTACGATTCAAAATTCACCCTGAGTCAGCGTCAAGCGGTGACGAAAGCCATGACACCGCTTGTAGTGCTTCTGATCATGGTTGCATTCACGCTTACCGAGGTGTCGTCTCATGGGCATTTTCTTACCATAACGGCAGTGTCGAGAATGAACCAGACGTCGGACCATGGCACAGTCAGGAGAGCTGGGCAATTCAGACCGCCCCCGGCGTACCAAGGCAGCCATATGCAGGTAACTGACCGGGTGGTTTTATCTGTCGTGGAGGCGTTGAGCCGATACGAGATTCCTGTGTTGCGACGCCAGGCCGACTACGGAGATGACTCCGCGGCTCTCATTATGGGAATGGTCTACGAAACCGGACACTTTGTTCCTCGAAGTTGCACAAAAGCGGCCACATGGGTCACGTCGTCGGCAAATGCGGGCAATGCTGGCGCTCAGTACAACCTCGGGCTGCGCTACCGGGACGGAGACGGAGTGCTTGCCAATGAGGATAAGGCAGAGAAGTGGTTGCGAAAGTCCGCGGAGCAGCGGTATTCGAATGCCACGTTAGCACTGGTGCAACCACCAGCTACGTCACCGTGACCACGCCCACCGGCACGCTGACCAGCAACGTACCCTTTCACGTGCTGCCATGATGACTGTGGCTGGTTGTAGCTCAAGAGCCAGCGCATCCTCCGCCAGACTGAGGGTGATATTCGAAAAAGGTTTTGGAGATGCGGTCACAGCTGCCCGCACTGCCGTCTTGCCGCCGTGTGCAGCCAGGGCTATGGCTCCCCCCAGCGCTGTGGCAAGAAGTTGTTTTACCGGGGAAAGCTGGGAGTTTGCGGCATAGGCCAGCAACCCCGCCAGCGGAACACGCACAAAGGTGTGTAGAGCGTTCCAAATCAGGTCAAAAGCCGGAATCTTGTCAGCAGTCTGTGAGCCATCTGAAATAGGCGAATTCTAACCAGAAGAACTCGACCAGCCAACGCTAGTTTGTTGGTGTCTACTTCCGACGACAGGCTTTGGAAGTGACAGCTGCCGCGAAGAGTGTGCAATTTTGAGCAGCTTTGGTCCGGTCGCATCGCCGATCATGTCGATGTGGAGAAAGCAAGTTATGGCCAGTCCCTCAACCTCCAAGACGATCCTTTGTATTGACGATGATCACGGCGTGCTGGAATACCAAAAAGCCTTGCTCGAAAGGCGGGGATACACGGTACTCGCTGCCGCTTCCGCCCGCCAAGGTGTGCAAATAGCCATGGACTCCCCGGTCGCAGCCGTCATCGTCGACTACCACATGCCTGAGATGAATGGGCATGAAGTCGCGATGGAAATTAAGCGCCTCAAACCAGACACTCCGATCGTCATGGTCTCCTCTGATCCAGAAATACCGCAAGACGTGATTAACACCGTCGATGCCTTCATTCCCAAGCACGACGCGCCCACCCGCTTGCTGCCGGTGCTTACTCGCATCTGCGATGCGCGCTTCGCCGGGTTCCCCGAAAACGCCAGAGTGCCCGCGTGATAGATAATCCAAGATTCCCTGACTATCATCGACGCAGAGGATTCTTGAGCGCACCAAAATTCGGAAAATGGAAAATCTTCGGAATTATTCAACTTCACAAACCGGCTAGCGTATGATGTGCGGAAATTCTCGGGGTCTCTGATCATTAGGGGGTCTCTGATCATTAGTTAGAGGAGACCTATGGCAAAAACCCTGTGGTCGCTGTAGCGATTATTGTTATCGCTGGCGTCACTGTGCTCATTCTGGCGCTTATTTTCCGCTAGAATCGCGCTTTCAAACGTGCGCTGGCAAAGGCACGCGATTCAGTGTAAAGCCTCGGGGCCGAGATCGCCCGGGGGGCACATGGGGCGGGCAGCCTCGCTGTCCCCGGGTGGAGTAAAAGACGTGGCAAAGCTAAATCTTCGATTTGCATATCTGAACAGATGCTTGAGCTACGCGCGCTGGGCATTGGCGGCCATTTGCATATTCGTCCTGGCAGCACCATGCGCACATGCGCAGACCTTTAGCGTGCTTTACACCTTTACAGGTGGAGTGGATGGGTCCGGCCTTTTCTCCGCTGTGGCAATCAATAAGGCAGGTACAACCCTATACGGCGGGGACTGCTTCACCGGAGAGCAGCCCACCACCAGCCGCTCTCCGTTATCCAAGGTCAATCGGTCAATCCACCTATGGTGAGGAACTGGCTTTCTGATCCTTAACCTGCAGATCATTCACCACCTGCTTCACATTGGGCACGTTCGTTGCCACAGTCGCAGCATTGTCCCGCTTCGACTGCGAGTTCACATCTCCACTCAACGTGACCACGCCGCTCTTCACTTGGTATCTCACGTTCTCGTGCATCTTGTTCTGGATCAGTGCGGCATCCAGGTTCTCCTCGATCCCCTTATCCAGATCAGAGTTCACCGATTTGGCATCGGTTTCTACGCCTACGGGAACTACGGCAATTTCATTCGCCACAACTTGGACACCCGCGAGAAACTTCGCAAGGGATTCGGCCTGTGACTTGTCGTTCTCACTGGCGACGTTACCGCCAAGCGTGACTATGCCCTTGTCCCGGTCCTGATGGACGGAAACGTTTTTGAAACCTGCTTGATCCAGCGAGTTACGGATGTTGTCAGAAACATCCGGCGACCTAGCCGAGGCCCCTGAGCATCCCAGCGTGGCCCCAATGGCGAGCAGCGTGAGCAAGCTAAAGAACAATTTAAGCGTTTTCATGTTTTTCCTTTGAGTAGCTCTAAATTGAATCCGGGAGAATGAGCAACTTCCACCTTGCGGAGACAGCCCCTAGGTTCGTTCATTTGCTTGCGCGCTGCTGTGCAGAACCGCTCACTTTACGCCGATGCATAACGATGCTCGTGTACCGATCCAAAGACGATCAATTCTGACCAGTATCCCGAAGCCCAACGTCCGATACTTGTGACTCACCAGTTTCTGACCAACGGAGTCGCGTGAACAAATGTGGTTGTGAACATTCTGATCGGAGGTTTTGATGAATGTGAATCTGATGGATCCCAAGCTGATTTGGGTCGCCGCTGTGGTGGTTCTCATCGTCGCCGTGCTGGTTTCCGTGTACGTGATAAAACGCAAGCGTACGACAGCAGACCTGCGACAAAAATTCGGCCCCGAGTATCAGCGTGCGGTGCTGGCACATGGGTCAGAACGAAAAGCGGAAGCCAAGTTAGCGGATCGCGAGAAGCGGGTTGGAAAACTCAACCTTCGTGATCTTGACCCCATGGAACACGAGCGCTTTCTGAAACGATGGGAGTCTGTCCAGTCTCGTTTTGTTGATTCCCCGAAAGGGGCAGTCACGGAAGCCGATGACCTCGTGTCCTCTGTAATGAAGACTCGTGGCTATCCCGTATCCGAGTTCGATCAACGTGCCGCCGACATTTCTGTCGACCATCCCCGGGTCGTGGAAAATTACCGGTCTGCGCATGAGATTGCGCTGCGGGTTGGAAAAGACGCAGCCACCACCGAGGATCTGAGGACAGCCATGATTCACTACCGCTCTCTTTTTGAGGAACTGGTGCAGGTCCCAGCGACTTTAGAAACGAAAGAAGTGGCGTGATGGCTGAACTGGAGACAAAATTAAAGAGGAGCTTACGACGGCAGAGCGGGCAACTTAGGGTATTTCGCCCGAGAAGCCCGACGAACCCAAGTTAGTCAAAACCAAGAGCCGGAAACGGAGAACAACCGTGACACCCAATGAGCAGAGCAAACGTGCGCACCTGCCATGCCGGTTCATGACCCAACCTGTCGACAAATGCCGCGGTCAACCCTGTAAAAAAGCAGGTTCTAAAGAGGTCGAGATTGTCTGCCAGTGCGACCACGAACCATGCCTGCTGACCGTCTGAAAACAGCAACCTATTCCGCAAGACAGGAGAAAAAACATGATGAGACCAAGTACCGAAGACCAGGTTAAGGGCAAGCTCCACGAAGTGAAAGGAACAATTAAGGAGGCGGTCGGAGAGGCGACCACCGACCCCAAGTTGGAAATCTCAGGGATCGTCGAGAAGCACGCTGGCAAAGTTCAACAGATTATCGGCCGCGCTGAAAAAGCCGTCGGTGTGTAACGGACATATCTAACCCTGCCCGTGCATCACCTTAAGGAGAGCCATGTCGCAAACCGTACTGGAAAGAACCGCTGAACACATCGCCGAAACCGCCCACCACGCTTCTCGTGCGACTAGCGCCGTCGCCGACGCCATAGAGGATGGCGCTGGAGCAGTGAGGCGTGTGGCAAAACAGGGCAGCGATGTTGCCGAAAAATTCCTGAACCAGACTACTCTAAGTATCGAGCAACACCTTGTGCTAACCATGGCGACGATTTTTGCCGTAGGCTTTGCCATCGGAACATTCATCGGCTGGATGAAACGAAGCCGTTAGCTGCGACCATCCCAGGAGTTTCGTGATGACTCACTCTATCAACCTCCCTCTGCCACGCCGCACACCCGCTCCAGCTGCCGAAGGTCCACACGCCCGCTCCGCGAAGTGTGCCCGGATCAAGGACCTCGGCTTCACTGCCTCCAAACACATAGAAATGTACGGAGAGCATTTCGAAATCGTTTCCGACCCTTTTACCGAGGGTGATTGCATAGCCGTTCACGTCATCAGCAGAAACGACCCCGAACCTCATCCAAAGATACGCACCCTGCGACTTCCAACTGCGATTCTTGTCGGCAAAAGTGTTCACAATTGACCAGTCTTGCCACCCGTCCCTTGCGAAGACGGGGCTGTCATGGGTTAGTGTGGACTCCACACTCAGCCCTCACGACGGCCCCCTTCTTATTGGCGCGAGAACAGTTGGGCCAGACGGCGTCGAAGATGACGTTCGGACCCTCATCCCGGCTTAGTCCAAGAGAATTGCGGATCGTGCAGTTATTGGCTGATGGCATGAAGAACCCGGTCGTTCTTTTACCACATCCTCTGTCGTGCCGATCACAGTTGCGATATCCTCCGACACATCTACAACACGACCGTGATGGATAACCGAGTAGAACTGGCGCTGTGGTACGTGGCGCGCACTGAACCCACACTCGGCTCTGGAGAGTAAATAATAGAAGACCTCGTAGCTCCCCGGGGTCCCCTTCGTTCCCGATCTGCCGTACTCACATTTTTGAGGCTCCGCTAGAAAAAGGGCCCACCTCTGGAGTTCCCAACCCCAGGCCGGAGATGTTTGGGACGCCTATGAATACATTCAGTCTCAAGTTTCTCTCCAATCGGTCATGAACTTTAATTCGTTCATGATCGCCTTTAATCGTTGTTCACGCCTCACGTAGTCGGCCTTTGCACTATGGTCCGGTCTGGGCGTTTGCAGGTACGTGAGGTTTAGCTTCTGGATTTCGGCAATTTCCCGCCTCAGTGCCTCGACTCGCTCTCGGATGCCGCCGTGCATGGGGCGGGATTATACTCTCGTTGTCTCCCAAGGTCGATTTTCACAAGCTCGTTCTGTGGTGCACACGCTAGCCGCACTGCCAACACTTTGGGCATCGGCAATTTGGCTTGTGGGTACCTCCCCTCAGGCCGCACAACGAACACCTGCAGCCAGCCTGATGTCTTCCTCCCCAATCTCCACAGCCGGGACACATACAATCGGGTTTGTGATTTCCGCCCCGCTCTTCGCAGATGGGACACGCACATTCGCTCCCGTGAGTTCCCCCGAACTTGTACCCAACAGCCACCTGTGTCCCTACTTTTCGGCGGTCGCGATTCCCTGGGGCCACTCTGATTCCCATTCTGTCCGGACCTGGAGCAGATAATCAAGACCCGCTTGGCAGTAAAAGAGGCAGATTTCCTAAGCCAGGTCAGAATTGAACAGTTCCATTGCGGATGCAACGCCAGAGTTTTCGCGAGAAAGGAACACCCTTGCCTTCGATCGCCATTTCGGCAATGATGGCCCGTCGGCGTTCCACACCATCCCAGGACCTGCGGGGATGTCGGGGATTTGCTGGTGGTTCAATCCCCAGACTTTTTTGCATGACGCTGGGCAGGCTGCCATTCAAAACCGAATGGATCGTCTCCAACAGGGAAATAGGCCCATCAGACTTGGCCACGAGCGCATCTACGGCTTGCAAAGCATCGTCCGGCAGGTCCACGTCCCCCGCGAGCATGACGATTGGGACCTTAGGTTTCACCTTCTTGATGGCAGCCGCCACGACCCCGCCATCCAAAAGATCCAGTTGGTAGTCGAGCACAATTGCATCGACGGGTTGGGACATGAAAAGCTGCAAGCCCTCGTGGCCATTGGTTGCGGTCACCAGTTCGTAGCCGTGTTCCTGCAACAGACTAAGTTCCGCCGGATCTTTATGGATGCAGAGTAGGGTGGCATTGGTAGCCATCCCGATATGTATACAGATGGAGATTAGCCCAATTCTGCTCAAAATTGCTCACAATTATGGGCAGGAGGGGCGAAGCCATGAGACCGTCAAAACCCCAGGCTTACCCTTGCTCGGGCTGTAATGCTCGCCCTTTGGGGGACACTGTGAAGCGTTCAGACGCCCAAAGCCACATGCAGCAAAATATCGTTGATATACACTCAGGGCAGGGAGATTCCAACTCTTCAGCCGTGGTGCAGAGCGGCGTGGCATGCAAAACAAAGCGTAATTAGGTTCTGCCCGGAATCGTCGCCGGAGTGGCTGCGGAAGTTTTTGTGGTGGACCTCAAGGTTGGACATCGCGCCGCAGACCTGGCATCTCCAGCCATCGCGGCATAGCACCTGATTGCGGAGCTGTGCGTATTGCCGGGGATCAAGCCGCAGACGAGGACGCTTGGGTCGCGCGCAATTCATGATGCCTTCTGGGCGAAGTGATCCAGAAACGCCTTTCTTTCTTCTCCCGGAAGAAACTTGAAGAAACGCAGGATCGATTGCAACAGGACCTGCGAGTTGCCGTTTTCGAGGTTGGCTCCCGCCAGGAAGTCCGCACAGATCATCTCTAGGCAGTAACCGCGCGATTTGTCTGTCCCCAGCATCAGAGCGGCCGTTTCGATTGCCTGCTCGATGATCGGGATCTGGCTCTTATAAAGCTTGAAGTAGATAATCTCTGTCGCCTCGCTTTCCCTCCCGGTTAGCTCCTTTTCGACCGCCTGCTTGAACTGTTCTTTCGGCATTTCTCGTGCCTTGTGCAACCAGGTTGCACAATCGAAGTGCTGCCGGTCCCGTCTGCCTACCTTGGCGAGTTCTAGCCCCTTGGTCCATCCGACCTCCTTGAGTTCCTTTCTCGCCTGCGGCGGCAGGTGCTC
>Ga0210401_10003768_pt1 | contig 16062 bp, 15 predicted proteins | sample IncBWH32MmetaG_FD_150866 | JGI IMG/M metagenome (GOLD analysis project Ga0210401, IMG submission 150866) | Forest soil microbial communities from Barre Woods Harvard Forest LTER site, Petersham, Massachusetts, United States - Inc-BW-H-32-M | ecosystem: Environmental > Terrestrial > Soil >... | reverse complement strand
GGCCTTGGCCCTCGAGCCCAATGACGCAGCCACCCACTACAACCTGGCGCTCGCCTTGAAATATAAAGGCGATGCCAGGCAGGCAGCGGAAGAGTTCGAGGCCACTCTACGGCTCAGACCGAAGTGGGCGGACGCGCACTACGGGTTGGGCGCGTCCCGCTACGATCTGCATGACCAGGCCGGTGCGCTCGAGGAACTGCGAACTGCGGTCGCTATCGATCCGGCGAATGCTGGGGCGCATCGTCTTCTGGCTCATATTTATTCACAGCAGAATGATTTCTTGGCCGCCGAGGCCGAGTTACGCCGGGCGCTTGCATTGAAGCCCTCGGCTGACCTGCATTTTGAGTCGGGACTGGCCGAAGGACAGCTGGGAAAGCTGGACGCCGCCGCCGCGGAGTTTCGTCGGGCTCTTCGGCTTAACCCTGGGTTCGCACCCGCGCACACGCTGCTGGGTGTGACGCTCCGCCGTCAGGGGGATCGTGTTGGTGCGCTCGCGGAGTTTCGCAAGTCTGTCGAACTCGATCCTCAGGATCCTGAGTCGCAGACCGATCTCGGCATGGAACTCAAGGCCGGCGGGGACACAGCCGGTGCAATCGCGGCGTTTCAGCGCGCGATCGAGCTAAAGCCTGATTTTGAAAAGGCCCACTACAATCTTGGCGTTGCGTTGCGTGCTCAAGGCCAGACGAGCGCAGCGCAGAAAGAATTGGACGACCTGAGTGGGCTGCACGAGTTCCGTGCGCGCTTGGCACAGTCGAAGCTCCTTATCCTCCAGGGCGTCGATGCGTTGAAACAAAAAAGGCTCGACGACGCCCTGTCGCTCTTTCAGAAAGCCGCCGAGCAAAGTCCTACGCTGCCAACGAGCCACTACTATCTGGGTGTTACCTGGGAGCGCAAAGATGACGCAGCGCGTGCTCACGCGGCCTTCGACAAGGCGCTTGAGCTGAAGCCTGACTACGCGCAGGCACACTCCAGCCTCGGGCTGCTTTATTGGCGCGAAAACGACCGCGCCCATGCGCTTGAGGAATTTCGCCAGGCGGTAATGTCCGACCCGGACCTGGCGGAAGCCCACTACAATCTTGGTCTCGCGCTGGCCCAAACAGAACATCTAGACGAAGCCACTGGTGAGCTGAGCGAAGCCATCAGTCTCGATCCCAAATACACCGATGCGCGAATCCAACTGGGATTGGTCCTCGCCCAGAACAACGATCCGGCAGGCGCCGCCAATGTTTTTCGGAGAATTGTGCGCAGCGATCCGAATTTTCCGGAAGGGCACAACAACCTCGGCTTGGTTCTGTTGCAGGAGGGCGATGCGGGCACCGCACGGGCGGAGTTCGTCGAGGCCGTACGCCTGAAGCCAGGCTATGCGGAGGCACACTACAACCTTGGATTAGCTCTACACCAGGAAGGAAAGGAAGACGAGGCACGCGCGGAGTTTGAGAAGGCCTACGAGATTTCGCCAGGGTTACGAAACGCGCCTCACCCATAAGCAATGAAATCCATCCGAAGCCTGCTACTGATCCTCTTGATCCCGGTCGCCGCATTGGCGGTGGACGTATGCGAGGTTACATCGCCGATGGCCGCGCTGAGCGTACCGCATGTGGCCGAGGCGCCGGAACTCAACACTGACCCGCACTCGCCGACATGGTCGCATGCAGCCTCCGCGTGGATCGAGAAAGATTGTACTTCGCGGCTGGACTATCCCAAGCTCAAGACCGAAGTTCGCGCGTTTTGGACCGACTCTGATCTCTACCTCCTCTTTGTCTCTCCGTACAGTGAGCTGAATTTATGGTTGCCTGCCGATAACAGCAAAGATCGCCTCAAGCTGTGGGACCGTGACGTCGTCGAGTTCTTTCTGGGCGACGATTGGACCAACATCCGGCACTACCGTGAGTTTGAGATTGCCCCGACTGGCGATTGGGTCGATCTAGCCATTGACCTGGATCACGACAGCTACGGCGCTGAATGGAACTCCGGATGGCAGCGTCAGGGCCGCATCGATGAAACCAACCATCTGTGGTTCGCGGCGGCACGCGTGCCGCTGAAGTCCGTCAGCGAACAACCCGTCAAGCCGGGCACCAAATGGCGCGCCAACCTGTATCGCATTGACGGGCTCGGCGAGGATCCGCAGCGTCACTTCATGTGCTGGCAGCAGACCTGTGCCCCTGACCATGATCCCAATCATGTGCCCGAACACTTTGGAACGTTGATCTTCGCCCAATAAAACGTCTGCCGGAGGAATCGCATGTCAGTCGCACCCGAATCGAGCCGTCGTGGATTCATGAAAATGTTGGCTGCCTCGCCGCTACTGGCCCAGATTGCGGCCCAAGGTTTGTACGCGAAATCCACGGTCGCGCTCGGGCTGGCATCACAGGAGAATGTGTACAGCCGCCTTGGAATCAAAACAGTCATCAATTGCCGCGGAACTTGGACATATTTAAGCGGATCACTGCAATTTCCAGAGGTGCGCGTGGCCCAGGCCGAAGCGTCGCACTATTTCGTGAACATGGTCGACTTGCAACGCGCGGTAGGGCGAAAACTGGCGGAGTTGACCGGCGCCGAATCCGGCTTGATCACTACCGGAGCCGCCGGAGCGATGGCCGCCTCGACAGCTGCATGCATGGCGGGCAGCGATCCCCAAAAGATATGGCAGCTCCCGGACCCGACCGGCATGAAGCATGAAGTGATCATGGTTGGAGGTCGAAGCGCTTTTGACAACGCAATCCGGTTAGCCGGAGCAAAGTTGGTTCTCGTCGAGGGGCCCGAAAATATTGTAAATGCGATCACCGGCGACACCGCCATGATCTACACGACCGACCTCGGCGACAAACTCACCCGCGAACTCGCCATTGCCAAGGACCATAACGTTCCTATGCTGCTGGACGATGCGGCGGGCATTCCTCCGGCCGACAATCTGAAGCTCTACGCACAGATGAAAATCGATTTGTATACATTTTCTGGCGGCAAGGGACTCCAGGGACCGCAGTGCAGCGGTGTCCTGCTGGGCCGAAAGGATTTAATCGAAGCAGCCCTACGCAATTCTGCACCGTGGGAAGGGGCGGTGTGCCGCGCCATGAAGGTAGGAAAAGAGGAAATCATCGGCTGCCTGACGGCCGTAGAGACGTGGCTGAAAATCGATCCCAAAAAACTCTACGCAGAATGGAACGCGCGGGTGGACCGCATCGCCAAACTTGTGGAAACCGTGCCCGGCGTCACAACCTCAGTCTATATTCCCGACGATGGGAATCGTTATCCCACACTGAAGATTTCGTGGGATCAGCAGGCTTGGGGCTTCACCATCACCGACTGCGTGCAGCAACTGAGGGCCGGCGATCCAGTCATTGAAGTACTCGGCGCGGACAACCCCAGCCTTGTGCCGGCGGTGCACGAGGGAATTCAGAAACCAGACAGAAAGGAGCGGAAAGAGGTCGATCATATCGAACTGGTGTCAATGACGATTCAACCCGGAGAAGAGATCATCGTCGGGCAGCGGCTGCGAACCATTCTCGGTGCGGCACGCAAGGGCAAACCGGCATGAGATTCATCTTCCTGCTGTGCGCGTGGCAGATATGCTTCGCGGAAGGCGCGCAGGCTCAGTTGAAACAAATTCTGCCGAAGCCGGCGCCGCTCGCCAGCGATGCCTTAGGATCGCCTGCAATCGACGCGGGAGATTATGTGTATGTGTCCGGGCAGGGGCCTCTTCGTCCGGACGGGAGCACTCCGACCAATTTCGCGGATCAGGTTCGCCAATCTCTCGAGAATATAAAAACGGTAGTCGAAGCAGCGGGCCTGGCGATGGACCACGTAGTTTACGTTCAGGTCTACCTCGACGACATGAGTCATTACCAAGCATTGGACAAGGCCTTCGCCGAGTTTTTCCCGAAGTTGCCGCCTGCGCGCGGAGTCTTGGGCGTTACCCGGCTTCCGGAGCCTTCGGTGCAAATCAACGCCGTCGCCGTTCGCGATCTCAACGGAAAGCAAGCGGTGGAGTTGCCCAACTTCAAGCCGAACAAAGCGTATTCCTTCGGAATGCTGACGCACGACAGGTTATTCGTATCCACCATGCTGGGCAGCGACCCCGCAACCGCTAAGGTGCCGGCGAATCCTGCCGCGCAGGTTGATCTCGCGCTCGACCGTCTAAAGATGGTTGTGGAAGCCGCCGGGCTCACACTCGGCAACATGGTCTTCGTGAATCCGTACCTGACTTCGGAAATTCCGATGCGAATTATGAATGAACACTACGCGCGACGATTCGAATTCGGAAATACGCCGGGACGCGCCACGATCCAAGTGTCGAGTCTCCCGGAAGGCGCGCACATCGCGTATACGGGTGTGGCTGTCCGCGACCTGACCCAGCGACGAGCCATACGTCCCAAGAATATGCCGCCAAGTCCGACCGCGAGTCCGTGCGTCTTCGCCGGCGACACGCTCTATTGTTCGGCAAAGAGCGGGTTCATTCCGGGGCCAAATGGCGGTGTGTTCGCGGCGTCGACCGCCGACCAGGTTCGCCAGACAATGCGAAATCTCCTCGACAACTTGGAAGAGGCAGGCATGAGGTTCGATCAAGTCGTCTCAACCACAATCTACTTGGACGATTTATCGGAATCGGTGGGGTTCGGGAAAGTGTACCGGAAATATTTCAGCGATGTTTTGCCGGCTCAGACGACGGTGCAGCAGATCCAGCCTACCGAGCGAAAAGCCGATGAACAAGGGCAATACCCGGACTTGGAGCAAGTGTCCTTGATAGCTGTGCGTAGCCCGACGAATCACTGATTCGGCGGAAGCGTGGTTGGCGATCGCACCACGTTGTGAGCAGCGCGCTTTGCGCAGAGCGCCGGAAGACCGAGTGTTTATGAGTCATGGTGAAAATATTTTTGGCGCCCGCATCGTCGCCAGTCTGGGGCTCGTTCTTTGCGCCCTGATCCTCGCGCAGAGAATCGCGTCGCAGGAACAGAAATCGCCGCGTTCCACGGACGTCGGCCAGCGTTCGGACACGTCAAACGTCGAAGGCAAACAAGCGTTTGAGTCCCGGTGTGCGGGGTGCCACGGTTTGGACGGGCGCGGTGGCGAACGGGCTCCGGACATTGCCGCGAATGCGAAGACACAGCAGCGATCCGACAGCGAGCTTTTCCGCATCGTTGAGCAAGGGTTGCCGGGAACGGGGATGCCTGCTTTTGCCTCCCTGGGAAGCAATATCAAGAATGTCGTCGCATATCTGCGCGAGCTTCAAGGCATGAAAGAGTCCGCAAGGCTACCAGGCGATGCGAAGAGAGGCCGGGAGCTGTTTTACGGGAAGGGGCGATGCTCGGAATGTCATGCGATCGCCGCCTCGGGCGGCTTCATTGCTTCGGAACTAACGGGGTTTGCTGGGAATCGTTCCATAAACGAAATTCGCCAGGCGATCATCAAGCCGACCGGTGCGAACCGGCTGGGCGGAAAGATGATCTTAGAAACGCGCGATGGTAAGGAGTACTCCGGAGTTGTGCGGAACGAAGATAATTTTTCGCTCCAGCTGCAGAGTCTCGACGGCGGTTTCCAACTCTTCCAGAAGTCCGAGCTTGCGAGCTTTTCGCGCCAACCGGGCTCGCTCATGCCCGCAGACTACGGTACCACTCTGAATCGCGATGAACTGAACGATCTGATCAGCTTTCTGATGTTTTCCGCGCGTGGTGTGAAAGTGGAAGCGGCCGCAGGTACCAAGTCTACGGACGACGAGGAAGAATAATGATCGATTCGAGTGATGCTGGAAATCTTCAAAAAGCACAATATTGAATCGAATTAGTATTCGTCGATGACTAGTGCCAGGTGCAAAGAAATGTTACAGTCCAGCCACTCAAACTGCCGGAGAATGCCGATGATTCCATCTCGTGGCGTACGACGTTTTCGCAGGATCGTTCACGCAACCATCCTGGCCAGTGTTACCATCATCGGTATTGCTATCTTCATCGGGCCGCCTCAAGCTCGAACCCGACAAGCCGACGTCTCCGCGAACGATGACGCTTCCTTGCTCGCCGGCTTCCGCCACGTTGAGGTCGCGTCCGTTTCTGACGCGCTCGAACAGCTCACCGGCCGCAAAATGTATATGTCCCACCGTATGAGGCCGATCTTCCCCACGAAATTTGCGGGCTTCGCGCTAACGGTACTCCTGAAAAAAGAGACCAACCATGATCCGAAGGCCCTCGACGGCATGCTTGCGGCCATCGATGGTGGCTCCGCCAATTCTGTGTACGTAATGGTCGTCGAAGACGGCGCCGACATCGCCGGAATGGGCGGTCTGATGGGCACGGCCATGAGCTCGCGAAATTTCTCGGGCGCCGTAATTGACGGCGGTGTGCGCGACGTCGCGTACTTGCAAAAGATCTCGTTTCCCGTTTACGCGCTTGGCGTCGTGCCGTCCACCTCGGTGACGCACTACCGCTTTGCCGGCGCCAATATTCCCGTCGTTTGCGACGGTGTCGCTGTAAATGCATCGGACATCATCGTGGCCGACGCCGATGGCGTCGTCGTCGTCCCGCGGGCATCCGCAGCCGCAGCGCTCAAGCTCGCGCAAGAGATGGATTTCAAAGAGCACTCCATGTACGCCACCATTGAAAAACTAAAATCGATTCAGGAAGCCGTGAAACAGTTCGGCCGCCTCTAGGAGCGCTCGACGAGTGACCCGCGTCGCCATCATCGCCACTGTGACTCTGTTCAGCGTGCTCCGCAGATCCGTCGCGCTCGCTGCATTTTTTCTAATGTGCTCCGGGTTCTCCGCCGGACAAGAAAAGTCAGCCGCCGCCATCTCCACCTCGATCGACGTCGGGCCCGCAGACTTGCTTGCCCAGCCCCCCGGCGCAAACTGGGTCTCTTACAACGGTGACTATACCGGTCGGCGCTTTAGCAATCTGATGGAGATTACGACCGCGAACGTCGCCAACCTCCGCGCGCAATGGATCTTTCACCTCCGCGACACAACTGGGCTCGAGGTCACGCCCGTCGCCGTCAACGGCATCCTATTCGTCACTTCCGCCAACGACGCCTTTGCCCTCGACGCCCGCACGGGTCGCTCCATCTGGCACTATTCGCGCCCGGTCACTGAAGGCCTCATCGACGACGCCTCCCAACACCACAATCGCGGCGTCGGCGTCTGGCACTCCAAAGTTTTTCTCGAAACCGACAACGCCCACCTTCTCTGCCTCGACGCTCGCTCCGGCCATCTTCTCTGGGACGTCGCCTACGCCGAAGGCAACAAGAACTACGGCGCTACCAGCGCCCCCCTCGTCGTCAAAGACAAAGTCATGGTCGGCACCTCCGGAGGCGACGATGGCGTTCGTGGTTTCGTCGCTGCCTTCGACGCCGAAACCGGCAAGCAGGCTTGGCGTACCTGGACAATTCCCGGGCCCGGTGAGTTTGGCTCTGAGAGCTGGCCTGGCGACCTTTATCTTCGCGGCGGCGGTACCACCTGGATGCCCGGCACCTACGATCCTGAACTCAACACCATTTATTGGGGGACCAGCAATGCCGCCCCTGATTTCGACGGCGTGCCCCGCCCCGGCGACGACCTCTACACCGCGTGCGTTCTCGCGCTCGACCCTGACACCGGCAAGATGAAATGGTATTTCCAATTCACGCCGCACGATCTTTACGACTACGACGCCACCGAGACTCCTGTGCTCATCGATGCCGTCTTTCACGGCCAGCCTCGAAAATTGCTGGTCCACGCGAATCGCAATGGATTTCTCTATGTTCTCGATCGCACCAATGGAAAGTTTCTTTCTGCCGTTCCGTTTGTCACCCACTTGAATTGGACTAGAGGCATCGACGTGCAGGGGCGCCCCATTCCCCCCCTCCTGGAGCCGTCCGACGAAGGCACCGAAATTTGTCCCAGCATGATTGGCGCAACCAACTGGTTTTCGCCTTCCTATAATCCGGCCACCCATCTTTTCTACTTCCTGGCGCTTGAGGAGTGCGGCATCTTTCACCGCAAGCCCGAGAAATTCTCCGAAGGGCGTGAGTACTATGCGACCGGTGTCAAACGCGTCCCCGGCGGCCCGCGCGAAAAAATCTTGCTCGCGTATAACTTGGATACCGGGGTGTTCGAATGGCGATATCCTCAAGCGGGTGACGGGGGTTCCGCCGCCGGCACAATGACGACCGCGGGTGGCGTGGTTTTCTTCGGTGACGATGCGGAATCCTTCGAAGCCGTGGATGCCAGAACCGGAAGGCCGCTCTGGCATTTCACCACTGGCCAGAGATTTCACGCTTCTCCGATGAGCTACGCGGTCTTGGGAAAGCAATACGTTGCCATCGCATCGGGAAACGATATTTTCAGTTTTGCGTTGCCATAGAAACGAACTTTCGAGACAAAAATCACAAGGAGGGTAGACAAAATGTTTTCGAATCTTTTCACGCGAAGGGCGTTCGGAAATCGCTTAGCCGCGTTACTCCCGGGCATCGGCCTCGCTGCGGCGGCGCTGCCATCGCCCGCGGAAGCGCAGGTAAACGGCGGAGTGAAGAAACTCGATATCGACGGTAAGCCAGCCGACAAGGGTTTCATCACCCCGCTTATCGTTTTTAACGGCGTCGTCTATATCGCCGGCATCGGCGCGCACTCCCACAATAAAGCCGAGTTCCCCAAGGACATCACCAATCACACCAAGAGTGTGATGGAAGGCGTCAAAACGGCTGTTGAAACCGGCGGCGGAACCCTGGACTCCATTCTGCAACTCACCGTGTTCCTTGCGAGCATCAGCGACTACGACGGTATGAACGCCGTCTTCAAAACATATTTCCCAAATGGCGGCCCCGCTCGGACCACCGTCGCCGTCGCGAATCTCCCCGGTGATTCTCTAGTCGAAATCAACTGCACTGCGGCAGTCCTTCGCAAGTAGCCGATTCGCTTAAAGGAGAGAAGTCCGATGCCACTCAATCTGAAGTCCACTCGTACATTTATGAGCAGCCTCGGCGTTATGGCGAGGGAGCCGCCGAGAACGGTCATGGTTCCCTGCGGCTGAGCAATTCATGGATTCGTAGAGACTTCGCGATAGTCTGATTCTTGCTCCGAGTTGTCCTCGGTTGGCCCTAAGCTTCGCAGGGGGGCTCTGACTTTTCCTCGATCTCTTTTCTCGCGAACCTCTGCGTCTCGGCGTTCTCTTCTCTTTGATCTTTGTCTTCTCTCTCCCGCGTTGCTCCTCGTTTTCTGGGTCCAGTTCACCCCTCCCTTTTTCCGCTGTCGTAGATGCGGTAGAGTCAACCCATGCGCCGGTCTATCGATGTATCCCTGGCTTTGGTAACAATATTGGTAACTCTGTTCGCCATCGCGCTGTTTCCGGTCGGCGCCATTTCCCGCGCCTCACCTGATATGACTTCTCATGATATGACTGCTCATGCGCCCTCCAACGCCACCTATCTCGGTTTCGACCGTAACGTCTACCCTGGCGATGACGCTCTCCCGATCCTGCGCAAGACTTTTGCCTTCGCCGGCTACTGGCTCGGCCCGCCGCCAGGCGAAAAAATCAACACCTGGCGCGGCAAACGCGCCCAGCTCCAATCGCAGGGTTTCGGATTCGCTGCCCTCTATCGCGCTCGCCAAGCGAACGAGGTCAAGAAGGACGCCACCGCCAGAGAGAAGGGAATTCTCGACGCGCGCAATGCCGCAGCCTCCGCGAAATCGGAAGGCTTTGCTCCGCACACAATTATTTTTCTTGATATCGAGGATGGCGGCAGGCTCTCGCCCAGCTTTCACGTATATCTGCGCGCCTGGGCCGACGAACTCAACCGCGCTGGCTACCGCCCGGGCGTGTACTGCTCGGCAATTCCTGTCGACGAAGGCCGCGGTGCGACCATTCTCACTTCCGACGACATTCGCCACCACATCGGCGACCGTGAACTCGTCTACTGGGTCTACAACGATGTCTGCCCACCGTCCCCTGGGTGCGGCGCGCCGCAAAATCCTCCGCCAGTATCCGCAGGCGGGGTACCCTACGCAGCGATCTGGCAATTTGTGCAGTCGCCACGGCGCAAGGAATACACCGCCAAGTGCGCCGCAACCTACAACGCCGACGGAAATTGCTACGCGCCGGGCGACACCGCACACGCGTGGTTTCTCGATGTGAACTCTGCCACAACGCCGGACCCCTCTTCGGCCAAATAGTGCGCGGCAGCACAGATACGCTTGTTCACCGTGAGTTTCGAAGGGTCGGGGTCCGGAGCACACAATATCGCGAGCGCCAGCCGGGTGCAGTCGGCCAAAAAATAAGGGGCGCTCAAGAGGCCGCCCCATCCACAGGCATCGATTGCAAGGTCCGCTCAGACCTGGCCCATGCCGCCATCCACATTGATCTCCACGCCAGTAATATACGAAGAGTCGGACGACGCCAGGAACGCCACAGCTCCGGCAACTTCTTCTGGCTGTCCCAACCGCTTCATCGGCACCAGAGAAACAAATCCCTGTGCCATCTCATCGACTGCGGCCTTGTCTAGTCCGAGCCGGCCAAAAATCGGGGTTTCGATCGGACCCGGGGCAACGGTGTTGACTCGTATGTTTCTTCCTACAAGTTCGGAAGCCGCGGTGCGTGCGAACGAACGGAGCGCCGCTTTGGTTGCCGCATAGCTGCCGGCGGTTCCGAACCCCTTTTGGCCCGCCACGCTGGTATTCAAAATGATGGAGGCGCCATCGTTCAGGAAGGGAATCGCCTTCTGTATGGTAAAGAAGGCGCCCTTGGCGTTGATGTCGAAATTCGTGTCATACACCTGCTCAGTCGTGTCGGCGAAAGGCGCAAAGTTCGCCACCCCCGCATTTACGAACAAAATGTCGATCTTCCCCAACTTCTTCGAAACCGCCGCATACAGCTTGTCCAGGTCCGCTAGTTTCGCTACGTCAGTCTGGACGGCTAGCGTGCCGTTTCCCAAATACTTCACTGCCTCGTCCAGCGTCTTCTGGCTGCGCCCTGCAATGGCTACTCGAGCGCCTTCATCCAGCAATCGTTTTGCCGAGGCCAACCCGATTCCGCTGTTTCCACCGGTTACTACCGCCACTTTTCCTTCTAGTCGTCTCATTGTTTCTCTCCTCCAAGGCCGGACCAACACTTAGATGAGCATCTAAATGACTGGTTACATCTTTCTTTAGAGGCTGGCGGCAGGGTCCGCGCATGGGCTCCGTCTGGCCTAGGCTCTAGTACCGCGCTAAACTGATAGTCCACCATGAAACGAATTCAGGTAGAGAAGGTATCCAAGGCACTCGCGGACGAAACGCGGCTGATGATCTTCGAGGCCATTTCTGCCGGCAAGGAAATGAACTGCAGCGAAATCGTGGCCATGCAGGGTGTGACACCCGCCACTGTTTCCCATCACCTTAAGGTCCTCCTCGATGCGAACTTGATCGAGTGTCGCCGCGTTGGACAATTTGTTCGCAGCCGCGTCATACCCGAAACCATCGATGAGTACACGAAAACGCTTTCGCGGATTGCAGGCGGAAAAAAGGTGGTGAAGAGTCGATAGGGCGGTTAGTTCGAAAACAGAAGCGCCAGCGCGGTAACAATTCCGATCGCCAGCACGATGCCCAGCGCCAGCATCTTTTTTCGCTGTGCCAGCGCGCGGTGTGATTCAACCGGTTGTCGCAGGAAATGGATCGCCATCGCCCCTACTTTGTTAACATACCCGGAAGACCCTCCCTGGAACTTTGCTTGGCATTGCGTCCTATCGGTGAACGGCGCTGAATGGCAGTCGTTTCGCCCTTAGCGCGACCGCCAAGCACGCGACAGCCGTCCTTACGAATGGTTACCTCCGGCTAAATAAGCCTGTGGTAACACCTCGGTTTCCTTGACCCGCAAAGCCCTTACCGGCCGCGACGGGGATCCCCTTCTCCAGATATTCGCCCTCCCTGATCCAACCTGCATCCCCGCCAGGCCCTTCCTACCTTATCCCAAGCCCTTTCGTTGTAACTGGTTACCGTCTGGCAGCATCTAAGTAAAAGCTAACAAAACATTCACGATTTATACGCATAGAAACGATTAAAATTATTCGTGAGTGGCATCCTAGAGCCTCGGTTAAGGTGTAATCGTAGGCTACCAAAGAGGGAGTACTAGAACATGGTAAAGCAGTTTCTTCTGGCCAGCGATTTCGACCAGACGCTCAGCTTTAACGACTCGGGAGTCGTGTTGAGCGAACTCATCGGCTTTCACGGCTTCCACGACAAAGTCTCCGGGCTATCGGGGATGAACCTCGTCCAACAGGGCGCTGAACTTTCTTACTTGATTCTTCATGACCCGGAATTTCGCCGCGTGCGCCGCGAGCATCTCATTGAAACCGGCAAGCGCATCCGCTTGAAGCACGACGTCGCTCTTTTTGCGCGCGCTCTCGAAAGCCTTGCGGATGGCTACAAATTTTCCTTTTACGTTATCTCCGCCGCGCCGCAGGAAATCATTCAGTCGGCGCTCGAAGGCATCGTGCCGCGGGATCATATCTTCGGCACGCGTTTCCGTTACAACGAAACGACCGGCGAAGTGGATTCCATCATTCGCGCCTCCGCAGGGTGGGGCAAAATCACCGTCCTCGAAGAGCTTCGCGCACAGCTCGGCATCAGCCACGATCAGATCATCTATATGGGTGACGGCAGCTCCGACCTGCCAGTGATGATGCACGTCAATCAATACGACGGACTCACCATCGCCGTCTCTGAAGCGAAATACATTACGCGCGTTGCCAAACGCACGGTGCTTAGCGACAACGCCATGAGCGTTCTGGTCCCGGTGCTCGAAAAAGTTCTGCGTTGGGATTCCGCGCGCATCCGGCGTCTCTTCGCCTCCTACGGCCTAACCCTGCTCGAATGGGAAAAGCGCCGCACCGACATGCTAACCATCCAAGAGTCCGGCGTGGCCTTCGCGTCCACACAACCCCAGTAACGTCGTACCTCCAAGTGGGACAGCATTCCTAGCTGTCTCTGTCACTCTATGTAGGCGCCGGGCTTCAGCCCGGCGCTTTTTTCTTCGCATTACTCCCGCTGCTAGCACACTTGTCAGAAAACTCCGTTCAGTACACAATCCGCCCAGCAAATCGCAAAAAGGTACAAGGAGAAGGACCAGATGCACTCTCTCCGCCTGACTCTACTCTGGCTGTTCGTCACGCACGCGGTTCTGCCAACCTCCCCCGCGCAAACCGCAACCGCCAAAGCAGATCTCACGCAGCCCCAGGATTATGTCCTCAAGCGCGTCTCCAGCTTCGATCGTTCCGGAGGCAACGCCGACTACCGCAAAATAGCCGCCGGTCAAACCCTCACGGTTCTGGACGTCGATGGCCCCGCCACGCTCACGCACGTCTGGATCACGCTCTCCAGCCCCGAGTCCTATCATCTAAAAAAGCTGGTCCTGCGCATGTACTGGGATCACGAGACCAGTCCCAGCGTCGAAACACCGCTGGGCGATTTCTTCGGCCTCGGCTTAGGCGACTACTACGTTTGGGAATCAGAACTTCTCTCGGTAGCCCACAAACGCGCGCTGAACTCTTTTTTCCCCATGCCATTTCAGAAGCACGCCCTGATTACCGTCACCAACGAAGGCCAGGAAGCCGTCGACGCTTTCTATTTCAACCTTGATTACCGTGCGGAATCCCATCCGCTGCCGCAGGGCACTCTTTATTTCCACGCCCAATTCCGCCAAGCCCAGCCAAATCACGGCTGGACCTCCGGATGGGCCAACAACGGCGATCCGCGGGTGAACGACGCAAAAAATCTTGACGGCAAGGACAACTACGTGTGGATGGAGGCCACCGGCCAGGGCCACTACGTCGGCGTCACCATGTCCATTCTCCAAAACCAGGACTACTGGTGGGGCGAAGGCGACGACATGTTCTTCATCGACGGCGATCCGCACCCATCCATTACGGGAACGGGCTCCGAAGATTATTTCTTAGGCGCCTACGACTTCGGCGAGCATTCGTTCTCGTACCGTCTGTTCGGTGCGCCCGTAAAGGGCGAAGAGCGCGCCGGCAGCCGCAGCTCCGTCTATCGCTTCCATCTCGATTCCCCGATCACCTTTACCAAATCCCTCCGCGCCACCATCGAGCACGGCCACGCCAACCACCGCTCCGACAATTTCTACTCCGTAGCCTATTGGTATCAGACCGAACCCCACGCCCAATTCCCCGCGCTTCCGCCGGTCGACCAGCGCCTCCCCCGCCTCCAACCGGTAGGCGGCCCAGGCAACGCCGCCCAAACACGCTGAACGCTGATGTGGCTTGTTGTGGCGGCCGGTTTCCGAAGCGGGCGCTTTTCTTCGTACGCAAGCAACCTCGCCAAATCTTTGCTATCCTTCCCATCGTCGGAGGCCAAATGTCGAAGAAAAAAATCTTGATGCTGATCGGCGACTACGTCGAAGACTACGAAGTGATGGTCGCGTTCCAGGCCTTGTTAATGGTCGGCCACACCGTGCACGCCGTCTGCCCCAAGAAGAAATCCGGCGAATTCGTCCGCACGTGCATTCACGATTTCGAAGGCGATCAGAGCTACACTGAAAAACTAGGCCACAATTTTCAGCTCAACTTCACTTTCGACGACGTCAAAGCCGAAGACTACGACGGCGTAATCATCCCGGGCGGCCGCGCCGTCGAATACATTCGACTCAACCCGCGCGTTCTGGACATGGTTCGCCACTTCGACAAAACCAAAAAGCCGATCGCTTCCATCTGCCACGGCGCCCAACTCCTAGCCGCCGCCGGAGCCCTCGAGGGCAAAAAATGTAGCGCCTACCCAGGCACCAGCGTCGAAGTAACGCTCGCCAAGGGCATCTACGTCGATCTCCCCATGGACCAAGCGATCACCGACGGCAACTTGGTCTCCGGCCCCGCCTGGCCAGCCCTAAACGCCTGGCTAGCCCAATTCCTAAAAGTCCTAGGCACCCGTATAGAACCTTAACAAGTGGCACAGCCATTCCTGGCTGTGAATTAGCTGGATGTTCGAGGGGGCACTACTGCTGTTGCTGTTGTTCAGTATCTTCGTTCAATTCCAGGTTCCGCGATCTCGACCGAATCACGGTCGTCCGCGGCATCTCTTCCGGCTCCGGAGCATCCACCGGCAAAACCGTCACCAGCACGCTCAGCTCGCTCTCCGCTTCGCCTTTATACACGCCGCGCGTCGGCGGCACATCGGAATAATCGCGTCCCACAGCCACGCGCACGTGCCGGTCGCACCCCTCTAGATTGTTCGTCGGATCGAACGCCACCCATCCCAACTCGCCAAGGTACGCTTCCACCCAAGCGTGCGTCGCCCCTGCTGGAGACCGGTCCATGGATTTGTCTTCATGGTAGAGATACCCGCTGACATACCGGCAAGGTATCTTCAGCTGCCGCACCAGCGTAATCATGATGTGTGCAAAGTCCTGGCAAACTCCGCGACGCGCCTTCAACGCGTCATCGATGGGCGAATCCACCTCCGTGGTATTCGGCGCGTAGTCAAACATCTCGTAGAGCCTGGTGTTCAATTCCTGCAGCAGCGCCAGCGGATTCCCGCGGCGACGCAGATCCACCTCGCCCGCCAATTTCTCCAGCAAATCCGTGGGCATGGCGAAATGGCTCGGCAGCAGCATCTCCCAGTAATCGGTTTGGGCCACTCGCCGGTCGAGTTCGTCCCAATCGTCTGCCGCCGCCGCTTCCAAGCTTCGTGCGGGCAGCACGTCCACAATCGCCTGGGCCATCACGTCAATTCTGCGATGCCGCTCCGGAATGTCGAAATTGTGCACCGCGTTCCCGTAGAAATCGCGGTACACCATCATGTTCGCGCGCGGGTCGATGTTCAGAGAAAAGCTCAAGCACCGCTGCCGGAAGTCGGTCCGCGGCTGCATCCGCACTTCCATGACGCTTTCCCGCACCGCGGGCTCATAGTGAAAACTGGTAGTGTGCCGCACCGAATAGGCCATAAAGTGAAGCCGCCGGGAATCCTTTCGTTATCCTTACTTCTTTGCGCAATCGCTACATCTTACGACGCCAATTCCGCCTCAATTGCATAATCAAAATAAACCTGGTGAATCGCCGCATGAATCTGCGCGCATTCGCTCCGTACATTCTCCAGATACGTGTACGCGCCTTCCGCCATGA
>Ga0210401_10003767_pt1 | contig 16063 bp, 16 predicted proteins | sample IncBWH32MmetaG_FD_150866 | JGI IMG/M metagenome (GOLD analysis project Ga0210401, IMG submission 150866) | Forest soil microbial communities from Barre Woods Harvard Forest LTER site, Petersham, Massachusetts, United States - Inc-BW-H-32-M | ecosystem: Environmental > Terrestrial > Soil >... | reverse complement strand
GATAAACCCACGATCATCGCGCTCGACCGTCTCCCCAAGCCAGTCCGTTCGCGGCAAGGCGCCGATGAAGATGAACATGGAACTGGCCGGCACCCGCTCGACTTTGTTGGTGTCCGAACAAAGCACAGAGACCTCCTCCAGATGCGTATCGCCATGCACCTCCGCAACGCTGGCGTGCGTCCACAGCTGAATATTCGGAGTCTCTTTAATTTGATCGATCAAATACTGCGACATGGTGCTCGAGAGCGATTCGCCGCGAACAAGGATGACCACCCGCTCGGCATATTTCGAGAAATTCATGGCCGCCTGCCCGGCGGAATTCGCCCCTCCCACGACGTACACTATCTCTCCCTTGCATGACAGAGCTTCCGTGGTGCCGCCTCCGTAATACACACCGGCGCCTTGCAGTCGATCAATGCCGGGAGCCTCTAGCCGCCGCCATTGCACACCGGTGGCGATCATCAACGCATGGCAGGAAATCTCGCTGTCGTCGGCGAGCTTGATGATGCGGTACGATCCCTCCGTTCGCATATTCACGACGGTCTGCGGCGCAAGAATCTCCACACCGAAACGCCGCGCCTGCACTACCGCGCGTCGCGCCAGATCGCCTCCGCTGAGTCCACTCGGAAATCCCAGATAGTTTTCGATCCGCGAACTCATGCCCGCTTGCCCACCGGGTGCTTCCCGCTCAACGATCACAGTATGCAGCCCCTCAGACGCCCCATAGACAGCAGCTGCGAGTCCTGCCGGCCCGCCGCCCACAATGGCGAGATCGTAGAAACTCGTTTCCGCGCGCGTCCGAAAGCCAACCTTTTGCGCGACTTCCGCCGGAGCACTATTCAGCAACTTCGCGCCATCCGGGAACAAAACTATGGGGAGCTCGGTCGCATCCGGCCCAAGCGCTTCCAGCAGAAGCTTGGTTTCCGGGTCATTTGCCGACAGTTCGACATCGATCCATTGGTACGGAACATGACTTCGCGCCAGAAAATCGCGCAATTCATAGGATCGCGGAGACCATCGCGTCCCCAGCACACGAATTCCTTGAAATGCCGGCCGGTAAGAAGCCTGCCAGTCATCCAGCAGATCGTCGAGCTGCGGATAAAGATGCTCTGTCGGAGGATCCCATGGCTTCATGAAGAAATAGTCGATATTCGCCTGGTTGATGGCGCTGATCGCCGCATTCGTGTCGGCGTAGGCCGTAAGCAACGCTCGCTTGGCATCGGGAAACAATTGGCGGGCAGCTTGGAGAAACCCGACGCCGTCCATGTGGGGCATGCGCTGGTCTGCTAACAACAAGGCGACACCATCGTTGCGGACCTTGAGCCCCTTCAGCAGATCGAGGGCTCCGAGGGGAGAATCGCTGCTGATCACTCGATATTCAGCGCCATATTGCGTTCGCAGATCCCGCTCGATCGCCCGCAGCACATCGGGATCATCATCCACCGTCAGCAAAATGGGTTTTGCCATGACTGCCCAGCCTCAGACTAGAACTTGTTTCACAAAATGTTTTGAAAGGGCGCGACTTCCAGTCGCGCCGCTCAGAGCCAGAAAAACGTGCGGGCTTAAGCCCCTGAGGGAAGCACCTTGCGTCCAGCAATCCGGTTCATGAACTAAGCCGCAGTAACTGTCCTTAGATACAAGACAGTCCGCTTTGGTCGCAAAGTCGCACATGATCACTGCGCAGTCTGTCTCACGCAGGACTGAAACATCTCACGACCGGATTTCTCCAGGTTCCATCTCATCTACATAACACCACATCCACGACTCACCTGGCTCAATCGAGCGAATGAGCGGATGTTGCACCTTGCGGAAGTGTTTGGTTGCGTGCTTGTTCTTGGATGAATCACAACACCCCACATGCCCGCACGTCAAACACAGCCGAAGATGAACCCACGTATCGCCCATTTTGAGGCACTCTTCGCAAACATGTATGTCGGTGTTCTTAATTTTAATCTGGTCAAGATGCGAGCATTGATTCTTCATGGCTCCTCCAGAATGATCTCCACCTCTGGTCAAGTGACCTCAGTCATGTGACGAAAGGACACAATCATGCCACAACCGAGTCTCTTTCACTCACAATGAGTTTGGAGGTCATTCATTCGTGCTTCGTCTTGATTATCTTTCTTGTATCTTAACCGTCGCCTCAACGATCCTCGTGGGCCGCCGGTGTTGGGAAGGTTGGGCTCTGGCCGGAGTCAATAGCGTGATCATGTGCATCATCGGATTCCGCACCGAACAGTTGGGCTTCATTCCCGCAAACGTCTTCTGCATGGTCGTGAGTGCAATCAATCTCCACGCCTGGCGCAGATCAAGGTCCTGCTGAGGGAAAGGTGCCGAGGATTTTCCTTCGCGTGCCTTAGTGGTTAGCGCTTTTTGCGTCTCACTCGGCCACGAGCAGGTTCTCCGCAAAAGGCCACTGCTCATCGATCCATTGGACCTCGCACCGGAAGCCCGCCTGCCGCGCCGTCCCGCAGATCTCCTCGACAGCGTACTTGTGGCTGCTTTCCGTCCAAATGGTTTCACCCTCGCGGAACTCGACCACCACCTCCGCCGCCGGAATGCTGACGATCTGACGGCGCTTGGAAAGCAGGTGCATTTCCACGCTGCGCTCCTTTTCATTGATGCGCGCCACATGCTGAAACTCAGCCAGGTTGAAGTCGGCTCCCAACTCCCGATTAATCCGCCCCAGTAAATTAAGGTTGAATGCCGCCGTCACCCCAAGTTCGTCGTCGTAGGCCCTGATCAACTCTGAATGGGACTTCTCGAGATCCGTACCCAGCAGCAATGAGTCTCCGGGCTGAAGGATGCACCTGACTTGAGATAGAAAGTTCACACCGGCAGCGCGATCAAAGTTCCCGATCGTACTCCCCAGAAATAGAACACATAGATACTGCCCCGGCTTGCGATAAGCAGCCACCTCCAACAGGCCATCGAGATATTCACGTTCGAACCCCACAATACTGATGGCGTCGAGATCGCTCAGTTCCCGCTCACACCGCACCAGCGCCGAGTGAGAAATTTCCACGGGATAATAGGAAACACGCTGCTTGCGGCAGAACGCTTGGAGCAGCCAGCGAGTCTTCCGGCCGCTGCCGCTGCCGAGTTCAGCGACCGCGACCGGGCCTTGAACCCGGTCCACAATTTCGTTGGCGTGCCGGCGCAGTAACCTCTCATCGGCCCGCGTCAGGCCATACTCCGGTAGATGGCTGATCACCTCAAATAGCGCAGACCCCACGTCGTCGTACAAATATTTCGAGGGGAGTTCCTTCTGCCCTGCGCGGGTTAATCCGTCCCGGACTTCGGCTGCAAACTCATAGTTGACGTTGGTAGGGATCGCATGAACTAGCATGTCTTACTCCTCGATTCAGATCAGACGTTCACACAGCGAAAGCCCGCGTACACATACTGGTAATGTCGCTGGAACCAGTTGCGGAACGAGGGCCGCAGCATGCACGCGGCGGTGCGTGCAGAGCCGCCTTTCATGACGAAGTGCTTTCCATCGAAAAAATCTGCAGAATAGCCGCGATAAAACGGGAACGGCTCGAATCCCGCGAAAGGGCCGAACACGGTGGAAGTCCACTCCCAACCGTTCCCCAACATTCCTTCCACACCGAATGCGCTCTGGCCCCGCGGATGCGCGTTCACCGGCACGGGATCCCAATTGTCGAAATCGAAATTTCCGCGGCTCGGACTCGGAGCTTCATTCCCCCAGGGGTAAGACCGCTCTCCGCCATCGGAAGAACCGTAGGCAGCGCGATGCCACTGCTCTTCGGTCGGCAGCGCCTTGCCTGCCCATCGCGCATACGCGGAAGCTTCGGCATGGCTGACATAAGCGGGCCAGTCCATCCGCAATTCGATCTCGTCGAACATCGTGCGGTAGAGCCAGGCGCCATCACCCTTACGCCAGAACACCGGGGAAGAAATGTCGCCAGCATTCCTCCACTCCCAATCCGCGGCGCCCCACAACTCACCCCTCTCGTAGCCACCATCCTCCAGGAACTCGCGGAACTGCCCGTTCGTGACCATGTATCGATCGATTTCGAACGCTGAGACATCGGCGGCATGAGCTTCGAATTCGTTGTCCCATCCAAACACGCCGCTTCCTCGCCTCAGTCCAAGCTGCGCCGTTCCGGTACGAATCTTGATCATGGAGTGTGTGATGGGGGAAGCAAGAACATGAGAGGAGGCGGATTGCGGGATCTTTCGGTCCAGAGACAGCTGGTGCAGCATGTACGCCAGCGTCTCGACATGCATTAGCCGGTGCTCAATGGCAACGTTCAACAGAGTGTCGAGAGCGAAGCCATCGCGCTGGCCCCCTGTATTGCTCATCAGCTTGTCGTCGAGCGAATTGCGGATCTCGCGAACGTACTCGCGAACACGATCGAGAGAGGGCCAGTCTGACGGCCGATCGGTGGGCAAGCCTCCTCCGACCGGATCGATACCAAATGCGAACAACCGATCAAACTCCGGATGGAAGCTTGTCAGGCCAAACACGTTCTCGTGCAGCAGATTCCAATCGAACGCCTCAAGGTGGCCGACGTAGAAGATGATCCGGTGTCGCTCGGGAATCGGCCGATCGTACATCGCATCCGTCTGCACGATCTCAAACAGCGCGTCACTCCTGCGACGGGCGTCAGAAATTCTCTCGAGCAGCGTGGCATCGACAACGGATTCTCTCTGAGCGGTTGGCATTCAGCCCTCCAGACAGGTCGAGTGGTCAGAAACTAGGTGGTTTCCCCGAACGTGGATCGAATGACGAAGTGACTAACAGGTCGCGTCGCGACGTACCCCGAATGCCGCGCAGAACGGTGAATTTGCGCCCTAGAGTCCTCAGACTATACATGGCTCACCCATGACTCGCAACCAACTTCCTGCGGTTGCAAAAAATTGCAAACTGCGGCGCCGCGATTAAAATCAATCGGGTGCGTATCCCTGTTTTCCACGTCGATGCCTTCACCGAACAGCCCTTCCGGGGTAATCCGGCGGCGGTCTGCTTTTTAGACTCGTGGTTAGATGAGGGTCGGCTCCTCAAAGTCGCTGCAGAAAATAATCTTTCGGCGACCGCATTCCTGGTATCCGGGGATCGCGGTTACGAACTGCGCTGGTTCACCCCGCGTTGCGAGGTGAAGCTGTGCGGTCATGCGACCCTGGCAACGGCGCACATTCTACTCAATTTGCAACACCCTCAGCTCGATTCGGTGACCTTCGAGACAAGATTTCGGGGAACTGTCACGGTTCGAAGAGACGGCCAGTTCCTTACCATTGATTTCCCGGCTATGTTCCCGAAGGTGTGTGCCACTGCCCCTACTGGGCTGACAGGGGCCCTGGGACTTCAGTCGCAGTCCGCAGATATCCTCGAAGCAAATGACACGTACATCCTGGTGGTCGACGCACCCGAGACCGTGCGGGCCGTTCGCCCGAACTTTGAGCTTCTTGAGAATTTTCACCCGTTCGTGATCGCCATAACAGCACATGAAACCGAGGTTGATTTCGTCTCACGCTATTTCGCTCCGAGCTACGGCATCCCGGAAGACCCGGTCACTGGTTCTGCCCACTGCGTGCTAGCGCCCTATTGGGCGAAGCGTCTGGGGAAAACGACACTGCACGCGAGGCAATTGTCCGAGCGCGGAGGTGAACTCTGGTGTGAAGTGGCAGGAGATCGCGTGCTCCTGAAAGGCAAGGCCGTCGTCACGCTGGAAGGATCGCTATTGATCTGAAGAGTGACTCAAGGCACGAGGCTCTTCGATTTCAGGAACTCGCGCACCACATCCTGCGAATCTCGGTGCTGTGCGTCCACCGCGTAGTTCATCTTCTGCATCTCCTCATCGGAGATCTTCCCACCAAGATCAGCAAGCACGCCCTCGATCTCCGGATGCAACTGCAGCGTCTGCTGACGAATGACGGGCACAGCTTCATACGGCGGGAAATAATGACGATCATCTTCGAGGGCCACGAGATCGAGCGCGGGAATCAGGCCATCGGTGGCGTTGCCCCCGGCAAAGTCAATCTGACGATCCTTCAACGCCCGCGCCAACAGCCCCAGATCCATGATGCGCGGCTGCTCGGCGAAACGTAGCCCGTACGCAGCAACCAGCCCGCGATATCCATCAGGACGCTCCATGAACTCATAGCCAAATCCGGCGCGCCAGCGTGGAGCAAGCGCTGCTGCCTGCGATAAAGTTCTGACGTTCAAGTGACGAGCATCTTCGCCTCTTATTTCCATGGCAAACGTATCGTTGAATCCGAGCGCCGGACCGAGCGTAAGTCCGAATCGCCGCTCATATTCGTTCTTGACCCGCTCATAAACTTCCCGCTTGTCGCGGGCAATGCCTTGCTTGAGTATCGCCGTGAGCGCCGTCCCCGTGTACTCCGGATATATGTCGATTCGTCCCGCGAGCATCGCCTGCTGGCAGATGTAGGTTCCGGCCAGATAGAAGCGCCGCTCCACCTTCACATTGGTGTGCGCCTCAATCTGCTGCGCAATCAGTTCTCCCAGAATAAATGATTCAGTAAAGTTCTTAGACCCCACCACGATTCGATCGGCATGCGACGAGGAGCAAGAAAGAAGGGCAACACTGCAAACCACTATCAGACCGAGGCTCGCTCGAGAACGAATCATCGTGGCCTCAGCCGCTTTTCAATCCATCCCATGCCAAAGTCCGCGAGCAAGGCTAGAACCGCCGCCGGAATCGCTCCGGCCAGGATTACGCGATTATCCACCATCGCCAGCCCGCGAAAGATGAACTCCCCAAGCCCGCCGGCACCGATTGCGGCTGCGATCGTGGCCAGCCCCACAGAAATCACCATCGCGATCCGCACTCCGGAAAGGATCACACTCAAAGCCAGCGGCAACTCGACCTGAAGGAGCAGTTGCGACTGCGTCAGCCCCATACCCCGTCCGGCCTCAACCACCGCCGCGTCGACCCCGCGAATTCCCGCGTACGTATTGCGGATGATGGGCAACAAGGCATAAAGCGTCAGCGCCAGAATCGCCAGTCGATCCGCACGGTCCCCCAACCATGGCACCGGCAGCAGAAATCCGAATAAGGCGAGACTGGGAATCGTCTGAATGATATTTGCCGTGGCGAGAACCGGCCGGTCCAGTCGAGAGCGATGCGCAATCAAAATCCCGAGTGGGACGCCGATCAGCGCGGCAAAAAGCGTCGACCAGCCAACCAGCCAAAGATGCTCCCCGCTGCTTTCGAGCACCTCCGTATGGTGCTGCACAAAGAACCGAAGCAGATTCATGATGTTCCTCGATTCGCCGCTGACTCTAATCCGTCTCCGAACGCGCGCACGTACGCCGACGCCCACGGATCGGAGGACTTCAAGAATTCGTGCGGAGTGAGGACAGTTACGAGTTTCCCCGCTTCCATGAGCGCGATCCTCGATCCCAGCCGCAGCGCCTCTCGAAGATCATGGGTCACGAACGCCACGGTTTTGTGCACACGCTGCTGCAATTGCAGAAACTCCCGCTGCAGCTCATCGCGCGTCAAGGGATCGAGCGCGCCGAAAGGTTCATCCATCAACAGAATCGCGGGATCGGCCGCTAGCCCGCGAGCCACTCCCACACGCTGCCGCTGCCCACCTGACAGTTGATGCGGGTAGCGCGATGCCAGATCCGGAGTGAGCCCCACCAGTTGCAACATCTCCTGCACTCGCGCGCGTATGCGCTCCTCCGGCCAGCCCTCGATCTTGGGGACCAGCCCGATGTTCCGCTCCACCGTGAAATGCGGGAAAAGGCCAGCCTCCTGTATGACGTACCCAATGCCTCGCCGCAACCGGATCACGTCGACCTGATCGTTCGGCACGCCATTTACCAGAATTTGCCCCGAGCTCGGCGAGACCAGTCGGTTCACGAGTTTTAGGGTCGTAGTTTTGCCCGAGCCACTGCGCCCCAGAAGCACGAGAATCTCCCCATGCGCGACCCGCAGATTGAGGCCGCTGAGCACCTGAATCCCATTCACGCCATAGGAAACGTCACGGAATTCGATCACGAGAGTTGCTTTCCCCAGCTTATGCTGCGGTCAGCATACCGAAGTTCGATGCGCGGACCAACCTTGGGTCGCAATTGCGTTAATCTTGCATTTGCAAAGCACGTCGCTCCCAGCGACAATCTTGCCATGGAGAAGAACGCATCCACTCCGGTTCGCGGTGAGCCGTTTACTGCCGGAGCGCTGGTAATCGCAACCCTCAGCAATCCCCGCGAAAAATTCTGGGGAATGATTCTCGCCCTCGCTCCAGAAGGCCTGAGCCTGAGCGGAGTCGAGTTGGCTTCGTTCGAGGATCTCACCGTTATGGTCAGAGACGGTGAGCCTTTCACTCCCGCTGTCGTATTCTTCCCCATGCACCGAATCGAGCGGGTCGAACTCGATTTGCCGGACGGCGCCCTGCCCTCGCTCTCGCAACGGTTCCTGGCCAAAACCGGTCTGGAACCGACCGCCGCCCTCGCTCCTCGTCAAGAGCCCAATCTGCATCCCGCGAAGGAGCCTGCGTGAAGCTCTCGCAAGTCTTCACTGCTCCCAATCAACTCACGCTGCTCCGCATGGTTTTTGTCCCGTTTATCGTCATCCATCTTGTCGACGGACACTACCTCTGGGCCCTCGCTCTCTTTGTCGTCGCAGGCTTCAGCGATGGCCTCGATGGCCTGCTCGCTCGCCGGCTTCATCAGCAGACGCTGCTCGGACAGTACCTCGATCCCATCGCCGACAAACTCCTGCTCAGCACGCTGTTTCTGGTGCTGTCCATCCTTCACAAGATTCCGTGGAAGTTCACGGTTGTGGTTTTCAGCCGCGACATATCGATCCTCGCCGCCAGCGCCGTCCTGTTCGCGATCGCCGGTCTGCGGGATTTCCGCCCCAGCATCTTCGGCAAGGCAAATACCTTTTCTCAGATCGGCGCGTTGTTTTTCGTCCTTCTGCTTGAAGTGAAACCGGTACGTTGGATCTGGATCGCCCGCACGGTCTTCCTTCGCGCCACCTTTTTCTTCACAATCATTTCCGCGCTGCATTATGTGATTCTGGTGCAGCGGCGTTTGCGCGAACATACGCACGCGCTGCCTCCGGCGCAGACTCGATCCTCTTGAAGCCTGATTTGACCGCCATTTCCCACGCCCCCTAGAATCTTAGGTTCGTCTAGTAAGCCCAACTTATATGCCCCTTCGCCTTTTTAATACGATGTCGTCGCAGGTCGAGGAGTTCAGCCCACTCCGCGACTCCGAGGTCCGCATGTACGCTTGCGGACCTACCGTCTACGACTACGGACACATCGGCAATTTCCGCACCTTTGTCGCCATCGATCTTCTGCGCCGCTTTCTGCGGCAGAGCGGTTACAAGATCCAACATGTCATGAACATTACCGACGTAGACGACAAGATCATTCGCAACTCCGCCCGCGATGGCGTCACCGTGCAGCAATATACGGCGAAGTATGAGCAGGCTTTTCTCGAGGATGCCGCCATGCTCGGTATCGAGCAGCCCACGTTAGTCCGCGCGACCGAGCACATTCCCGCGATGGCCGAGTTCGTTGCGAAACTAATGGACAAAGGACTCGCCTACCGCGCCGACGACGGATCCTATTACTTCCGCATTGCTAAATTTCCCCAGTACGGCAAGCTCTCGAAAAAAGACTTCAGCAACATGCTCGATGGCGCACGCGTTGACGTCGACGAATACGACAAAGACAGTGCACGCGACTTCGCTCTCTGGAAAGCTCCCAAGCCTGGTGAAGCCTCATGGGACACTGTCATCGGCCCCGGCCGTCCCGGCTGGCATCTGGAGTGCTCCGTCATGTCGATGGAGGAGTTGGGCGAGACCTTCGACCTCCATGCCGGTGGTGAAGATCTCATCTTTCCGCATCACGAAAACGAAATTGCGCAGTCGGAATCGCTCACCGGAAAGCCTTTCGTCCATTTCTGGTTCCATGCGCGCTTTCTCCTGGTCGAAGGCGAGAAGATGTCGAAGAGCCTGGGGAACTTCTTCACTCCTCGCGACCTTGTGCTCAAGGGACACAAGCCATCTTCCATCCGTTACCTGCTGGCCTCCGTTCCCTATCGCAATCAACTGAACTTCACCTTCGACGGACTCAAGCAGGCTGCGGTTTCCGTCGATCGCCTACGAAATTTCCGGCTTCGTCTCACTGCCGGGAATTTCGCGGACGGTTCGAATCCGCAAATGCAAGTGCTGGCGACTGAAGCAATTCACCGCATGCGCTCCGCGCTCGACGATGACCTCAATACCGCCCAGGCGCAGGCCGCCATTTTTGAGATGGTGCGTCAGGCCAACACCGCTTTCGATACCGGTGGCGTCATGAAAGAAGATGTTTCGGTGCTGCTGGTCGCTCTGGGGAAATTCGACGAAGTCTTCGCCGTCCTCCACGACGACGATGTTCCGAAGATGAAGCAGGTTCTCCAATGGGCGCAGGCCGAAGGCCGCGAGAAGGACATCAGCCAGGAACTGCGCGACGCAGTCCAGTCCGCGCAACTTTCGGATGCCGACATCGAAACAAAGATTGCCGAGATGAAAGCCGCCCGCACCTCCCGGGATTTCAAAAAGTCAGACGCCATCCGCGCCGAACTAGCTGAAGCGGGCGTCCTGGTCGAAATCACGAAGGATGGAATACGCTGGAGGAGAAAGTAGACCCCCTCGCATGGTTTTGAAGGCCGCGGTTTTGAAGGCCGCGGCTTCCCACGCGGTGTTAAGCTGAAAGCTGACAGCTTTCTTGTGAAATCCTTCGACGAATACCTCCGCGATGCCGAACAAGCCCACGGCCATCTCTGTGCCGGCCAAGTGCTCGGCGTTCGTCTGGCCATGCTGGGTCTGCAGAAACTCGGGATCGACGATCCCCACGGCAAAGACCGCAAGCGCCTCGTAACCTTCGTCGAGATCGACCGCTGCGCCACCGACGCCGTAGGCGTGGTCACCGGATGCCGATTGGGCAAGCGCGCTTTGAAATTCCGCGACTGGGGAAAAGTCGCCGCCACATTCGTCGACGTGACCAACGGCAAAGCCATCCGCATCGCTGCAAAAGAATCGTCCAAAGCGCTTGCCCGCCAGCTTCATCCTGAGGTTGTAAGCAAGAACGAGCAACAGATGCTCGCCTATCGCGAGATGTCAGACGACGACCTGTTCGCGACGCAATGGGTAAAAGTTGACTTGCCTCCGGAGGAATTCCCCGGATACAAAGGCGAGCGGATCACGTGCGCTGAGTGCGGTGAAGGAATCAATTTCCGCAGAGAAGTAAGGCATGACGGAAAAGTCCTGTGCCGCGCATGCGCCGGTGACAGTTACTACAAGCCCGCAGACTAACCCTGAAACCACAAAGGTCACGAAGGTACACGAACGATTTCAATACAAAGGCTTTCCTTGGTGCACCTTAGTGTCCTTCGTGGTTGATGCTTTTGAGCTAAGCTGCCTGCTCCCATGCATGCGCCACCCGCAAGATCGTGGCCTCGTCAAAATGCTTACCCAGAATCTGCAGCCCAATCGGCAACTTCTCGCGCGTCTCGCCGCACGGTACTGAAATCCCCGGAATGCCCGCAAGATCCGCAGTCACGGTGTAGATGTCCGCCAGATACATCGCAAGCGGATCATTCGACTTCTCTCCCAGTCGGAACGCCGCCGTCGGACTGGTCGGCGTCACAATCGCATCCACTTTGCGGAACGCCTCCTCGAAATCGCGCGTCAGCAGCGTTCGCACCTTCTGCGCTTTCAAGTAATACGCGTCGTAGTATCCAGCGCTGAGCGCATATGTGCCGAGCATGATGCGCCGCTTCACCTCGGCCCCGAAGCCCTCGTCGCGGCTCCGCCGGTACATCTCCGACAAAGTCTTTACTCCGCGCGCTCGATGGCTGTACCGCACACCGTCATACCGCGCCAGATTCGACGAAGCCTCCGCGGTCGCAATCAGGTAATACGTCGGAATCGCGTACGGTGTGTGCGGAAGCGATACCGGAACGATCTCGCATCCCAATCCTTTCAGCTTTTCGATAGCGCTCTCCACTGCCTGGCGAACCTCATCGTCCAGTCCCTCGCCGAGATATTCCTTCGCGACGCCCAGTTTCAAGCCGCGCACCGGCTTGTCGAGTTCGACCGCGTAATCCGGAACCGGAACCTCGGCCGAAGTCGAATCCATCGGATCGCGCCCCGCGATTGTCCGCAATACGATCGCCGCATCCTTCACCGTCTTCGTCAGCGGCCCGATGTGATCGAGCGACGACGCAAACGCAATCAGCCCGTAACGCGACACGCGCCCGTAAGTCGGCATCAGGCCAACCACGCCGCAGAAAGAGGCCGGCTGCCGGATCGATCCTCCGGTATCAGAGCCCAACGTAAACACCGCCATGTCCGCCGCGACGGCCGCCGCCGATCCCCCAGACGAGCCGCCGGGAACTCGCGTCAAATCTCGTGGATTCCTGACCGGACCGTATCCCGAATTCTCGTTCGACGAACCCATCGCGAACTCATCGCAATTCATCTTCCCGAGCACCACCGCCCCCGCGGCCTTCAACCGCGCAACAGCCGTGCAGTCATAAGGCGGAACATATTTCTCAAGGATCTTTGACCCCGCGGTCGTGCGCACTCCCCGCGTGCTCATGACGTCCTTGATCCCCACGGGAACACCGGCCAGGGGCGGAAGCGGCTTTCCCTCAGCAGCCATGCGATCGATGCGATCCGCCTGCTCAAGCGCACGCTCTTTCGAGAGCGTAAGGAACGCCCCAATCTGACCATCCTCTTTTTGAATACGGGCGTAATGCGCCTCGGCCAGCGCGAGGGCTGTCGTCTTTCTTTCCTGGATGGCCGAGCGGGCCGCATCAATTGTCAGAGAGATGGGATCCATGGAGAGTGAGTCTTTCCGGTTATCTTTCAATCACCTTCGGCACTCGGAAGAAATGCTCGTCTGCATCCGGCGCATTCGCGAGAGCTTCATCATGCGGCAGTGATTTTCTCAGACCGAAGAGAACATCTTCGCGCGAGGCGTAAGCGAATCGCTCGCTCCCCTGCTTAGCCTCATCAACACCGTAGCGGTCCGATACCTGCGCCATCGGCGGCACATCCGACGTGTCGAGTTCGTTCAGCCGGTCGACGTAATCCAAAATTGAATTCAGATCGCGCAGCATTCCGCGGCGCTCGTCTTCCGTCAGTTCCAGGTTTGCGAGATCGGCAACGTAGGCGACGTCTTTCTCGGTGACTTTCATAAGAGGCTAAGAACGGTCAGCGGGCGTCTTGCTCCGGCGTCTCGAAACGCATCACAATGAATTCAATCCTGCGAACTGCTTCCACCGTGTAGCGGTTGATAGACGCCAGGTATCGCGGAGCGAGACCCTGCAACTCAAACTTCCATCCCGCGTCGGCAACTGCCACGCTCAGTACTCCGTCAAGAAAACTCAGGGCGCGAGTGCGCTCGGCGACGGCCGAACCACACACCACGGGCCACGCCATGAGCGGCGCTTGGGCCGGAGGCGCCTGCCGCAATGATCGCGCGACGATTCTCTCCAGGTCTGAACCAGCCTGCTCCAACGATGACTCCTCGTCCCCCCAAGGGAAGGTTGATTTTAACATCGCCGCCCATGCTCGATTCAGGCCGGAAACTCGCGGCGCACAAACTCGAGTGCCGCATCGCGCGAGCCCAACCGGCCTTCCAGTTGGGCATCTTCCACAGCATTCAGAATCTCGCGAAACTTCGGCCCCGGACGATGCCCCTCGGCAATCAGATCGTCCCCGGTCACCAGCGGCTGAGGACGCATCTTCTCCGGCGGAATCTCCTCTTTCTTCTGCCGCACGAACTCATAGGTCGTCAGATTCTGATGGCTCGCCAGGCAGTCGGCCCGGTGCAGCGCCAAGTGCTCGTCAAAGCGAGGCATGCGGATAAACTTCTTCAGAGTCGATTCCTTCATGCGGGTCGCCTGTCCGAACCGCATGTGGTTGTCTACCAGCGCCAGAATCTGTTCAGTCTCGTCGTTTGAAAAACGCAGCCGAGCACAAATCTCTTCTGCCATCTTCACGCCCACTTCCACGTGTCCGTCGAAGCGTATCCGCTCGGCCACGCGAAAGGTGGGGGGCTTCCCCACATCGTGCAGCAGAGCTCCCCAAGCCAGAGTCATCGGGCAAGGTTGCGGCAAATTGTCCAGTAGCAGCAACGTGTGCACGAACACGTCTCCCTCGGGATGGAACTCTGGGGGCTGCTCCACTCCCTTCATCGCCGAAATTTCAGGCAGAACTTGCCGCAGCAAGCCCGACTCATCCAACAGCAAAAATGCCCGCCGGGCGTGGCCTTCCGTCAACATGCGCGTAAGCTCCTCGCGCACCCGCTCGCGCGAGACGACTCGGATTTGTTCAGCGAGGTCCCGGATCGCCGCAAACGTGGCGGGATCGATTTGATACTCGAATCTCGCCGCAAACCGCACCGCACGCAGCATCCTTAGTTTGTCCTCACCGAAGCGTTTCTCCGGATCGCCAATCGTCCGAATGATTCCGGCATCGAGGTCCTGGCGTCCACCGACAAAATCAAGAACCTCGCCGCTCAATGGGTCCAGCAGCATCCCGTTGATGGTGAAGTCCCGCCGTGCGACATCCTCTTGCGGCGTTTTACTGAAGCGAACCTCGTCGGGATGCCTGCCATCGGAATACGCGATATCGCTGCGGAAGGTCGCCACTTCGACAGCGTTCGATTTTGCGGGGACTTCGTCTGAAATCCTCGCGCGGCCCGCCTCTGGCGCCGGAATCAGCACCACCCCGAACTGCACTCCTACCGCGTATGTTTCGGGAAAGACCTCCATCACCTGCTTCGGAGTGGCATCGGTTGCCACGTCGTAGTCCTTGGGCGCTCGCCCGAGCAGCAGATCGCGCACGCATCCCCCGACCAGATAGGCTTGAAATCCCCTCTGGCGCAGTGTTTGCACGATCGAAATAGCGAACTCTTTCATCAACCCTTTTATGATATCGCCTCAACTGGACTCACATCAGCCGCGAAGCGGCGGCATATGAAAGCCCGGGACGGAAGTCCCCGACCTCGCGGGCCAAGAGGAGCTATATTTGAAACTGAGCCTATGCCCGACGCCTACATCCTTGGCATCGAGAGTTCCTGCGACGAAACTGCTGCCGCGGTCGTGCGTTCGGGTGAGCAACTCATCTCCAATGTGGTTGCCTCCCAGATTGCCACTCACCAGCCCTACGGCGGAGTCGTGCCCGAATTAGCTTCCCGCGAACATCTCCGCGCCATCGTGCCGGTCGTCCGGCAGGCGATTGCAGAAGCCAAACACACCTACGACTCAGTTGACGCCATCGCCGTCACTCAGGGCCCCGGCCTCGCCGGAGCCTTGCTGGTCGGCATCAGCTACGCAAAGGCGCTGGCGTTCGCTCTCGAAAAACCGTTGATCGCGGTCAACCATCTGGAAGGCCACATCCATGCCGTGCTGCTCGAGGAGCGACAGAAGGGCAACCACAACCTGCAATTCCCGGTTCTGGCCCTGGTAGTCTCTGGAGGCCACACCCATCTCTATGTCGCCGCCCGGAAGGGCGACGCCTGGACGTACGAAAACATCGGCCACACTCGCGACGACGCCGCCGGTGAAGCCTTCGACAAAGTTGCCAAGTTGCTCGGCCTCGGATACCCTGGCGGCCCCGTGATCGATCGCCTCGCCCCACACGGTGATCCTTACACCGTGAAGTTTGCCTCGGCGCAAATTAAGCACCGTGACCGCCGCGGCAGAATCGATGGCCGCGCCGTCGCTCTCGACGACGACCGCCCGCGGTTTGATTTCTCCTACAGCGGTATCAAAACCGCCATGCTGCGCCACTTGGAATCGCACCAGATGCACGGTGCCGTGGAAGCGCGTCGCAAGGCTCTGGCAAGCATTTCCGAGCCCAAACTCGAGGATTATCTCGCCCACTGCGACAAGGCTACTCTGGACCTTGTCGCATCGTTCCAGCGGGCAATCATCGAAGACCTGGTGGGAAAGACTCTGGCCGCTGCAGAAGCCTACAACGTCGCTACCCTCTTCGTGACCGGTGGAGTGGCTGCGAATCAGGAACTGCGAAGGACATTCGAGCAGGAGGGAGCTAAG
>Ga0210401_10003765_pt1 | contig 16069 bp, 17 predicted proteins | sample IncBWH32MmetaG_FD_150866 | JGI IMG/M metagenome (GOLD analysis project Ga0210401, IMG submission 150866) | Forest soil microbial communities from Barre Woods Harvard Forest LTER site, Petersham, Massachusetts, United States - Inc-BW-H-32-M | ecosystem: Environmental > Terrestrial > Soil >... | reverse complement strand
AGCTTCGCGGCCGAGGCAACGGGATCGCCTGCGATCGCAAGAAAGCGCTTGATGATGGTAAGCGCATCGCGCGGCAGTTCCCCGCCCTTCAAGGTCGATTGTTCCAGAAAGCGGTCGGCGATTTCGGCGACGGTGCGCCCGCCGAAATTGGTCGCGCCGGCAATCGACATCAGGTCGGTGACCAGCGCCAGAGCCGCCTTGCGGTCGGAGCCGGCGAGTGCGGCAAGCACGCCCTCATATTCGTTGCGGCCGGGCGCGGTTTTAAGCGTCAGCTGCTCGATGTCCTGGGTGAGGTTGATTCTGCGGTTGAAATCCTTCACCAGCCGCCGCCGCCAGACCGGATAAAGCCCGAGCGCATCGATCAGGGCGTTGAACAGCGCGACGTCGCCGGTGTGGATTTCGACCTCGGTCAACCCGAACGCGCTGGTTGCTTCCAGCGCGAGCGCGAGCATCTCGGCATCGGCCGCGGCGCGATCCTGCCGGCCGAAGGATTCGATGCCGGCCTGCAAGAACTCGCTCGGCCGGCCGCCGCGATAGCGGAACACCGGCCCGAGATAGCTGAACCCGGTCGGCTGACCGGCACGACGGGAGGCGAGATAGTCCCGCGCCACCGGAATGGTCAGGTCGGGACGCAGGCAGAGGTCTTCGCCGGTGGCATCGGTCGTGAGGTAAAGGCTTTTGCGGATGTCCTCGCCCGAGAGGTCGAGGAACGGCTCGGCCGGCTGGAGGATCGCAGGTTCGGCCCTGAGGTAGCCGGCCTGCGCGAACGACAACAGCAGCGCGTCCGCCCAGGCGGCGGGTCCGCTGGATTTTTTGGCGGCGGTGGTCATTTCGTGTCCAAAAGCCCGAAAATCGGGTTCCCTCAGCGATTTGGCGCTGGCCTTAGCACGCCTGCGAGGGCGTTTCGACAGGGATCGGGCAAGTGTCTTAACGTCTCTGCCAAACGAACCTGCTAGGCCGTTTACCTCCCCTTAGGGTTTCCCGGACCAGTCGCCGATCGCCGCCTGCACCAGCGCCAGGGCCGCTACGCCAGCGGTATCGGCCCGCAGGATCCTCGGTCCCAGCGAAAGCCTCAAAATGACCAGCTGCCGCATCAGGATCGCGCGTTCTTCCTCGGCAAATCCCCCTTCAGGCCCGATCAGGACGTCTACTCCCCGCGAGGTGCCCACGCCGTTCTTGAGCCGATCCAGCGGATTTGCGATGTCGGCTGCCTCATCGCAGAACACCAGCAGGCGTTCGGCGGCGCGCTGCGCCAAGTATCGTTCGAGCGGCAGCGGTTCGGCGACCCCTGCGATGCTCAGGATGCCGCACTGTTCCGCCGCCTCGATGACATTGGCGCGCATCCGCTCGGTATTGACCCGCGCCACCTGGGTGAAGCGGGTCAAAACCGGCTGCAGCATTGATGCGCCCATTTCGACCGCTTTCTGCACCATGTAGTCGAGCCGGGCGTGTTTGAGGGGCGCGAACACGTAAGCGAGGTCCGCCAAGCGGTCCTGCGGCCGGGCCTGGGCGATGACAGTCAAGCTGTCCGGCCGTTTCCGCCCCGCGATCCGGGCCTGCCACTCGCCGTCGCTTCCGTTGAAGACCAGGATGGTGTCGCCGGCGGCAAGCCGAAGCACATTGCCGAGATAATTGCTCTGGTCGCGCGCAAGCGCGATCGTCCGGTCGGCGCTCAAGGGGGCGTCGACAAACAGCCGGGGCGCACGAAAGTCGAGTTGCGGCATGCGGTGATGTTCCAATGGGTCAGCCGAACGGGCCGCTTTTAGCCTAAAGGGGCTAGGTTCACGGGCAATTGTTATGGCCGATGAGGCCCTGCGCCGCGCTGTCGCCAAATTCCCCGGGTTGTTATGAATCGGCAGGAATCGTAATAAGCATTCATCGGAAATTGTGCGTCGCCCGGGAAGACACCCCGGGAAGAAGACCTCGCCGGAGACTGACCTTGACCATCCGCCGCCTGATCGTACCGCTGACGCTGGCCATCGTGACCGTCTACGCCGGACAGGCTAACGCGCAAGGCGCATTTCCGGCGCCGCTGCCCGGCCAGGCCGTCCAGAAGAACGACCCGGCATTTCCGCCGGTCAACGGCGCTGCGCCGACCGTATCCCTCGGGGCGCCTCCCGCGAGCCCAACGCCGTTTCCAAGCGGCGGCGCGGCGCCTGTTACAGGTTCGCAGTTCGAGCGTCCGCCGGCGGGGCCGGGGCCACAGGCGGGAGGTCCCCAGGACGCCTGCATGAAGAGCTTCATTCCTCTGCGCGAAGAAGCCGAGAAACGCGGCAAGCAGATCAAGGCCGCCAGCGACCGCCACGCACCGCCGGCGGAGGCCTGTAAGCTGATCCAGAATTTCGGCCAGGCCGAACTCAAGATGATCAAATATATCGAGACCAATTCCGCCAAATGCGGAATCCCGGCGCAAATCAGCGACCAGCTCAAGGCCGGCCACAAGAACACCGAGGCCATGCAGAAGAAGGTCTGCGACGTCGCGCAGCAGGCGCAAACCAGGGGTCCAGCCGGTCCGAGCCTGAGCGAGGTGCTGGGTTCCTCGGCGGCGCTGCCGGAGGCTACCCCGACCAAGAAGGGCGGTAGCACCTTCGATACGCTGAACGGCAACGTGCTCGCGCGATGACCAATTTCAAATGAGCGACGCCGCCCGTGTTGCCGATGCCACCGGCAACTGGGTCGATACCCGCGCTCCGTCGTGGTCACGGCCCTACTTGCGGCTTTCCCGGCTCGACCGTCCGATCGGATCGTGGCTATTGCTGTTGCCGTGCTGGTGGTCGCTCGCGCTCGCCGCCGGCATCGCTCGCGACATCAGCCAATTGCCGCTCAATATCGCGCTGTTCTTCATCGGTGCGTTTGTCATGCGCGGGGCGGGCTGCACCTGGAACGACATCACCGACCGCGATCTCGATGCCATGGTCGAACGGACGCGATCGCGGCCGATTCCGGCGGGACAGGTGCGCGTGTCGCAAGCCTTTGTTTTCCTGGTGGCGCAGGCGCTGATCGGTCTGGCGGTGCTGCTGCAATTCAACCGCTTCGCGATTCTGACCGGCATCGCTTCGCTCGCCATTGTCGCGGTCTATCCGTTCATGAAGCGGATCACCTGGTGGCCGCAGATCGTGCTGGGCTTGGCCTTCTCATGGGGCGCGCTAATGGGATTTGCCGTCACCTTCGGCCAGATCGATCCGGCGGCGCTCGCGCTCTATGCCGGCTCGGTCGCCTGGGTGATCGGTTACGACACCATCTATGCGCATCAGGATGCCGAGGATGACGCGCTGATCGGGATCAAGTCGACCGCACGCCTGTTCGCTGCCAAGACCGATCAAGCGCTGATGGTGTTCTACACCCTGGCGGTCGTCCTGATCGGCGGAGCACTTGGGATGGCCGGCTCGGGCTATCCGGCCTGGCTGGGCCTTGCCGCATTCGCCGTTCATCTCGGCTGGCAAATCGCCCGCCTTGAGATCGGCGATCCCGCGCTGTGTCTGCGGATATTCAAATCCAACCGCGATGCGGGGCTGTTGCTGTTTGCGGGGCTGCTTGTGGATGCCGCAATGCGGGCCAATTGAACGGTCCGTCATCCTGAGGTGCTCGCCGTCTTCGGCGAGCCTCGAAGGATGACAAGCCTCGGTGTCTGCGGACATCCTTCGAGGCGCGCAAGAGCGCGCACCTCAAAATGACGTCGGTATGTGTGGCAAGAAGTAAGCGTTCAATCCGGAGCGATGATCTCGCGCTCGCCGCGGTGAAGATTGGATGGATTGAGCAAATCGCCGGCACGCCGGCGCACCAGAAATTTCGGCCGCCGCTCGGCGATCGCGTTGCGCCGCCGCCGCCGCGGCGCGGGCGCGCGCTTCTCGTTGTCCTGCAATTGCGGAAGCGCGAAAATCTCGCTCCACGCCTGCCAGGCGCTCGCGATCTCTTCGCGGTCGGAGCTCACGCAAAGCGGGATCGTCAGGGACGGGTCGCGGTGGACCAGGACCAGCATCTGCGCGTCGCCGATGCCGCGACGTGCAACGCCTTTGAAATCGCTGACGCGAAGCTTGACGGCCATCCGCATGCCGTGGACCGCACGGTGCAGCACGACGCGTTCGCGATGAAGTTCGATTCTCCGCATGCCGCCGTCCGCACGGGTGTCGTGCGCGCTGAAGCTGACGGGCAGGGAAAGGGGGTCGAGCCGCAATGCGCGGCTCGACCCGGCGGGATTGCCCCCGCTTGTTGTTGTTTGACGCCTCACGGCCTTGTCTCCCCGCCGGGATTATGCTCCCGGTCGATACGCGAGACCTTAGCCGGCCTGCGCCCGTTTCGGCTTAAAAAGACTGGTTAACCCGAGGTCACCGGCCGGCCATCGCTGCGCATGATTGACAGGACCTTGGCCCGCATGATTGACGAGACCTTGCGTGAGAGCCGAAATTCTTATGCTTTGGCGGGGTGAAAGTGCTTGAAGTCCGCGTCAATCGGGCACATCTGGTGGGTTTGCGGATTTGCGTTCGCAGCTACTTCAATGCCGGGGATTTCGTTCGTGATCTCTTCACCATCAAGCCTATCGCCGCTTCCCTCGACCTCCGCGACTTCCGACCTTTTCGATCAATCCGCCCTGAGCACGCTTGCCCAGCGCCTGGTCGAGGCGGCGAGGCGCGCCGGCGCGGACGCCGCCGACGCCGTCGCCGTGCGCGGTATTTCGCAAGGGGTCGAGGTGCGCGACGGGCGCGTCGAGGAGTCCGAACGTTCTGAAGGCGACGATGTCGGCTTGCGAGTCTTGGTGGGCAAGCGCCAGGCGGTGGTCTCGACCAACGACGTAAGCGGCGATGGCGTGGCGAGGTTTGCCGAGCGCGCGGTCGCAATGGCCCGCGTCGCGCCCGACGACAAATATGTCGGCCTTGCCGATGCCTCGCTGCTGGCGCGCGACTTTCCCGATCTCGACCTGCTCGACCCCAAGATACCCTCGATTTCCGAACTGGAACGCCGCGCCTACGAGGCGGAAGCCGCAGCACTTGCCGTCAAGGGCGTCACCAAGTCGGGGGGCGCGTCGGCCTCCGCAGGGATCGGAGGCATGGTGCTCGTCACCAGCGACGGCTTCCATGGTTCGTATTTGCGTTCGAGCCAGGGCATCTCGATGACCGCGATATCGGGCGACGGCACCGGCATGGAGCGCGACTACGATTACACTTCGGCGCCGCATGCTTTCGATCTCGAACCGCCGGCCAAGGTCGGCCGTACCGCGGGCGAGCGCACGGTGGCGCGCGCCAATCCGCGCAAGGTCGAGACGTGCAAGGTGCCGGTCGTGTTCGACCCCAGGGTTTCCGGATCGCTGGTCGGCCATCTCGTCGGCGCGATCAATGGTGCGTCGATCGCGCGCAAGACCAGCTTCCTGAGAGATCGTCTCGGCCAGCAGCTTTTTTCCAACGATATTCGCATCATCGACGATCCGTTGCGCCGACGCGGCTTGCGCTCGCAGCCTTTCGACGCCGAGGGCGTCAAGGTCAAGAAGCTCGCCATCGTCGATTCCGGTGTGCTGACCTCGTGGCTGCTGGATTCCACGACCGCGCGGGAGCTTGGACTTGTCACGACCGGGCACGCCCATCGCGGCGTGTCGTCGTCGCCATCGCCGGGACCGTATAATCTTCATCTCGAAGCAGGCCAATCCACGCCGGAGCAATTGATCGGCGACATCAAACAGGGATTTTACGTCACCGACCTGATCGGCTCCGGCGTCAACGGCGTCACCGGCGATTACAGCCGCGGCGCGTCCGGCTTCTGGATCGAAAATGGCAAGATCACCTTTTCCGTCAGCGAGGTGACGATCGCCGGTCACCTACTCGAGATGTTCAAATCGATGGTCGCGGCCAACAATCTGGAATTCCGTTTTGGAATCAACGCGCCGACGGTTCGCATCGAAGGATTGACGCTTGGCGGACGCTGATGCCAAGGTTCTCGCGCGCGAAGCTACGCTGCTGAAAGATACGGTACGGCAGGCAGGCCGGCTGGCGTTATCGCTGTTCCGCACCGATTTGAAGAACTGGACCAAGGGTACTTCATCGCCAGTGTCCGAAGCCGATATCGCGGTAAACGATCTCCTGGAGAGCAAACTGCGATCGGCCACGCCGGACCATGGCTGGCTGTCGGAGGAAAGCGCCGACGACGAGGCGCGCCTCGGTAAGCCTTTGGTATGGATCGTCGATCCGATCGACGGCACCCGCGCCTATCTTGCCGGCCGCGAGGACTGGTGTGTGAGCGCGGCACTGGTCGGGGAGGCTTCGCCGGTGCTCGCGGCGGTGTTCGCCCCGGCCAGCGATGAATTCTTCTTTGCGATGCGCGGGCAGGGCGCGACGCGCAACGATGCGCCGATACATGCGACAACGGGTGCGGACATGGATTTTTCCCGCATCGCCGGCCCAAAACCTCTGGTGGAACGGCTGAACCGGGCAGGCGGAGAGATTTCGCTGCATCCGCGGATCGGATCGCTGGCGCTTCGGCTCTGCCGGGTAGCGCAGGGCAGTCTCGATGCGGCTTTTGCGGGCGGACAAAGCCGGGACTGGGACCTTGCCGCGGCAAATTTGATCGTGCAGGAAGCAAATGGTAGGATGACTGCACTTTCCGGCGATACAATCCTCTATAATCGGCGGGAAGTGGCGCACGGGGTGCTGGTGGCAGCGGGACGCGAACGTCATGCGAGCATCGTCTCGCAGTTTCGGAACCGCCCGTTGCCATGAATACCCCTAAAGGCGTCCTTCGAAGTCGCGCTTGCCGGGCATCTTTCTTTTGGGGAAAACAACTATGCCAGACAGTGCCCCGCAGCAATTGCTTCATCTTGTCATCGGTGGTGAATTGATCGACCTTGAGCACAACACGTTCAAGAACCTCGATCAGGTCGAGATCGTCGGCGTGTTCCCGAATTACGCCACGGCGTATGCGGCCTGGAAGGCGAGGGCGCAGCAGACCGTCGATAACGCCCACATGCGTTATTTCGTGGTTCATCTCCACCGGCTGCTCGATCCGGGACAAGACACGAAGCCGACCCGTTGAAGAGACTGCTTCGCAATACGCTGCGCAGCAGGTGGCTGCAGCGCGCGGTGGGTTTGCTCGCGGCCGAGTACCTGCGGCTGGTCTGGCTGACCAACAAGTTCAGCTACGATCCGCCCGACGTCTATGAGCTGGTTGAGCCGCGCATGCCCTCGATCTTCGCGTTCTGGCACGGCCAGCACTTCATGACGCCCTTCATCAAGACCAAGGACAGCCATCGGGCCAAGGTACTGATTTCGTTGCACCGCGACGGCGAATTCAACGCCATCGCCGCCGAGCGGCTGGGGATCGGCACCATCCGCGGTTCCGGCGATCACGGCGCGGCGTTTCATCGCAAAGGCGGCGTCGGTGCGTTCAAGGAGATGGTGCGGGCGCTACAGGAAAACTATAACGTCGCCTTGACTGCCGATGTACCGAAGCGTTCCCGGGTCGCGGGGCTTGGCATCATCATGCTGGCAAGAGAGTCGGGACGGCCCATCATGCCCTTCGCGATGGCGACCAGCCGTTTCATCCGCCTCAATAATTGGGATCATACCACCATCAATTTGCCATTCGGCCGCGGCGCATTGGTGGGGATCGAACAGGTCATCGTGCCGCCGGACGCGGACGCCGCGACCATGGAAAGACTCCGCCAACAGTTGGAAGCCAATTTGAACGAAGCGACCCGCCGTGCCTATGCGCGGGTCGGTCGTCCGGAAGAGGCTTTGCATGGCTAATTCCCTGCCCATGACGTTGCGGGTCTATCGCAAGCTGTCTTTCGCGGTGGTTCCGCTGGCGCCGGCGCTGATCAAACGGCGGCTCATGCTCGGCAAGGAGGATCCCGCGCGCGTCGGTGAGCGCCGCGGCGTGAGCAACGACGTCCGGCCGCGCGGACCGCTGATCTGGATTCACGGCGCCAGCGTCGGCGAGGTGCTGGCGGCGGCCGCGCTGATCGAGAAATTGCGCGCACTGAATATCCGCATCCTCTTGACCTCGGGTACGGTGACGTCGGCGGCGATCGTCGCCAGGCGGTTTCCGCCGGATATCATCCATCAATACGTGCCTTACGATTCACCGCGCTTCGTCGCGCGCTTCCTTGATCACTGGCGGCCATCGCTGGCGCTGTTCATCGAGTCCGATCTGTGGCCCAATCTCATCCTGTCGAGCGCGGCGCGGCGGCTGCCGATGGTGCTGATCAACGGACGGATGTCGCATCGGTCTTTCCCGCGCTGGCGCAGGGTTTCCGCGACCATCTCGGCGTTGCTTGGCAGGTTCGACGTCTGTCTCGCGCAATCGGAGGTCGATGCGGCGCGGTTCGCCGCGCTCGGCAGCCGCAATGTCGTCACCACGGGCAATCTGAAGCTCGACGTTTCGGCGCCGCCTGCCGATCCCGCCAAGCTCGAGCGGTTGGTGTCGGCCACGCGCGGCCGCCCGATCATCGTGGCGGCGTCCACCCACCCCGGCGAAGAGGAAATGCTGCTCGAGGCGCACCGGACGCTGAAGGGACTTTTTCCCTCGCTGCTGACCGTGATCGTGCCCCGGCATCCCGATCGCGGGGCCGCGATTGCGCGGGTGATCGCGGCGTCCGGGCTGAAGGCGGGATTGCGTTCGCGCGAGGACTTGCCGACGGCAGCGAGCGACATCTATGTCGCCGACACCCTCGGCGAATTGGGCCTGTTCTACCGTTTGGCGGGAATCGTGTTCATGGGCGGATCGCTGGTCGAACATGGTGGACAGAATCCGATCGAGGCGGTCAAGCTCGGTGCGTCCATCGTGCACGGCCGGCACGTGTTCAATTTCTCCGATGTTTACGAGGCGCTCGACGGCGCCGGCGGCGCCAGGCGCGCGGATACGCAGGAAGCCCTGGTCAAGCAGCTCGGCCAGTTGCTGGCCGATCCCGCCGCGCGGGACTCCCAAATCCGTGCCGCGGAGCGCGTGGTCGAACAACTCGGCGGCGCGCTTGAACGCACGCTCGCAGCGCTCGAGCCGTATCTTTTGCAGCTGCGGCTCGAAATGGGAGCCGCCCATGCGTGAGCCGGCCTTTTGGTACCGGCCGCCATCGTGGAAATCGCATTTGCTCCGGCCGCTCGGCGCGCTCTATGGCGCGATCGTGGCGCGGCGGTTGCAGCGAGAAGGGTTTGACGCCGGCATTCCGGTGTTTTGCATCGGCAATTACCATGTCGGCGGCGCCGGCAAGACCCCGACGGTGCTGGCGCTTGCGAAAATGCTGCACGATCTCGGCGAGACGACGGTCGTGCTCAGCCGTGGCTACGGCGGGCGATTGCATGGACCGATCATGGTCGATCTGGCAAGGCACGTCGCGGGTGATGTCGGCGACGAGCCGCTGATGCTCTCACAGACCGTGCCGGTCACTGTTGCCCGCGATCGGGTGGGCGGTGTTGCGCTGGCGCGCTCGCAAGGCGCAAGCGTCATCGTGATGGATGACGGCTTTCAAAACCCCGCTATTGCCAAGGATGCCTCGCTGATCGTGATTGACGGCGAGCGCGGGCTTGGCAACGGCAAGGTGTTTCCCGCAGGACCGTTGCGCGCATCGCTATCGCCGCAGCTTGACCGCACCGATGCGCTGATCGTGATTGGCGACGGGTCGGCGGCGGACGAGACCGCGGCCGCGATCGCCGCGCGTGGCAAACCGGTGCTGCGGGGACATCTCGAGCCGGATGCGGCCGCGGCAGCGCGGCTTGCCGGCAAGCGCGTGCTGGCGTTTGCCGGGATTGGCGATCCCATGCGTTTTTTCAGGACGCTGCGCGCAAGCGGGATCGAGGTGGTCCGGGAGCGCAGCTTCGACGATCATCATCCGTTCTCGAAAAGCGAGATCGACGCATTGGTCGCAGAGGCCAAGCGCGATGCGCTGACGCTGGTGACCACGGAAAAGGATCTGGCGCGATTGCGCGATGGTGCGCGCCTTCCGGCCTCGGCGGGCGACGTGGTGCCGTTCCCGGTCGCGCTTGAATTCGAGGAGGCGGCAGCGTTGCGAAAGTTTTTGTCCGGGGTTTTGTTCAAGGCGCGCGAAAAGAGATTTAGGACGCACACGTAGGATGGGTTGAGCCATCGGGCGCGCATTCGCGCGACCCGTTGGCTCAACCCATCCTACGATCTCAGCTCTTCAACGCGCCGGGGAAATGCCGCTGCAGCACGGCGATTGGAACCGCGTAGGCCTCCTGTAAATCGACGCTCCAGTATTTCAGTTCGTCGAGCGGTATGCGTGCATCGGTCACCGCGCAGCGCACATAGGTTCCCGGCGAGACCACGCGGAAATCCCCATCCAGATATTGCACTTGCGCTTCGCCATGACCCGAAGGGCCGAATTTATTGAGCACGATTAGACTCTCCGCTTCCCGGCGATTCGTGCCGGGTTAAATGCTGTTCACTGATCAATCTATCATAGATAAGTCGTGGTGTCCGGCGGTCAAACCCACCGATTTGTGATGAAATTTGGCGTCCGGCACATGCTAGCCTCTTGCAAATGGCCGCTTTTTTAAAGGGCCATAGCGACCCGGCGAATGCGATGCGCCTCTTCTCAGCAATCTCATTCCTGACGCTGTTCGCTGTGGCTTGTGCCGCGGACGCGGCGCCGTTGCCCGCGCCACATCAAGTCGACATTCCCCTCGCAAGCGGGATGTTGCACGCGCAGCTTTACAAGCCCGACGGCGAGGGCCCGTTTCCGGTCGTGATCGGGCTGCACGGGTGCGGCGGATTGGCCGGCCAATCCGAGCCGGTCCAGCAACGCTATCGCGATTGGGCCGAGCAATTGCTTGAGGACGGCAACGCAGTTCTGCTGCCGGACAGCTATGGTTCGCGCGAAGTCGGCCCGCAATGCCGCGTCAAGGGCAAGGAGCGCCACGTGCTCGCGCGCCGCGAACGGGTCGCGGACATCATGGCGTCCCGGCAATGGCTGGTGCAGCAGCCCTGGGCCGCGCCGAACCGGATCAGCCTTCTGGGATGGGCGAACGGCGCCAGCGCGCTATTGTGGGCGGTGCGTCCGCAATTGTCGTCGCGCAAGGTCGAGCCGGATTTCCGCTCGGCGATCGCGTTCTATCCGGACTGCCGCATCTCGTCGGGTCTTGGATGGAGCGCGCGCGTTCCGACGCTGCTGCTGATCGGTGCGAAAGATGACGTCAGTTCACCGCCCGCCTGCCGTCAGATGGTCGACGGCGCGCGTGGCCGCAGCGCGCTGGCGCGGATCGTGGTTTATCCCGGCGCCTATCACGATTTCGATCGCGCCAATCTTCCGCCTCACGCCGTTGCCGAAACGTCCGATGTGACCCTGCCGGACCGCGGCCATCTCGGCACCGATCCCGAGGCCCGCGCCGATTCGCAAAAGCGCGTGGCGGAGTGGCTGAAGCGCTGATTGTTCGGTTAAGCGCCGATGGCTCGCGCTCGTTCTCTTGGCGGCGGAGAAATTACAGAATGCCACCAACACCCGCTTGACCCGGCCCCTGGGACTGCCCCGATAAGGACAGCGGAACAACGAGGTGATTCGTGAGTTCTTCCGGCCAATTCCTGAACCCGTCCGCAGCCGCTCAGCGGCTCGGCGTCTCCACAAAGGCGCTGCGGCTCTATGAGCAACACGGCCTAATAACTCCCGACCGCACTGCGGCCGGATGGCGGGCCTATGGTCCCGACGAGATGGCCCGGGCCGCCGAGATCGTAACCCTGCGCGCGCTCGGACTCAGCCTCTCCCAGGTTGCGCGTGTGCTCGGAGATGACCCTCAAGGCTTGGAGCCGGCCCTGGCCGCGCACCAGGCAACACTCGAAGGCCGGATCCGCCAGCTGGCCGGCGCGGTCGAGAAGGTCCGTGACCTTCGGGCCGGTCTCGCACAGGGAAAATCCCCGACAGCTGGGGAACTGGTGCGGCTGCTAAGGCCGACCGCGGAGTTCAGCGTCGCTTTCGACCTTCCCTGGCCGTGGGGCGGCGAGCGGTTCGAACTTAGCGACGTGCGGCCGTTGAATTATATCAGACGTGCGGCCGTTGAATTATATCATTGGTCCGTTGGGCAGCGGCAAAACACGGTTGGCCAAGCGGCTGGCTGAAACCTGCCTAACGCCGTCTTCTTGGGCCTTGATCGGTTGGAGCACGGCGGCGCGGCGGCGCGGGCGCAACTGGACGCCGAACCGGCACTCAAGTCCAGGATCGATCAGACCTTGAGCTGGCTTGTTGAAGACGGTGCTGCGGCCTCGGAGGCCCTGGTTGCCCTTCTTGTCGGACTGGAATCCAAAGGCGCGGCCATCGTGGTTGTCGACATGGTGGAGCAGGGGTTGGACCAGGGCGCCCAAGAGGCCCTCATCGCCCACCTACGCCGCCGCGGGCCCGGCGCGCCGCCGCTTTTCCTGCTAACGCGCTCTTGCGCGATCCTGGACTTGGCCGCAGTAGGTGGCGAAGAGGCAATCATTTTCTGTCCCGCCAATCACAGCCCGCCGATCAGCGTCGCCCCATATCCCGGTGCCCAAGGCTACGAGGCGGTCGCCACTTGTCTGGCCTCGCCCGAAGTGCGGGCGCGGACGGAAGGCGTCGTCGCCTGGAGGTCCCAAGTGGCGTGAGCCCGCTTCTCGCGCAAAACGAACACGCTCGAATGGCCGCTCGTAGGCTTTTCGGACCCTACGCGATGTCCGACCTGAGTTCGGAATACGCACCACGGCGGAGGTTCGCCCACGTCCCCGGATTTATGATGGGTTCACGCTCTAAAACAAGCTGCCTTGATCGACCGCTTTTGCAACGCGCTTCGGCGGCTTGGCTTCGTGCGCGGCCGTCTTCGCCGGGCCGGCCGGCGCGGGTGCGATCGCCGGGTGATCCGCGTCCGCGGTGGCCGCGACGCGTCCGTCGGCAAATTCGATGCTGAGCGGTGCGCCTGGTCCTACGCTCGCGGCCGCGCGGACGGCATGGCCTTGCTGATCGCGCACCAGGGCAAAACCGCGCGCCAGCACGCCGCGATAGGACAGCGCGCCCAATAATTGCCCGCTATGGGCGACCCTTGCCTCGAGCCGCTGCATGGCGGTCAAGAGCGCCCGCCGCGCGCGCTCGGCGAGGCGCAGCGTCCGCTCGCGGTCGCGTGCGATGATCTGGCGCTGGGCCTGCGCATTGGAGAGTCTTGAGGCCTTCAGCCTGATCGCGAGTCCCGCATGGCGATCCCTTTGCCGGCGCATCAGCGATTTGAGCGAATGCGACAGCCGCTCGCCCGACACTGTCAGGCGATGGTTCGCCTGCGCCACTTGGCCGCGCAGCACCCGCAACGTCAGCCGCGCAGCGGCGGCTGCGAAGCGGCGGAAATGCGCATGCGTATTGGCTTTCAGCCCGCGCGGCAGCGCCGTCGCCGCTGCATCCATCCGTTGCCGTGGGATCGCCAGCAATTCGCTTGAACCGGGCAATGCGCGCACCGTGGCGCGCAACTCATTGCGGCGGCCTTCCTGCCCGCGCTGCCAGTAGACAAAAGTGCGGCGCGCCAGCGCCGCGACTTCAACGAACAATTCGCTGCGCACCGGGACCGCCATTTCGGCCGCAGCGGTCGGCGTCGGCGCGCGCTTGTCGGCGGCAAAATCAATCAGCGTGATGTCGGTCTCGTGTCCCACTGCCGAAATCAGCGGGATCAGGCTGTCGGCAGCGGCGCGGACCACGATCTCCTCATTGAACGACCAGAGGTCTTCCAGCGAACCGCCGCCGCGCGCGACGATCAACAGATCGGGGCGAGGAATACTCCCGGCCTGCGGCAGCGCATTAAAACCGCGGATCGCACCCGCGATCTGCTCGGCCGAGCCGTCGCCCTGCACCTTGACCGGCCACACCAGCACCCGGCGCGGAAAGCGGTCCTCGAGGCGGTGCAGGATGTCGCGGATCACGGCGCCGGTCGGCGACGTCACGACGCCGATCACTTCGGGCAGCCAGGGCAGGAGCTGCTTGCGCGCTTGGTCGAACAGGCCCTCGGCCGCGAGCTTCTTCTTGCGCTCCTCCATCAACGCCATCAGCGCGCCGATCCCGGCGGGCTCGAGCGCCTCGATCACGATCTGGTATTTCGACGAGCCCGGATAGGTCGTGAGCTTGCCGGTCGCGATGACCTCGAGTCCCTCCTGCGGCTTGAAGCGCATTCGCGTGTGGGCGAATTTCCAGATCACCGCCTCGATTTTTGCGTTCTCGTCCTTGAGCGCGAAATAGCAGTGGCCGGAAGAGTGCGGCCCGCGGAAGCCGGAGATTTCGCCACGCACCCGGACATGCCCATAGGCATCCTCCACCGTCCGCCGCAGCGCGGAGGACAGTTCGGAGACCGTGAATTCCGGCGCGTTGATAAGGCTTTCCGCTGCGGGCATCTCGATTCGGCTTTTGGGGTTCGGCCCCCAAGTTAGGGATTTTCGGCCTCCAGCGCCAATCGGGCTTGTGGATCAATAAACTCTGCTATGTAGAGTACTCTACATTGGTAGAGTTCGGAGGAGAATCGCGATGTATTGGATAGTTTGGTTCCCCCTAAAACTGCTGCTATGGGGTTTCGCCATCGTGGGCGCGGCAACGCTAGTGCTCATGGCGATGCTTGCGACGCCACTGGTTCGCCTGCCGGAATTGACCTCGGTATCGCAGGCGGCCCGCGCGGTTGATCGCAGCACCATGCCGGCCCTGGAGCGCTTTTCCGCCCGCGACGGCACGGAACTGGCGTATCGGCACTATCCGGCGCGGGGTCCGGCAAAGGAAAAGATCGCCATTCTCGTGCATGGCTCGTCGGGATCGAGCATCGCGGTGCACGCGCTCGCGGACGCACTCGCCGCGCGCGGCGTCGAGACCTATGCGCCCGACATTCGCGGCCATGGCGGCTCCGGCACGCGCGGCGATATCGTCTATATCGGCCAACTCGAGGACGATCTTGAGGATCTGGTCGCGGTGGTGCGCAAGACCTCACCCAATCAACCGCTAACGCTGCTTGGCCACTCCGCAGGCGGCGGCTTTGCGCTTCGGATCGCGAGTTCGCCGATCCAGAATCTGTTTGCGCGCACCGTGCTGCTCGCGCCCTATCTCGGTTATGACGCGCCGACCAATCGACCGGATTCCGGCGGCTGGGCCTCTGCCGACATTCCGCGCATCTTTGGGTTGTTGGCGCTGCGCGGCCTTGGCCTCGAATGCTGCGAGGCGCTGCCGACGCTGGCCTTCGCGGTGCCGCCGAATTCCGAAAAGATCCTGGCGTCCAGCTATTCGTACCGCTTGATGCACAATTTCGCGACGCGCGGCTACAGGAGCGATTTCGCCGCCGTAACCAAGCCGCTCACGCTGATCTCGGGCGCCGACGATGAATTGATGCTGGCCGACAAATATGCCGACGCCGTGCTCGCGGTCGCGGCGTCGGTCGAGGTCAAGCTGATCGACGGCGTCAGCCATATGGGCATTGTCAGCGACCCTCGCGCCGTCTCGGTGATTGCGGAGGACGTTGCCAAAGCGGGGGCGGGATCGTGACCAGCATTGATGCCAAAGAAGCCGCCTCGGCGCTGAATGACATCGAGCAGATCGTCCAGCGCGTCCGCCAGTCGCGTACCTACGACATCGCCAGCCTGATGCTGATCCTGTGGGGCGTGCTGGTTTTCGCCGGCAACATCGCGAACTTCGTCTGGCCGCGTTACGGCGGCGGCATCTGGATCGGCGTCAACGCAGTGGGTGCTATGGGGTCAATCGGGGTCAACGTGTTTCAAATTCCCCGAACCGCCGGACGCAGCTTCAATATCCGGATGGCGATCGCCTTTGTGCTGTTCTTCGCCTTCGGTCTGCTGTGCAGCACGGTGCTCGGCCATTTCGGGCCGCGCGAGATGGGCGCGTTCTGGCCGATCTATTTCATGCTGATCTACTGCATCGCAGGCCTGTGGTTCGGTTATGCTTTTGTCGCGATCGGCCTTGGCATCACCGTGCTGACGCTGATCGGCTATTTCTTCGTCGGCGGTTTTGCGTTCCTGCTCTGGATGGCTACCGTCAACGGCGGCGGGCTCGTTCTCGGCGGGCAGTGGATGCGCCGGAGCTAGAGCGATGGCCGAGCTCGACGACATCATCCACCAGCCGCTGCGCTTGAGGATCATGGCCGCACTGAATGCGCTA